>JACCDL010002823.1_pt1 | contig 130166 bp, 119 predicted proteins | sample 7441931 | NCBI WGS metagenome assembly JACCDL01 (sample SAMN15323437, study PRJNA562643) | freshwater metagenome | isolation source: river surface water | place: USA:Blue River Watershed | collected 2017-08-16
CCTCGGCACTGCTCGAAGCGGCGCGAAGGTCCGATCCCGAGACGATCATCCGCGTCGACAACAGCGCGATCTATGACGTCGAGCACACCGCTCGCAGCCGATTGCGGGATCCGCTCGAGAAAAGAACGATCAGAATCGACGGTCGCGGTCAGAGTCTACTCATCTCGATGGGAACTGAAGGCGCCTTCGGTTCGGGCGATGCCCAGCTGACCCCTCGAGCAAAGCAACTCATTAAAAAAATCAGTGAGGTTGCCAAGGAGACCGACACGCGGATCGTGGTATCGGGACATACGGACGATGTGCCGATTTCTAACTCGCGCTATCAAGATAATTGGGATCTCTCTGCTGCGCGCGCTATCGCCGTCGTTCGAGAGATGGTACGCGTCCATCGGATCGATGCCGAGCGCGTACGCGCGCAAGGATTTGCCGATACCAAACCCGTTGCGCCCAACGACAGTCGAGCCAATCGACTATTGAACCGACGAATCGAAATTTCTTTAGAAACGGGGTCGCCGACCGATTGATCGGCGACCCCGAAATTCAGGCGAAGTCGCGATGAGTTATTTCACCGGCGCGGGCTTCTGATCCTTTGCGTAATGCTCAAGACTAGAAAGACTGCGATCCGTGCTCCACACGGTCGGCGCATCGAAATATTTCTTGTAGTTCTTCTCACAGTAGTCGAGCACGTTACGCGACAAAATCTCTTCGAGATTCGGCGTCGTGCCCATGAAGCACGCGTACTGACACAGACCCGGGCGCTGACCCATCAACATCCAAGGCAGCCACGGGGTGATGCGATTCCAAGTGCCCGTATAGTCCAGTGAGGTGATTTTCTCGTTTTGTAGATCCTCCACCTTCACGTGATGGGCGAAGAATTCGGATACCTGAGCAATCGGACCTGACGACTCGCGCGGCCACTTATCGGGCTGCAACGCACTCGGATAAGCGAGGTGCACGTGAATCTCCATCTCCGCCATATCGCCGTGCTGGTACCACGGCAAGATGAAGGGAATCTTCGGGGGTTGCTCTTTGTTGAGACCACCAAAATCCGACATGGCCGGGAAGTGATCTTCGATCATGTAGTTGAATGGATCGTTAGCGACGTGCACCGCCTTGACCGTCTCGTTCGTCAAGGGGTTCTTCCATTCAGCCAGCACTTCGCCACTGCGCAGATCGGTATAAACGATCACCTCGCGGCACATGCGACGAATACCGCCATTTGGACCCTGCTCGAGACGAATCACGCCGAAACCCGACGAGCCCATCAGATCGACGACCTTCTTCTGCGGTTCGATGGCCATGACATAGCCCTTGAACCAGAAGTACTTTTGCTTGCCGAAATCCAAGTCTCCCTGGATACGGGCATAGGCCAGTTGATTACCGCGACCCGTCGAGAGATCCAGGTAAGGGCCCTTCAAGCCGGGACCACGACCATGCAATGAATGCAGCGCCGCGGACGCACTGGCCAATGGTCCACCGAGGGTCATACCGGCAACACCCGCAGCGCCGATGGCCAGAGCACCACCCGCACTCGCGGTTGTCAGAAATTCACGTCGTTCGGGTCGTTGAAGATCGGAAGACTGGGACATGGATGAACCCCCTCGTGTCAGGAAGGTTCAGATGATGCCGTCAGTCACTCGACGGTGACCCGACGGCATCATCCTTTGTCCATTTTCGAGCGATCGAGCGCCGAGTGATCAGGCGCCCTTAAGGCGTTTCAACTCGGCCAATACCATGGCCGAGTGACCCTTGGCGTCGACCTTTTCCCAATGCTTGGCGATGCGACCTTCTGGGTCAATGATGAAGGTGTCGCGACGGGCAATCTCGAACATGCCGAGCATCTTCTGCAACACCCCGTACGCGGCGGTCGTTTGCTTGGTGGGATCCGCCAGCACCGAGAACGGCAGACTGTGCTCCTTGGCAAAAGCCTTCTTCGAGTCCACATCGTCAACACTGACTCCGTAGATCACGGCACCCTCGCGCCGGAAGGCAAAGATATCGTCGCGGAACTCGCAGGCTTGGGTCGTGCACCCTGGGGTGTTGTCCTTCGGATAGAAGTATAGGACCACCCACTTGCCACGCTGCTCCTTCAAAGAAACCCATTTACCCGTCTGATCCTGCAGACGAAAATCCGGCGCCGGTGAACCCGCCTTGGGGGAACTCGCCAGCACCATCGTCGCCAACAGACCCAGCGCGAGACCGGAGAGCCAACGGGACATCAATCGCATGTTCATTCTCCTGCCGAAGGGTGAGCGCTTATCATAGTGCCATGCGCAAGCGCACAGCTATCGTCTTATCGGGCGGCGGAGCCCGCGCGGCCTATCAAGTGGGCGTGTTGAAGGCGCTGTCAGAACTGACCCCGGAAGAGGAACCCCCTTTCGACATCATCGTTGGCACTTCGGCAGGCGCAGTCTGTGCCGCCGTGCTCGCCACCCACGCGCGCGATTGGCGCGAGGGTATTCGCCGCCTCGAACAGGTTTGGGCCAACTTCACGGTTGAACAGGTTTTTGAGGCGGATACCGCCGCGATGTTGAGCGCTGGTGCGCGCTGGTCGCTCTCGGCGCTCTCGAGCGGGCGACTCGCCACCGCGCCGGATGCGCTGTTCGACAACTCGCCGCTGCGCAGACTGCTGGCCGAGCGCATCGATTGGGATGTCATCCGCGATAACGTCGAGCGCGGCTCGTTGCATGCGGTGGCGCTAACGGCAACCTCCTATGTGGGGGGGCAACACCGCATTTTCTTCGAAGCGGCCCCTTCGGTTGGCGACTGGCAGGGCGTCCGCCGTATCGGCACTCGCACCTCACTCAACCTCGATCACCTAATGGCGAGTGTCGCCATTCCCTTCTTGTTTCCATCGGTAAAAATCGGTGATCGTTACTTCGGCGATGGCGCCATGCGCCAACTCGCGCCGCTGTCGCCCGCCATTCATCTGGGCGCAGAACGCATTCTGGTGCTCGGTGTCCGCGCACAGAATGCAGCGGGTATCGACGACGGACTGCAATCCCTACGATCACCCTCTTCCGGCGATATTTTCGGCTTCATGCTCGACACCTTGTTCAGCGATCAGGTCGACGCCGATCTCGATCAACTAGAGCGAACCAATCGCTTCTTGAGCGAAGCGAACCGAATCGTCGTGGGTCTACGCCCCGTGGCCGCGCTGCGTCTCGTGCCGAGCGCCGATCCGCGGGATATCGCGGCACAACACTTAGAGGCTTTACCCAGCGCGCTTCGCACCTTGCTGTCGGTCATCGGCGCGCGTGGCGCCTCAGGCGGTCTCTTGGCGAGTTATCTCTTATTCGAGAGCGTTTACACACGCGAGCTGATCGAACTCGGTTATCAAGATACATTGGCTCAGCGGGACGCCATCCTGAATTTCTTGGCTTGAGGTTTCAGGACAAAACCTTGCGACGTAAGGCGGCCATCGCTCGATCGAGTCCATCGAGCGTCAACGGAAACATCCGATCCTCCACTAACTCCTGCGTCAGGCGAATTGAGGGCGTCCACCCCCAATGCTCTTCGGGGGTGGGGTTGAGCCAGATGAGCTTCGGGAAATGCGCGGTGAATCGTCGCATCCACTCGACACCCGCTTCCGGATTCCAGTGTTCGACGCTGCCACCCGGCTGCAAAATTTCGTAAGGACTCATCGCCGCATCCCCGACGAAGATCACGCGGTAATCGGAATTGAAGGTTCGGAGTAAATCGAAGGTCGCGGTCTTTTCGGAGTGGCGACGTCGATTGTCTTTCCAGATCGTTTCATAGATGAAGTTATGGAAGTAGAAATGCTCGAGATGCTTGAACTCGCTGCGAGCAGCAGAGAACAGCTCTTCACATAGACGAATGTGATCATCCATGGATCCACCGACATCGAGCAGTAGCAGCACCTTCACCGCATTGCGTCGCTCCGGCCGCAGCTTGAGATCGAGCCAACCGGCGTTACGCGCAGTGGCATCGATCGTGCCATCCAGATCGAGCTCGTCAGCGGCGCCTTGCCGTGCGAACTTGCGCAAACGCCGTAGCGCCATCTTGAGATTGCGTGTGCCGAGCTCACGTCGGTCGTCGAAGTTTCGATACTCCCGCGCCTCCCACACCTTGACCGCACGACGCTGGCGCTGACCCTCGTTGCCAATCCGAATACCCTCGGGATTGTAGCCACCAGAGCCAAAGGGGGACGTGCCGCCCGTACCGATCCATTTATTGCCGCCCGAGTGGCGCTCCTTCTGCTCCTTCAAGCGCTCACGCAAGGTCTCGAGCAACTTATCCCAACTGCCCAGAGCCTGCGCCTTCGCGCGCTCCTCGTCGGTGAATAAACGCTCGGCCATCATCTGCAACCATTCGGCGGGAACTTCGGCAACGAGCTTCTCGAACAACCGCTCGGCGCCCGCAAAATGCTCGGCAAAAACGCGATCGAAGCGATCGAAGTGCCTCTCGTCTTTCACGAGCGCTAGCCGCGCGAGCCAGTAGAATTCTTCCGCCGAGCAATACGCGACCCGCGCCTCCAGCGCCTGCAGCAGCGAGAGGAATTCCGTAATCGAAACCGGAACTCCTGCCGCTCGCAGATCGAAGAAAAAGCGGATCAGCATCGGCGTCAGCGCGCGCGACGATTAAGGAAAATCAACTGCTCGAAAAGATGAACATCCTGCTCGTTCTTCAACAAAGCACCATACAAGGGCGGGATGGCTTTTTTCGGATCATCGCTACGCAGCGCTTCTGGCGGAATATCTTCAGCGAGCAATAACTTGATCCAGTCTAGCAACTCGGAAGTCGAGGGCTTTTTCTTCAAGCCCGGCGTCTCTCGCACCTTGTAGAAAGCACCTAAAGCTTCGGCGAGCAGTTCTTTTTTTAGATTCGGATAATGCACTTCGACGATCTTTTCCATCGTCTCAGCATCAGGAAAGCGGATGTAATGGAAAAAGCAGCGCCGCAGGAAGGCGTCGGGCAACTCTTTCTCGTTATTGCTCGTGATGATGATGATCGGGCGATGTCGCGCCTTCACGAGCTCACGGGTCTCGTAAACATAGAACTCCATCCGATCGATCTCACGCAACAGATCGTTTGGAAATTCGATATCGGCCTTGTCGATTTCATCGATCAACAACACGGGCTGCACATCGGAGTCGAATGCTTCCCAAAGTTTGCCTCGAACGATGTAGTTACGAATGTCGGCTACTTTGGGGTCGCCGAGTTGCGAGTCACGCAAACGCGAGACCGCGTCGTATTCGTAAAGACCTTGCTGGGCTTTGCTGGTCGACTTGACGTGCCATTCGAACATCGGTCGACCGAGCGCTCCGGCGACCTCGAGCGCGAGTTGCGTCTTGCCCGTTCCAGGTTCGCCCTTGATCAAGAGCGGTCGACCAAGAGTGATGGCAGCATTGACTGCCATACCGAGATCCGCCGTGGCGATGTAGCGATCAGTACCGACGAAACGTGTTTCAGTCATGGCTTTGCCACCAAGTTCAAAGAATGTACGGTCGGCCCAGGCAATAGAGGTCGCGGCCTGCCGCTCACCCAATCGTCAAAGCCCGCTTGGTAAAACGGTGATAGCGGGTGTCCGCTTTGGCCACCGGGGATCTGCAAATAGGCCTCAGACTCGCGACCGGGCGACACGGCAAAGCGCTCCGAAGCGCCAAAAGCGGGACCAGTCACATGCGGCACGTTCATATCACCATCGAGTTGCCGTGATGGCATATCAAGATAGGGCGCAAGAGGCCCAAGAGCAGCGGAGAGCGGGTGGCGAATGCGCGTGGTGTTATGTTGACCCCACGCGCATTGGGATAGCTCACCACAACTCTCTTCGAGCTTTTCGATGACGAGATCTGCTTGCTGCAGCAGAAAGCTGCGCCAGTCAGGATAGTTCGCCGCCAGCATGTGCGCCGGCTGCTCGGTGACGAGCCGCCACAGCGACCCCTCAAAGAGTGGGTACGGATACGAGCCCTTCGCCGTCTGCAAAGATTCGGTGATCATCGACCACACCGCTTTACGCGTCGTGTCGCGATAGGCGCGCACCACGCGATAGCTCACCGAGTCTGCCGCAGCAACGCCTTGCCATTCGCCAATCCAGCGACGCATCTCGGCACGCTTCGGATGGTTTTTTAGGGCATCCTCATCCAGCACGCCAAGCAATAGCTTCTGCCAGCGATCAAGAAACTCGGCTCGTCCATCGAACTGGATCGAAAGCATGTCTGCGGGCGTCGCCTTGCCCTCGATCGCCAACAATCGATCGCGAATGCGGCCCTGCCTCGTTCCCATGTCGTATCCCATACCACCCTCGGCTTCGTCGTTGCCGAGCACGGACTCCAGATCGCCCTCGACATGCCGCGAGTTCGCACTCCAAAGACGACCCGCTTCCGGGTCGACGATCCGCGGCGCCGACGTGGCGTCACGCCAGGTCACCGGTCGCGGTGTCTCGGGACCAAGGCTTCCCTCGGGGATACGACCGATGATGGTCCACGCGATGCGCCCGCTACGATCTCCCACGGTGAAGTTTTGATGCGGAATGCCGACACGCGGCGCGAGCTGCAAAGCAGCATCGAGATCGCCCACTTGCTGCAGCTCGAGGCTTGCGAGATTGGTCGCACCCCGTTCTGTGATCAACCAACGCGCCGCCCAACAGGTCTCGCCGGTCTTGGCATCGCCATCCACCTTGATGATCGGTCCGGAATGACTATCCCAAATCTCGAACATCTCGGGCTCGGCTCCCGCGATCTCGATACGCTCCTCACGAATCTCAAAAGCGGTTTCGCCACCGGGAGCGAGATAGCCACGACGATCAGACGAACACGATAGCGGGCGCACATCCGCCCAATCGCCGTAGCTGTTGGTGAAGGACCAAGCGATACGACCATTGCTCCCGGCTGCAACGGCGGGCAAGCCCGGTAACGTAACGCCGTTTAATTCCATCGGCGCACCCCCGTTATCTGTCACGATCAAGCGAGCGCGATACCACACAGTCGGAACTCTCAAGCCAAGGTGCATATCCCCTGCCACCAAGGCAGCGCCGCTCGCGGTGTGCGGACCGGCAACAGCCCAGGCGTTGCTACCGGGCACACCGCGCGCCTGCTCATCAAAAGCAGCACGAGCTACGGCATCCGACAGACGCGAGCCTCGTAAGTCGAGCCACTCCGGCGGGGGCACCTCGGGCGCTGAGAATGCGGCGCCACCATTGGCCGCTTGTCGATCCGCCTCAGTCGCAAAGTTCGGCGCATCCCATTCGTTGCCGCGCGGAAACAAGAACTGCTGCACGGCGCGAACGGCGTTCGCATCGACCTCGCCATCCCCCGCTGCCGCCCGCAACTGCTCTTCGATGCGCGCACCGATGGCACGGCGCGTCATCTCAGACTCGATGCTCTCGTGCTGCAACTGCCACCACATCGCATGGACGACGAGAATCGAATCTTCGACGAGCCATTCGGCCGGTTTTTGGCGTAGCAGCCAATATTCCCATGGCCGTACACCGAGCGACGCGAGCCCCGCGTTCACGCCACGCGTGTAAGCCTCGATCCAGTTGCGTTGCTCCGGCGAACTGTCGGTGACGACCTGTCTGGCAACCTCACGCAGTCTGAAGACTCGCGCTGATTTATCCTGACCTACGAGCGTAGGTCCCAGCAGCGCCGCGAGCTCGCCTGCCGCGAGACGCCGCGAAAGATCCATCTGGAAAAATCGATCTTGCGCATGAGCGAACCCGAGCCCGTACGCGACATCGGCGAAGCTGCGCCCCCGAATGGTGGGGGCACCATCGACATCACGCTCGATGCGCACATCCGCCGAGAGCGCGCCGCGAGGTGTTTCAACCTGACCATCCAGATCGGGAAGCGACCCTCGCAGGGCCCACCACACTGCAGCGATCGTCACGATCAAGATCATCACGACGATCAGCAACCCACGGCCGACCCAGCGTTTGATCGCGCTCGCTGCCATCTGCGGCACTAACGATGCACGGTCAAGATCTGCAGGGAATTCGTACCGCCCTGCACGCCCGAAAATTCACCCTTGGTCAGGATGATTTGATCACCCTCATCGACGAGCTGAAGGTCGAGCAGTTGATGAAACACTGCTCGCAACAAGCCTTCGCTCGCATCGCGCGGCAGATCAAAAGAAACCGGATAAACGCCACGATATAGCGTGACGCGTCGCCGCGTTTTCTCGTGACGGGTAAACGCGTAGATGGGGATACCAGAGCGGAAGCGAGACATCCACTGGGGCGTCGCACCACTCTCCGTCAAAGCTACGATCGCCTTCACCTCGAGGTGATTTGCCGTGTACATCACCGCGTTGGCGATCGCCTCCTCGGTTTGCGTGAACATGGCCCCGAAGCGTTCACGGGGCTTATGCGCCGCAATTTGGTAACGCTCGGCACCCGAGATCACCTCGGCCATCGCAGCGACTGCCTTGACGGGGTATTTACCCGCTGCGGTCTCAGCCGACAGCATCACGGCATCGGTACCATCCATCACCGCATTGGCGACGTCACTGACTTCCGCCCGAGTCGGCACCGGGTTCTGAATCATCGACTCCATCATCTGCGTCGCCGTGATGACGACGCGATTGGCATGACGGGTCTTGTAGATCATGGTCTTCTGCAGACCCGTGAGGGCAGCGTGACCCATTTCCACGCCCAAATCGCCGCGCGCCACCATGATCACGTCGGTGGCCGCGATGATTTCATCGAGATGGGCGACGGCCTCGTGACGCTCGATCTTGGCGACGATGCGAACCGACTCGCCACCTGCTTGCTTGAGCAACTCACGCGCCTTGTTGATATCTGCGGCATCGCGCACGAACGACAAAGCGAGATAATCGAGACCCTGCGCCGAAGCAAAGCGAATATCTTCGAAATCTTTGTCGGTGAGCGCCGGAGCGGAGATGCCGCCACCCTTACGATTGACGCCCTTGCGGTTAGAAAGCTCACCGCCTGCAATCACTTTCGTGTCGATGCGCGTTCCGTTGACGGCGGTAACCTCGAGCACGATGAGTCCATCGTTGAGCAGGAGCGTATCGCCCGCTTTGACATCGTTCACGAGCTCTTTGTAGGCGACACCCACGACCGAGTCGTTACCCGCCTTGGAGTCGAGTGCGGTGTCGAGCGCGAAAGCTTGTCCGTCTTGCAAGTCGACCTTGCCGTTCTGGAAACTTTCGATACGAATCTTAGGACCGGCGAGATCGCCGAGAATGGCGACATAACGACCCGCCCGCATCGAGGCTTCACGCAGCAGCATGATGCGCCGCAAGTGATCGTCGTGGTTACCGTGAGAGAAATTAACTCGGGCTACATCGAGACCAGCCCGGCACATATCGAAAAGGACGTCGATGTCGTCTGTCGCCGGCCCGAGGGTGGCGACGATCTTGGTTCTACGCAACATAGACCTTCATTGTGCGGTGCGCGCCGGCACCTTGCTAGCCTTATGCGTCGAATCGCGCCTCGAGCGCCGCGACCGCTGGCAGAGTCTTGCCTTCGACGAACTCGAGAAAGGCACCGCCACCGGTCGAGATATACGAGATGCCCGACTCGACCCCGAATTTTTCGATCGCAGCGAGGGTGTCGCCACCGCCCGCCAGTGAAAAACCGGAGCTCGATGCGATGGCCTCGGCGATGACGCGAGTACCACCGGCGAATGAGTCGAACTCGAACACCCCAACCGGGCCGTTCCAAAGGATCGTACCCGCCGATTGCAATAGCGTTGCAAGCGAACGGGCTGTCGCCGGACCAATATCGAGAATCAACTCGTCATCGGCCACATCGGTCACGGCCCGTGTGGCGGCCGTCGCCGTCGGCGAGAACTCCTTCGCCACGACCACATCGGTCGGCAGTGGAATCGTCGTGCCCTTCGCTTTCGCTTGCGCCAGCAACGCACGAGCGGTATCGAGCATATCCGGTTCGTGTAGGGACTTGCCGACAGCGACTCCCGTCGCCGCGAGGAAGGTGTTGGCGATACCGCCGCCCACGATCAGTTGATCGACTTTTGACAACAAGGACTCGAGAACGGTCAGCTTCGTCGACACTTTCGAGCCCGCCACGATCGCCACTAGCGGACGCGCAGGTTTGGCGAGCGCGCGCTCGAGCGCCTCGAGTTCACCGACCAACAAAGGCCCAGCACAGGCAACGGGCGCGAATCGGGCAACACCGTGCGTGCTGGCTTCGGCGCGATGCGCCGTTCCGAAAGCATCCATGACGAAGATGTCGCAGAGCGCTGCCATCTTGCGTGACAGCGCTTCATCGTCTTTTTTCTCGCCTTTGTTGAAACGCACGTTCTCGCACAACACGACTTCGCCCGGCGCGCAGTCGATGCCATCTAGCCAGTCACGGATCAGTCGTACGGGCGTGCCAAGCAACTCGCCTAAACGAGCCGCAACTGGCGCCAAAGAATTCTCGACTGAGAACTCGCCCTCTTTGGGTCGACCGAGATGCGACAGCAGCATCACGCGCGCACCCGCGTCCCGCGCGGCACATATCGTCGGTAGCGAAGCACGAATGCGAGCATCGCTCGTGATGACGCCCCCTTCGACCGGGACGTTCAAGTCCTCACGGATCAGCACACGCCGACCCTTGAGCTCGAGATCGAGCATCCGACGCACCGGCATGACGATCAGCTCGCCTTGGACCAAGCCAGAGTCGTGTCGAGCATACGATTGGAGAAGCCCCACTCGTTGTCATACCACGCACAGACCTTGACGAGATTTCCGCCAATGACCTTGGTCATCGTCCCATCGAAAGTCGATGAATGCGCATCGTGGTTGTAGTCGATCGAGACCAGCGGCGCTTCCGTATAGGCCAACACGCCCTTGAGCGGACCCTCGGCTGCTGCCTTCATCAACTGATTCACCTCGGCCACGGTCGTCGCGCGCTTCGGCGTGAAGGTGAGATCAACCAGCGAGACGTTGATCGTCGGCACCCGGACCGCAAATCCATCGAACTTACCCTTGAGCTCAGGCAGCACGAGACCGACCGCCGCAGCGGCACCGGTCTTGGTCGGTATCATCGACATGGTGGCCGAGCGCGCGCGACGCAGATCCGAGTGATACACGTCGGTGAGCACCTGATCGTTCGTGTAGGCGTGCACCGTCGTCATCAGACCGCTCTCGATGCCGATATTCGCGTGCAGAACCTGCGCTACCGGTGCCAAACAGTTGGTGGTGCACGACGCATTCGAGATGACCGTGTGAGAGGCGCGTAAGATCGAGTGATTGACGCCGTAGACCACGGTGGCATCGACGTCGTCGCCACCCGGTGCCGAAATGACCACCTTTTTCGCGCCGCCCGCCAGATGTGCGGAGGCCTTGGCCTTGCTCGTGAAGAGCCCCGTGCACTCGAGGACGAAATCGACACCCAGCTCGCCCCAAGGCAGCTTGGAGGGGTCGCGCTGCGCAAGCACGCGGATGCGATCGCCATTCACGACCATCGAATCACCGTCCACCTTCACTTCGCCAGGGAATCGGCCGTGTGCAGTGTCGTAGCGAGTCAGGTGGGCGTTCGTTTCGGCATCACCCAAATCATTGATCGCGACGACCTGAATTTCTTTGTTACGTCCGCTCTCGTAGAGCGCGCGCAGCACGTTGCGTCCGATGCGTCCGTACCCGTTGATGCCGACCTTGATCGCCATGTGTCCTTACCTCTGAATGTAAAAAGCTTCGATATCCGTTCAGTTCGCGAGCAGCTCGTCGATCACACGACCGATGTGAGCGCTCGTTAATCCGTAGTGTTCGAAAAGATCGGCTGCCTTACCCGAAGCGCCGAACTGATCGATGCCGAGCACGCGACCCTCGCTGCCAACATACTTCCACCAGCTTTGCGTGGCGGCCGCTTCAACCGCGATTCGACGCGTGATGCGCTTCGGCAACACGGCCTCACGCCACGCGGCGTTCTGCTTGTCGAAGGTATCGGTCGACGGCATCGACACGAGGCGCACTCGTCGACCAGTCGCATTCTTCGCACGCACGGCCTCGACAGCCGGTGCGACTTCCGAGCCCGTGGCGATCACGATTGCTTCAGGCTCGCCACCAGCCGGCTCGATCAAGACGTATCCGCCATTGGCGATCGCGGCCAACTGCGCGGCATCGCGCGGTTGCTGCGGCAAAGCCTGACGCGTGAGAACGAGTGACGTCGGGCCTGAAACACGCTCGATGCCGGCGAGCCAAGCAACAGCCGTCTCGGTCGCATCACACGGACGCCACAGCGACAGATTGGGCATGGCTCGCAACGAAGCCAAATGCTCGATCGGTTGGTGAGTCGGACCGTCCTCGCCAAGACCGATAGAATCGTGCGTATACACCAGCAAAATTCTTTGATGCATCAAGGCAGCCAGACGAACCGCATTACGTGCGTAGTCTGAGAAGACGAGGAAGGTGCCCGCATAGGGCGCGAAACCACCGTGCAAGGCAAGACCATTCATCATGGCCGTCATCGCGAATTCGCGCACGCCGTAGTAGACATAGTTGCCGCTGGCATCCTCGGGCGTAATCGCTTTGGAGTCTTTACGGAACGTATTCACGGACCCGGTCAAATCCGCCGAACCGCCAAGCAGCTCTCCCATGCCAGGACCAATGGCGTTCAAGATCGCTTGCGAAGACGCTCGAGTGGCTTGCGGCGCGGTCACGCCGGCGGCAGCTACCATCGCGCTATCGCGCAATGCCGGCCAATTCCCCGGCAGCTCGCCCTTCATTCGACGGGTGAACTCTGCGGCGAGTTCCGGGAACTCGCGCTTGTATCGATTGAATCGGCGCTTCCAAGATTTTTCGGCTTTCTCACCTCGCGCGCGCTGATCCCAGGCGGCGCGCACATCTTCGGGAATGACGAAAGGCTCGTGCGACCAACCGAGAGCCGCACGAGTTGCCGCGATCTCCTCTGACCCCAGCGGCTCGCCGTGGGTCGACTTGCTGCCCTGCTTGTTGGGAGCACCCTTGCCGATGACGGTTCGAGCACAGATCAAGGTCGGCTGACGACGATTCGCCTTGGCTTTGCGCAACGCCTTGGAAACCGCCTCAGCGTCGTGACCGTCGATATCTTTGATGACCTGCCAACCATAGGCCGTGAAACGCTTGGCCGTGTCGTCAGCCATCCAGCCTTTGACGTTGCCATCGATAGAAATGCCATTGTCATCGTAGACGCAAATGAGTTTGCCAAGGCCCAAGGTACCCGCAAGCGAAGCGGCCTCGTGCGAGATGCCTTCCATCATGCAGCCGTCACCGAGGAACACGTAGGTGTGGTGATCGACAATGTCGTGACCCTCTCGATTGAACTCGGCCGCGAGCAGTTTCTCGGCAAGCGCCATCCCCACCGCGGTGGCAATTCCTTGGCCGAGTGGCCCCGTCGTCGTTTCGATACCGATGGCGGGATCGTGTTCGGGGTGGCCCGCCGTGATCGCCCCAAGCTGGCGAAATTTTTTGATGTCTTCGATCGACAGCGGGTGACCCGTCAGATGCAGTACTGAATACAGCAGCATCGACGCGTGCCCGTTCGACAGTACGAAGCGGTCCCGATCAACCCAGCGCGGATTGGCGGGGTTGTAGTCCATCGCCTCGCGCCACAACACCTCGGCGATGTCCGCCATACCCATCGGGGCACCTGGATGGCCGGAAGCGGCCTTCTGCACCGCATCCATGGAGAGCGCCCGAATGGCGTTGGCGAGGGTGCGGCGGTCGGTCATGGGGAAGGCTCTTCTTGCTTGCGTGAATCTGCAATTCTCGCTCAGCAAGCGCCATTTTTTCAATGAACCAGCGCGATTAAAGGCTATACTTTTTCAGTTGTTTAACCGCTGGACGATGACCATGGCCAATCACTACCTGTTCACCTCGGAATCCGTTTCCGAAGGTCACCCGGATAAAGTCGCCGACCAAATTTCCGACGCGATCCTCGATGCCATCCTCGCCGAGGACAAGCGCTGTCGCGTGGCGGTCGAGACCTTGGTCAAAACGGGCGTCGCCATCGTCGCGGGTGAAGTCACGACCAATGCCTGGGTCGATATCGAAGCGATCGTTCGTCGTACCGTGCTCGATATCGGCTACAACTCATCCGACATGGGATTCGACGGTGCCTCGTGCGGGGTCTTGAACGTCATCGGCAAACAATCAGCCGACATCGCCCAAGGCGTCGATCGCAGCGACCCGCGCAAGCAAGGCGCAGGCGACCAGGGTTTGATGTTCGGTTTCGCCACCAACGAAACCGACGTACTCATGCCGGCCGCCATCACACTGTCGCACCGTTTGGTGGAGCGACAGGCGAAAGTGCGCAAGCAAGGCAAACTGCCGTGGTTGCGCCCGGACGCCAAGAGTCAAGTCACGCTGCGCTATGAGAACGACAAGCCGGTTGCGATCGAGGCAGTAGTGCTGTCGACGCAACACAGCGATGACGTCTCGACCAAGAAGCTGCGCGATGCCGTGATGGACGAGATCCTATTGCCGGTGCTGCCGAAGAAGTGGCTGCACAAAGGCACGAAGTTCCACATCAATCCGACCGGCCGGTTCGTGATCGGCGGACCGGTTGGCGATTGCGGTCTCACGGGTCGCAAGATCATTGTCGACACCTACGGCGGCTTCGCTCGTCACGGTGGCGGCGCCTTCTCGGGTAAAGACCCCTCGAAGGTAGATCGCTCGGCCGCCTACGCTGCGCGATACGTTGCCAAAAACATCGTGGCTGCCGGTCTTGCTGATCGCTGCGAAGTCCAAGTCTCCTACGCGATCGGCGTGGCAGAGCCGACCTCTGTGATGGTCGAAACCTTCGGCACCGGCAAAGTCTCGCGCGAGAAGCTCACCCAGCTCGTGCGCAAACATTTCGATCTCACGCCATACGGCCTGCGCGAAATGCTCAAACTCGCACGACCGATTTATCAAAAAACCGCGGCTTACGGCCACTTTGGCCGTGAGGACAAGGATTTCACCTGGGAGCGCACCGACCGCGCTGCCGCTCTGGCTTCCGACGCAGGGATCAAGCGTCGCCGCTGAGCCAGTCGCCACCGTGAGGTGGCGCAGGTAAACTATTTCTCGCGATGAGGGGCGCTGCAGCATCGGGTTGGCCGATGCCAGGCTCGTCGCGAGTCAGGATGACGTTCAACGGCGCCCGTTTATCTTCAACCAAGATCAACGGAGTCAAACCATGAACGCTGTCGTCAAAAATATCGGCAAGAAAGACTTTCACGTCGCCGATCTCTCGCTGGCCGACTGGGGCCGCAAGGAAATTCGCATCGCCGAGACCGAAATGCCGGGCTTGATGGCGATCCGCGAGGAATATGCCCCGACGCAACCTCTGCGCGGCGCACGCATCACCGGTTCGCTGCACATGACCATCCAGACGGCGGTCCTCATCGAAACCTTGCAAGCGCTCGGTGCACAGGTTCGCTGGGCCTCTTGCAATATCTTCTCGACGCAGGATCACGCGGCCGCTGCCATCGCCGTCAACGGCACGCCGGTTTTCGCCTACAAGGGCGAGTCGCTGAAGGAATACTGGGATTTCACGCACCGGATTTTCGAGTGGGCCGACGGTGGCTACTCGAACATGATCCTCGACGATGGTGGTGACGCTACGCTGTTGTTGCACCTCGGCACCAAGGCCGAGAGCGATCTGTCGCTCCTGTCGCACCCGGGCAGCGAAGAAGAGGAATATCTCTTCGCCAGCATCAAAGAAACGCTGCAGCGCGATCCGAAGTGGTACTCCACGCGTATCAAGCACATTCGTGGCGTCACGGAAGAGACGACCACGGGCGTCAAGCGCCTGTATCAGATGGCCAAGGACGGTGCGCTCGCCTTCCCGGCGATCAACGTGAACGATGCTGTCACTAAATCCAAATTCGACAACCTCTACGGTTGCCGCGAGTCGCTCGTCGATGCCATCAAGCGCGCTACCGACGTCATGATCGCTGGCAAAGTCGCCGTCGTTTGCGGATACGGCGATGTGGGCAAGGGCTCGGCGCAGGCGCTGCGCGCGCTCTCGGCTCAGGTGTGGGTCACCGAGTGTGATCCGATCTGCGCGTTGCAGGCGGCAATGGAAGGCTACCGCGTCGTCACCATGGAATATGCAGCCGACAAAGCGGACATCTTCGTGACGGCGACCGGCAACTTCCACGTCATCACGCACGATCACATGAAGCGCATGAAGGATCAGGCCATCGTCTGCAACATCGGCCACTTCGATAACGAAATCGACTGCGCTTCGTTGAAGCAGTATCAGTGGGAAAACATCAAACCGCAGGTTGACCACATCATCTTCCCGGACGGCAAGCGCATCACGCTGCTCGCCGAAGGCCGTCTCGTGAACCTCGGTTGTGGCACGGGTCACCCGAGCTACGTGATGTCCTCGTCGTTCGCCAATCAAACGATCGCGCAGATCGAGTTGTGGGCCAATCACGAGAAGTATCCGGTCGGCGTGTACGTGTTGCCGAAGCACCTCGACGAGAAAGTGGCTCGCCTGCAGTTGAAGAAGCTCGGTGCCCAGTTGACCGAACTGACCGATCAGCAAGCGCGTTACATCGGCGTCTCGCCGCAGGGTCCGTACAAGCCGGAAACCTACCGCTACTGAGTTTGCGCTGACACATCGGCAGTCATGGCGTTAGCATGAGCGCCATGACTGCCGTACAGCTGCTGCAACTGACCGACACCCACCTCGTCGGTGACCCGGCTGGTGGCATGCGCGGTGTCGTCACACTAGACACCTTACGCGCCACTCTCGATCTCGCGCGACGCCGCTGCGGCGGCTTCCATCAACTCGACGCCATACTCGCCACCGGCGATCTCGTTCATGACGACCCGGATGGCTACGCCTGGATCGCCCGCGAACTCGGCAAACTCGGCCCGCCAATACTTTGCTTGCCCGGGAATCATGACGACCCGTCATTGATGAGCGAGTTATTCGCCCGAGAGCCTTTCCAGTATTGCGGGCATCGCGACTTCGGCGCTTGGCGCATCGTGATGCTCGATTCGATGCTGCCCGGCAGTGCCGCTGGACGCCTCACCGATACAGAGCTGCAACGACTCGACGCGGCGCTCAAAGCACGCGACTACGAGTATGCGCTCGTTGTGTTACATCACCACCCCGTCCCGTCCAACAGCACCTGGCTCGATACGGTAGCGCTCGAAGAACCCCATCGCCTTCTCGAGGTACTCGCGAGACACTCGCGCGTCAGAGGCGTTTTGTGGGGGCATGTGCACCAAATCTTTGACGGCATGCTCGGCGAAATACAACTCATGGGAACCCCGTCGACGTGCGTGCAATTCAAGCCGCTGGTCGAAGACTTTGAACTCGACACGCGTCCACCGGGATTTCGCTTGCTGACGCTGCAGGACGATGGTCGCATTCAGAGCCAAGTCGAGTGGCTGAGGCCGAATACCGAGAATCACACAGATGCGTAGCTTCGCCCTTTTTCTCGGTTTGTTCGTCGCCGGCTTTGCGATCATGGCTCTATTCGCCTGGCCGCTCTACGATGCCTTGACGCCCACTTTTGACGTCAAGTTTCACCGCGTCGCGAATCGCCTGGGCATGCTCGCTCTGTTAATCGGGTTCATCCTGATGGCGCGTCGCCTCGGCGTCGCAGATCGGCGCAGTCTCGGTTGGGGTCTCGCCCGCGGACCATTACTGCGCGAAGCCAGCGTGGGACTACTACTGGGTGTTGCCACCATGCTGCCGATCGGTGTTGCTATGTTCGCCTTCGACTTGCGCATCCTGAAGCCCGATGTTGCCATCGACGCTCAACTGCTAGCGAGTATCGCGTTGGGCGGACTATTGACGGGCATCACCGTAGCCTTGATCGAAGAGACGTTCATGCGCGGAGCAATGCATACCGCGATCGAGCGCGAATCCGGTGCCGTGATGGCCGTCGTTCTGACCTCACTGCTCTACGCTGCAGTCCATTTTGTGGGCCGCTATCGTATTCCCGTCGAAGAGCTCGGCTGGGATAGCGGCTGGCGGCACGTCGCAGGCACGCTAGCCCAACTCGCCGAACCACTCGCGATCATTGATGCCTTTCTCGCGCTTGCGGCGGTGGGCGTGCTGCTCGGTGTCGTGCGCACTCTCACCGGCAACGTGGCCGCCTGCATCGGTCTGCACGCCGGTTGGGTATGGGTGATCGCGTTTCTGCGAGAAACCTCGCAACCGAATGAGTCGCATCCGGCGCGGTTTCTACTCTCGGATTTCGATGGCGTCGTCGGCTGGTTGGTCCTCGGCGCCACGCTCGTGATCGGCGCGTTGTTAGTGCCGTTTTATTCTCGACGACGCTCAGGCGTCATTGCCGACATCGCGTCGAATCAGCGGCGATAACAGCGCGAGACGACGCAACGGGTCGAGCAATTCGAGACAGACCTGCTTGTCGGCAAGACTGATCGGCAATATCTCGACCAAACGCGAACCGACCCAGTCGGCATCTTCGAATCGCAATTCGATGCCTTCATAAATTTCGCCGAGCTCGGGTAAGACGCGGCGCAACAAGTCAGCGAGATGGCGATATTCCTCAGGCACCGTCAGCGCAGGACTCGCGCTGGATACGGGTGGGTCGACCCATTCCACTTCACCAAGATTCAAACCATCTTCCTGCCGCCAAGCGCGCAAGACACGAAAGCGACGCTCACCGCGACAACTGATACCGAGCAGGCCATCGGGTAATAAATTGAAATCGACGATACGCGCGGTAGTGCCGATCTCGCAAAAGCCACTAACAGGCCCAGTCTCTCCACCTTCTCGGATCAGTACGACACCGAAACAACTGCTCTCGCGCATGCAGCGCTTGACCATGTCGACATAGCGCGGCTCAAAGATACGTAGCGGCAGCGGACCGCGCGGAAAGAGCACCGTGCTGAGCGGGAACAGCGGGATTTCGCTGGTCTCGCCCATGACCGTCAGGACTCCCGACCCCAACGGCGCATGAGTTGGTGCTCTACGCCAAGTTGATCGAGGATGCGCGCGACGATGAAATCCACCATCGCCGCGACATCGGTCGGTCGATTGTAGAAGCCGGGATTGGCCGGGAGGATGGTGACATCGAGCCTTGCAAGCTTCAGCATGTTCTCGAGGTGAATCGGTGAGAACGGCGTCTCACGCGGCACGATAATCAGATTGCCGCGCTCTTTGATCACGACATCCGCTGCCCGCTCGAGCAAATTCTCGCTCGCACCCGTCGCAATCGCCGACACGGTCGCCATACTCGCTGGACACACGACCATCTGCCGTGGCGCACCGGAACCACTCGCCACCGGCGAGGTCCACTCCTCGTCACCAAAAACGCGCAACTGACCGTCGCGCGCATTGAAAAGCTGGCTGAGATAGCGCGTTTGTTCGGCCGTACGGCCTGGCAATTTGCAGTCGGTCTCGGAGCCAACCACGATCTGTGCCGCTTTGGTGAACATCAGATAAACCTGATAGTCCGCCTGAATCAGGCACTCGACCAAGCGCAATCCGTACTGAGCACCGGAAGCCCCTGTCATGCCGACCGTGACGATGCGTTCATCCTTGCGTGTCATGACGAGCCTCCCCTAGCGCGTTGAGCAACTTGCCGTGCAAGCCACCGAAACCACCGTTGGACATGATCAGCGCGTGATCTCCGGGGCGCAAGCGCTGCGCCAGTTGGTGCGCAAGCTGATCGACATCGTCGCAGTGGTGGCCACGTCCGCCAAGACCCGCAAGCACGGGCGACGGATCCCAGCCGAGCGCCGGTGGCGTGTGCAACCAAACCTCATCGGCGGCAGCCAACGAGGGCGCGAGCGCATCCCGATGCACACCCATGCGCATCGTGTTCGAGCGCGGCTCGAGTATCGCCACGATTCGTTCGGAGCCGACCCGGGCTCTTAGACCTTCCACCGTTGTCGTGATCGCTGTCGGATGATGCGCGAAATCGTCGTAGACGCGTATCCCGCCCACTTCACCGCGCAATTCCATCCGTCGCTTGATTCCGCGAAATTCTTTGAGTGCAGCACAAGACACCTCAGGCGGCACACCGGCATGACGCGCTGCCGCAATGGCAGCGAGCGCGTTATCGACATTGTGGCCACCCATCAAAGACCACGCGATCTCACCCGCTAGCGTGTCGCCACAATAGACCTCGAAGGCGGAGCCGTCTGCTGATAACTGACGCACTTTCCAAAACGCACCGTTAGAGCCGAGGCGAGAGAACGACTCGCGTGGCGTCCAGCAGCCCATCTGCAGCGTCTCGAGCAAATGAGGTTCGCTCGCGTGATGCACGATCAAGCCAGAGCCCGGTACCGTACGAACGAGATGATGAAACTGCTTTTGGATCGCCGCGACGTCGGGATAGATGTCGGCGTGATCGTACTCGAGGTTATTCAGAATCAGCGTGCGCGGCCGGTAGTGGACGAACTTCGCGCGTTTGTCGAAAAACGCGGTGTCGTACTCATCCGCTTCGATCACAAAAAACGGTCGCTCACCTAATCGGGCACTGACACCGAAATCCTCAGGCACACCCCCAATCAGGAAGCCGGGTGACAGACCGGCATATTCCAGAATCCAGGCGAGCATGCTGCTCGTGGTGGTCTTGCCGTGCGTGCCCGCAACAGCAAGCACCCAACGCTCCCGCAAGACTTCGCGAGCAAGCCACTCAGGGCCTGAGACGAAAGGGATATCGCGCTCCAACAGTGACTCGATGACAGGATGCCCACGACTCATGACGTTACCGACCACGACGACGTCGGGCAGCGAATCCAATTGCTCGGGCTCGAAACCCTCGACAACCTCGATGCCGAGCGACGCTAGCTGCGTGCTCATCGGCGGATAGACATTACGATCGGAGCCGGTGACTCGATGTCCTGCCGCTTTGGCGATGGCCGCGATGCCACCCATGAAGGTACCGCAGATACCGAGAATATGTAGATGCATCAGCTCGCCGCCGGCGCGTCCACGCCAAGCCCTAAACTCACGAGCAGGAAGAAAGTGAACAATTCACCGGCCATGAAGAGCATCACGCACTGAAACATCGAGCGCTCGGTCGCTGCACGCAAAATGCGAGCGTTGACGTAGATCAAAAAAATACTGAGTGCGAACGCGACGAGCGCCAGCGGCGTCACGGCGACCGGCTGACCCACCTCCGGTCGGATGGTTGATACCAAAGGAATGCTGATCGGCGCGAACAGACAAGCTACACCCAGCAATGCCGTCGCCGTTTGCACGAAGCGCTCGGGCTTTCCCGAGAGCTGCAATACGAGCGCAACCCACGCGAGCGTGATGAGCGTCGATAAGATCGCTTGCGGCACGATGGATCCGTCACCCGGTATCAACCAAGTGCCAAGCGCCGCCTGCAGCGCAACGAGCACCGCAAAACAGATTCCTAGCAACGGCTTGGACGTCGGTAGGTCTTGCGGACCCGAACGCAACAGCAAGATGTCAATGAAGATTTTGATGATGTCGGTCATTTTCCGAAATTCATTCCCCTGAGCGACGAATTCTTGCATAGTCCATCGATGCCGTCGTCCACTGCCTTGATCGCCTCGCACTCTGCACTTGAGGATCTACTAACTGAACTGCAGGGTGAGAGTGCCATAGGCATTGACACCGAGTTTCTGCGCGAGCGCACTTACCGGGCCGAACTCTGTCTCGTACAAATGACGACACGCCAAGAGCCCGTGTGTATCGATCCGATCACGCTCGGCGATCTTGAGCCCCTGCGCAGCACCTTCAATCAGGGCGGCCCGCTCAAGGTACTGCATTCGGGACGACAAGACCTCGAGGTGCTAACCCCCCTCGTCGGTCCCGTCGCACCCCTCTTCGACACCCAAATTGCCGCATCGTTGGCAGGCTTTCCTGCGCAAGTTGGTTATGCCGAATTGGTACGACGCTTACTCGGTACCGAGCTGCCGAAAGGTCAAACGCGCACCGATTGGTCACGTCGACCGCTCTCACCCGAGCAGGTTGAATACGCCAGAGATGACGTGCGCTACCTACTGCCGCTGCGAGAAGCACTCTTGGCGGATATCGATCGCTTGGGTCGCAGTGCATGGCTCGAGGAAGATCAACTCGCACTGCAGGATCCCTCGGTACTGCAAATCGATCCCGAGCGAGCTTGGCAACGATTCAAAGGTGTATCCGCTTGGGACGAAGGTCGCAAGGCCTTGCTACGCAGCCTCGCGGCATGGCGAGAGCGCCGCGCAATGGCGCGCAATCGACCCCGTGGCTGGATCCTCGACGATGCCGTGTTGCGCGACATCGTGCAGATCGTGCCGCGCTCGATGGAGGAGCTCGCGCGCATTCCCGCAATGCCCGAGGGCGTTGTCAAACACTCGGGCGACGAGCTGATGACGATGATTCAGACTGCGGGCATCGACCATCCTCCACCGCCGCTACCGAAGCGAGAGCGACCCGATCCCGCTTTCGTCGCTGCGGTGAAGCGACTCTCTGGCGTGACTCAAACGATCGCCAAAGAACTCGACATTGCGAGCGAAGTGTTGGCCACGCGCAAAGACTTAGAAGACATCGCAGCCGGGCGCGACGCCGCGAGTGTGCTCGGTGGCTGGCGAGCCGACATATTGGCGGATCGGCTTCGCGCTGCGATCTAGCTTAAGTCGCCGACTTACTTACCGAGCGCGGCCTCGACGCGGGCCGTGACGGTCGCTAGCGGCGCATCGGCATCGATACGGCGCAGCTGTCCCTTGGCCTCGTAGAAACCGACGAGCGGCGCTGTTTGAGCCTCGTAAACCTCGAGTCGCTTGGCGACCGTGTCTTCCTTATCGTCCGGACGTTGTACGAGCTTGGGCGTCTCGCAACGACCACCGCACGGGGGCGGCGACGGCGGCGGCGCAGTGTGCACGTTGAACACGAGACCGCAGGTCTCGCAGGTTCGGCGACCCGAAATACGCTTTACCAGCAGGCCCGAGTCGACCTCGAACAGCAGCACGGCATCGAGCGGCTGACCGATCTCCGCCAGCATCGTCTGCAAACCCTCTGCCTGCGGAATCGTGCGCGGAAAGCCGTCGAGGATGTAGCCCCGTGCGGCATCGGGCTGGGCAAGGCGCTCACGCACCATCCCCAAGATCGTGGCGTCGTCCACCAACTGGCCGGCGTCCATCACCGCCTTGGCGCGACGCCCAAGATCCGTCCCCTCGCGAACGTGGGCACGCAGCAAATCTCCGGTAGAAATCTGCGGGATGCTGTGACGTTCGACCAGACGCTGTGCCTGGGTACCTTTGCCGGAGCCCGGCGCGCCAAGAAAAACGATACGCATGATGGCCCGCACACTACCCGGCCGGTTCCGACAGGTCAAACCGTCCGGTATGCTCGCGCCCCATGAAAAAGCCCGTCGCAAAGCCCTCCCGCCGTCAGTCCGCTGCCCCAGCTCGTAGCCGCCGCAGTCCAGCCACTCCGCCGCGCAACGCGTTCTATGCGCAATCGGGCGGCGTGACGGCCGTGATCAATGCCTCGGCAGCCGGAGTCATCGAAACGGCTCGCCGATACCCTAAGCAGATCGGTAAGGTCTACGCGGGTCGACACGGTATCGTCGGGGCACTGCACGAAGATCTCATCGACTGTTCGAAGGAATCAGCGGCCACCATCCGAGGGCTGCGTCATACGCCTTCGGGCGCCTTCGGCTCGGCCCGCTTCAAACTCAAGGGGCTCGATCAGAATCGCGCTGAGTACGAACGGCTCATCGAGGTCTTTAAGGCCCACAACATCGGGTACTTCTTCTACAACGGCGGCAACGACTCGATGGACACCGCCCACAAGGTCGCCGAGATGGGCAAGGCCTTGGGTTATCCGATCACTTGCATCGGCGTGCCTAAGACGGTCGACAATGACTTGCCGTACACAGATTGCTGCCCGGGATTCGGCTCGGTGGCCAAGTACGTCGCCATCTCCACGCTCGAAGCGTCTTTCGACGTGGCCTCGATGGCCAAGACTTCGACCAAAGTATTCGTCATGGAAGTGATGGGTCGGCACGCCGGCTGGATCGCCGCGGCAGGTGGTCTCGCAGGCAAGGGGCGTGACGAACCACCCCATATTATTTTGTTCCCTGAAATCCCCTTCAAACGCGATGCTTTCCTCAAGCGCGTCAAAGAATGCGTCGATCGTTGCGGTTACTGCGTGATCGTCGTGTCGGAAGGCACGGCCTATGCTGATGGCACCTTCCTAGCCGATGCGGGCACGAAGGACGCGTTCGGCCACACGCAGTTAGGTGGTGTGGGCCCGGTCATCGCCAACATGGTGCGCGAAGCGCACGGGTACAAATATCACTGGGCGGTCGCGGACTATCTGCAGCGCGCCGCACGACACATCGCCTCGAAGGTCGACGTCGATCAGGCCTACGCCATGGGACAAGCCGCCGTGGAACTTGCGGTGCAAGGCCATAACGCCGTCATGCCGATCGTCGTACGCAAATCGTCCAAGCCCTATCGCTGGACGGTCGGTAGCGTGCCGCTCGCGAAGGTTGCCAACGTCGAGAAAAAACTGCCACGCGACTTCATCACCGCCGACGGCTTCGGCATCACCGAGAAATGCCGTCGTTACCTGCTACCGCTGATCGGTGGTGGCGACCCGCCGCCGTACAAAGACGGGCTCCCGGTCTACGTGAAGATCAAGGGCGTCTCGGTGAAGAAAAAACTCCCGCCGTTCAAGCGCTAAAAACGGCCCCGCCATGCGGGGCACTCCCGAAGCCGACACGAGGCGCTGTGCTATATTGCAGCGCCTTTTTTTCGCTGATCTGCTTTAGGGGGAATAACTAGAATGGATGCCCATCTGATCAATTGGCTCTGGATAGCCATTGGTGCGGGTTTACTCGCAGTTCTTTACGGTGCCGTCTCCGCTGCATCGATCAATCGTCTCGACGCCGGCAACGCCCGCATGCAGGAAATCGCGGCGGCGATCCAAGCGGGTGCTCAGGCTTACCTCAACCGTCAGTACTCCACGATTGCCGTCGTCGGCGTCGTGCTGTGTATCGTCCTCGGCCTCGCGCTCGATTGGGCAACTGCGGGTGGTTTTGCCGTCGGTGCGATCCTCTCCGGTATCGCGGGCTACATCGGCATGAACGTGTCGGTGCGCGCCAACGTGCGCACGGCGCAAGCGGCCAACAACGGCTTGAACGCCGCACTGCAGGTCGCCTTCAAGGGCGGCGCCATCACCGGCATGTTGGTGGTGGGCCTCGGCCTGCTCGGCGTCGCGGGCTACTACTTCGTGATGCGCGGTGTGGTCGGTGACGATCACGCGCTGCACTCGTTGGTCGGCCTGGCCTTCGGTGGCTCGCTGATCTCGATCTTCGCGCGTCTCGGTGGCGGCATCTTCACCAAGGGTGCGGACGTCGGTGCCGATCTCGTCGGCAAGGTCGAGGCGGGGATTCCGGAAGATGACCCGCGTAATCCGGCTGTGATCGCCGACAACGTCGGTGACAACGTCGGCGACTGCGCCGGCATGGCGGCCGACCTGTTCGAGACCTACGCGGTGACTTTGGTTGCCACCATGCTCTTGGGTGGTTTGATGCTCGCTGGCAGCAACGGCGCCTCGATCATCTATCCGCTCGCCCTCGGCGCGGCTTCCATCGTCGCCTCCATCGTCGGCACCTTCTTCGTCAAGGTCAGCGAGGGCGGCAAGATCATGAACGCGCTGTACAAGGGCGTCATCGTCTCGGGCATCGTCTCGGCAGTGGCCTTCTGGTTCATCACTCAATCGCTGATGCCAGATAACCACCTGACGATGTTCGGCTGCACGCTCATTGGGCTTGCGCTCACAGCCGCCATGATTGTGATCACGGAGTACTACACCGCGACCGAGTTCAGCCCGGTGCAGAAAGTGGCCGAAGCGTCGCAGACGGGTCATGCGACCAACATGATCGCGGGCCTTGGCGTGTCGATGAAATCGACTGCGCTGCCTGTCATTGCGGTTTGCTTGGCGATCTGGGGCGCCTACTCGCTCGAAGGTCTCTACGGTATCGCGATCGCCGCCACGGCGATGTTGTCGCTCACCGGCATGATCGTGGCGCTCGACGCTTATGGCCCGATCACCGACAACGCCGGTGGTATCGCTGAGATGTCAGGCCTCGACAAGAAGGTCCGCAACATCACCGATCCGCTCGACGCCGTGGGTAACACCACCAAGGCCGTGACCAAGGGCTATGCCATCGGTTCGGCGGGTCTCGCGGCGCTCGTGCTCTTCGCCGACTACACGCACAACCTCGAAGCGGCGGGCAAGCTCGAAGAGTTCTCGCTCTCCGATCCGGCGGTCATCATCGGTCTCTTCATCGGCGGTCTCGTGCCCTACCTCTTCGGCGCGATGGCGATGGAAGCGGTCGGTCGTGCGGCAGGCTCGGTCGTCACGGAAGTGCGTCGTCAGTTCCGCGAGATCAAAGGCATCATGGAAGGAACGGCGAAGCCCGATTACTCCAAGGCCGTCGACTTGCTCACGAAGTCTGCGATCAAAGAAATGGTCGTTCCTTCGCTGCTGCCGATTCTCGTCCCGGTGATCATCGCTTTCGGCATGAATGCGTTGATGGGTCCGGGCGCCGGTATCCGCGCCCTCGGCGGCTTGCTGATCGGCACGATCGTCACGGGCCTCTTCGTCGCGATCTCCATGTGCACCGGCGGCGGTGCCTGGGACAATGCGAAGAAGTACATCGAAGAAGGTCACTTCGGCGGCAAGGGCTCGGAAGCCCACAAAGCTGCCGTGACGGGTGACACCGTCGGCGATCCGTACAAGGACACCGCGGGCCCGGCGATCAATCCGCTCATCAAGATCATCAACATCGTCGCTCTGCTGCTCGTGCCCTTGCTCTGAGTCAGAGACGACTTTCGCGATCTGCGAACCCCGCCCTCGTGGCGGGGTTTTTTTTAGAAGATCTTGCCCGGCTCGCCGATACGACTGCGATAAGCGCCGGGCGGCTCCTTCGGGTCATCACTACTGCGATCCGGAATTTTTGGTTGATTGGGGTCGGGCACGAGTAAACGCCAGGCCTCCGTGGGCCGCGTCGCCGCCCAAAACAATCCGCTCAACCCCTGTGGTACCGCCTTGCGCTCGGGGATGTCGGGCTCTTTCTTGCGCGAACGGACGATCACCTCGTCGATATCAGCCGGCAACGGTTCGGCCCACTCGGCTCGCGGCAAGAAAGTTCGAATATCCCCGACCCGCAAATCCAACTGGGGCGCGTCTGAGGCCCTCGAGGGGCGCAACGGGGAGGTGTCGGCAACGGCGGCGGGCGCGCAGACCGAAAGCACGACCGCGACGAGCAGCGCAAGGCTTGCATATTGATTCGACCGGGCTACATTGACCGCCTCGTCTTTCATACCGGAGCCGCTCCCTTGCGCCATCTCGTTCCCCGCCTCGCTGGCGTCATCGCCGCGCTGAGCCTGACCCTCCTCGCCCCGACCTTGACTGCGGCCACGGCGAAAGCTGCCAAGTTGCCGCCGCCCGAGAAAGTGACCTCGGTCGAGGGCATCACCGAGTATCGCTTGGCGAACGGCATGAAGGTACTGCTCTTCCCCGATCCTTCCAAGTCGACCATCACCGTCAACGTGACCTACCTCGTCGGTTCGCGTCATGAGGGCTACGGCGAGAGCGGTATGGCGCATCTGCTCGAACATCTCGTGTTCAAGGGAACACCGCGTTTCCCGAACATTCCGCAGGAGCTGACGGCACGCGGCGCGCGACCGAATGGCACGACTTGGTACGACCGCACCAACTACTTCGAAACCTTTGCCGCGACGGACGACAATCTGCGTTGGGCTCTCGATCTCGAGAGTGATCGCATGATCAACTCGTTCATCGCGGAGAAAGATCTGCAGAGCGAATTCTCGGTCGTGCGCAACGAGTTCGAGCGCGGGGAGAACGACCCGTCACGAGTGCTCCTCCAGCGCGTGATGTCGACGGCTTATCTGTGGCACAACTACGGTAAGTCGACCATCGGCTCGCGCGAAGACATCGAGCGCGTGCCCATCGAAAACCTGCGCGAGTTCTATAAGAAGTATTACCAACCCGACAACGCGGTGCTGACCATCGCGGGCAAGATCGACGAAGCCAAGACGATCGGCTGGGTCAATGAATTCTTTGGCAAGATCCCGCGCCCGACGCGCGTTCTGCAGCCCACCTATACGGTCGAACCCGTGCAGGACGGCGAACGTCACGTCGTACTGCGCCGCGTTGGTGAAGTTCAGGTGACCTCGGCCGGTTATCACATCCCTGCCGGCGCGCACGCAGACTTTGCGCCGGTGCAGATTCTGGCCGACGTATTGACCAACGAGCCCTCGGGCCGTCTTTACAAGGCGCTCGTCGAAACGGGCAAGGCCACGAGCGTCGGCGGCCTCGCCTTCAGCCTCAAAGATCCGGGCTATGCCTATTTCACGGCTGAAGTGCTGAAGGACAAATCTGTCGATGACGCGACCAAGACCATGCTCGGCGTGCTCGACAACATGGCGGCGACGCCGGTCACCGAAGAAGAGGTTCAACGCGCTAAGAATCGCTTCCTAAAGAGCTTCGAACAAACCTACAACAACAGCGACCGCGTCGGCCTTGGCCTCTCCGAGTACATCGCCAAGGGCGACTGGCGCTTGTGGTTCCTCTCACGCGATCAGATGGAGAAGGTGACCGCTGCCGATGTGAATCGTGTCGCTGCGCTGTATTTGAAGCGTGCGAACCGAACCACGGGTCTCTTCGTACCGGAAGCCAACCCCGATCGCGCGATCATTCCGCCCTCGCCCGATCCAGCTGAATTGCTCAAAGATTACAAGGGCAAGGCTGCTTTGAAGCAAGCGGAAGTGTTCGATCCGTCACCGGCGAACATCGTCTCGCGCACTCGCAGTGAAACACTGCCGGGCGGCGCCGAGTACAGCTTCCTGACCAAATCGACTCGAGGCGGGTCGGTCAACGCGACGATCACGCTGCGCGTCGGCAACCTCGGCGCACTCGCTGGCAAGGCAACAGTCTCCGAGCTGACGGCTGCCATGCTACGTCGTGGCACGGCCACTCGCTCGCTGCAGCAAATCAATGACGAGCTGGACAAGCTCAAGACATCGATCGGCATCGGTGGCGGCGGACAGAGCGTGACGATCAACATCACATCGACGCGCGAGAATCTCGTGCCGGCGATGGAAATCGTCGCGGACATCCTACGCGCACCCTCGTTCCCGGAAGCGGAGTTCACCAAGCTGCGGGACGAGCTGCTCGCGGGTATCGATCAAGCACGCTCGGATCCGCAATCGATCGCGGCGCGCGAGATCAACCGCGTCACCTCGCCTTATCCTGCCAACGATTTCCGTCACACTTTGGATTTCGATGGCGAGATCGCCGCTCTGAAGGCCGTTACGGTCAAAGATCTGCGCGATTTCCATGCGCAGTTCTATGGCGCATCGAATGCCACGGCGGCCGTCGTGGGTGATTTCGATGAAACCACGGTACGTGCAGCGCTCGGCGCCATGCTCGCTGGCTGGCAAGCCAAAGTGCCGTACCAGCGTGCTGAATCGAAATTCTTTGATATCGCTCCGAGCGCACGCAAGATCAATACGCCGGACAAAGCTAACGCCGTGATGATCGCGGGCTTGAACCTCGCTCTGCGTGATGACGAGCCGGACTACCCTGCGCTCGTGATGGCCAACTACATGCTGGGCGGCGGGTTCCTCAACTCGCGTCTAGCCGTTCGTATCCGACAAAAAGAGGGGATCAGCTACGGGGTCTCCTCGTTCCTGTCGGCGGACTCGCTAGACAAGAATGGTGACTTCGGTACCTTCGCCATCTACAACCCGCAGAACTCGGCTCGCTTGCTCGCCGCGTATCGCGAAGAGCTCGATAAGGTCCTCACCGAGGGCTTCTCGGAAGCCGAGCTCAAAGATGCGAAGAACGGCTGGCTGCAAGGACGCAACGTGAGTCGCTCACAAGATCGCGAACTTGTCGGCCGTCTTTCGAGCTACCTGTTCCTCGACCGCACCCTCGAATGGGATGCAGACTTCGAGCGTAAGGTTGCGGCTCTCAATGCGGCGGACGTGAATGCCGCCGTCAAACGCTGGATCAAGCCCGACCAGCTGACCATCATCGAAGCGGGTGATTTCGAAAAAGCGACCAACGCAGGAGGCAAGTGAACATGGACAAGAAAAGTGCTCTGATCATTGCTGCCGTGGGTAGCCTCGTCGCACTCGGCGTGGCCGATGCGATGGGCCCGAAGGAAGGCTCCGAGAAATGCTACGGCATGGTGAAGGCCGGCAAGAACGACTGCGCCGCCAACGGCCACGGCTGTGCGGGCCAGGCAAAGGTCGACTCCGACCCGAATGAGTGGATCGTGGTTCCGCAGGGCGTCTGCGACAAAATCGTCGGCGGTCGAACCACGCCGGGCGGTTGAACCCGCGCGCTTGGCTAGCCGGCTCGGCACCCCGCCGAGCCGGCATCGGCCTGCGTGCTGCGCATCACAGCGATTGGATCACGCAGCGCCCTAAAGTCGGCTGGTTCGAGATCCACGCCGAAAATTATTTCGCCCAAGGCGGGCTCCTTCCCGACATCCTCGATACGCTGCGGCGCGATTTGCCGCTATCGATACACGGCGTGGGACTCGGTCTCGCGGGCGGTGATCCGCTCGACGATTCGCAGCTGCGCCAACTCGCGCGTCTCAACGATCGCTTTCAACCGGCGGTCATGTCCGAGCATCTTTGCTGGGGCGCGGCGAACGGCGTTCATTACAACGACCTGCTGCCCTTTCCCTTCACGCCGGAAACGCTCGCGCACGTGGCGGCACGGATTCACCACGTGCAAGAACGTTTGCACCGTCCGATCCTGCTGGAGCATTTGGCAAGTTACGTCCAGTTCGACGAATCGAGTATTGCTGAAGCGCAATTTTTGACTGAGCTTACGAATCGTACCGATTGCGGTTTGCTACTCGATCTCAATAACCTCGTGGTCAATGCGGAAAATCACGGGATCGATCCGGAGTCATTCGTTACAGGCTTGCCGCCGGCGGCCATCGGCGAGATTCATCTTGCTGGGCACGCACATCACCGTTATGGCGATCGGCTGATGTGTCTCGACACCCACGATCGATGCGTGCCCGATCGCGTTTGGGATTTGTATCGTTTCACCATTGGCAAGGTCGGTGCTAAACCAACCTTGATCGAGTGGGATACCAAGCTGCCGACGCTACCCACATTGGCCGCCGAGGCACATAAGGCGGACGATTGCATGGCGGAGCTCGCATGACTCTGGCGCGATGGCAGCAACGTTTCGCCGCCGAGCTCGACGCCCGCGAGCCGCCGGTCACACCGGGTATGCAGGTTTACCACCACAACGTGCGGGCGCAGTTTCGCAAAGCCTTAGCAGTCTCGTTCCCCATCGTGGCGGAGCTAGTGGGCGAATCTCGCTTTAGTGACTTAGCGGAACAATTTCGCCAAAGAAATCCCTCGCGCAGCGGCGATCTACATCCGAGCGGCGCGAACTTCCCGATATTCCTAGCCACTGCGCCTGAAGCGCTCGACACAAACCATCTCGATTTAGCCGAACTCGCCACCCTCGAGTGGGCTTGGCAATGCGCCCTGATTGCGCCCGACCAACCCGCGATCGACGCCGCATCGCTCACCCTGTTTCGCCCCGAGGAATGGCCTTCGCTGCGACTGCAGTTTCAGCCCTCGTTCACCGTGCTGCGCTCACGCAGTCCCGTGATCAGCTACTGGCAGGCCCAGCGCACTCCCGAAAAGCGCCCGCAGAAAACGAATGGCCCGGAGCAGGCTTGGCTCGTCGGGACACCGCGAGGTCCGGTGCTGCAAAGCTGCAACGCCACGACGGCAGACTGGCTCGATGCGATCGCCGCAGGCGCGAGCCTCACCACCGCGCTAACCACGCTCGATGAGCGGGCGCAGAGTGACCGAACCCCGACTGCAGAGGTGGATGTGGCAGCGGTGTTACACGGTCTCTTTGCAAACAGCGCGGTGGTGCATGTCGACTTAGGCGCGACCGACCACGCATAGGTGATGATCCGGCTTGGCAGTGCGAGGGAAAAGACGTATTTTCTGCGGCCCTTTTTGCGAGAGTTGAGTCATGTCCTTCGATGTCGCTCGTGAACAGATGATCCAGCAGCAATTGCGGACCTGGGAAGTGCTGGACCAGGGCGTGCTCGAGGTGTTCGAGCGTATTCCGCGCGAGCGGTTCGTCCCCGCAGGGTATGAGTCGTTGGCTTATGCCGACATCGAACTGCCGTTGGGTCAGGGCGATCACATGCTCGCCCCGAAAATGGCCGGACGTATTTTGCAGGCCTTAGCCATCAAACCTGCCGATCAGGTTCTCGAGATTGGCACTGGCTCGGGCTATCTGACCGCAGGGCTCGCAGCCGGCGCCAGCCGTGTTCGCTCGCTCGAAATTCGCGCGGATCTGGCGACGAGAGCAACCCAAACCCTCGCGGCAGTCGGCGTGCGTAACGCGACGGTCGAGCATCGTGATGCCTATGCGAACGAAGCACTCGGCAGCGCGGCCTACGATGTCATCGTACTCACCGGGTCGTTGCCGATCGCCGACGAGCGCTACGAACGACAACTCGCAATCGGTGGTCGCCTCTTCGTCGTGATCGGTCAGGGCGCCGTCATGGAAGCCACGCTGATCGAGCGCATCTCGACCGAGCAGTACCGCCGAACGGTGTTGTTCGAAACCAGCCTGAAAGCACTCATCGGCGCCGCTCACCCGGCTCGCTTCACGTTCTGATTTCGGAGCTCTTTCCCCTCATGGTCCAAGAATTGTCGGTTGAAGATCTGAAGGCGCAGCTCGATGCCGGCGGGCAACCGCTCGTCATCGATGTGCGCGAGGCTTGGGAACTCGACATTTCCAAGGTGGCTTTCGCCAAGCATGTGCCGATGGCGCAAGTGCCCGATCGCGTGGGCGAATTCGATGCCGCCACACCGATCATCGTGATGTGTCGCTCGGGTGGGCGCAGCATGCAGGTGGCCCGATTCCTCGAGAGTCGCGGATTTCGGTCGGTCAGCAATTTGACCGGCGGAATCCTGGCTTGGGGGGAACGGATCGACCCCTCGTTGCGTCCATACTGAGCGGTCGGTGTCTGGTCAGACACAGTGCCGACTGTTATAGTGATATATAACACCCTCTGAGGATTCCTATGAAGCGCGTACTCGGGCTGTCGCTCGGACTCATCATGGCCGTCTCTACGGCTGCCGCTGAAGACCTGAAGGCCGTCTACGAGCGCGCCTTGACCAACGACCCGCAGATCCGCGAAGCGGAAGCGCTGCGTCGTGCGACGCGCGAAGCGAAGCCCCAAGCCTGGGCGGCCATCCTGCCCCAAATCTCGGGCAGCGCGAGCCGAACCAAAGCGGACTCCGAAGTCGAGGGTCAGTTCCCGCAAGAAATCGTCCAAAACGGCCAAACGGTCGTTTTCAACTTCCTCTCGTCGAGCAAATCGAAGCCGGAGACGGATCGTTGGAGCCTTGATCTGCGTCAAAGCTTGATCTCGTGGGACAACTGGGTCGCGATCAAGCGCGCGGATCGTCAGGTCGCGCAGTCGGAGGCCGACTACCAAGCCGCCGAACAGCAGCTAATCCTGCGAGTCTCGGAGGCTTACTTCAACGTGCTCGCCGCGCAGGACACCGTCGATGCGCAGGCTTCATCGCTGGAAGCCATTTCGCGTCAGCTCGAGCAGGCGGAGAAGCGCTTCGAAGTGGGCCTCATCGCCATCACCGACGTTCAAGAAGCGCGCGCAGCACGCGACAGCGCGGCCGCGGCCGTCATCGCCGCCAAGCGTCAGTTAGCCTCGACGGAAGAATTGCTGCGCGAAATCACGGCCGAAAAATATCGTGAGCTCGCCAAGCCCGGCGACTCGATGCCGCTGAAGTCACCCGAACCGCAAGATGAGGCGCAGTGGGTCGAACGCTCCATGGAGCAAAACCTCGCGCTCGTCTCGAGTCGAATTGCTGCCGACATCGCGCGCGACAACGTGCGCATTGCCTTTGGCGGACACCTGCCGAAACTCGATCTCGTCGCCAGCAAGAGCAACACGGATCAAACGAGCCCGATCAATTTCTCCAGCGGCAACGTGGGCACGCGTACGAACAACAGCGACGACACGAGCTACGCGTTGCAAGTCACCATGCCGCTCTTCAGCGGTGGCGCTGCGCAATCACGAGTCCGCCAAACCGAGTACCAGTGGCAGGCCGCACGTGAACGTCTGAGTCGTGTTTCACGACAGACGGAACGTCAGGCGCGCGATGCCTATCTTGGCGTGATCAGTGAAATCTCGCGCGTGAATGCACTGCGTCAAGCACTCGAATCGAGCCGCACCGCCTTGAAGGCAACGGAAGCCGGTTACGAGGTTGGCACCCGCACCGCCGTCGATGTGCTCGAATCGCGTCGTGCGCTCGCGGTCGCCGAAACCAATTACGCACGCAGTCGCTACGACTACATTCTCAACGTGATGCGTCTGCGCCTCGCTTCCGGCACGCTCGATCGCAGCACGCTCGAAGAAGTGAATACGTGGCTGACGGAGACCTCGCAGCCACGCTAAGCGACTGTTCGTTCGAGTCGCGCTTCCACGAGCGCGAGTACTCGCTGCACAGAGCCGCGTGACGAATCCAACTGCGTGCGGGCGCGGGCGCTTCGGTGCTCGCGTTCGTTCGAATCTTGTGCGAGCAATCGCAGTTGTTGTTCCAGCTCGCGCGCATCCGCCATGATCTTCACCGCACCGGATGCCGTCAAATTGCGAGCGACCTCTGGGCTGTTGAATAACTGCGGCCCCGTGAGCGTTGCGCAACCCATCGCGAGCGGTTCGAGCAAGTTGTGCCCACCGACTGCAACCCAGCTACCGCCCACGAAAGCCGCCTGGGCGAGACCGTAGTGCGCCAGCAGATCGCCCATCGTATCGAGCAGGATGACGGACGTATCGTGGCGCAGCGGCGCTTGGAAGGAGCCCGCGTGCAACTGCGACACACGAGACCACGGTAAGCCCGACTCGTCGATCAGTCTCGCGACCGACTCAAAACGCCGCGGATGTCGAGGCGCCACGATCAAAAGAGCATCGAGGCCAGCAGACTTCAAACGCTGTTGCGTCTCGAGCACGGCGCCCTCTTCACCCTCGTGCGTGCTCGCGGCAATCCAGACGAATCGTCCCGCGATCGGATAGAGACTGTGCAAATGATCTCGCTGCGTGATCGCCGTGGTCGGTGGTGAAAAATCGAATTTGAGATTACCGGTCGTCGATACTCGTTCTGGCGGCACACCGAGTGATCGAAATCGCTCGGCGTCGATGTCTGACTGCGCCGCAATCTGCACGTGGCTCGCCATGCTACGTTGCCACAAAGCCGCGAACCGACGATACCGCGCCACCGATCGCTCCGACAAACGCGCGCTCGCGAGCACGATAGGAATCTCGCGATCACCACACTCAACGAATAGCTGCGGCCAAATTTCAGTCTCGAGCACGATACCAACGCGCGGTCGAATCCGATCGAGAAAACGCCTCACTGCGCTAGGGAGATCGAGAGGCAAGAAACGCAAATTCACCTTCGGATCGGCAAACAAGCGTCGTGCATGCGCCATTCCCGTCGGGGTGACGCAAGTGACGACGATCGTGACGTCCGGATGTCGCTCGCGCAACGCGAATACCAGTGGAGTCGCAGCCTGAACTTCGCCAACTGACACCGCGTGTATCCAGATGGTGTCTTCCGCAAGCGCTGCGCCGAAGCCAAAGCGCGCCGCCAGATCAATGGTTCCGCTGCGTTCGATCCGCGCGCGCCAAGCAAGCTGCAGCAAAAAGAGTGGCGCAAGCAGCCAAATCACGATGCGATACAAGACGAGACTCACGTGCCTACACCGGCGTTCAAGGTGTCTCGATACCCTAAAAGTAAGCGCGACCAATCTTGCTCAGCGAAACCGCCACGAGGCAGCGTATCGCTGACTTTGAGTATAGAACGACGCAGGCGCACGAGATTGGCATCGCACCAGAGCCCGCGTTCGCGTAGGCGCCCCCGATCAAAATCGATCATCCACCAACGCCCGTCGGCACCGTGCAGAATGTTGTACGCATTGAGGTCGGCGTGATCGAGGCCAACGAAGTGAAAGCGCGCCACCAGTTGCCCGACCGAGTACCAATCCTCGTCGCGAAGATCGCAAGCGATCATCCGCATCGCCAGCGTTCTCACATTGGCAATGCGTTCAGTAATCAGATCGCCGCGATAAAACCGACCCACGCGCTGATAACGTGCAGCCACCACCGCTGGCACCGACAAACCCGCTTGCCGCAAATGCCGCGTCAGATGAAATTCGACCATCGGACGCGAGGTCGATTCACCCTGATCGAGGTAACGATCGCCGAGCCAGCGAGCGAGCAAACCACCGCGGTGATAGTGACGCAGCGCCCACGAGATACCCTCGATTTCGATGAAAAGCGTGCTACCGCGACCGGCCGCAGAGCCTGCAATCGCAGAACGGCTACGCCAGTATTCAGGCTCAAACCACTGCAGCGTCGCGCCTTGCGCAAAATTGCTGCAGCACGAGGGGTCATATAGCATCACGGCGTCGCCGGATTCGATCCGCGCCCAAGGCGGTTCCGGTGACTGACCCTCGCTCATCGAAGCCCCCTGACGGAACATCTCATGTTGAACTTCGACACGCCGCCCGCCTCCGTGTGCCTGTTGCGGCTGTCGGCCATCGGCGACACCTGCCACGTCGTGCCACTGTTGCGCACGCTGCAGAGAGCCTGGCCCGATACCCGCTTCACGTGGATCATCGGTCGCGCCGAAGCACGCTTGATGAGCCTGTTGCCGGAGGTCGAGTTTATCACCGTCGACAAACGGGCCGGTTTTTCAGGCCTCGCTGCCTTGCGCAAAGCCTTGCGGGGCCGTCGCTTCGATCTTTTGATGCATCTGCAGCTCTCATTCCGCGCCAGTCTCGTCGCCGCCGTCGTTCCGGCTCGCCACACGCTTGGCTTCGATCGTGAACGGGCACGCGAGGGTCAGTGGTTATTCACGGACGCGAAAATTGCTGCGCGTCACCGCGAACATGTCCTCGACAGTTTTATGGGATTTGCCAACGCCTGCGGCGTCACCGAGCCTCTTTTCGAGTGGAATCTGCCGCTGCCCGAGGACGCGTTGGACTATGCGCGTCGATGGATCCCGTCGACCGAGTCGACTTCCGCACGAACCCTCGTGATCAGCGCCTGCTCGAGTCATACCCGCCGGAACTGGTTGCCGGAGCGCTACGCAGCGGTAGCGCGGCATGCGATCGAAAAACACGGCATGCGTGTGATCCTCGCTGGCGGACCTGGACCGATCGAGCGCGCGATGGCCGACGCGATACGCCAACATTGCCCCGAGGTCATCGATCTGGTCGGCAAAGATACGCTGCCGCAGATGCTGGCCTTGCTAGCACGAGCCCAGGTGCTGCTGGCGCCGGATACTGGCCCTGCTCACATGGCTACCATGGTCGGTACGCCGGTCATTGGGCTGTATGCGGCGACCAACCCCGCTCGCAGCGGACCCTATCTCTCGCGCGAGTGGTGCATCGACGCGTTTCCGCGGGCTGCCGCGAAGTTCCGGCAAAGCACACCCGACTCACTGCCCTGGCACACCAAAATCGAGGAGCCCGGTGTGATGGAGTTGATCGAGGTCACGGAAGTCTGCAACCGTCTCGATGCCTTGCTAGCATTGCACCCATGAAAGACATCCTCGTACCCATCTCGCCCGGCGAATTGCTCGACAAGATCACCATCCTGCGCATCAAAGCGGCGCGCATCGACGATGCCGAGAAATTGCGCAACGTCCGATTGGAGCTCGATCTACTCGAGAAAACCTGGCGCGACAGCGGTTGTGCGGTGCCCGAGGTGGCAGCAGACGAAGCGGAGTTGCAGCGTGTCAACGAAGCGCTCTGGGTCATCGAAGATGACATTCGCGACAAGGAGCGCGCTCGGGAATTCGACGCCAAGTTCATCGAGCTCGCCCGAGCCGTTTACGTGACGAACGACCAGCGCGCCACCGCAAAGAAGCGCATCAATATCGCGCTGGGCTCACGCATCGTCGAAGAGAAATCCTACAAGCCCTATTGAGGCCTAGCCGCGTTCAGCGCTGCAGCGTGTACTCGGCGCTGCAATAGGGGCACTTGGCCCAGCCGGTCTTCTCGATCGGCAGATAAACGCGTGGGTGCGAGTTCCACAGATACATCTGCGGCATCGGGCATGACAGCGGCAGATCCTGCGGCGTGACCTCGTAGCGATTCTGGGCGTTGGGCTGCAGCAAAGGCTTAGGAGTACTCATGGCGCGATTATACGCCGCCATCAAAGGTCTCGTTCCACACCCGGGTGACCGACGCACGTTCGGCGACAAATTCGGTGTCGGCGACGACGGTCTTCTCGTCGCGCAAGGACCGATGATGGGTCCGCTCGCGATAGGCTCGATAGGCCGAGGTCAACTGATCGACCGTTGACTGGGCGATGAGATCACCCGATGCCAGCGTTTCCAGCTGACGAATGGTGTCGGAGAACAACAGCACCGCCTCGTGACGCTCTGCCTCACGCAACGCCCAGTACTGCGCGAGAAACTCGATATCGGCAACGCCGCCGGGATCCTGCTTGAGATCGAACTCGCCGGCCTGTGACTTGCTAAGTTCACGCCGCATCCGCTCACGCATGTTGCGTACTTCATCTCGCAGCGACTCACGCTTGACGTGGTGGCGAAGGATCTCGAGGCGCACGGCCTCGAATCGACCCCGCAACGCGGGCGAACCAGCGACAGACCTCGCATGCAGCAAGGCCTGATGCTCCCAAGTCCACGCTTCCTGACGTTGGTAGTCGGCAAAGGCATTGATCTGCGTGATGAGCATGCCACCCTTGCCACTTGGACGGAGTCGCACATCGACTTCGTAGAGGCGCCCGGCTGCCGAGTGCACGGTGAGAATGTGCACGATCCGTTGCGCGAGGCGCACAAAGAAAATCTGGTTGTCGATCGGTCGATCACCGGCTGTCTCTTGCTCAAGCCCCGTCGAATCGTGCAGGAATACGAGATCCAGATCGGAGCCGTAACCGAGCTCGATGCCCCCGAGCTTGCCGTAACCGATGGCGCACACTCGTACCTCACGAGCAGGAGAGAATTCATCTTCACGACAGTGAGGTACGCCGTAGGCCTCAGTCATTTGTTGCCAAGCCTGCTGCATCGCCTTTTCGATGATGAGTTCGGCAATGTCAGTCAATCGATCGGACACACGCATCAGCGGCAGTGTTCCCGACAGATCTGCGATCGCGACGCGGAAAACCGCCGCCCGCTTGAATTGCGCGAGCGCTTCAACCAAGCGCTCAGGGTCGCTCGCATCGACGCGAGCCAAACGATCCTCTAGGTCCGCTTCGAGTGCCTTGCGATCTGGCAACTCCGTCAATGAACGCTCGTCGAGCAGCTCATCTAGAAGCAACGGATGTGCCGCCAACTGAGACACCAGAAAATCGCCACCGCGGCATACCGTGACGAAGCGGTGGCGCGCCGCCGGGTTTTCATTGAGCAAGGCGAAGTAAGCCGAACGACCACCGATCGCTTCGAGCACGCGCAGGAAGCGTCGCAACATGACGAGATGATCGTCGCCTCCCTCCAGCATACCGAGCAATGGCGGCAACAGGGCCTGCAAGCGACGTAGCGCGGTCGCATCGAGGCGTCTGACCCAACCACTGCTGCGAAAATCTGCGAGTAACCGCGCGAGTTCCGACGCCTGACCGAAGCCTCGCTGCTGGAGCAGGGACTCCAATTGCGGGACATCGCAAGACTCATCCCACAAGGCGCCGAGCTCGTTAGCAACCTCGCGAGTCGCAATCGCCTCCTCGCGCTCCTGAACCGGAGAAAACACCAAGGACTGAAATTGTCTTTGCACGAACTCAAGATGAGACGCCAATGTCCGGCGCAGCGATGCCCAGTCTGGTTCTCCCATAGCGCGCGCCAGACGTGCTTGCGACGCTTCGTCGGCGGGCAGAGTATGGGTCTGCGCATCGCGAATCATCTGCAGACGATTCTCGAGGCTACGTAGATATCGATACGACGCATCGAGACCTTCGACGATCTGTGGCTGCAACAGACGGCTTCGTCCAAGCCGCGGCAATACCTCAAACAGGTGTGGGCTCTGCAATCGCCGATCTTGCCCGCCACGAATCAACTGCAGCGATTGCACGATGAATTCGATCTCGCGGATCCCGCCGGGGCCGAGTTTGACGTGATCGATCAGATCTTTACGCGCGACCTGCTTCTCGATCAGCTGCTTCATCTCACGCAGACTTTCGAAGACACCAAAATCGAGATAGCGCCGATAGACGAAGGGTCTGACTGCTTCTTGATAAAGCTCCTGATAAGCCGTCTCACCCGTGATGGCGCGCGCTTTGATCCAAGCGTAACGCTCCCAGTCGCGCCCATGTTGCAGCAGGTAATCTTCGAAAGAGCTGAAGCCGCATGCGAGCGGACCGGAGTCGCCGAAGGGTCTCAAGCGCATGTCGACACGGAAGACGAAGCCATCCACCGTCGTCGACGAGAGCAAGCGCAGCAGCATCTGCCCGAGCCGAATATAGAACTCGTCATGACTGACGGGAGCCGCGTGTTGCGTCTCGCCGTATTCGGGGAATAGAAAGACGAGATCGATGTCGGAAGAAAAATTCAGTTCGCGGCCGCCGAGCTTGCCCATGCCGATGACGACGAGTGGCATCGGTCGACCATCCGCATAGCAAGGCGCCCCGTAGCGCGCGATCATCGCTTGCATTGCATAATCGACCGCGAGTCGCACCGCGTCGTCAGCGAACGCAGAAAGATCGGATAAGGTTTCTTCCAGTGTGGCGAGACCTGCAAGATCGCGCCAGGCGATACGCACCATCTCGCGGCGACGCCATAGTCGCAACCAACGCTGCGCCGTGGTTTCATCGGCACTCATCGAGAGCGGACTGCCCTGCGGCCAACAACCGGTGCCTAGCGATGATCGAGCGGACTGCAGTGCATCACTGCGCGCAAGATCGACGACGAGATCAGCATCGCGCGCCACACTGTCCGTCACGAACTCACTGCACGAGAGCACATGCACGGCGCTCTCGCGCCACGCGGTCGGTAGGGTATCGATCAACTCATGAGTCATGGGCGTAGGCAGGATACAAAAAAAGCCCCGCACGAGGCGGGGCTTATGTCTGCAGCGCGGCAACCGGAGGGGGAGAAGGTCACCGCGCAAGAACAAGACTAATCCTCGGGTAACAGGCAGTATGTAAGGAGTTGTACCTAACCGAGCCTCCGATGCCTGTCGATTCTGCCGCCTACCGCAATGCCATCAGCCGTTTTTTGACTGGAGTGACGATCGTTACCACCATGGCGGAGGAAAAGCCCTCAGGTCTCACGGCCACAGCCATCGCCTCGGTGACTCTCGAGCCGCCTACCCTGCTCGCCTGCCTCAACCGCCAATCAACGACCTGCCAAGCCATCATCCAGGCAGGACGATTTACCGTGAATGTGCTCGCGAGCGATCAAATAGATCTGGCCAAACTCTTCGCTTCACGAGATACCGATAAATTCCAGCAGTTGGCCGCACGCGGCCTTGGCGTACAGGCCAGCGCTTCCGGCATGCCTCACTTGGTCGGGGCGCTCGCCTCGATCGACTGCAAAGTGTCGGCGACGACCGATGTTGGCACGCATCGAATCTTTTTCGGTGAGGTGCAGAATGTGACTTGCGCCGAAGGCTCGCCGCTCGGTTACTTCCGCGGCGCTTTCCTCGAGTGACTTGATGAATGACCCGCTCTAGAGGACGAGCGGAGGCAACGGCATGGCACGCTGCTGCTCGGCAGCGACACGAAGCAAGGTCGTCTCCGCGTAAGGTCTTGCGACGTACTGCGCGCCCATCGGCAGACCGCGCGCATCGAGACCGGCTGGAACGGTGATCGCAGGCAGCCCTAGATAATTGAACGGTGCCGTGCAATGAACGAGACGACTGAGTATCTGCCATAGCGCCGCACCCGCACCCACGTCGGTCTCATCGCGACGTGGCACTGAGATCGGCAAGGTGGGTGTCAGCAATACATCGCATTGCGAAAATACCGCTTCGACGAAATGTCGCAGCAGCGGGATGCGCAAATGCAGCGCCTCGAGATAGACGGCCGCTGGGATGGCAAGCCCCGTCGAAGCTCGGACCCTCACCTGCGGCGTGTATTGATCACCGCATGCGCGTAACCACGGTGCATGCAACGCCGTCGCTTCCGAATATACGATGGCCCGACTGAGCTCCGACATCTCGGCGACCGCTGGCACCGAGAGATCCACTCGTCGCGCACCGGCAGCCAGCAAGGTATCGAGCGCTCGATCCATCGCCTCGCGAATCTCATCGCTCGCGACATCAAAGAAATAATTTGCAGGAACACCGATGCGCAAACCGCTCACACCCTGCTCGATAGCCCGGCGATAATCGGGAACGGGCCGCAGACTCGCATTCGCATCGACACCATCACCACCAGCCACGACCTGCAGTATTGCCGCAAGGTCCGCTGCGGTTCTTGCCATCGGGCCAATCACATCGATCGAGGGCGCGAGCTTCATACTGCCCGTACGCGGAATCAGCCCATAAGTTGGCTTGAGACCCACGAGCCCATTCGCGGAGGCTGGAATGCGCACGGAACCGCCGGTATCCGAACCCAAACTCGCAAAAGCCGCCCCGCAGGCAACCGCTGCGCCAGAGCCACTCGAGGAGCCGCCGGAGATGTAATCGGGATTCCAAGCATTTCGGCAATCCCCATAGGCGGCGTTATGACCGGTCGCGCCGAGGGCAAATTCCGCCATGTTGAGCGCGCCGACTTCGAGGGCGCCGGCTTGCTCCAAACGGGCCGTCGCAGTCGCGCTCTGCGGTGTGGATCGATCGAGCGCCACTTTCGAGCCGTATCGCACCAAAGCGCCCCCACGCCCGAACATATCCTTGTGCGCCAAAGGCACACCCTGCAGCGCACCTAAAGGCGCGACGCCGCGCCGACGGGTTTCCGCTAACACGAGATCGGCGCGCTCTGCCGAACGCAACAAGTTCTCGGCCTCGATCGACAAGAAGCAGTTCGTGCGCTCTTGTGCCCGACGCGCTCGTTCGAGCGTCTGCAGCGCAAGTTGCTGCGCCGATATCGCACCAGACCGCAGCGCCTCGACGGCATCCAACAAACTTGCAGGATAAGTCGCGCTCACAGCGCTTCTCCGGGGGTCGGTTCCCCAGCCAGCGCCTCGAGCTCACGCAAATAGTCTGCAGGCTCGCACTCGAACGTCACTCCGGGCGCCACTTGATGCGAACTCGCGTGTACCGCCGCAATCGCCGTTGCCGCACCGCCTGCAATGCGCTCAGCCATCGCGGCATCGAGCACGGGAACTCGCACCAGCGCCGCCAAACCACCGACCATGTCGGCGGACAGCACGGACGATTCGGCAGATAGGTTGGATTTTGGTTGCGACACGACGGACTCACGGACCAGGCGGGTTTGCCATGTTAGCGTCTGTCTCATGTTGCACCCAACCACAGATGCCGATGTCATCGTCATCGGTGCCGGTCTCTCCGGTCTCGAGACCGCACTCACACTCCAAGAAGCGGGGCTGAAGGTCACCGTCCTCGAGGGGCGTCGCCGAATCGGCGGCCGGCTCTACACGCTGGATCACTTACCTGGAAAACCGGAGGTCGGTGGTAACACCGTCTCTCGCGCTTACGGACGCGTCATCGCCGCCAGTGCGCGCTATGGGGTGCCGCTGCGCGACGAGGCGCCTCGCTATGCCGCCTTCCCGGATAGCCAAGTGACATTCATCGGTGGCGACGCGATCAATCCGGCGAATTGGGCGCAGCATCCAGCCAACCCATTCGTCGGCGATGAGCGCTCGTTACTGCCGGCCGCTTGGGGTCGCTCGGTGCTGCGTCGATATCGTCCATTCGACGATCTTGAAAATTGGCATCAGCCACAGCACGCCGATCTCGATATCTCGGTTCATGATTTCCTGCGCGCGCGGGGCGCGACACCGGCAGCGATTCGGCTCGGCTACGAGACCAACATGCCCTACGGGACCGAGTCGTCACACGATGTGTCGGTCTTGCAACTCGCCTTCGTGGATCACTGGCAGCGCATCAATCAGCGACAACTGAGCGCGAGCGAACGCTTCGTTGGTGTTTTCGAAGGGGGCAATCAACAACTGCCGATCGCGATGTCGAAAAAGCTGAACGGGGATCTGTTGCTTGATCGGCATGTCGTATCGATCGAACAGACCCAAGCAGGGGTCTCCGTGCGCTGCCTCGACGGAACACGGCATCGCGCACGAGCCGTCGTGAGCTCCATGCCGTTCACGACCTTGCGACACGTGTATCTCGACCCGCTGCCGCCCTCTTTGCAAAATCGCGCCATCCAAACCTTGGGTGCCAAACCGATCACGCAAATTCATTTGTTACCGCGCCGACCCTTCTGGGAGGACGATGGTTTGAGTCCTGCTTTCTGGACCGACGGGCTTGCAGGATCGGTGCTCGCTAATCGCGACCCGCAGGATCACAAAACCGTCACGAGTCTCACGGTGTGGTGCAGCGCCGCTAACGCGCGTTTTCTCGATCGACATAGTGAAGCGGATGCGGCTCGTCTGGTCATCGCAGACATCGAACGACTACGACCGGCTGCGCGCGGCGCGCTGGAAGTCGCAGCCGTTCACTCCTGGGAACGCGACCCACACGCCGCCGGCACTTGGGCGATATTCAGACCCGGACAAGTCGCTCTCACGAGCGAACTGGCCAAACCACACCAACGACTCTTTTTCTGCGGAGAGCACACCGCCATCGCCGCGCGCGGTATGGAGGCGGCTTTCGAATCAGCCGAACGCGTCAGCCTCGAGGTGCTGGACGCGCTCGGCTAAACGATCACGCTGCGCTCGCTGCGTTACGCCCGCTTGCGAAAATACGGAATCACCTCGGTGGCATACAGGCTTGCCTGCTGCACCATGGCCTCCTGCCGAGCGCCGTGCGGATGCGGCACTGGCGAACCGCCAAGCTGATACACGTGGTCTAAACCCATATCGATCAACGCGCCCAAACGCGCTCGACATTTGGCCGGTGACCCGCAAATCGAGAACCAGTCGACGAACTCATCAGGTACACCCTTGAGGTGACTGCCCTCTTCTTGCGCGTGATGCTTCATGTCGTAACCGGTTTGCATCTGTGCCGCGAGCCCTTTGAGTTGCTCGGGCAGATGATCGAGTGGCGCATTCTTCATGCCCGCAAAGTGCGCGACCATTCCCGAGATCATGCGACCAAGATTGATAGCGCGCTGCTCGTCCTCATCGCAAACCAAATTAACGTAGGCACCGATGCGCAAGGAATCGCGCGGACGGCCGGTTTCTTTGAGACGTGCCAGAGCGACGTCCATAGCCCATTGAATACGTTCGGGCGCACTGCCAACCGCAAAACTCACGCGATCACCGACGTCCACCGCCATCGCAATCGTCTGCGGACCCGTACAAGCCACATCGATCACGACCGGATCGACCTTCAGCGAGTCGTACCAGCGCAGACGAGACGGCGTGCCGTTGCGGTCGATCGTTTCACCACGCGTGTAGGCCTGAAGACGCTGAACGAAAGTACGCAACTGACTCGTCGTGCCATTCGGGATACCGATGTGCGCAGCCGACGAATCACCTCGACCGATACCGCAGATCACGCGGCCTTTCGACTCCGCTTGCAAAGTCGCCAGTGCACACGCTGTGACGGCCGCATCGCGAGTGACGGGATTCGTCACGCCCGTACCGAGACGAAGGCGGGTTGTCGTCTGCGCCGCCAGCGCCAACTGTGCGAAAGGATCCGGACTCAGATTCTGTGTGTCAGGGCACAGCAGCATGTCGAAACCCAAGTCTTCAATCTGCTTGGCGAGGCGGGCCGTATAGCCCGGAGAGGCCTCCATGACGATCCCGAACTCAGGACCCGGGAACCGATCAGCTTGCATCATGTCTTAACTCAAGTGTGGAGGGCTGGCGCCCCGATGTCGAAGTGTAACCTCACGACAAAAGCGCTAGCATTCGCCTTTCGGTCAAGACATCGGTTCGCATACGGAGTTCGTCGACCATGAAACTGTTCTCGCGTGGATTTTTCTGGAGTTTTATTGCCCTGTTCGCACTCGTCGGACAGGCGCGGGCTGACGACTACACGAAGACGATCGAGCTCTTCAAGAACGCCGGTGAAAGCGCCGACTTTTTCCAGAAGAGCTACGCATACGCCGTGTTTCCAACTATCGGAAAAGCGGGGCTTGGCATCGGCGGAGCCGGAGGCTCGGGTCGGGTGTACGAGAAAGGCAACTATGTCGGCGACGTTTCGATGTCCCAGATCAGCGTTGGCTTTCAGGCGGGCGGCCAAGCCTACAGCCAAATCGTTTTTCTGCAGGACAAACGAGCGTTCGACGAATTCACTTCGGGTGAATTTGCCTTCGGCGCAGGCGTAGGAGCCATCGCCATCACGGCATCGGCGAGTGCCTCGGCGGGCACCACCGGTGCGACCGCTGCCGCAAGCGGTGGCAAGCGCGACGCCACGACCACCGGCAACTATTACAAGGGGATGGCAGTCTTCACCATCGCCAAGGGCGGCCTCATGTACGAGGCCTCGCTCGCCGGTCAAAAATATTCTTACAAGCCCCGCAAGAAGTAACGAATCGTCTTGGTCAAGGATGCCGAGCCTATACGGGCTCGGCATTCGAGCCACGCCCACCGCGCAGTTCGTACTCTTGCGTGCCGCGGTGGTAGATGTGATCCGTATCGAGCGCGGCTGTTTTCGCGTAGATGAAGCCAGGCGCAATCGACTCGTAAATGGGTTCGAAACCGCGCTGTTCCGTCATGTGAAACAGCTCCGCGAATGACTCGACGACAAAATAGGTCGATTGGAGATCTGAAATCTCGTAATCGGTGCGCATGACGCGGTCGACATTCAGATGGATCCGGTGTGGTGACTGTCCCTCGAGCGAATAACGCGTTTCGGTCGAGCCAGACAGAATGCCGGCACCATAGATTCGCAGGCCGCCGCTCTCACGAATAAGCCCGAACTCCACCGTGTACCAATACAGCGCGCTCAACGCCTTTAGACGGTTGTATTTGAGAGCCTTCCACCCGGCACGTCCGTAGGCAGCCATGTAGTCCGCGAACACCGGATCGGTGAGCAACGGTACATGACCGAATACATCGTGAAAAACGTCGGGCTCCTGAATGTAGTCGAATTGCGCGCGAGTACGAAGAAAGTTGCCCGCCGGAAATCGTCGATTTGCCAAGTGATAAAAAAACACGGCATCGGGGATCAACATTGGCACCGGAACGACCTGCCAACCCGTCATAGGCCGTAACGATTCGTTGATACGCTCGAAAGACGGAACGCCGCCGCGCCCAAGATCGAGGCGGTCGAGCCCATCCATGAACGCCTGGCAGGCGCGCCCCGGCAGCAATCGCTGTTGACGTTGAAACAACTCATCCCAGAGCCGATTTTCATCGGCATCGAAATCACGTTGCTGCAACTCGAGCCAGTCGTCACCCACATGGCGCGGGCGCTTCAGCGGCGCCACGAACACCGAAGGTGGCGCATCCGGAATTCGACTGAAGTCGAACTCCGTCACTGCAGGCTCGTCTCCCAATGCGGCGACGTCGACACGAACGGTCTGATACCGAGCTCCGTGAAGACGCGCGATGGGTCGATGCTGCGCCCTTGCGTAATGACGAGTGCCATCCGGCGTAACGCGGTGATGTCGGTCGTCGGATCGCCGTCGACCAGCGCGAGATCGGCTAATTTACCGACTTCGATGCTGCCTCGATCGGCAAGGACGCCCGAATACTTCGCACCGTTCCAGGTTGCGATCTTGAGGACCTCGGCAGGCGAGATACCGGCCTGCACGTAGAGCTCGAGCTCGCGCTGCAGAGTGAAACCCGCCATTTCATCGGTGCCGGCTAGCAGCGGCACGCCGGCACGATACATCTGGCCGACAAAGTCGATCATGCGCGCATAAGAGCGGTTATAAAGCGCGTGTACCCGCTCGTTCGGAATCTCCATGCCGCCACTGAGACGACTGCGCTGCACATTCGCTGGCATGTGATCGAGCACAGCTGCGAAAGCGAGCGATACCTCTCCGTCGCGCTGCCTGAGGAAGTCGAAGGTGGTCAACGTTGGGTCGATGACGACATGACGATCCTTCAGCAGTTGCACAAAGCGGCTCACCTCGTCACCTTTGAAGTCGATATCGGCCGTCTTCTCGGCCGGCAGATAAAAGCGCTGCAGTGTTCTCGTATCCGTCTGGTCGTCCATCAGGAAATTCAGGACAACCTGATTGATGTGGTTGATCTCATCAAAACCCGCTTCGACGACCTGACTCGCACGCATGAAAGCGGGAACATGGCCGCTGACTTTCAGTCCGCGCGCATGCGCATACTCCACCGTTTCACGTAAGTGAGCTCGCGGAAAACTGTTGTAAATCTTGATCTGCGGATAGCCGTGAGCGGCATACCAATCGACGGCCGCTTTGGCTTCCTCAAGGCTTTCGATCACGAAGCCACTGCGGGCCGAGTACGGACTCTCCCCTTCGAGGAATCCCGTCGGCACGATCTGTGGTCCAAAAACCTGTCCCTGCGCCGTCTCGTCGATGATGCGCTGCAGCGTGGCGTTATCGTTGCCCATGTCGCGTACCGTCGTAACGCCGGTCGCCAGATTAAGACCACCCTCCCAACGACCGACGTGGGCATGCATGTCGAAGAGCCCCGGCAACAAGACGCGACCCTCAGCATCGAGGCTGCGTGCGACGGGCAACCCCTGCATGCCATCACCCGTCGCCTGAATGGACACAATGCGCCCACGCAGGATGTAGACATTGTGACGACCCTCACGCAAAGCGGCTCGCTCTGCATCGAAGATTCGCGCATTACGAATGACGCTCAGCCCGTTCATCGGCGTCGAGAGTCGCGCCGTCATCGTCGCCAGCAACTCCGTCTCAGCCTCGGCCTGCACCTTGGCGAGTCGCGACTCTTCAGCCTCATACCCCTTCGGTAACTGCGCAAGATAGCCAGGCTCTATCAAGGCAAAAAACTCGGGCTCTGCGCCACGAGTCGCCCAAATGAATTCCGGAGTCAGTCCGATCCCACTGATAGCGACGAGATCGATCTCACGAGCCATCGCCCCCTGACCCACCGACAACGTCTTCAAGGTTCGACGCGTCACGGTGCCCGCTGGCAACAAATTCAATGATCGGCCATCCACCGTCAACCTTAGCAATTGCTCATAGGCAGCCACACCACCGTTGAGCGGTAAATACAACTTACCCGCTGCAGCCGACACCTCGCCCTTCTCGGTCGTGGACCGCCAGGCTGCTGCAGTCCCTGAGACGCGAAAACGCTCATCGACACGCGAACCGTAAGTTGTCGAACCTTGCGCGCGATACTCGGCGAAAGTGCCATCTGGGGCGAGCCTATACTGTTCGCGAATCTCCGGACCGCGCCCGTTATCTTTGAAAAAGAGTTCGCCGCGACATCGTCCCTGCGGATTGCACTCGATCGTGGCGAAACCCGCCGGCGTCCCGTTATCGACCGTGAACGTCCAACGACGCTCGGCCGCCGGCGTCGCCACCGCTGCCATCGCAGCCAAAATCCAAAGCCCGCGCATCATTGAACGCCTCCCGCGATGACCTATGTTTGATTCAAGCGCTCAACTCAACGTCGATAATCGAGTGGTGGCTTGCGATCACCGACGACCGAAACGTATTTGAAATCTGCGCCGCGACGCTGCTCGAACTCAACGCGAGCGGCGCGTCGCAGTTCGGCATCTTGCATCAGGCGTACGGCGGTCAAGGTAAGAATTTTGGTGGCATTCTCCATGCCCTTGAGACCGATGCTCATGCCGCCCGCCGCCACGGCCTGCCACGAATGCGCTGGCGTACCGGGAACCCAGGTTGCTGTTCTAAAACCGATGGTCGGTACCGTCCAGCTGACATCACCCACATCCGTCGATCCATAGCCGCCACGCGAATTCGGCGCCTGAATCTCCCGCTCTGAACCCAATGGCAATGCCGCCTTACCCAGCGTCGCGTAGAGCTTTTCGGCGAACGCTTGCTCGTTCGCGTCGTAAGTCACGCCACCGACCTGTCGAAGATGGTCGTCCACGACAGAAGCCAGGGCGTCGTTCGGAAGCAAGCTGTAAGCACCGTGAATCACTTCGTGCGTCACACTAGTACCGGTGCCGATCGCGGCTGCTTCGGACGTTTTCACGATGCGATCAAAGATTTCCGACATCACAAGCGGATTTCGATGTCGAACGTAATAGAAAACCTCAGCGCTTTCTGGAACCACGTTCGGTGCATCGCCGCCGCGCGTGATGATGTAGTGGATGCGCGCATCTTGCGGGACATGCTCGCGCATCAGATTCGCCATGAAGTTCATCGCCTCGACGCCGTCAAGCGCCGAACGGCCCCGATCAGGGGCGCCCGCCGCGTGCGCTGCGATCCCGGTAAAGCGAAATTTAGCGCTCTTGTTCGAAAGGGTCGGCTCGTTAGTGACAATGTTTTGATCACCGGCGTGCCAATGCAAAGCCACATCGACATCATTGAAGAGGCCTGCGCGAACCATATAAGCCTTGCCCGCACCGCCTTCTTCGGCCGGCGTGCCGTAAAGACGAATCGTCCCGCTGCGACGCTGGGTCTGTAGCCAATGTTTGACCGCGATGGCCGCTGACGTAGAACCTGCGCCAAAGAGATGATGTCCGCAAGCATGGCCCGAAATACGCCCTCTCAATGGCGACCGCTCGGGAACCGCAGCCTGAGACACGCCCGGCAACGCATCCATTTCAGCGAGGATCGCGATGACAGGTTGGCCACTACCGTATTCGGCAACGAACGCTGTCGGCATATCCGCCACGCCGGCGGTGATACGAAAACCGGCTTCACGCAATTCTTTTTGTAATCGTGCGCTACTCTGCTCTTCTTGATAACCGACTTCAGCCCAGTTCCAAAGATCAAGCGCTGCCGCACGATCGGCGGCGCGACGCGACTCGATGAACTTGAACAGGGAGTCATCCGCAAAGACGGTTGCAGAAGTCAGAACGGTCGCCATCGTCGCAGCGGCTAATACGAATGGTCTCAACATCATGAAATCACCTGAAGAGATAGCGATGAGTCAAAAGCGCCAGGATTGACGCCGATAAAATTTGCCGAGCACCCAGATTGGCCCGATCAAAAGATAAACGAGATCGGTGAAGAAGCTCGGGCGCTTGCCTTCGTAGGCGTGGCCAATGAACTGCCCGATCCACGCGATGATGAAAACGCCGACAGCCGATAACGCGAGCGCCTCAGCGCCAAACTCGGCATGTACGTATTCGGTGATGCCAAGACTTGCCAACATGCAAATCGCCGCACCCACACCGAGGGGTAGCGACAAGCGCAACCAGAATCCCATGGTGAGGATCGCTGCGACCCACGCAACGGTACCGACCGGCAGAGCGCCGCCCACGGGGACGGCATACAGCAGTGCCATCACTGACCATACGATCGCCGGCACGCAAATCACGTGCAACAACTGATTACGAGCGTCCTGATGGTCCGCCGAGTATGCAGAAAACCATCGATCGATCGGTCGTTCTGCAGATTGGGTCATCTCGATCGCCATCACTGATTCCTCCGATTGAGTCGTCGTAGTGCGTCGTCGTCAGTTCGAAGCTTAACCGGTCGCCGCTCGCCAGCCACGCTCGAGCTGATCCAAACGATCTTCCAGCAAACCGGTGTAACCGATCGACAAACGGACGAGTCCAGGGCTGATTCCGGCGCGCGCCAGCGCCTGCTCATCCAGCTCGCTCGAGGTGCTCGATGCGCTGGCGCTCATCAGGGTGTCGCTGAAACCGAGGCTTACGGCCATGTAACCGAAGTCCTCGATGTTCTGCAGATGTTCCATGAATCGATTGGCCCGCTCGGAGCTGCCCAAATCGACGGCGAGCAGACCACCGGCGCCGTAGCCAGGATTGGCCAGTTCACGATGCAATGAATGGTCGGGGTGACTCGCAAGCCCCGGATAAATCACGGTGGCACCGAGTGCCGCCAGTCGTTCAGCACAGCTTTTGGCGCGACGAGCGTGCTCCTGCATTCGTAAGCCGAGATTCGGGAATCGCGTCGCCACCTCATAGGCTGAACGCGGATCCATCGTCGGCCCCAACAACATCAAGCTGCCGAGATGCAAATCGTACATGCCATCGATGAAAGCACCGCTCGCACAAACGCAACCTGCAACGATATCTGAGGCGCCGTTGATGAATTTGGTGAGACTATGAATAACGACATCTGCGCCATGCACGGCAGGTGAAATCGATAACGGTGCAAACGTATTGTCGACGATCAACAAAGCGCCATGGCGATGCGCGATCGCGGCGAGCGCCGGCAAGTTCGCCACTCGCAAGGTGGGATTGGATACGGTTTCGCAGTACAGCACCCGAGTGCGGGCCGTGAATGCCGCCTCGACCGAGGCCAGATCCGACAGATCGACGAACGTGGTCTCGATGCCGGCTTTGCGCGGTAGAAAATCATGCAACAAAGCCCAAGTGCCGCCGTACAACGCTTGCCCTGCAACGATATGGTCACCTTGATTGCAGGCATGCAACAACGAGCCGGAGATGGCAGCCATTCCGCTCGCCGTGCAATAGGCGCTCTCGGTCGCCTCGAGCGCCGCCAAGTGACGCGCAAGCACCATGACCGTCGGGTTGAAATGACGGCCGTAGAGAAAGCAGCCGCCGCCCGGCCCTTCACGCCCCTCGAAGATCGCCGGCATCTTGCCGGCCTCCATCACGGTGAAGGTCGCACTGGTCTCGATGGAGAGATTGACTCCCCCATGCTCGCCGAACTCGTGGCGCGAGCGCGCCACGCGGGCCATCGGATCGCCTTGAGGTCGTTCCTGCATCGCGTGCTCCCTTGATAGCGGTTAGTATTTTCCACCATGACAACAACTACAACCGGCGCAAGTCGCCACTGGATCAGCGTCCTCATCTTCAGCGTGTTCGCGTGGACGATGAGCAACCTCGACCAATCCTTGTTCGGGTATGCCATACCCGGCATCTTGGGCGAGTTTCAGGTCGGACTCGATGTCGTGGGGCTCATCCTCACCGTCGGCTTCATCACGGCCTCGGTGATGGTGATCTTCGCGGGACTCGCGGCCGATACCTGGGGGCGTCGCTGGACTTTGACGGCGCTGCTCGCACTGTCGGCGCTATTCGTCGGACTGCACGGATTGGTCGAAGATCTGACGCAGCTGACGTGGTTACGCGCCCTCGCTTTCGGCCTCGCCGCAGGACTCGCGCCAATCACAGCGGCTTACGTCGCCGAGTCTGCACCTGCGCGGCATCGAGGCATGCTGATGGGTGTCTTGCAATGCGGCTATCCGCTAGGTTGGTTTCTCGCAGCCATGCTCGCAGCACCCTTGCTCGAGACCAGCGGATGGCGTTCCATTTTCTTCATCGGATTCGCCGTCGTACCGATCGCTTTTTTGATCGGCTGGCGCCTGCCCGAGAGCGAACGCTTCCAGCAGGTCGCGGCCACGCGCTCGAGCGAGCGTGCCTCGCTCATCGATTGGGGCTTGTTGCGCGAAATGTTCTCGACTCACTATCGCCGACGCTCGATCGCCTCGATCGTGCTTTTCTTCGCCTTCGGCTGCGCGTACGCGGGTACCGCCTTTTTCTTTCCGACCTATTTCATGGAGGTACGCGGTTATAGCCAATCGGAAGCCGCGCAACTCGTGGGGCTCTCCAACGGCATCGCGATTTTCGGCTATCTCGCTGCCGCGTACGTGGGTGAGTACTGGATGCCACGGCGCGACACCTTCGCGTTATGGACTGTGCTCGGCGCTGCCGCGCTTGTGGCGCTCATGTGGTTACCGCAGGAACGCTGGCAGGATCTGGCACTGTTTGGTCTGACCGGCGCCTTTTTCTATGGCAGTAATGCCGTGGTCGGCGCGCTACTGACAGACCTCTTCCCGACACGCATGCGAACCACCGCCTACGCCGTCTGCGGCTCCGCGCCACTGAGTGCGGGTTTTGCCTTGTTTCCGGCGCTCGTGCCGCTCGCCGTGCAATCAGCAGGTTGGCAGTGGTCCTTCACGGTGATGATCGCACCGCTACTCGTATTGGCTGCCGCTGCCGCTTTAGCTCTGCCCCGCATCGTTTCGGGCAGCGATATCGACGCCGTCAACCGTGACTGACGGTATCGTCTAACGGCTCATCGCGCGAGGCGGGGCCACCGAGCGGCATCGCTCCCGCCGGCCGCTCGATATAGCGTCGAGCGTTACCTCGACCACCTTCGATCAGCGCAGTGAGTTGCTCTCGAACCTCACGATCAGCGAGCGTGGGCCTCGTCAGACGCCGCTGATAATCGGTCCACGTCGGACTCTCGAACCGTTCGGTCCACACTTCGGGATCATCGAGGCTCTGACACAGCGACCATCGATAGGCCCCATCGCGACGTCGACGACGACCCAGTTCGTGCGCGACGGCAACGAACTGCCGAGCGTTCTGTTCAGTCACGCGATATTCGATCTCGATGACGATGGGACCCGAGGCAGGATCGAGTTCGACGGCGGGCGGATCGACGATCGGCACGGTTTGCGGATCGAGCGATCCCATGCGTGCGATGGAGACCGGTAACCACCGAGCAACGAGAAAAGTGCTCAAAGAAGATACGCCGGCGACAGTCAATATTTCGCGCAGACCATAAGCGGCCGCCAAGTGCCCCCACAACCAACTGCCGAGCGCGAGGCCTGCGAAAGCGAAAGTTTGATACAGCGCCAGAGTTCGGCCTGTCACCCAACGCGGCGATGACAATTGCATCGCGATGTTGAGATTGGCGAGACCCAAAGTCCACACCGAACCCGCCAGCACGTGAGCCAGCAAGGTCACGACTGCATTCGGACTCTGCGCGATGATGATCATCGCCACTGTCGCCACCGCACAGATCCAGCGCAACAAGGCATCGCTCGAAAAACGTGTGCGTAGCGCGCTACTCGATAGCGCGCCCATCATGGCGCCAATGCCGAATCCGCCAAGCAAGATGCCGTAGGTTGGCGCGCCACCTGCCAAAAGATCGCGCGCAACGACAGGCATCAGCGCGGGCACCGCGGAAATCGGTACCGTAAACAACACCGCACGGATCAAAATCGCCGTCAAATGTGGCGATAGCCGAACGTAACGAATGCCCGCGGCGATCGCGCCAAACAGCGGTTCGGGCGGCAACGCATTCTCGTTCTTCGGCGCCCGCCACCAGAGCAATGCACTCAACATGCCGATATAGGAAAGGGCATTGATCACGAAGGCGGCTGCGGCGCCGACACTCGCCACGATGACACCGCCAATCGCCGGCCCCACGCTGCGCGCGAGATTGAAGCCCACGGCGTTGGCCATGACGGCAGCCGGGATTTGCGCGCGCGGCACTTGATCGGCAATCGAGGCCTGCCATGCGGGCGCGAATGCCGCTGTACCGCAGCCAATCAGAAAGGTGAAGGTCAACAACCACATCGGCGTGAGCACGCCGAAGATCGCAAAGACCGCTAGCGCAATCGATGCCAGCAACATCAATAGCTGCGAAAGAATCATCACCCATCGACGATCGTGCGTATCTGCGTAAGCGCCGGCGATCAACGACAGAAAAAAGAACGGCAACGTACCAGCCGTTTGTACGAGCGCGACCTGGTCCGGAGAGGGCGCGATCGTCGCCATCAGCCAGGAGGCACCCACCGTCTGGATCAAACTACCGAGCGAAGAAACGAGCGATGCCCACCAGAAAACGGCAAATACCTTGTGGCCGAAGGGGGCCAGCGTCGACTGACGCCATCGGGCTATACGGGAATCGGAGGGCGCAGTCATCGGTACGAACTAAAGCAAAGGTCTGCAGCGCAGAGACAGGCTGCAACGGTATCATGATGCCATGCCTGTCAGCTTCGAAAATATCGTAGATGCCGCAAAGGCTCTGAGCGATCAGATTGAGCGCACGCCCTGCCGGCGCTCTCGAACCTTGTCAACGCTGACCGGCGCTGAGGTTTGGCTCAAGTTCGAGAACCACCAATTCACGGCATCCTTCAAGGAGCGCGGCGCTCTCAACAAGCTGCGCAGCCTAAACGAAGAGCAGCGACGACGCGGGGTCATCGCGATGTCTGCCGGCAATCACGCTCAGGGCGTTGCCTTTCATGCGAGTCGTTTAGGCATACCCGCCACCATCGTCATGCCGGCAAATACGCCCTTCAATAAAGTGCAGCAGACTCGCGCACACGGGGCTCGCGTGATTCTGCATGGGGCGCAGCTAGTCGATGCCGAACGGCACGCCCACGAAATGGCCGCCGCCGAAAACCTCGTCTTCGTACACCCGTACGACGACGAGGAGATCATTGCGGGTCAAGGCACGATCGCGCTTGAGATGCTGCAAGAAGTGCCGGAACTCGAGGTGCTATGCGTGCCGATCGGCGGTGGCGGACTGCTCGCGGGCATGGCGGTCGCCGCCAAAGCCATGCAGCCGAAAATCGAACTGATCGGTGTACAAACGCGCGCTTTCCCGGGCATGTACGCCGCCATCAAACACACCACTGCGACTTTTGCAGAGCGCACCATCGCCGAAGGTATCGCTGTACGGAATGTGGGGCGACTGACGCAAGCCATCATTGCCGAGTTGGTGAATGACATTCTGCTGATCGACGACTCGGCGATCGAGAATGCTATCAGCCTGTTGGTATCGATCGAGAAAACGGTGGTGGAAGGTGCTGGCGCCGCCGGTCTTGCCGCGGTACTGGCGCACCCAGAGTCCTTCAAGGGCAAGAAGGTCGGTCTCGTTTTATGCGGCGGAAACATCGACACCCGACTCCTCGGGATCGTGTTGCAACGTCAACTCGTGCGTGAACGGCGCCTCGTGACTTTTCGGTTCGAGAGCGCAGATCAGCCGGGCACCCTCGCTCGCATCGCCACCCTGATCGGAGGCGCTGGCGGAAATATCGTTGATGTCGCACATCATCGCCTGTTTCTGGATGTGCCCATCAAAGATGCCGATCTCGACTTCACGATCGAAACGCGCGACGCCGAACATACCCAACAACTCGAGGCAACACTGCGACAGGCAGGCTTGTTGCCGCAGACGATTGCATCGACCGGAGGCTGATCGAAGTCATGACGAACTCGAAAAAAGCAGCAATGGACCGTTTTCTCGATACCGTCGAACGCGCTGGTAATGCGCTGCCCCATCCGGCCACCCTGTTTGCGCTGTTGGCTCTGATCATCGTAATTGCGTCGTTCATCGCTACGCAGTTGGGCGTCTCCGTCCAACACCCGACCACGGGCGCGACTGTGACACCCGTCAATTTGCTGAGCCTCGAAGGATTGCACCGAATCCTCACGAATCTCGTCACCAACTTCACGGGATTTGCACCACTCGGCACGGTGCTCGTCGCACTGATCGGCATCGGCGTTGCCGAGCACTCCGGTTTGATCGGGGCTGCGCTGCGCAAGCTCGTACTCGCCGCACCACGCCGGCTACTGACGCCGATCATCGTGTTCGCGGGCGTGATGTCGAACATGGCGAGCGAAATTGGTTACGTATTGTTGATACCGCTCGCCGGTTTGATTTTCCACTCGGCAGGTCGACATCCGATCGTCGGCATGGCCGCTGCATTCGCCGGCGTCTCCGGTGGATATTCGGCTAATTTGTTGATCGGTACGATCGATCCGTTGTTGGCGGGTCTCTCTCAAGAGGCTGCTCGCATCGTCGATCCGGACTACGTCGTGAGTCCGCTCGCCAATTGGTACTTCCTAGCGGCTTCAACGCCCGTTATCACACTGCTCGGTTGGTTCGTCACCGAACGTTTCACGGAAAAGCGCTTTGCGGACGCGAACAAACAGGCGCTCGACGGCTCTACCGAGACACCCTCCTCCAGCGAACTGTCGCTGCAGGAGCGCCGTGGACTTCGTTACGCGGGGCTTGCGAGTCTTGCGCTGACGCTACTGATCATCTGGTCGATGCTACCGATCGGCTCCGTGCCGGGCGGTGGCTTCCTACGCGACCCCGATACCGGCGAACTTCTCAACTCGCCGCTGCTCTCTGGCGTGGTCGCCATCATCTTTCTCTTTGGCGTGATCAGCGGCGTGGCCTATGGCATCGGTGCAGGCACGATCCAAAGCGATGCCGATATTGTCAAAGGCATGAGCAATAGCATGTCGACCTTAGGCGGCTATCTCGTGCTCGTATTCTTTGCCGCGCAGTTCGTCGCACTGTTCAACTGGACGCAGCTCGGACTCATCATGGCGGTGAACGGCGCCGAAGGGCTCAAGGCTCTCGGCCTGTCGGCCGTGCCGCTGTTCGCCCTCTTCATCCTGCTGACCGCAACTGTCAATCTGATGATGGGATCTGCATCGGCCAAGTGGGCTTTGATGGCGCCCGTCTTCGTGCCGATGTTCATGTTGCTGGGTTATTCGCCAGAGCTCACTCAAACCGCCTATCGCGTCGGTGACAGCGTGACGAACATCATCTCGCCGATGTTGAGTTACTTCGCACTCATCATCGCGTTCTTCCAGAAGTACGAATCAAGAGCTGGGCTCGGCACCGTCGTTGCAGTGATGCTGCCCTATTCGATGACCTTCCTGATCGGCTGGTCGATCATGTTCGGACTCTGGCTCGGCTTCGGTCTGCCGATTGGCCCCGGCACACCGCTCTATTACTCGGGTGCGAACTGACAAGCCGCAGGTGCTCGCTCATCACGAGCGGTTCCTCGACGTAGTTCGAGGTGCTGCACTTTCGGTGGCATCGTCGGCGACAACGTCACCGAAGCTCGTAACGTGCCTCGCTCGCAATCGAACAGCCAATCTCCGCGCAGGCGGTTCTCCATGCTGACGTAACCGGGGCGACTGCGGCAGATACCGAGCTCTTGTCCTAATTGCGCGAACTCGGCTCGACGTCGCTCGAGTGAACGATCGAGAAACAGATTCATCGCGGCGAGCTCGCGTGCGGTGCTGTCGTCCCACTTCGCCACCAAACTCTCGACAGCTGAACGAGCCGCTTGCAGTTCCGCTGAAGGTTCGGTTGAGCGCGGCTGGAGTGCGCCGGTTCGAGCCAAGAGCGAGAGCGCCTCGTCTAACGCACCGCCCCAAGGGGTATATGTGCGATTACCGAGCGCAATCAAGCCAACGCCATACTCCGGCAGCCAACGCATCTGCGAGCCGAAACCCGGTAAGCCGCCGGAATGCGCGACGATGTGCGCGAACTCACAGCTCTGACTGATGCGAAGTCCGTAACCATACCCCGTGACATTCAGCTGGGGTTGTCCCGCTTTACCCAAAGTGATCGACGCAGGTCGCAACCGCCACATCTGTTGCATCTCGCGCAATGACCCGCGTGCGACAGGACCGCTCGAGGCTCCGTCGCGCGGCGGATAGGCTGCGAGAAACTCTCCGACGTAGCGACCCAGGTCATCAAGCGAGGTCAGCATGCCACCCATCGCGCCAAACGCGCCGTCAGCAAGCTGCGGCTCGAGCTTCCATTGACCGTCCTCGAAGCGATAACCGCGCGCAAGACGTCCATCATCGACCGACGCTGGCTCCAAGGTGGTCGAACTCATGCCGAGCGGCCGAAGAATGTGCTGCTCCACGTATTTTGGATAGGGCATCCCCGAAACGGCGCTGACGATCCGACCGAGCAAAGCATAGCCGTAGTTCGAATATTCAAACGCCACGCCGGGCGGATTCGAAAACGGCATTCCCTGATCCAACAAAGCAGAGAACGCATCCTCGCTGATGGCGAGCTGTTGATCACCCCAAGGATTGTCTTCCGGAAAACCGGCCGAATGCGTCAGCAAATCACGGATGGTGAGCTTAGGCGAATCGCTGCTCGGGTAATTCCAGCGACGCAACTGCGGCAAATACTTTTCCGCATAGTCGTCGAGTGACAAACGACCCGCATCACGCAACTGCAGAATCGCCAGTGCCGTGAAGCTCTTGGTCATCGAGGCGATACGAAACACGCTGTCACTTTTGACTTGGGCTCCGCTTGCGACATCGCGAAAACCATACACGCCGACGTGGACGAGCTGACCATCGACAATGATGCCCCAGGCGCCGCCCGGAACATTTTCACGGCTCAGAAAATCCCGCATCAAACGATCGACGTCAGCGTAACCGGCGGACAAACGAGAAGGTTTCGAAGCAGGCGCTGGCGTTTTGGTTGCGACCGACGTGTCTCCCACGACAGGGGCGCTCGTCACCAGCATCAGCAGGCTTCCAACCCACCATTTGACGGCCCGATGGTCGATATCTTTGCGAGCTCGCCTCATGTGAACTCCCGCGTCAGTTCGTCAATCGATGCGAATCGTACCAACCGATTGTCCCCTGAATCGCCGCAAGCCATTGGCTCGGTCTGCCAAAACCATGGCTCGCCTCCGGCAAACGCATCAGAGCGCTCTCCACACCTTGCAACTGTAGTGCCTGAAAGTATTGCTCCGAGTCGCTCATTGGGGTGCGCCAGTCTTGTTCGCCGGTGATGATCAGCGTGGGCGTACGCACCTTACCGACCAACGACAACGGTGAGCGAGCCCAATACTTCTCCGGTTCTTCCCACGGCATGCGATCGAACCAATAACCGCTCATCGTGGCGCCGATATCCGTCGTGAGCGCAGTTGATGTCCAGTTGATCACCGGTCGCTTGACGGAAGCGGCGGCAAATCGCCCTGTTTTCCCGATAGCCCAAGAGGACAACACGCCACCGCCAGAACCGCCGCCAATGTACAAACGCTGCGTATCGATGAAACCCCTGGCGACGACGGCATCGACCACGCTCATCAAATCATCATGATCCTTGCCCGGATAGGCGCGATTGATGAGACTCGCAAACTCCTCACCATAGCCGATCGAGCCACGCGGATTGGCGAAGGCCACCACGTAGCCTGCGGCTGCATAGAGATGATGGGTTATCGAGAACATCGGACCATAATCGAGATGCGGTCCGCCGTGAATATCAAGCGCAAGCGGATATTTCTTTGAGGGATCAAATCCTGGTGGATATAGAACCCACGCGTGCACGGGTCGACGATCAGCGCTCGATTTGACCCATAACTCCTCGAGCTTGCCAATGTCCCGCTGCTCACGCCACGCCGTATTCATGTCCCACACAGTGCGCGTGCCCTGAGCATCGACAATCGCGAGCGTCGCTGGTCGGTCTGCTTCGACGCTCGGATAAGCGAACACGCCTGCGGCGGCCGAAAACGCGCTGCCGCCCGAAGAAGGCAGCAACAGGCGTGTGGCACCGAATGCATCGACAACGCGCGTGATGACGCGATCGCGCGTGACGAAGCCCACCCGATTCACGCCTTGATCCTGATACTGGAAGTAAATTCCCGAAGCGTCCTCACGCCACTGAGGCTGAGAGGCCACTCGATCGAGCGCGGAAGTCAGATTGATCGCACTCGCAGCTGTCTTCGCATCGATCGACATCCAGAAAAGGTCCGTACGCTGATGCGAGTTGCGACGATTTTTCCATCCCACGTAAACAAGCTCACGCCCGTTCGGGCTGACTGCGGGCGACGTTTCGGAACCGTCATCGCGAGTCAGTTGTCTCGGTGCCGAATCCGGACTCAAAAAAATCTGCCAAAGATCACTTTGATTGGCTCGGCGACGCGCCGCCTCATGGGTATCAGCCGAGACGACGAGCGAGCGACCATCGGGCATCCACGCGGGTGAATCATCTCGAGCACCCCAGTCACCGGCGCCACGCGTCAACTGCTGCGGCTCCGTCGAACCGTCGATGCTGACGACGAAAACGTGCCTCTCACCGGGCGTGCTCCAGCCGCCCGAGTCCGTGCGATAAGGATAGTCGCGCACGATGCGCGGCTCCGGCGCCCACTGAGCACCCTCCGGTTTCTTGGCGAGTTCATAGAAAGCTTTGGGCTTTTGCTCTACCAACATCACGAAGGCGAGTCGCGAGCCATCCGGTGACCATGAGATGCCGCTCGGCGCTTGGGCACTACGTGTGATCGCGCGTGCGCGACCGTCGCGTACATCGAGGATGAATATTTGCGACTTACCGCCGTCACGGCCGATGAAGGCGATCCGGGAACCATCCGGTGACCACCGTGCCGAACGCGGTAATTTATCGGCACCAACCAACAGTCGCCGAGCGCCGCTGTCTACCTCGACCAACCACAACTCCGTTACGACGCGATCCGTCTGGATGTCGCGCATCTCACGCAAAACCGCGACACGACGTCCATCCGGTGAAAGCTGTGGATCCACCGGCTGCTCGAGTCGATACAGATCAAGCGCCTGCACTGGAGTACGTGTCTCGGTGTTCGAGCGAATCCAGTCGTCGACCTGCGCTTCGAGAATATCGAGCGGCAACGCGCCTGAGCGCAAAATCACGTCATGAAAGTCGCGAATGTCAAAGCGCGCTCCCAGCGCACGCTGCGCCTTCTCGCGCAACTTCACGATGTGCAACATCCCAACCGTATAGGCGGTCGCCTGCCCCGGCATAACGATGTAACGCTCGGTCGCCTTGGTCGCCGCGTCGCGCGTCATCGGCATGTTGTCGAGGTGATATTGGATCACCTGTTCACGCGTCCATCGCTTGGCATGCAAGCCGGTATCAACAACCAAACGAACCGCACGAGTCAGCTCGAGTACGAGTCGACCGAAATCCGAATAGGGATCTGAGTACAAACCGAGTTCTTTGGGCAAGCGCTCGGTATAGAGACCCCAACCCTCCGAGTAAGCCGTGAAGCCACCGAAGCGACGGAAGCGCGGCAACTCGTCGAGCTCACCTGCGATGGCGAGCTGCATGTGATGGCCGGGAATGCCTTCGTGATACGCGAGGGCTTCCATTTCATACTTCGGCATGTCCGCCATGCGATAAAGATTCGCGTAGTAGATGCCGGGCCGCGTGCCGTCCGCCGACGGCCGTTGATAGAACGCCTTACCGGCCGACTTCTCACGGAACGGCTCAACGGCTTTCACGATCATCGGTGCCTTGGGCAAAGTACGAAATAGCGACGGCAGACGTTCGCGCATCGTATCGATCAAGCGCGTCGCCTCGGCAAGGTAAGCAGCCTTACCCTCGGCGGTTTCCGGGTAATAAAACCGCGGATCCTTGCGCATGAATTCGAAGAAGGCTTGCAAGTCTCCCGTGAAACCCACCTGCTTCATGATCGCTCGCATCTCGCCGTGGATGCGCGCAACCTCAGCAAGACCCAATTGATGGATCTCTTCGGCCGTCATCGACGTCGTCGTGTAACTTGAGAGCAGAAAATCGTAGTAGCGCGCGCCCTCGCGCAAACGCCAGACACCATCATCGGTGCCGGCGCGCTTACCAGCCGCCGTCGCATACTCGATCAGTTTTCGATATCCCGGGCCAACCGACTCGAGGAGCGCGCTGCGCGCCTCTGAAAGCAGCCGCTCACGCGTCGGCGTATCGATCTCGATGGCAGCCACTTTGCCGCTGATATCAGCCCATAAAGGACTGTCCCCACCCGACGCATCGAACGGTGCGCCCTTAATGATGTTGGCTGCATCCGACACCACGTATGGAAAAACGAAAGCGGGCGGCAAAGCACCATTTTTTTCTGCACGATCCGCATTCGCCATCGCTTGATCGATGCGCGATGCCACGCCGCGCAGGCGCGAAATATAGGCCTCGGCATCCGATACCGACTGCACGCGATGCGAGTTGATCAGGAACGCGGGAATCTGCGCCTGAAGACCATTCATCTGATCGAAGGGATAACGATGGTAGCGCCACTCATCCCGTGCGATATCACGCTTCGCGTTCATCACGAAGATGTCAAAGGACAAGCGCCCCTGAGCGCCGAGTGCATTTCGATCGATCGTGGATTCGAGGGTCTGCAGCTGACGTCGAGTACGCGCCAAATCTTCCTGACGACGTTCCTCGGTCAACGGCGACCATTCGCCATAGCGCGAACGCAACCCGAGAGCGGTCGCATACTCGGGACTCGCAGCCACATCCTCATCAAACGCCGCTTCAAAAAATGCCTTGGCTTTGACGTCAGCATTCGTCTCGGGCGTTGCCGCGTGAGCGGTGACGGCCGTCAACGCAATCAAGAATACGGTGACGATTCCCTGCTTGATCATGGGCAGTACTTCCACAAGTAAAGTTTCGAAAAATACAATCTCATAAGCGTGCAGCGAGCTCGGTCGCCTGCCGAATGGCACGCTTGGCATCGAGCTCGGCGGCCACGTCGGCACCACCAACTAAATGCACGGTAACGCCTGCTTGCTGTAACGGGGCAGCGAGTTCGCGCAAGGGCTCCTGGCCCGTGCACAGCACCACCGTATCGACGGCCAAAGTACGCGGCGAACCGCCAATCGTGATGTGTAGGCCCGCATCATCGATGCGCTGGTATTGCACATCTCCCATCATCTCGACGCGCTTCATCTTGAGCGCTGTGCGATGGATCCATCCGGTCGTTTTGCCAAGGCCCGCACCCGGCTTGCCCGCCTTACGCTGCAACAAGTAGATCTCACGCGCCGGCGCAGTCGGCTGCGGCTTCACGCCCGCAACGCCGCCGCGAGCAAGCTCGGGATCACCGACGCCCCACTCACGCAGCCAAGCGTCGCGATCCAGTGTCACAGAGGGGCCATCGTGAACGAGATACTCGGCCACATCGAAACCGATGCCACCCGCACCGACGATGGCCACGCGCTTACCGACCTCGCGTCGACCCGTCAGCACATCGAGATAGCTGCAGACTTTAGGATGATCCTGCCCTTGGATTTTCGGATCGCGCGGTAGCACCCCGGTGGCGAGAATCACGTCGTCGAAACCGCTGCCGATCAAAGATTCTGCCGCCACGCGCTGCCCGAGCTTCACATCGACGCCCGTCGCCAGTAATCGTCCTCGGAAATAACGCAGCGTCTCCTCGAACTCTTCCTTGCCTGGAATTTGCTTGGCGAGATTGAACTGACCACCGATGCGTGAATCTGCTTCGAATAGCGTCACGCTGTGCCCTCGCTCGGCCAACGTCACGGCAGCCGCAAGACCCGCTGGCCCTGCTCCAACGACGGCGATTTTTTTGATCGTTCTAGCTGGCGTGATGACGAGCTCGGTTTCGTGACACGCCCGCGGATTGACCAAACAGGAAGAAATCTTTCCGGAGAAGGTGTGATCGAGACAGGCCTGATTACAGGCGATGCAGGTGTTGATGTCGGCGGCACGACCTTGTGAGGCCTTACGGACAAAATCGGCATCGGCGAGCAAAGGTCGCGCCATCGAGATCATGTCGGCATCGCCTGCCGCGAGTACGGCATCGGCGACCTCGGGCGTGTTCAGGCGATTCGTCGTGCAGAGCGGTATGTTGATACCCGCAGCACGTAATTCTCGCCGCAACTTTCCCGTCACCCAGGTGAACGCACCGCGCGGCACGGACGTTGCGATGGTCGGAATACGCGCCTCGTGCCAACCGATCCCGGAGTTGAGAATCGTAGCACCAGCGGTCGAGATGGCCTTGGCCATCTGTACGACCTCATCCCAACTCTGGCCGTTCGGTATGAGATCGAGAATCGACAGTCGATAGACGATGATGAAGTCGTGGCCGACGGCCTCGCGTATGCGCGAAACGATTTCGACCGGCAATCGCATTCGATTTTCGAAAGAGCCGCCCCACTCGTCATCGCGACGATTGGTGTGTTCCACCAAAAATTGATTGATGAAATACCCTTCGGATCCCATCACCTCCACGCCGTCATAGCCAGCTTCCCGGGCGAGCGTGGCGCAACGCACGAACGCGCGAATTTGACGCTCGACGCCTGCCGCACTCAGTGCGCGCGGCGTGAATGGCGTGATGGGCGACTTGATTCGCGACGGCGCGACAGACAGCGGGTGATATCCGTAACGCCCGGCATGCAGAATTTGCAGTGCGATCCGACCGCCCTCGGCATGAACGGCGTCGACGATCGGACGATGCCGCTTGGCAGCGCGCGATGACGCCAAGCGCGAGCCGAACGGCGATAACCAACCCTCGATGTTGGGCGCGAAACCACCGGTGACGATGAGACCCACGCCACCGCGAGCACGCTCGGCGAAATACGTGGCGAGGCGTCCGAAATGCTTGGGGTCATCCTCGAGACCCGTATGCATCGAACCCATGAGGACTCGATTCGGCAAGGTCGTGAAACCAAGATCGAGTGGCGAGAGCAGATTGGTATAGACCGACATGGGCCAAAGTCTACATGGTCATCCGACGGAGACCGAAAGGCCCAAAAGAAAAGGCCCGGGATTTCTCCCGGGCCTCGAAACGTCACGCACGGAGGGGATGGCGTGACGGGGGGATTACATCCCCATGCCTTCCATGCCCGTCGGGGCAGGATGCACGTGGTCGTGATCGTCCTTCGGAGCCTCGGCGATCATGACCTCGGTAGTCAGCAACAGGCCGGCGACCGACGCTGCGTTCTGCAGCGCAAGACGCGTGACCTTGGCCGGGTCGAGGATGCCGAAGTCGAGCATGTCGCCATACTCGCCCGTGGCGGCGTTGTAGCCGTAGGCGCCCTTACCAGCCTTGACCTGATTGAGGATCACGGCGGCGTCTTCGCCCGCGTTCTCCACGATCTGACGCAGCGGCTCTTCGATCGAGCGAGCGAGGATGCGGATACCGACCGTCTGGTCTTCGTTCGCACCTTCGAGCTTCTCGAGCGACTTGGTGGCGCGGATCAGCGCAACACCACCGCCCGGCACCACGCCTTCTTCCACCGCCGCACGCGTGGCGTGCAGGGCGTCTTCGACGCGCGCCTTCTTTTCCTTCATTTCGATCTCGGTGGCAGCGCCGACCTTGATGACGGCAACGCCGCCCGACAGCTTCGCGACACGCTCTTGGAGCTTCTCCTTGTCGTAGTCGCTGGTCGCTTCTTCGATCTGCTGACGGATCGACTCGACACGAGCCTTGATGTCGGCATTCTTGCCAGCGCCGTCGATGATCGTGGTGTTTTCCTTCTCAACCACAATCTTCTTGGCTTCGCCGAGATCGTTCAGCGTGGCCTTCTCGAGCTGCAAGCCAACTTCGTCAGAAATGACGGTGCCGCCCGTGAGGATCGCGATGTCCTGCAACATCGCCTTACGACGATCACCGAAGCCCGGCGCCTTAACGGCAGCGACCTTCAGGATGCCACGGATGTTGTTGACGACGAGCGTGGCCAGAGCCTCGCCCTCGACGTCTTCAGCGATCACGAGCAGCGGACGACCCGCCTTCGCAACACCTTCGAGCACCGGCAGCATTTCGCGGATGTTCGAAATCTTCTTGTCGACGAGCAGGATGTAGGGCTTGTCGAGCTCAGCCGTCTGATTGGCCTGCTGGTTGATGAAGTACGGCGAGAGGTAGCCGCGGTCGAACTGCATGCCCTCGACGACATCGAGTTCGTTCTGCAGGCCCGAGCCTTCTTCGACCGTGATCACGCCTTCCTTGCCGACCTTCTCCATCGCCTGCGCGATGGTCTTGCCGATCGAGTCGTCGCTGTTGGCGCTGATCGTGCCGACCTGAGCGATCGCCTTGTTGTCCTTGCAGGGCTTGGCGAGCTTCTTAATGTCTTCCGTGGCAACGGCGACGGCCTTGTCGATACCGCGCTTGATGTCCATCGGGTTGCGACCCGAGGCAACGGCCTTCATGCCTTCGCGGATGATCGCCTGAGCGAGCACCGTGGCGGTCGTGGTGCCGTCACCGGCCTCGTCAGAGGTGTTGGAAGCAACTTCCTTCACCATCTGCGCGCCCATGTTCTCGAACTTATCCTTCAGTTCGATTTCTTTGGCAACCGACACGCCGTCCTTGGTGACGGTCGGAGCGCCGAAGCTCTTCTCGAGCACGGCATTGCGGCCCTTCGGGCCGAGGGTCGCCTTGACGGCGTTGGCGAGAATGTTGACGCCGCGCACCATGCGCGAACGAGCGTCATCACTAAAACGGACTTCTTTGGCAGCCATGTTTCTGTATTCCTTGAAAGTGGAGTGAGTTGGCTTTACTTGCCTTCGATGACGGCCATGATGTCTTCCTCGCGCATCACGAGGAGATCATCACCATCGACCTTCACTTCGGTACCGCTGTACTTGCCGAAGAGGATCTTGTCGCCGACCTTGACGTCGAGCGCACGGACCGAGCCGTCTTCGAGGATCTTGCCCTTGCCGATGGCCACGATCTTGCCCTGCGAGGGCTTCTCGGCCGCGCTGTCGGGGATGACGATACCGCCCGGTGAGGTACGTTCCTCTTCCAGGCGCTTCACGATCACACGGTCATGAAGCGGACGAATTTTCATGTTTCGCTCCTTAAGCTAACGAAAGGTTGACGTTGGAAACCGGGAGAGTGTTAGCACTCTCCCCGAGTGGCTGCTAATGATAGTGGCGGACTGTTTCTTTTCAAGGGCATCGCCCGGTATGCTGGTCGGCCAGCGGACCGATGATTTCAACTAACATCATGAAATTTCTGAAAAATATTCTCCCGAAAAATCTCATGGCCGCGCTCTGGGCTGGGTTGACGATCGCACTGTCGCCCCCGATCGCACAGGCCCAACTCGGTGATTCGGAGTTCCTGCCCCCCAAGGAGGCCTTTCAGGTCACCGCCACCGCCGAGGGGGCGGACAAGATCCGAGTCGATTTCCTGATCGCCCCGGCGTACTACCTCTACCGCCATCGGTTCAACTTTGCGATCGATGCCGAGGCATCGAACCCCGGTGCCGCACTCGGCAACCCAGCCATTCCCGAAGGCGAGTGGAAAGAAGATGAGTTCTTCGGTCGCCAACAGGTCTATTACTCCGCGGTCAGCATCACCGTGCCGGTCTCGCGCGCGCCGGGTGAGGCGTTGACCTTGCCGCTCGTCATCGGTCTGCAGGGTTGTGCCGATGCGGGGCTGTGCTACCCACCCGAGAAGCGACGCTTGAGCGTCACCCTGCCCGCCACCGATCAGGCGGCAAGCTTGCCCACCGACTCGGGCGGCTTCGTCTCCGAACAAGATCGATTGGCGGCCTTGATCAAAGATGGCTCGCTACCGCTCGTGCTCGCGACCTTCTTCGGTCTCGGCCTCTTGCTGGCGTTCACGCCCTGCGTGCTGCCGATGGTGCCGATCCTCTCGGGCATCATTGCCGGTCAAGGCAATGTCACGACCGGTCGCGCATTCAGCCTTTCTTTGAGCTACGTACTTGGCATGGCCACGGTGAACACGCTCGCGGGTATTGCAGCGGCGTCGGCCGGCGCACAGGTGCAAGCGCTCTTTCAGCAGCCTTGGATCATCACTCTGTTCGCACTGCTCTTCGTGGTGCTGGCAGCCTCCATGTTCGGTCTTTTCACGCTGCAACTACCCGCAGCGCTACAAACGCGCCTGGCCGATGTCAGCAACCAGCAGCGCGCCGGCACCTATGGCGGCGTCGCCGTCATGGGCGCGCTCTCAGCATTGATCGTCACAGCCTGCGTAGCGCCACCCTTGTTTGCGGCTCTTGCCGTCATCGCACAAACCGGCGATGTGCTGCGCGGCGGCACTGCCCTGTTCGTGATGTCGCTCGGCATGGGCGCGCCGCTACTGATCATTGGCACTTCGGCCGGGCGCTTGCTGCCTAAAGCCGGCGCCTGGATGGACACCGTCAAAAAACTCTTTGGTGTGCTAATGCTCGCCGTGGCCGCGTGGATGCTGGCGCGCATCGTCCCAGAGCCTTATGCGTTGTTGTTGTGGTCGATTCCCGCGATCGCGACGGCCATCGTGCTCTGGATCGACATCCAACCCCAGACTTGGCGTGGCTGGTTGGGTCGTGGCGTGGGTGTCGTCATCGGACTCTACGGCTTGGTCTTGCTGGCAGGACTGGCTCTCGGCGGCCGTGATCCTCTCGCCCCCATTCCGCAATGGAGCGAGCCGCAAAGCACTCTCGAGTTCAAAAAGATCAAAACCGTCGCGGATTTAGATCGTGAGATCGCCGCCGCCAGCGCCGCCGGCAAACCGGTGATGCTCGACTTTTATGCCGACTGGTGTGTCTCCTGCAAAGAAATGGAGCGCTACACATTCACTGACGCAACGGTTCAACAAGCGCTGGCGGGTACCGTCCTGCTCAAAGCCGACGTCACCGCCAACGACGAAGCAGACCAAGCTTTGTTGCAACGCTTCGGCATCTTCGGTCCGCCGACCATCGCTTTTTGGAATAACAAAGGCGTCGAACTCAATCGCTTTCGCGTGGTCGGTTTCATGAAGGCCGACGAATTCGCCAACGTCGCCCGTCTTGCCCAAGCACCCGGAGCCGCGCCATGAAAAAGTCACTGGTCATCACGCTCGCCGTCGCCCTGATCGCCGGGGTGATCGCCTTTGTTGCAATTCGAAGCTTTCTCGAACCCAAGGCGCCGCCCCAAGCGGAGATCGCCCCGCTGCCCGGCGCTCCCGCCACGGCGCGCGGCGCCGGAGACAATCCCAGCATCGCGCGCCAAATCCCGGAAAAGCTCCCGGACTTCACACTGGCGACGCTGGAGGGGCCTCCGAAGGCCATCTCATCTTTCACCCAACCCTCGCTGGTGGTGAACTTCTGGGCCACCTGGTGCGCCCCCTGCCGCCGTGAAATCCCGCTACTGCGACAAATCCGTGCCGAACGTGGCGATAAAGGCGTCGAAGTTGTGGGAGTTGCCGTCGATTTTCGCGAAGATGTCGTCAAATACGCTGCAGAAATCGGCCTCGACTACCCGCTCCTGATCGGCGAAGAGGATGGCATGGCCGCCGCAGACTCCTTTGGCGTTGACCCCGTGTTCCCTTTCACGGCCTTCGTGGATCAAGAACGCCGAATCATCGCCTTGAAAATTGGCGAACTTCACGCCGATGAAGCCGCGTTCATCCTCGATCATGTCGACAAAGTGAATTCGGGCAGCCTCGAACCCAATGCGGCTCGGCAGCTGATCCGCGACGAGATTCGCCGCCTTGACGCGCTGCGCCCGAAGGAAAAGGCGTAAAGCACCTCGATAGCCAGCGACCGCCGCTCCGGGAGCGTCTTTTATCCCGATTTTGCCGCGAATAGGGTACATTTCGCGTCCATTTTCGGGATCTTGAGATCCGATCGGGGGGCGTATGGATATTCGCAAGGTCAAGAAACTGATCGAACTGCTCGAAGAGTCGGGCATCGCCGAGATCGAGATCAAGGAGGGGGAAGAGTCGGTGCGCATCAGCCGTCAACCGACGGGCGCCGTTGCCAGCCACTTCCCCGTCTACGCACCGCCGGTCGCACCGCCCGCCATCGTGGCCGCCGCTGCACCGGCAGCCGAGAGCGCCGCCGCGCCAGCGGCCAAGTCGAACGACTACACCGTTCAGGCGCCCATGGTCGGCACTTTCTACTCCGCACCCGCACCGGGAGCGAAGCCGTTCGTGCAAATCGGCGATGAGGTCAAAGTAGGTCAGGTTCTCTGCATCATCGAAGCAATGAAAATGATGAACCAGATCGAAAGCGATCGCGCCGGAAAGATCACCTCGGTACTCGTGCAGAACGGCGACCCGGTCGAATTCGGCCAAGCGCTGTTCTCGATCCAGTGAATCGGGCATCGGCATGATCGACAAGGTCATCATCGCCAATCGCGGCGAGATTGCGCTGCGCGTGCTGCGCGCCTGCCGAGAACTCGGCATCAAGACGGTGGCCGTGCATTCGACGGCCGACGCCAACCTCAAGCATGTGCTGCTTGCGGACGAATCGGTGTGCATCGGGCCACCGCAATCGGCGAAAAGCTACCTCAACATGCCGGCGATCATCGCAGCAGCCGAACTCACCGATGCTGCCGCAATCCACCCGGGCTACGGCTTTCTCTCCGAGAATGCCGACTTCGCCGAACGGGTCGAGAAGAGCGGTTTCACGTTCATCGGCCCGAAAGCCGAAACGATACGCATGATGGGCGACAAAGTGTCGGCCATCAAAGTCATGAAACAGCATGGCGTGCCCTGCGTGCCCGGTTCGGGCGAGCCGCTCGGACTCGATAACGACGAGAATCTGCGCATCGCCAAAGACATCGGTTATCCGGTGATCATCAAAGCCTCTGGCGGTGGCGGCGGTCGCGGTATGCGCGTCGTACACAATCCTGCCGCACTCATTCACTCGATCGGTGTGACACGTTCGGAAGCGCTCGCCGCTTTTGGCAACGATCAGGTCTACATGGAGAAGTTCCTCGAGAAGCCGCGGCACATCGAGTTTCAGGTGCTCGCGGATCATCATGGCAACGTCATCCACTTGGGTGAGCGCGACTGTTCGATGCAGCGACGTCACCAAAAAGTCATCGAAGAAGCACCCGCACCGGGCATCACAGCCGCGCAGCGCGCCAAGATGGGCGAGCGTGTTGTCGAAGCCTGTCGCGCAGTTGGCTATCGCAGCGCTGGCACCCTTGAGTTTCTCTATCAGGATGGCGAGTTCTATTTCATCGAAATGAACACGCGCATTCAGGTCGAGCATCCGGTCACGGAAATCATCAGCGGCATCGATCTTGTGAAAGCCCAGCTGCGGATTGCCTCGGGAGAACCGCTGGCCTGGAAGCAGGACGATATCGTGCTGCGCGGCCATGCGATCGAATGTCGCATCAACGCCGAAGATGCGAAGACGTTCATGCCCTCACCCGGCCCCGTTCGTCTTTGGCATGCGCCGGGCGGACCCGGCATTCGTGTCGATAGTCACATGTACTCGGGCTACAGCGTTCCGCCGCACTACGACTCCCTGATCGCCAAATTGATCTCGTACGGCGAAGACCGTGACGTCGCCATCGCTCGCATGCGCAACGCGCTCGCAGAGATGGTGGTCGAGGGCATCAAGACTAACGCGGCGCTGCACCAGGAAATTCTCGCGCACGCGGCGTTCGCGCAAGGTGGTCTCGATATCCATTATCTCGAGCGTCGGCTCGGCCTCAAATAATTCGCGCGTGCCCCAGCTTGCGATCACGCTCGATCTCGACGGGCTCGACGCCGAGCTCATCGAGCAAATCTGCTTCGACTCGGGAGCCGTCTCAGTCGTCCTGACCGATCAGCGTGACGATGCCATTCTCGAGCCTGCACCCGGCGAAATTCGCCTGTGGCCGGCCACGCGTTTGCAGGCGATTTTTATGGGGTCTGTCGACGATGAGGCCGCGGTCGACACGCTGTGCGAACAACTCTGTCAGTTGGGCAACATCGATCGACATCGACTGACGATCGAGCCGATAGAAGACAAAGCGTGGGAGCGCGAATGGTTGCGCGACTTCCATCCACTGCAATTCGGTCAGCATCTTTGGATCTGTCCGACACACGCCACCGTCGAGGCAGAGGGCGCCATCGTAGTCACCCTCGACCCGGGCCTCGCTTTTGGCACGGGCACTCATCCGACCACACGCTTGTGCCTAGAATTTCTCGACTCGCTGTATTCGAGCACATCGCATCAGAACAAAGCACTGCTTGCCGAAGACGAGTGCCTAGTCGATTACGGTTGTGGCTCGGGCATTCTCGCCATTGCCGCACTACGTCTCGGTGCACGCTGCGCCTATGCACACGACATCGACCCGCAAGCACTGATCGCGAGTCGGGATAACGCCGAACTGAATGCCGTCGGTGACACGCTTCATTGCGTCGCATCGGCCGATGAACTCGCGACGATCGTGGCGACCCGCAGCGGCGCGAAGATCGTACTCGCCAATATTTTGTCCGGACCACTCTGCGAGCTCGCGCCGCGGCTGACAGCCTTACTCGCCAACGATGGCGTGCTCGTGCTCACCGGTTTGCTCGACGACCAAGCAGACGAGGTGATCGGCGCATACTCGGCGCTCGTGCCTTTGAGTCGTTGGCGAACGCTCGAGGGCTGGACCTGTCTTGTTGGTCGACGTTGTGACTGACGTCGTTTCTCAGCAAGGCTTCCAAATCGGTCGGTGGCCGCTCAAGGCACCCGCCGTGCTCGCGCCGATGGCCGGCATCACCGATCGACCCTTTCGCATTCTGGCACGCCGTCTTGGCGCCGCGATGGCGGCCTCTGAGATGATCACCTCAGACACGCGCCTTTGGAATTCGCGCAAGTCGCGTCAAAGAATGAATCACGAGGGTGAACCCGAACCGCGTATCGTGCAGTTAGCAGGCGCCGACCCCGATGCGCTCGCTGAAGCGGCGCGACGCAATGTGGACCTCGGCGCACAGATCATCGATATCAACATGGGCTGCCCCGCCAAAAAAGTCTGCAATCGTTTGTGCGGCTCGGCGCTGATGCAAGATGAGCCCCTGATCGCGCGCATCCTCGAGGCTGTCGTCGCCGCGGTGAGTCCCGCCGGCATTCCCGTCACGCTCAAAACTCGCACGGGCTGGGACCGCGAGCATCGGAACGGTCCGAGTGTGGCTCGTATCGCACAGGAGAGCGGCATTGCAGCGCTCGCCATCCACGGCCGAACCCGCGCGGATTTCTACGAAGGGTCGGCGGAATACGAGACCATCCGTGCGATACGCAGCGGTGTCGATATTCCGGTGTTAGCCAATGGCGACATCGACTCTGCCGAGAAGGCGCAGTTCGTTTTGGCTAGCACTCGGGCATCGGGTGTCATGATCGGCAGAGCAGCACACGGCGCGCCGTGGATTTTTCGCGACATCAACGGCCTACTGACGAACGGCGCCAAGCCCGCCCCCCTCTCCAGAACGGAACTGCGTGATATAGTTCTGGCGCATTTGCAGGATATCTATGCCTTCCACGGCGAAGAATCCGGCCTGCGAATCGCCCGCAAACACCTCGGCTGGTATTCCCGGCTGCTCGATGAACCCGCCGCGGCGCGCGCCCGGTTCATGGCAGCCGAATCGACGTCGCTGCAGTTCGCGTGTGCGCAAGAATATTTTGACCTCTGGAGCGCGGATGACAGCGGACAACTCGACCGGCGGTGACCTTCCTCTGCGCGACCACACCGAGCGCGCACTCGAGCACTATTTGAAATCGCTCGATGGCCATCACACCTCGGGCCTTTACGATCTCGTGCTGCGCGAAGTTGAAGAACCGCTGTTTCGAGTCGTACTGAAACATACCGCTGGCAACCAAACCCGCGCCGCCGATTTACTCGGCATCAATCGCGCCACGTTGCGCCGCAAACTTCGTGAATTCGGTCTTACAGCGAACTAAATCATGCCAGTCACTATCCGTCGCGCACTCATCTCCGTTTCCGACAAATCCGGTGTCGTCGAGCTTGCCAAAGCGCTCGCCGATCGCGGCGTTGAAATTCTCTCCACCGGCGGCACCGCAAGACTGTTGACCGAGCAAGGTATCGCCGTCAAAGAAGTCGCACAGCACACCGGCTTCCCCGAGATCATGGACGGTCGCGTCAAAACGCTGCATCCGAAAATTCATGGTGGTCTACTAGGTCGTCGCGGCGTCGACGAGAGCGTGATGGCACTGCATGGGATCGAGCGCATTGATCTCTTGGCGGTCAACCTCTACCCGTTTGCAGAGACGGTGGCGCGTCCGGCATGTACGTATTCCGAGGCAATCGAGAATATCGACATCGGCGGGCCAGCGATGGTGCGTGCGGCATCTAAGAATCACGATGCCGTCACAGTGCTCGTCGATCCGAAAGACTATGCTGTCGTGCTCGAAGCGCTTGCTGCCAATGACGGCGCAACCACACCGGAATTGCGCGCCTGGCTTGCAGCCAAAGCTTTTGCTCACACGGCGCGATACGACTCGATGGTCGCGAGCTATCTGCAGAGCCGCAACCCCGCACCGGGCGCCGACTTTCCGCAGTCGCTGCCGCTCGTTTACGAGAAGGTGCAGGATCTGCGTTATGGTGAAAACCCGCACCAGAAAGCCGCTTTCTATCGGGAGGTCACACCGCGTGCCGCCTCCGTTGCCAGCAGTGCGCTACTACAAGGCAAGGAGCTCTCGTTCAACAATATCGCCGATGCCGACACGGCCATCGAATGCGTGCGTCAATTCAGCACACCGGCTTGCGTCATCGTTAAACATGCCAATCCGTGTGGCGTTGCGACCGCAGGCACGCTACTCGATGCCTATGAGCGCGCCTTTCGCACCGATCCCACATCGGCATTCGGCGGCATCATCGCCTTCAACCAAACACTCGATGCCGACCTGGCATCGGCCATCGTGGGTAGACAATTTGTCGAAGTGATAGCAGCACCGCAGGTGACGAGTGAAGCGCGTGCGGTTCTCGCCGCCAAACCGAACGTGCGCGTACTGGAACTCGGCAGCATGCCGCGCGACGTCGGCGCCGAGTTCGAATATCGCAGCGTCGCTGGCGGCTTGCTCGCCCAATCGCGCGATCTCCGCATGGTCGCCCGCGGCGATTTGAAAGTCGTCACGCGTCGACAGCCGACCGAACAAGAACTCGACGATCTGCTCTTCGCCTGGCAAGTCTGCAAGTTCGTGAAATCGAATGCGATCGTCTATGCCCGTGACCGCTCCACCGTGGGTGTCGGCGCCGGCCAGATGAGCCGCGTTTATTCGAGTCGTGTGGCCGCGATGAAAGCGGCAGACGAGAAGCTCGAGGTCAAAGGCGCCGTGATGGCCTCCGATGCGTTCTTTCCGTTCCGTGATGGGCTCGATGTCGCCGCCGAGTACGGGATCGCGGCAGTTATCCAACCGGGTGGCAGTATGCGCGACGCCGAAGTCATCGCCGCAGCCGATGAGCATGGGATGACCATGGTATTCACCGGCATGCGCCATTTCCGTCATTGAGGAATCGCACGATGAAAGTGCTGATCGTCGGCGGTGGCGGACGCGAACATGCGCTAGCCTGGAAGTGTGCGCAATCGACGCGCGTCACCGAGGTCTTGGTCGCACCCGGTAATGCCGGCACGGCGCAAGAGCCCAAGCTTCGCAATGTTGCCGTTGCGGCCGATGACGTCACAGGCCTCGTCGAGCTGGCACGACGCGAAGCCGTTGATCTCACCATTATCGGTCCCGAAGCGCCGCTCGTGCTCGGCGTCGTTGACGCCTTCGAAGCGGTCGGCTTACGCTGCTTTGGTCCACGTCGCGCACCAGCGCAACTCGAGGGCTCGAAAGCGTTCACCAAAGAATTCTTGCGTCGCCACAGTATCCCGACCGCAGCCTACGCCACCTTCACAGTCGAGAACTTCGATGCCGACTGGGTACGAAGTCAACGCTGCCCGATCGTCGTCAAGGCAAGCGGACTCGCCGCCGGCAAGGGCGTGATCATCGCGACCACAGCGGATGAAGCGATTGAAGCGGCGCGCTCGATGTTCGAGGGTCAGTTCGGTGGCGCAGGTACCGAAGTCGTCATCGAAGAATTCCTCCTGGGCGAGGAAGCGAGCTTCATCGTGATCGCCGATGGTGTACACGCCTTGCCGTTTGCCACCTCGCAAGATCACAAGCGAGTGGGCGACGGTGATACCGGCCCGAACACGGGCGGTATGGGTGCTTATTCACCCGCGCCAGTGGTCACTCCGGAGATGCATGAGCGCATCATGCGCGAGGTGATCGAGCCCACCATAGCTGGGCTTGCCGCCGATGGCATGCCTTACACCGGCTTCCTATACGCCGGAATCATGATTCATCCCGACGGCACGCCGAACGTGCTCGAGTTCAACTGCCGCTTTGGCGACCCCGAAACTCAGCCCATCATGATGCGGCTGCAATCGGATCTGACGGTGCTGTGCGAGGCCGCACTCGATGGGCAGCTCGATCGAGTCACGATGGATTGGGATCCGCGCGCCGCGCTCGGTGTCGTGCTCGCAGCCGGTGGCTATCCCGACGAAGTCCGCAAGGGTGATACCATTCGAGGCCTCGATATGGCAGCGAATTTACCGGGCAAAGTATTCCATGCAGGCACGGCACTACGTGATGGTGCGGTGGTCACCGCGGGCGGCCGCGTATTGTGCGCCGTGGGTTTAGGCGCCACGGTATCGGCAGCACAGTCGGCCGCTTACCGCTTGGTTGATCGAATCGAGTGGGAAGGCATGCAGTGCCGGCGCGACATCGGCTATCGCGCGATCGCCCGCGAGCAGCACTAATCGTGCTACCCGCGGGCTCTTCGACTTAGCGTTTCATCGCCTCGAAGAACTCCGAATTCGTCTTCGTGTCCTTCATCTTATCGAGTAGGAACTCGATAGCAGCGAGCTCATCCATCGGATGGAGGAGTTTGCGCAAGATCCACATCTTGGCAAGCTCACCCGGATCGGTGATGAGATCTTCTTTACGCGTGCCAGAGCGATTGATGTTGATCGCTGGGAAGACTCGCTTCTCGGCGATACGACGATCAAGGTGGATTTCGCTGTTACCCGTACCCTTGAATTCCTCGTAGATCACATCGTCCATCTTCGAGCCGGTATCGATGAGTGCCGTCGCCAGAATGGTCAGCGAACCACCTTCTTCGATGTTACGCGCCGCACCGAAGAATCGCTTCGGACGCTGCAACGCGTTGGCATCCACACCACCGGTGAGCACCTTGCCGGAGCTCGGCACGACGGTGTTGTAGGCGCGAGCAAGACGAGTAATCGAGTCGAGCAGAATCACCACGTCTTTTTTGTGCTCGACGAGGCGCTTGGCCTTCTCGATCACCATCTCAGCGACCTGCACGTGACGTGCCGCCGGCTCGTCGAACGTGGATGACACCACCTCGCCTTTGACCGTGCGCTGCATCTCGGTGACTTCTTCCGGTCGCTCGTCGATGAGCAACACGATCAAGTACACCTCGGGGTGATTCGCTGTGATCGCCGTTGCGATGTTCTGCAACAGCATGGTTTTACCGGCCTTCGGCGGCGAGACGATCAAACCACGCTGGCCTTTGCCGATCGGCGCGCAAAGATCGATAGCACGTGCGGTGAGATCTTCCGTCGAACCATTACCGCGTTCGAGCTTCAGACGCTTGGTCGGATGCAGCGGCGTCAGGTTTTCGAACAACACCTTGTTGCGCGCGTTCTCCGGCGAATCAAAGTTGATTTCGCCGACTTTCAGCAGCGCAAAGTAGCGCTCGCCATCCTTCGGAGGACGGATGAGACCCGAGATGCTGTCGCCAGTACGCAGGTTGAAGCGACGAATCTGCGCCGGGCTAATGTAGATGTCGTCGGGACCGGCGAGATAAGAACCATCAGCCGAACGGAGGAAGCCAAAACCGTCCTGCAGGATCTCGAGTACGCCGTCGCCGTAGATATCCTCGCCCTTGCGAGCATGCGCCTTCAGCAAGCTGAAAATGATGTCCTGCTTGCGTGAGCGCGCCATGTTCTCGACGCCAAGCGCAGCGGCCATTTCCACCAGCTTGCTGATGGGCATCGCCTTCAAGGTCGTCAAGTTCATCGACTTGCGCGACGCGGCGAGCTCCTCGGGACTGATGATTTCTGCGTCGTCACCGGAATCGATGAACGGCGCATGATCCATCGGCATCTCGTCGTGCATCGGACCGCCGACGTTGCCGTGACGCGGGCCGCGATTGGGATCGCGATTTCCGTGCCGTGGCTTCTGGCGACGCGAGCCGCCGCCCTGACCCCCTAGGTAACCGCCTCTCACAGGTGGCTATCCAAAAACGCCGCTAGCTGCGAGCGTGATACCGCACCCACCTTCTGCGCCTCCACGGTGCCATTCTTGAAGAGAATGAGCGTCGGGATGCCACGGATGCCGTACTTCGGCGGCGTCTGCGGGTTGTGGTCAATGTTCAACTTGGCGATGCGAACACGATCGGCATATTCACCCGACAACTCGTCGAGGATCGGCGCGATCATTTTGCACGGACCACACCACTCGGCCCAAAAGTCGAGTAGCACGGGCTTGTCGGATTTCAAAACGTCATCAGCAAAGGTGGCATCGCTGGTATTGATGATGTGAGGGCTGCTCACGCGGGTAAACCTCCAGTTGGAGTTAACTAAACAAATTGAGATGTGGGAAATCGGGGAGTTTGCGAGCCCGTGGCTGAACGCCGTGTCGGGGGGCTGTCAAACGGTTACACTAGACCGTGTCGATTTTTTGGGTTGCCTCTGGAAGGACCAGAAAATTTAATGGATGTGAGTTGGGGCTTTTGCCGTAAACCGTGGGCAGAACGCCCTTATGGGACGCTTTTGTAGCCAATTCTCGTCCCGTTTGCAAGCATCCCCCGTCTACTCGCTTCAATCCAATACGAACTAATGTCCGAAAACTCCGAAAACCATCTCTCCGATCTCACCTTCTCCTCCCTCGACCTCGCCCCCGATTTGATGCGCGGCATCGAGGAAGCCGGCTTCACCCGCTGCACGCCGATCCAGGCACAAACCTTGCCCTTTGCCCTTGCCGGTCGCGATGTCGCAGGCCAAGCCCAAACGGGCACAGGTAAAACCGCAGCCTTTCTGGTGGGCCTCTTCCAGAATCTACTGAAACAGCCAGCTGCACCCACTCGTGGCGCGACATCGATCCGCGCACTGATCATCGCGCCGACGCGCGAACTTGCCATCCAGATCCATCAGGATGCCATCCAGCTCGGCCAGCACACTGGCCTGCGCATCGCGGTGGTCTATGGTGGCGTCGATTACGAAAAGCAGCGACGTGACCTTGAAGGCGGTGTCGATGTCTTGATCGGTACGCCAGGCCGCATCATCGATTATTTCAAACAGCACGTATTCGAGCTGCGAGAAGCGCAGGCCGTCGTGCTCGACGAAGCCGATCGTATGTTCGATCTCGGCTTCATTGCCGACATACGTTATTTGCTGCGCCGGCTACCGCCACCTGATCGTCGTCAGTCGATGCTGTTCTCGGCAACACTCTCGCAGCGTGTGCTGGAACTGGCTTACGAACACATGAACGAACCGGCGCTCGTTCGAATCGAGCCCGAGAAGATCACCGCGGATCGTGTGCGACAGGTGATGTACTACCCCGCGATGGAAGAGAAGATTCCGCTGCTCATCGGACTGCTGCGCAAAATGGATCCGCATCGCACGATGGTCTTCGTCAACACGAAGCGTATGGCAGAGAAGCTCGAAGACACGCTTCAAGCCAACGGTATCCAGGCGCAGGCGCTCTCGGGTGATGTGCCACAGAAGAAGCGCATGCGTTTTCTGCAAGATTTTCACGACGGAAAACTCGCCGTCCTGATCGCGACCGACGTCGCCTCACGCGGACTGCATATTCCAGAAGTCAGTCACGTCTTCAATTTTGACTTGCCGCAAGACTGCGCGGATTACGTCCATCGCATCGGTCGCACCGCTCGCGCCGGCGCAGAGGGCGATGCCATCAGTTTTGCCTGTGAGGAATACGCTGTCGCGCTGCCCGATATCGAGAAATACATCGGTCGCAAAATTCCCTTCGAACCGATCAGTGCCGAGATGATCCCGGAGATCACCTGGGCGCCGCGTCGTCCGAGCCCGGAAGGTGGTCACCGCGGCGGACCTCGTCGTGGCGGCCCCGGTGGCGGCGGCAATCGCAGTGGGCCGCGCCGTAGTGGCGGTGGCGGCAGCCGCGGCGGTCGGCGCTAAAGCAGCTCGATCACCGCGTCGATCGCCGTGAACTCCTCGTGTCGATGGGGCTCACGCGAAGTGTCTGGTCGCCGCACACCATAGACCCAGCGCACCTGTGCGGTGATGGCCGCGTGCAGAACCGCCTTGCTGTCATCAGCAAACAAGCTACGCGCGGGATCGAAACCCACTTCCGCTTGCGCTGCACGCCAAAATGCCTGGTCTTCCTTGGGCGCACCGAAGCCATGGGACGTATAGGCCGCATCCAAAAAATCGAGTACTCCCGTTTGCTCGTGTTTGATCTGCAGGATCGTCGGATGCGAATTGGTCAACAACACGAGACGCTTGCCGCGCAAGCGCAGCTCCTCGAGAAAACGCCGCGCACCCGGCAACCAGGCGACGCGATTCGCCTCCTCGCGGTGCACGGCCGCGATGTCGATGTCGAGCTGCTCGCTCCAATAATCGATCGAGTACCACTGCAGCGTTCCCTGCACCCGATGAAATCGCGGCGCGAGCACAGCATGAGTTTCGGCCAGCGAGAGTCCTTCTCGTTCGGCGTAGATCTCAGGCACGCGAGCGAGCCAGATGTAGTTATCGAACGCGAGATCGAGCAAGGTGCCGTCGAGATCGAGCAACACGGTGTCGATGGCAGACCAATCAGGCGTATCGGCAGTGAGGATATCCATGCCGGTATGATACCCGCCGGATGATTGCCGACCTGCACCTTCACAGCCATCACTCCGACGGCAAACTCACGCCGGCGGCGCTCATGCAATGGGTGGCCGAACGCGGCGTCACACTCGCCGCACTGACGGATCACGACACGGTGCGTGGCTGTGCGGAGGCAGAGCAGACCTGCGCTACTCTCGGGATTGGCTTCGTGCCCGGAGTCGAGATCACGGCAAGCTGGCAAGGTCAGGAATTGCACATCCTGGGTCTCGGCATTGATCCGGCGAGCGAAGCGCTCAACCTTCATCTCTCGACGGTTCGCAAGTTGCGCCATGCTCGGCTAATCGAAATCGGCCGCAGACTCGAACGCAAGAAGCAACTCGTCGTCGGCGAGGCGATCGAAGAGCTCTGCAGCACGCATGACAGCCCAACGCGGCTGCATTTGGCGAGGCTCTTGGTCGAGCGCGGCGTTGCGAAGGACATCGCACACGCTTTCGATCATTGGCTCGGGCGCGGTCAGGCGGGCTACGCACCGGCGGAGTGGCCTGCGCTCGAGACCACAGTCAAAGCCATTCGCGACGCGAGCGGCCAGCCGGTTTTGGCTCATCCGCATCGTTACAAAATCAGTGCAGGCGCCCTGCGTCGCCTGCTCGCCGAGTTTGGCCGTGTCGGAGGGCTCGGCATGGAGGTCAGTGTGGGCGGCATGAGCAATAACGATTTTGATCGCCTGACTCACCTCGCCCGCACCAACGGACTGGTCGGCTCCACGGGCTCGGATTTTCACGATCCCGCCATTCCGTGGAATCCGCCCGGCCGCTTCGCTAAGCTACCGCCCGACCTTGAACACGTCGCGGCGCGGCTCCAGAGATGACGGACGAAACCGACAAAATCGACCGCGAACTCTTTCGCAACATCGAAAAACTGCGCCAGTTACGCATCGAGCATCGCGATCTCGACGAGGTGATTGCGCGTCTGTCGATGGATATCCACGTTGATGAGATTCAGTTGAAGCGGCTCAAGAAACGCAAGCTCATGCTGAAGGATCAGATCGAACGTTATGGTAGCCACCTGATTCCCGACCTGAACGCCTGAGGAACGAGTGATGAACGAAAATACGGTGGCATCCTCAAAGTTGCTCGTCGAACTACTCAGTGGTGATGGTCTCAACGAGGCGATCGCCATTTTGATCGTCATCGCGATCGCCATGATCGCGGGTCGCCTCGCCAAGGCTGCTTTAGCGCGTATCGGTCACGATATGCGGATCAAGCCCTGGACGGGGCGGCTGATCGAAACGGCCGCGATCCTGACGCCCTATCTCGTTGCCGTCATCTTGATTGGTATCGCCGAGAACGCGGCGCGGCAGTTCGGCATGGCGTACAACGTACTGGCGCTGACCTCACAGCTGGTCGTGGCACTGGGCGTCGTTCGCATCGCGGTGTACTGCCTGCGTCTATTGCTCGGCGACACCAGTCTCGTCGCACGTTGGGAGACCCGAATCACGCTCGTGCTGTGGCTGGGTCTCGGCTTCGAACTGCTCGGTTGGTTCAATTGGCTAGAAAACACGCTCGATGCGATTGACCTGCTGCCCGGCAAGTCGGTGTTCAGTTTGTGGACTTTGCTCAAGGGGCTCATCGTCATCACCGCCTTCGTGGTGATCACGAGCGTGATTGCTCGAGCGATCGAGCGTCGCGTCATGTCGATCGAGACGCTGGCGCCATCGACCCGAGTCGGCATCAGCAAATCCGCTTACTTCCTGCTCATCAGTCTCGGCATTTTGCTCGGTATCAATGCGGCAGGTGTCGACTTGACCGCCCTCACCGTGTTGACGGGTGCAATCGTTTTCGGCCTCGGCTTCGGCATCCGCGACATCACAAGCAACTTCGTCAGCGGCTTCGTGCTGCTCATGGACAAGTCGATCAAGCCGGGCGATGTCATCAGCTTTACCCAGCACACCGGCACCACCTCCGAGAACTTCGGCTGGGTACAAGAGCTGCGCGGTCGCTACGTCGTCGTGCGCGATCGCGACGGTGTGGAGTCCCTCGTGCCGAACCAGAATCTGATCATCAACTCGGTCATCAACTGGAGTTACTCCGATCAGCGCGTGCGTTTAAGACTGCCGGTGATGATCAGCTACGACGACGATCCGGAACTCGCACTCGAACTCCTGATCAAGGCCACCAGCGATCATCCGCGCATTCTGCGTGACCCGGGTCCGGTATCGCGCCTGATGTCTTTCGAGAACTATGGCATGAAGCTCGAAGCGCGATTTTGGATTCGTGATCCCATGAACGGCGTCAATAACGTTCGGTCGGATGTGAACCGCAAGATTTGGCAGCTCTTCAAAGAACACGGCATCAAGATTCCCGTTGCGCAGCAGGAAGTGCGCGTACTGGAGCCCGGCGCGATCATCGCACGTCCGGGGAGCCACTCAGACGATGCCGATCCGCGCGGGTAAGGTACTGATCCCCGACGACGAACTGTCGGTCGCCTTCGTGCGCTCCGGCGGACCGGGTGGGCAAAACGTCAACAAGGTCTCATCGGCCGTGCAACTGCGCTTTGACTTGCAGGGATCATCAGCGCTGACCGAGACGGTCAAGCAGCGTTTGCGTCGCCTTGCGGGTCGACGTCTGACTGACGAAGGCGCGATTTTGATCATCGCGCGCACGCAACGCAGCCAGGAACAAAATCGTCGCGAAGCGGAAGATCGCCTTGCGCAATTGGTCGAAGCGGCGTTAATCGAGCCCAAGAAACGACACGCCACCAAACCGACTCGCGCTTCAAAAGTACGACGCCTCGACAGCAAGACTCGTCGCAGTGGCATCAAGCGCGGTCGCGGCAGAGTCAGCCACGACGACTGACACTCAGGCGTGGGTGACCTGCAAAATGCTGTGACGGATCTGCTCCGACAGCACGTACTCGGCGTCCGCTGCCACGCGCTCAAGAACCACGTCGAAGACGAGTAGACCCGCCTCGTCGCTGCGGATTACCGATCGCTTAATCAGCAGAGCAATAAATTGATCGAACATCGCACGATCGGAAAATTCCGGTGAATTGAAGCCGTAAAGCATATTGATGCGCTGCGCCATCAGCTGACAACGCTCGGATAAGGCCTTGGCCGTCAACACACCGGAACCAGCATGCGTCAGCGTTGCGATGGCGAGGTAATACCGCTCGATCGTTTGGACCGATGCTTGTGCCAGCAACGAGAGTTGAATCGCCTTCGGCGAACTGGGCGGCGGTCGACGCCAGACATCACTGCCTTCCACCCGCTCCAGCACACCAAGTTGTGCCAATACCCCAAGCGTCTCATCCACAACTTGGGCAAGCTCGGTCTCAGTCCACTTGAGAAACAACTCCGCGGCGACGTACGGATAGATACGCCAGGCGAGACGCTGGATATCTTCGGTTCGGACCGAGGTGTTGCTGATGAACGCACAAGCAATCAGTGATGGCAAAGTAAACAAATGGGCGATGTTATTGCGGTAGTACGCCATCAAAACCGCCATCTCGTCCTCGATACGAACGACATCACCGAGTTTGTGCGTCTGCCGCTGCAAAATCTTCATCGATTCGCCATAGGCAACAATCTCAGCACCATCGAGCGTCGTCACCGTAACCCGACTGTCATATGGCTGACTTTTGAGTAACGCCAGATAAAGATCGAGTTGTCGTATGAGATCCTGCGCCACCATCGCCTGTCTCGGCATCGCTAACAGCGTGATGGCCAACAGATTGATCGGGTTGACGGCGGCAGCTGCATTGATGTTGCGCATCACTTGATGCGCCAGCTGTTCGACGAGTGGTCCCACCCAAGGTGCACGACCCTCCTCATCGAGCGGCAAGGATCGCCAATCGCGATCTTGCCGTGCCAATAATTCCTCGAGATGGATGGGCTCGCCGACGTTCACGTGCACTCGGCCAAACTTCTCGCGCAGCACTCGCAGTGCGCGGAACAAATCACCGATGCTCTCTTTGCTCTTCGGACGACCGGAGAGCTCGCCCACATAGGTACCCGCCTCGACGATACGCTCGTAACCGAAATACACCGGCAAGAAAACCACGGGTCGACGAGGGTCCCGGAGAAAGCTGCGTACGGTCATCGACAACATGCCCGTCTTCGGCTGCAGCAAGCGCCCAGTGCGCGAGCGACCGCCCTCGATGAAATATTCAATCGAATGCCCGCGCGCCATGATCGTCGCGAGATATTTCATGAAGACGGCCGTATAGAGCGTGTTACCCGCGAAGCTGCGCCGCAAGAAAAAAGCACCGCCCTTGCGCAGAAAACGCCCGACGACCGGAATATTCAGATTGATGCCGGCGGCAATATGCGGCACCGCATACCCTTGCTTGTAGATCACGTACGAGAGCAGCAGGTAATCCATGTGACTGCGATGACAGGGCACGAAGACTACTTCGCAATCTGGCCCAATCTGCCTCAGCGTCTCGGCATGATTGAAGCTGACACCGTCGTAGAGACGATTCCACAAACGTCGCAGCGCACCTTCCATCAGATTGATGAAGACGTGCGAATAATTAGCCGCAATCTCCTCAGCGTAGTCGCGCGCGTTCAGCAAGGCCTTGCGTCGCGCGAGCTGCTTGGACCGGGCCTCTGCGGCCACAGCCGAACGTACGGCTCGCGTCCGCAGTACTTGAGCGACGATCGTTCGACGATGCGACAGATCCGGACCGATGCGAGCCGCGCGCTGCTTTCGGAAGGCCGCACGCTGCTGCCGCGTCAGGCGAGAGGCCTGCACGGTCACCGAACCAGATTCTTCCAGAAGACCTCGTAAGCTCACCGGCTCGCCAATCTCGATCAAGGTGAAGCGGCCATTGAAGAGAACTTGCAGGCACTTTCGAAAGCCACCGGTGAGTGCCCAGTTCTCCGACAGGAGCAGTCGCCACCACGAGCCCTCTTTCTCAGGCGCTCGACCCCAATACACGGCAACGGGCACGAGCCGCACATCGAAGCTTGGATCCGCCCGAACGACCTCGATCAGTCGAACGAGCTCACCTGGCGCACGGCGCTCGATGCGGGCATCAAAAAAACCGCGCGGCTGTAACAAAGGGATCGCGGCCCGCACCGTGTCCTTGCCACGACCAATGAGGCGACCAGACGGTCGTGGCAAGCCTTGGCGAGCACACAAATTTTCAAGCACAGCCACATCGGTCGAACTGCGTCGCTCGAGCAAATAACACACGGGAGCCGCTCGCTGCGCACCGATGGTGCCGAGCACCGCCTCGGGTCGCACCTCGGGTTTTACCCAGCGTGCGAGCAGCCAACGCAACGGCGCGATCATGGAAACCCGCGCAGGAAGCCGTCGAGCCAAATCTGAATCCGCGGCAAAGATTCGTGCAGACGATGTCCGTCGTTGACGACATGCAGAGTCGCACCCTGCGCTCGAGCGAAACGGATGCCGATCTCCACCGGCACGATATCGTCGTTCCAACCATGCACCACCGTCGTGGGGCATGCCGCACATCCGGGTGTTGGCGGTAAACCGGGTAATTCGAACGCGGGAGCCATCAAAAATAACCCTCGCGCCCGACTCGGTACCGATCCCGCAACGGCCAAAAAGCCGCCAAGACTCGAACCCACGTGTACCGCCGGCGGCAACTCGCGTGACACCATCAATAATTTCTCGAGCCTGCCTTCGACGGTCTCGATGCCGCGATAGTCGACCGACTCGCACTGCCAGCCAAGATCACGTGCCGTCTGGGCCAAAGCGACAATCTTCGTCCCCCAGGGCTCCGAGTCTTTGCCATGCGAGAAGATCAGCTGCCGAGTCATCGCGCACCCTCAACCTGAGCGAGCTCACCCTGCCAGTTGGCGCCGATCGGCAAAGCGTTGCGAACACGGCTAGCTCTCGCCACTACGCCATCAAAAGTTTCGATGCCACGCGACACCGCAAGCGGTACCCCTCGCGGCTCGTGACTCACTCGCGAGACGGCAGTCCAATCGATGCTGTCACCCTGCGCTTTCAATCGCTTTTCGAGACGTGCCGCTAGAGCGCGAGTTAATAACTTTTGTCTCGCCGTTTTCCAGTTACGCGGATCGTCCTCGAGAACGTCGAACGCCTGCAGCATCAGCTGCCCTTGATGCCAACCGAAGACGAAGGGCTGATTGACGACCGTGACCTTGGTTCCTGATCCCACGAGGTCATATAAAAATTCGACATCCTCAGGGAACATACGAATGCAGCCGTGACTCGAACGCAGTCCGACGCCTGCCGGTTTGTTGGTGCCGTGAATCAGATAACCGGCCCAGCCGAGATACATTGCGCGGGTGCCGAGTGGATTGTCGGGGCCTGCGGGCACGACGGCCGGCAAGATTTCGCCATTCTCTCGATGTTCTCGACGTACGCCCGGCCCCGGTCGCCAACTCGGATTTTTTGCCATGCGCGTGATGCGGGTTGATCCAACGGGCGTCGCCCAACCGACACGCCCGATGCCAATCGGGAAGGTGTAGACGATCGGACTCTCGCCCTTAACGACCTTCGGAAAATAAAACAGGCGCATCGCGGCGAGATTGATGACGACGCCCTCACGCGGGGCATTCGGCAACAAGTGCTGCGTCGGCAGCACGATCTCACGACCCTCACCAGGCAACCACGGATCGACGCCGGGATTCGATCGTACGAGCTCTTCGTAGCCCACGTTGAAGCGACGCGCGAGATCGACAAAGGTGTCGTCGTGTTCGGCTCGGGTGACCTGTACGGTTCCGATGAGATCGCTGCCCTCCATCGGCAACTCGAAACGATGCAGACTCACTGCATAGGGCAACGCTTCCTCAACCTTGGGCGGTGGCGCAACCCAGGTCGTCTCGCGTTCACGATCGATGCTGACGCAGCCGGCCAGCGCCAAAACGCACAAGCCCAGAGTCCATCGAAGAGAACGGCTAGAGACTCGCATGGTTGGCGAGATTACAGCAGGATGGGGCGATTCGGCTGCTCGTTGCGATCGCCACCCTCGTGAGGGAAATGGCGTGCCAAGAGCGAGGCAACGCCCTCGACACCGGCAACAGCCCCTTCACGAAAACGCCCGGCGCTAAAGTGTGTCTCCATTTGTTGACACACTGCCTGCCACTCAGCCGCGGACACCTTTGCTGCGATACCCCGATCCGCAATGATTTCGACGTCGTGCTCAGCCATCAGCAAGTAAATCAGTACGCCGTTGTTGTTGGCCGTATCCCAAATTCGATATTGGGCAAAGACCTCCACTGCGCGCTCGCGCGGTGTGCGATTTGCGAGCAACGCGGGAATATCGAGCGCAGTCTCAATCACAAAACGAATCTCGCCCGCATGCCTTGCTTCCACTTGAGCAATCGCCGCTTCGATGGCCGACAACGCATGTGCCGGAAAGCGCCGTCGCGTCATCAGCGGCGTAGCAACGAGGTTGGCGATCCAGCGGCGAAACTTCATACCGGTTTACCAGCGTCCCGACGCGCCGCCGCCGCCAAAGCCACCACCGCCACCGCCGAAACCACCCCCAAAACCACCACCGCCGAATCCTCCGCCACCAAACCCGCCATCCCACCGGCCGCGTCGACCTCGGGAATTGAACGCGCTCGCTGGAACCGCTCCGAGCACCAAGGTCAGGAAGAAGGCGCCGAGCGCCGCCAAAATCACGGCAAATAGCGCGCTGCCTGCGAACCAAACGACGGCACCCACGAGACCGCCTGTCGTGAGCGATCCGAACAACCGCCCGAACACTTTTCGCAGCGCCGCACCGACGAAGAACACGAGAATGAAAAGCAGACCGAACAGATCACCAGGCGCATTGCCCGTTTTACCGTTCCAACTCGGCTGCGGCTCGGGCAAGGGCTCGCCATCAGCAACCTGAATCATGCGCTCGACCCCGAGTGCAATACCGCCCGGATAATCGCCCGCGCGAAACGCCGGAACGATGGCTTCGTCAATGATTCGATTCGAGACGAGGTCAGTGAGCGCGCCCTCAAGACCGCGACCCACCTCGATGCGCACTCGTCGATCGTCCACGGCAACGATCAATAAAGCGCCATCATCTACGCCTTGACGCCCGAGCTTCCACGCATCGACGACACGGATGGAATACTGCTCGATTTCTTCGGGAGCAACCGTCGCGACCGTCAGGACCGCGATTTGCGTGCCCTTGCGCGTCTCGAACGCCGTGAGCAAGGCCTCGAGCTCGGCCTCTTGCTGCGCTGAGAGCACGCCGGCCTGATCGGTGACGCGCGCCGTAAGCGCGGGTATCGCCTGCAATTCGGTCTGCGCCCTCGCCACAGGCGCGAACGCCATCGCCGTCAGTAGAGACGGCAACAGCAGGCCGAGCACTCTAGAAACGCGTTGAATCACTGCGCTGGTGCAGGTGTACCAAAATCAACCGTCGGGGCAGCCGAGATAGCCTCTTCGTTCTCGACGGTGAAATTGGGTTTCACCTCGTAACTGAAGACCATCGCCGTCAGGTTTGACGGGAAGCGACGAATCGTCCCGTTGTAGGCCTGAACTGCCGCAATGTAACGATTGCGAGCGACAGCGATCCGATTCTCAGTGCCCTCGAGCTGCGCCTGCAGATCACGGAAATTTTGATCGGACTTCAACTGCGGATAGTTCTCGCTAATCGCAAGCAAGGTTTTCAGGGCACTCGTCAACTCGCCCTGCACTTTCTGATAACGCTCGAGCGCGACCGGATCGTTGACGAGTTCGGGCGTGATCTGAATCGAGGTGGCGCGAGCACGCGCCTCGGTGACGCCAACCAGCACCTTCTCTTCCTGCGCCGCAAAACCTTGCACGGTTCTGACAAGATTCGGAATCAAGTCGGCGCGCCGCTGATACTGGTTCACGACCTCGGACCACGCGGCCTTCACCGCTTCGTCCTGATCCTGGATGGTGTTGTAACCACAGCCACTGAGCGCGAGCGTTGCAACTGCCACGCAAGCCACCAAAAGGCGTTTGAGCATCGATTTCATGGGCAAGTGTCCTCAGGCACGATCACCAGATTTTCACCCTTTCGGCAGGCTCGCGGTAGAGCCGATCGCCGGGTTTGACTCCGAAAGCGTCATAAAACTCGGTCATGTTGGTCACCACACCGTTGCAGCGATACTCGCTCGGGCTGTGCGAGTCGGTGATCAGTCGCGTACGGAGTTCGTCATCGCGATATTTGCGGCGCCAGACTTGCGCCCAACCGAGGAAGAACCGCTGTGGCCCAGTGAAGCCGTCGATGACCGGGGCCTCTTTGCCACCGAGTGAAATCATATAAGCGCGATACGCCACAGCCAGGCCAGATAGGTCGCCGATATTTTCGCCGAGCGTCAGATCGCCGTTGATGGAGCGGTCGCTGACAGGCTTGTACTGGCTGTACTGCGCCGCCAACCGTCCAGCGCGCTCTCGGAAGCGCACGTTGTCATCGAAGGTCCACCAATCGCGCAAGTTGCCCTCACCATCGTATCGACGACCCGAGTCGTCGAACCCGTGACTGAACTCGTGCCCGATCACGCCACCGATGCCACCGTAATTGACCGCGTCATCGGCGAGCGGATCGAAAAACGGAGGCTGCAGAATTGCAGCCGGGAACACGATCTCGTTCATCGGTGGGCTGTAGTACGCGTTGACCGTTTGCGGCGTCATGAACCACTCGTTTCGATCAACGGGTTGATCAAGCCGCGATATCTGTCTCGCAAACTCAAATTCATTGACTCGTCGCAAATTGCCGAGCAGATCACCGGCACGGATCTCAAGCGCCGTGTAATCGCGCCATTGATCGGGATAGCCGACCTTGACGGTAAATCGTGCGAGCTTGCGCTTGGCCTCAAGCTTCGTGTCGGCGCTCATCCATTCAAGTTCGTCGATCTTGACGTCGAACGCTTGCCGCAAATTAGCGACGAGTTGTCGAATGCGCTCGCGCGCCTCCGGACGGAAGTTCTCTTCGACGTAGGCGCGACCGGCGATCTCGCCGACGGTGCGATCAAGGAGATTCACGCCGCGACGCCAGCGCGGCTGCTGCTCCTGCACACCACGCAGCGTGCGCTCCCGAAAATCGAAGCGTGCCGCGTCGAACTTGGCGGGCAGGAACGCAGCACTGCCGTCGAGCAAGCGGAAGCGAAAATAAGCGCGCCAGTCTTCGACGGACGTCTCACGCACGATCCGTGATGCCTCGCGCAGATAACTGGGTTGACGTACGTCAATCGCTTGAATTTTCGCCGAATCGACCCCGAGACCTGCGATGAATGCAGTCCAATCGAAGGCCGGCGCGAGCGTCGCCAGTTCTTTGATGGTCGTCTTATTGTAGGTCTTCAGCGGATCGCGATTCTCGACACGAGTCCAATGTTGTTGCGCGAGCGACGTTTCGATGGCCAGCACTCGCGCAGCCTTGGCCGACGCATCGGGCGTGCCCGATAAAGCCAACAATTGTTCGGCGTAACGGACGAAGGCTTCTCGGAATTTTTGATTCCGCTCATCCTGCGCGAGGTAGTACTCGCGATCCGGCATGGTCAAACCGCTCTGCCCGATACCGGCAATGTAGCTCGAGGAGTTCTTACGATCCTGACCAACGTAGAAGCCGATCGGCGCACCACCGCCGAGACGCTGTGCGCGTCCCATGTATTCGAAGACCGCTCGAGCGTCACTCATCGAGTCGATACGCGCGAACTCCTCTTGTAGCGGTGCGAGTCCGCGCTGCTCGATGCCCTGCTCGTCCATGTAAGCCGCGTAAAGATCGCCGAGCTTTTGCCGATCTGAACCCGGCGCTTTCTTAGCATCGGCCGCAGCCGCTTCGGCGAGGGCGCGCAACGCGGCGATGGCATCGTCTTCGAGTTTGCTGAAGGTGCCGTAATTAGAGCGATCTGCCGGGATCTCGGTCTTGGCTAGCCAAGTGCCGCCCGCGAATCGATACAAGTCGTCTTGCGGACGCACCGAACGATCGAAACCAGCGAGATCCAGCCCTGATCGCAGACTCGCTGCGGTATCCGCAGCCCATGAGGCCGACGCGCTCGTACACAGCCAGCCGAAAGCGACAAGTCCTGCAACCCAACCACGATGACGACGCATACGGTGATTCTCCAAGGCCGTTCGAAAAGGCCGACAGGTTACCTGTTTCCGATGCCGTCGGTATGCTTGCGCCCGTGTCTCGATATCGTCCCCCAACTCGCCCGGGTTCCAAGTTCATCACGACCGAGGGTCACGCACGCCTGCTCGCGGAGCTTGACCAACTCTGGCGGATCGAGCGACCGGCGGTAACGCGTGCCGTGAGCGAAGCCGCTGCTCAGGGTGATCGGTCGGAAAACGCGGAATACACCTACGGCAAAAAACGTCTGCGTGAAATCGACTCGCGCGTGCGCTTCTTACGCAAGCGCCTCGAGGGCATGGTCGTGGTCTCCAGCCCGCCTGCAGAGGTCCAGCGCGTTTTCTTCGGTGCGTGGGTGACGCTGGAAGACGATCGTGGCGCCGAGAGCTGCCATCGCATCGTGGGCCCGGATGAATTCGATCTGGCGCCCGCTTACATCAGCATGGATTCGCCGCTAGCCAAAGCCCTGCTCGGCAAGCGGCTCGACGACGAGGTTCACGTCGAGACGCCGACCGGTCGGCGTCTCTTCGTGATCCTCGCGATCGATTACACGGGCGTCAAACCACCCGCACGTTCTTGAACTGCCACGGATCCTCGCGGTCGAGATCCTCCGTGAACAAACTCTCGCGACCCGTGAGCGGATTCCAGTCCGTGAATTCGCCGACGACAGGGCCGAGATAAGGCATGCAGATTTCGAGATTGCGGCGATAGTCCATTTCGTCCGGCTCGACGATGCCGCGACGCGGATTTTCCATCGCCCAAATGACACCCGAGAGGACGGCCACACATACCTGCAAACTCGTTGCATTGTTGAACGGGCAAAGCTGGCGCGCCTCGTCGATCGACAGTTGCGAGCCATACCAGTAGGCATTTTTTGCATGCCCCGCCAACAGCACGCCGAGCTCGTCGATACCACCTGAGGAGATTTCATCCATCAAGATGCGCTGCGCGCTCTGCATGATGAAGTTACGCCCGGCAAATTCATGCACCGAGAGCACCGCGTCGTCACAGGGGTGATAGGAATAATGCACGGTCGGGCGATAGCTAACCGTCTCGCCTTCTTTGACCGTCAAATAATCAGAGATTGAGATCGACTCACCGTGCGTGATCGCAAAACCGTGGAAGTGGCCCGCTTTCGGGGTCCACGTCCGCACACGCGTCGAGGCACCGGGTCGTGAGAGAAAAATGGAAGAGCCGCGACCGAAGTCGTATCGATTACCATCTGCGGGGAAATGGCGCTCGTGCGAACCCCAGCCGAGCTCGCAGGGCTGACAGCCCTCGCTGACGAAGCCATCCACCGACCACGTGTTCACAAACTCATCGACGCGTTTGCGAACGGGTGAGACTTGCGTATCGCGCTCTGCGATGTGAATGACCTTCACGTTGAGCTGTTTTGCCAACACCGCCCAACCCTCTCGCGAGTTGGGCTCGTCGACTTTGACTCCCGTTGCCGCAGCGATATCGAGCATGGCCTTCTTGACGAAGTGCGAAACGAGACCCGGGTTCGCGCCATGGGTCAACACAGCCGTTGGGCCACCTTTTTTCGAATCACGGAGGGCGAGAGCCGCCTCACGCAAGGCGTAGTTGGTCCGACGAGCCGCAGACACGCTCTTGTCGGTGTAGCCACCGGGCCACGGCTCAATGCAAGTGTCGAGATACATCGCGCCGCGCTGCTGACAGAACTCGATCAGCGCGATTGAAGAAACATCGACCGATACGTTAACGAGGAAATCGCCCTCGCCCACGAGCGGCTCGAGCAAGGCACGCAAATTATCTGGCTTGATGGGTTGAACGATGAACTTCACGCCGAAATGGCGTGCCACATCGATACCACGTTCATCGGCAGAAACGATGGTGATGCGGTCGGCACTGGTGCCGATGTGCCGCAGCACGAGCGGCAAGACGCCTTGCCCGATGCTGCCAAAACCCACAAAAACGATACGGCCAGAAAAATTAACGTGAACCTTGTGATCGTTCATGATGCTCCTTGGAGATTGAAAAAACGGCGGTTAGCCGATACGCCAAGACGGCGGCACGGTTTGCTCGTACCCCGGCAAGGATTCGATACGCTGCAACCAGCGGCCGAGGGCCGGGTAGTTTGCCTCGATTGGCAGGAAACGTCCCGCCAAATCTTGTGCTTCAGGCCGCGTCAGGGCGCGACGGAGCAGCTGGATCGCCGGAAATATCACCATGTCGATCGCGCTGTAATCTTCGCCCACGATCCAATCGAAGCGCGAAACACGCATTTCGATGGTACGCGCCTCGCGCGCCACAACGTGCATGGCGTCGGTCAAAGCATCACGCGACAGTGGCCGCTCCTCGTCAGCGGGGCTTGATGAGCCCAGCAGGGTGCGACAAATGCCCATGATGTGCGGCTCGGTGTACGCCTGAAATTCTTCGATCACCCGCAGGATGACGGCTGCCTCTTCGGCGGTCCGACCGAAGATCGAGGGCTCGGGATATTTACGATCGAGGTAGTACAAGACCGCAACCGACTCGAACACCACATAGCCGTCGTCCTTGAGCACCGGCACTCGACCGCGCGGATTCATGGCCAGCATCTGCGGCGATTTTTGCTCTTGGAACTCGAGTTGCAGTCGATGGCCCTCGAACGGCAGCCGCTTGTGCGCAAGCGCCAGCAGCACCCGCCACGAGTAAGGACAGCCGCTCGCCCAATAGAGATCCATCGTCATCGCGGGATTGTAACGGTAACAGTCTGGCCGGAGAATTCGCGCCTGTCCCAAGGAGGTCTCATGACACTTCGCACTTTGGTCGACGTCGACACCCTGGCCGCCCACTTGGACGACCCGAGTTGGGTCGTACTCGACTGCCGCTTCGAACTCACCCGACCGACTTGGGGCGAGGAAGGTTTTGCCGCAGGCCACATTCCAGGCGCGCAATATGCGCACCTCGACCGCGACCTCGCCTCCGCGCCGACCTCCACCTCGGGACGTCACCCGTTGCCGGCCCCAGAAACCTTCGCCGCCTTGGCGCGCCGATGGGGCATCAACGCCGATACACAAATCGTTGTGCACGATCAGGCTAGCGGCGTCTATGCCGCGCGCGCTTGGTGGTTATTCCGCTGGCTGGGTCACGAGTCGGTGGCTGTCTTGCGAGGCGGCCTCGCCGCTTGGACCGCCGGTGGGCGCTCGCTGACCACGGCAACGTCTTCGCGTGCGACCGGCAACTTCGTCGCTCGTCCACAGCCAAACTGGACCGTGGCCGTGGATGACGTGCTCGAGGCCGTCGAGTCGCATCGACTGCACGTGGTCGATGGACGCGGCGCAGATCGTTTCGCCGGGCAAAACGAAACGATGGACCCGGTCGCAGGACACGTACCGGGCGCAGTTAATCATCCGTTCGCGAGCAACTTCGCCGCCGATGGCACGTGGTTGCCCGAAGCGGAACTGCGCGCCCGTTGGGAGAAAACACTACGAGGCCGCCCCGCGAACGAAGTCGTCACCATGTGCGGCTCGGGCGTGAGCGCTTGTCTTAATCTGCTGGCACTCGAAACACTCGGCATCCACGGCGCACGTCTTTACACGGGCTCTTGGAGCGAGTGGGTTCGTGATCCGTCGCGTCCAGTGGCTACAGGAGTGGCTGCATCTTGAACAAACCCGCTTGGTCGGTGACCGATTCGGTCGAGCTCTATCACGTCAACGCCTGGGGACAAGGCTACTTCGGCATCAACGATGCCGGCCACGTCACCGTGCGCCCCGAGCAGATCGCGGGTCGCGAGATCGATTTATTTGAAGTCGTGCAGGGCTTGAAAGCGCGCGAGCTGACGACACCCGTCGTCGTACGCTTCTCCGGCATCCTCGCGCATCGCTTACGCAAGTTGAATGAAGCCTTTGCGCGCGCGATTGCCGAAAACGACTACCGCAACCGCTATGCCGCGGTCTTTCCGATCAAGGTGAATCAGCAGCGCCTCGTGGTCGAAGAAGTCTATCGATACGGCGCAGAATTCGGCTTCGGCCTCGAAGCGGGCAGCAAACCGGAACTACTCGCTGTGATGGCGATGACCGAAAACTCGCCGGATCGACTCATCGTCTGTAACGGCTTCAAAGACGACAGCTACATCGAAACGGCGATGCTCGCGACTAAACTCGGTCGCACGATCGTTCCCGTGGTCGAGAATTTTTCCGAGCTCGATCTCATCCTCAAACATGCCGATCGACTCGGCGTGAAGCCCAAGATTGGCATCCGCGTGAAACTCGCGAGCGAGGGCTCGGGTCGATGGCGCGACTCCGCAGGTGAGAAGTCGAAGTTTGGCCTCTTCATTACGGAAATCCTCGAAGCGGTCGACGTATTGAAACGTCGCGGCATGCTCGATTGCCTGAAGCTCGTGCATTGCCATCCGGGCAGTCAGCTGCAGGATATCCGTCGCGTCAAAGAAGCGATCAATGAACTCGCGCACGTCTACGCCGAACTCAAGCTGCTGGGAGCCGGACTCGAATACATCGACGTGGGTGGTGGTCTCGGCGTGGATTACGACGGTTCCGGCACCAACTATGCCTCGTCAATGAATTACGACATGCAGGAATACGCGAGCGACGTGGTCTACCGAGTCGCGAGTGTCTGCAACGCCCGCGGCATCGAGCATCCCGTCATCGTCAGCGAATCGGGCCGCGCGATCGCGGCGCATCACAGCGTACTCATCTTCAATACGCTCGGCACCTCGGCACTGGATCAGTTCCACGTCACCGGCCGCGAAGATCAGCAGTATGCAGACCGACAGCTTCCGCAACCTGTGCAAGACTTGCTCGGCGCTTATCGCGAGGTGAGCGATCGCACGCTCGTCGAATGCTGGCACGATGCGCTGACGGCGCGCGAACAGTGCTTGCAGATGTTCAAGCTTGGCTTGTTGTCGCTCGAGTTTCGTGGTTTGGCAGAGCGTCTTTATTGGGCGACCTGCGCGAAGATCCGCGACCACGCGCGCAAACTCGAAGAGACCCCAGAAGAGCTCGAAGATCTCGAGAACATCCTCTCGGACATCTACTTCTGCAACATGTCCGTGTTCCAATCGCTTCCCGACAGTTGGGCGATCGATCAGCTCTTTCCGATCATGCCCATCCACCGCTTAGAAGAGTGCCCACAGCGTCGCGCCGTACTCGCCGACATCACTTGCGACTCCGACGGCAAGATCGATCGCTTCGTCAGCCATCGTGAAGTGAAGCGCACGCTCGAACTGCACGAGTACCGCGCCGGTGACGAGTACTACCTCGCCGCCTTCCTGGTCGGCGCATATCAGGAAACGCTCGGTGATCTGCACAATCTCTTTGGCGATACCCACGTGGTTCATATTCGTCTCGCCGACGACGGCACTTGGTGCATCGACGAGGTGGTCATGGGTGATACCGCCAATCGCGTACTCGAGTACATGGAGTACGATGTGGCGGAGCTCTACCCAGCGCTAGCTCGCGACTGTGAGCGCGCGATTCGTGATGGCCGTATGACGGTGGCCGAGAGTCAGGCACTCAAGCGCTTCTACGAGGGTGAGCTCAACGGTTACGCCTATCTGGAGTGATATCGATGTCTGCGCATGCCAAAGAAAGCCGAGACTTCCGCAGTTATCACGCATTTCTGCGCGCGGCTCGCAACTACATGGAAGGCCCGCTGGTTGGCCAAATGCATGACTCCTACGAGCGCGCCTGCGAACAGCGTGGCCTGACCGGCGATCGTGCGCCAAGCGACTGGCGCGCCGCCGAGGCCGTGCTCGATGATCTGCCTGAGTTCCAGCTCTACAACTGGGCTTACCGCAACCTGCAGCGCTTCAAATATCACCGGCCGCATCTCGGGATTTTTGCGTTACTCGAAGCGCAGCGTGATCGCCTCGTCAAAGAGCTGAACGGGGCTGCTGCCGATGCGCCGGAAGAACTGCGACTCAATCCCGAGCTGACGTTACCCGAGTACTTTCGTTTCGTGCCCTTCCATCAACACACCGGTGGTGTGGCGCACGATGAGCTCGATGGTCTGGCGTATGAAATCGGCCGTCGCACCACCGTACCTGCACACGCAGATCCCAACGGCATCTACCACATTCTCTTCGATTCCCTACCCGAGCGCCGCTATGAGCGCGTGCTCGATTGGGGCACGGGGCATGGTGCGGCGCTGATCACTTGGCAGCAGCGCAACCCGGATTCCGAATGTCATGGCGTCGATCTGTCGGCACCTTGCCTCAAGGTGGCGCATCAACGCGCTCGCGAGCACGGTTTGCGCTTATTCTTATCGCAGCAGGATCTCGAACACCTCGACTATCCGGACAATCACTTCGATTTGGTGTTCTTCAACTTCATGTTGCATGAACTGCCTCCCGCTCACACGCCGGCGCTGCTGCGCGAAGTCGTGCGCGTGTTGAAACCGGGCGGGCTCTTCGCGGGTCACGAATTCCATTTACGTCCCAGCGATCCTTTCCAAAACGTGTTGCAGCGCTCACACGCCTGGACCAACAACGAAACCTATTCGACGCCGTGGTACGACACGCCAATCGAAGCGTGGGCGAAAGAAGCCGGCTTTTCTCGCACGTCGATCACGCCGTTCGAGCGACTGAATCGATCCGTCAAGCGACCGGGCCGCGCACCGATCAATGCTAATCATTGGAATCTGTACGTCTTCGAAAAATGAGCGCGCACCCATGAACCAATTCAAAGCATCTCTGCAGGGCCCGGTCACCGACACCGAACCAGACTTTCTGCACGATGTACCCATGGACAATGCCGTCGGCGCCATCATGGCCCTCACGGCAGAGGTCTACATGCTGCGCGAACGCTTAGCGACGCTGGAGGCTGAGCTCACCGCTCGCAAGGTGCTACCGACGGATGCCGTCGAGCAGCATGTGGATACCCCAGAGCAAGCGTCTGCGCGAGCGGCCGATCTTGCGGCCTATACCGAGCGCATCATGTCGGAGCTCATCCGTGATCGCGTGCCGGTCTCCCGAATCGATCCTGGCGTCACTAAGTATCTGAAACACGATTAGTCGGTATGATCGTCGGCGTCCTTTCTTAGGGAGACGTCAGATGATTCGTAACCGTTCGTTCGCCGCGCTGTCCGCCATGGCAGCGGTCGTCGCGATCAGCCTCGCCGGCCCCACTGCAGTGGCGGCTAAAGCCAAAAAAATCGATCTCGCCACGCCGGAAGGCGTGAACATGGTGGGTCGTAAGATCCAGTGCGGTGCTGTCGACAACACACCGACCATCTATTACTTCCACGGCGAAGGATTCGCCCGAGTACCGGGTGAAGCCGATCGCAGACTATTCGACGTCGAAGGCTACAACGTCCGCCAATGCGTGACCGTGACGGATCCGCAGCGCGGCACCGGTTGGCGCCTCGTCTCGCGCGAGCTGCTGTTGTATGTCGACCCCGCGACGGGCGAGCTGTTACGTGAATGGAAGAACCCGTGGACCGGCGCCACCGTGAAGGTGCTGCAGACGGCCAACGACCCGGTGAATCAGCCCCCGGTGTTCCCGATCGGTCGCGATGGCAAACCCGCCACCTGGCCGGGCACCATCAGCGGCAAGACTTGGTGGAACACCATCACCGTGCCGCTCTTCTATAAAAACCCGCTAGCAGGCGAGTACCAGAAGAACATCGGTGGCTTCTATCACGCGACCGAAATGTTCAATTTCTTCGGCAACATCGACGAGTTGCTCGATCCGAAGAACACCAACCCGGCGGTCGAAGTCGGCTGGGTTCGCATGGCCGACTGGCTCCCTTGGATGGAAATGAGCGGTCGCGCCGGCCTCATCTACATCCACGCCGCGGGTCGCAAAGTCGACAACTACGAACAACTGTCGCCCGTCCTGCGCAAAGCCATCGAAACGGAGTACCCGGAATATCGAACCCCGCCGCCGGGTGACGACAACCGGCCCAATGAAACCAGCTGGACCTACTTCAAAAAGAAGTTCCCGGCTAGCAACACACCCGCCGGAGCCGCCAAAGGCGGTCATTGATACCGCGCGGTTTACTTGCCCGTCGGGCGAGTAGTAGCATCGGTTCGCCTGCCGCGGCTTTGAACGGCTGCGGCAGGCGAATGTTCAAGCGATCCGTCTAAGATTGATTTCTAAGAGACGATTGAATGACAACGATCTACGTGGGCAACCTGCCCTTTTCTGCCAACGAAGCTGACGTCCGCGTGCTCTTCGAGCGCTACGGCAAAGTCGATTCGGTCAAGCTCGTCAACGACCGCGAAACCGGACGCCCCCGTGGCTTCGGCTTCGTCGACATGCCGTCGTCGGATGCCCAAGCGGCGATCAGCGCCCTCAACGGTTACGAGATGAACGGCCGGGCTCTGCGCATCAATGAAGCGCAAGAGCGGGCGCCGCGCGGTCCTCGCCCTGGTGGCGGTGGCGGCGGCTTCCGCCGCTGACCGGCAGCGCCAGCATCCGTCCCGAAGCTCTCGCGTGACGCCGGCTCGCCGGCGTCACTTGGGTTTTATTTGACTGGAGAATCCATCGGATGCCGCCTCGCTCTAGCTCGCGCAAGCCCGCGAACGCCAAAACGCCCGCCGCCCCCACAGCACTGACACTCTCGATTCCGCCACGCCGCAAACTGCCGTCGGATCTCAAAAAATATTTCGACCTGTGTGACGAAAAGATCGGCTTTCTGCCCAATGTGCTGCAGGCCTACAGCTTCGACGAAACCAAGCTGCGCGCCTTCATCGCGATGTACAACGATCTGATGCTCGGTGATTCCGAGCTCAGCAAACTCGAGCGCGAAATGATTGCCGTCGTCGTCTCGGCTGCTAATCGTTGTTACTACTGCCTCGTCGCGCACGGTCAGGCCGTGCGCGAGATGTCGAGCGATCCGACGCTCGGTGAAATGCTCGTGATGAACTATCGAGTCGCCAAAGTCTCGAAACGCCAACGCGCCATGCTCGACTTCGCTCATCGACTCACGAGCACTCCGTCAGACGTCGGCGAAGACGCCCGTCAACAACTACGAAAAGCCGGTTGGTCAGATCGTGCGATCTGGGACATCGCTGCGATCACAGGATTTTTCAACATGACCAATCGTCTCGCCACAGCAACCGACATGATGCCCAACGAGGAATATCACGGGCGCTCACGCGGATGACGAAGCTCGTTAGCCAGCGCGAAGTCTTTCGCGGCAAGGTCACGCGCCTCACGGTCGATACGGTCGATCTGCCGAATGGCCACCGGGCCGATCTCGAGATACTGCATCATCCTGGCGGCGCTGCGATCGTCGCGCTCGATGATCAAGATCGCGTCTGCCTGCTGCACCAGTTTCGTCATGCAGCGGGCGGCTATGTGTGGGAGCTGCCGGCCGGCAAGCTAGAGCCCGGCGAACCACCCGAACTGACTGCCCAACGTGAACTCATCGAAGAAGCCGGCGTCACCGCCTCCACTTGGCGTTCGTTGGGCGTTTCATTGAGTTCTCCCGGTGTCTTCACCGAACGCATTCATCTCTACCTCGCGACGGATCTCACCCCCGTTCCCGATGCGCGCGAAGCCGCCGAGGTTTTCGAGGTACATTGGATTGCACTTGAGACTGCTGTGCAGCGTGTCTTGAGTGGCGAAATCGAGGATTCGAAAACCGGCTTGGGACTGCTACGCGCGTGGTATGTCCGCGGAGAAAAACCATGAGCACGATGAAAGCATTGATGAGCGAGCAAGCAGGCGGCCCTGATAGCCTCGTCCTGCGCGAGATTCCCGAGCCAACACCCGGTCCCGGTGAGGTTCGAGTCATCGTCAAATCCTGTGGCATCAATTATCCCGATGCACTCATCATTGAGGATAAGTACCAATTCAAACCGCTGCGCCCCTTTGCGCCCGGCCTTGAAACCGCAGGCATCGTCGATGCGATCGGCACAGACGTCATCCACATCAAGGTGGGCGATCACGTGATCGCGCACACGAGCCATGGCGGTCTTGCCGAAAAGCTCGTCACTCACGAGCGCAATTGCACTCGAATTCCGACCGACATGCCCTTCGACGAGGCCGCGGGATTACTCGTCACTTATTCGACGTCGCTACACGCGCTGCAAGACCGAGCCCGTTTGCGCGCTGGTGAAACCCTGCTCGTTCTGGGGGCAGCGGGTGGCGTCGGACTTGCGGCGGTGGAACTTGGCAAAGCGATGGGCGCCAAAGTCGTTGCAGCAGTGTCCTCGGAGGAAAAGGCGGCCGTGACACGCGCGCACGGAGCCGATGTCACCGTGGTCTATCCGCGCGAGATCACCGATAACAAGTCTCTGGCTGCACAGTTCAAAGAAGCCTGCGGCAAGCAAGGCGCTGATGTGATCTATGACGCGGTCGGTGGAGATTATGCGGAGGCTGCTTTGCGCGCGATCGCCTGGCAGGGCCGGTTTCTGGTGGTCGGCTTCCCCGCCGGAATTCCGAAGATTCCGCTAAACCTACCGCTGCTCAAAGGTTGCGATATCTGCGGCGTCTTCTGGGGTGCTTTCGCCGAGCGGGATCCGGCTGCCCATCAGCGCATCATGCAATCCTTGCTCGAGCACTACCGAGCCGGGCGGATTCGACCTCGGATTTCGGATCGATTTTCTTTGCCACAGGGTGGTGAGGCGATCAAAAAATTGTTGCGACGGGAGGCTATCGGCAAGATCGTCGTGACATGTACAGCTTGATGTTTGCAGGGTTCGCGGTCGCACAGCTCGCGCTATTTGTCTGGCTGGTGCGACTGACGCGAGCTCACCATCTTGCTGCAGGCTATGTCTTGCTCGTCCCCCAGTTTTTTCTCATCTGGGACAACACGCGAGTTGCACTCGGTGCGCTGATCGGCTTTGGCGACTTTCTCTACGCGATCACTTGGCCGGCCTTCTGGTCGCACTGGCTGACGGGCTGTTGGCTCATCATCGCCAGCGGCTCGATCCTACGTCTCGCTGGAATTTCTTGGGCTCAGCATCGCTGGGTGATGGGTGCATTCTGCTTGCTCGCAACCGCCCTGATCACGCACGACCTACCGCTGTTCTGGACCAAAGAAATCTATCCCGTCTGCGAATACGATCTGATTCGCTATGCAGGTTCAGTCAGCGAGAGCACTCGCTGCACACCCGATCAAGCGTTGGTGAGCAACACTTTCCCCGTCGCGCCCGTCGTCACCTGCTTCGTCGTGATGCTCGCGGGGCTCGTGCTGTGGCGTACGCATGGCATGCCTTGGATGACCATCGGCGGTGTCGTCATGCTACTCACCGCAGCGGTTCCCGCGCTCAATCGACATCGCCTCGATAATCTTGGCGAAGTCTTTATCCAAGGCGGAGCTATCGTGACCCTGTGGCTGTTGATGCGCCGAGCCAATCTACCAGCTGGAGCAAATCAGTCACCTCCAGATCCGCTGTCGGCGCCAACTCCGACGGCCAAGACATCGTCCGCCGGTTGATCCACGCGCTTCGGCACCCTGCTGCACGCGAGCCCATCACATCGAGCCGCGGTTCGTCGCCGACATACAAAATTTGATCGGGTCGCAGACCGAGCGAATCGGCAACGGCGAGAAAGGCCTCGGGTCTCGGCTTAGCGTAGCCGACCTTTTCCGCGTTTAGCGTCGCGACGAAATGACGACCGATACCAATACGATGCACGTCGGCGTTGCCGTTGGAGAACGTCGCGAGCGGATATCGCGCCGACAACTGCTCGAGCGCCGGCAAGACGTCATCGAAAAAAGTGACGTCGTGTCGCGCCTCGATGAACACCGCAAAGGCATCGTCGGCGATGCTGGGATCGTGTTCATGCTCGAGCGCGAAGCGCCGTAGGGCTTCAGTGCGCAACCACGTCATATCGTGCGCGCGATCAGGTCGCTCCTGTACGAGCGTCATGCGGCGCGCATAGAGATCCTCTGGCGCAAAGCGCGCGCCGAGTTCAGGATGCCGCTCTTGCAAGAAGGCAGCCATGCGCGCCTCGGCGCGCTGCAGGACCGGCCGCACCTCCCAGAAAGTGTCGTCGAGATCGAAACAAATGGCGCGCACGTCGCTGAGCATCGGAAAGCCGCGGATGTACAATCGGGCGCTCGTTTTACCGGTATCGCTCCTGGAGCACAACCATGCGAATGAACTGGACTGCCCTGCCCCTGTTGACGCTCTCGCTGCTAACCACACCCGCGCTAGCCTCAAACCCCAAACAGCCGTTCTCGGCCGATGATCTCGTTCGATTAGCGCGAGTGTCCGATCCGCAAGTTTCGCCCGATGGCAAGCACGTGGTGTTCTCGCTGCGCGAGACCGACATCGAAGCCAATCGCGGCAAGGTGGATCTTTGGCTGCTCAACCTCAACGACGAGACGCCGATCTCGCGTCGACTGACGCAGCACCCGGCGAGCGACTCATCGGGTCGCTGGGCGCCGGATGGTCGCGGCATCTATTTTCTCTCCAGCCGCAGCGGTTCTTCGCAGGTCTGGCATATCAGCCTTGAAGGCGGCGAAGCGCAGCAGGTCACCTCGCTGCCACTCGATGTCGGCTCGTTCGAAATCTCACCACGCGGTGATCGTCTCGCCGTATCGATGGAGGTCTTCCCCGACTGCGTCGAGATCAAATGCACCACAGATCGTCTAGCCGAGCGCAAGAAAGACAAAGCCTCAGCTCGCAGCTACGACGCGCTCTTCGTACGTCACTGGGACACTTGGAACGATGGCACGCTATCGCGACTCTTCACCGCAACACTCGGCAACGATCGCAAAGCGGGCGAATTCAAACTGATCTCCGGTGCCGTGCGCGGGCATGTGCCCTCCAAACCGTTTGGCGGCGAAGAGGATTACAGTTTCAGCCCCGACGGGCAGCGCATCGTGTTCTCGGCACGTCTCGCGAACGCGCAAGAGCCGTGGTCAACTAATTTTGATCTCTACGAAGTTGCCGCCGATGGCGCTGGCGAGACACGCAACCTCACTGCCGACAATCCAGCTTGGGATGCTCAACCCGTATTTTTGTCCAACGGTGATCTCGCGTGGCTCGCCATGTCACGCCCGGGTTTCGAAGCGGATCGCTATGTCGTCATGTTGCGCAGTCACCAAGATGGCAAGGTGCGCGCGCTGACGGCCGACTGGGATCGCTCGGTCAGCCATATCGCCGCGAGCTTCGATGGTCGAAAACTCATCGCGACCGCTGACGATGTGGGTCAAACCGCACTCGTGGAGATCGACACGAAGTCGGGTTACCGGCAGCGTCTGCTCGGTAACGGTCAAGTGCAAGGCTACTCACCCACGCGCGATGGCGTCGTGATCGCATGGGCCTCGCTCGGCGGCCCACCGGATTTGTATTGGGTGTCAAAGTCAGCGAAATCAACTAACTCGCGCGCAGCACTGCCGCCTGCGCCGAAGCCACTGACGGCTGTCAATCAATCGCTACTCTCGCAACGACAGTTTGGGGAGTTCGAGCAATTCTCGTTCAAAGGTTGGAATGACGAGACCGTATATGGCTACGTGATGAAGCCAGCAGGCTTCGAGCGCGGCAAAAAATATCCGATCGCCTTCATCGTGCACGGTGGACCGCAGGTCAGTTTTTCGAATCAGTGGTCGTGGCGCTGGAACCCGCAGGTTTACGCTGGCGCGGGATACGCTGTGGTCTTCATCGACTTCCACGGCTCGCCCGGATACGGTCAAGCCTTCACCGACTCGATCAGTCAGGACTGGGGCGGTAAGCCACTCGTCGATTTGCAAAAAGGTCTCGATGCTGCTGTCGCTCGCTACGACTGGCTCGATGGCAACCGCGCCTGTTCACTCGGCGCCTCCTACGGTGGCTTCATGCAGAACTGGATCGCCGGCAACTGGTCCGATCGCTTCCAGTGCATCGTGAATCACGCCGGCATCTTTGATCAGCGCACCATGTACTACACCACCGAGGAGCTCTGGTTCACCGAGTGGGAAAACGGTGGTCCTTACTATCTCACGCCGAAAATTCACGAGAAGTTCAACCCGGCAGATCACGTGACGAAGTGGAAAACACCGATGCTCGTCATCCACGGCGCCCTCGACTATCGCGTGCCCTATTCGCAGGGGCTTGCCACTTTCACAGCCTTACAGCGACAGGGCATTCCGAGCCGCTTCGTGTTCTTCCCGGACGAGAACCACTGGATCTTGAAGCCTGCTAACAGCCTGCGCTGGCACTCAGAAGTGATCGGGTGGTTAGATCAACATTTGAAGGTCACACGTAGCCCGCCCGCCACTCCGCCTGGTAATTGAGGCCGAGCGACACGATTCGTTGCAGCAACTCGGGATAGGCGATGCCAGCCGAGAGCGCAGAGCGCGCGTAGTCCTCCGCCTCGGCGAGGCAGGGATTGGCATTGGCCTCGAGCACGAAAATCTCGCCGTCGGGCCGCACGCGAAAATCCATGCGTGCGTAGCCCGACAGGCCGAGGCTGCGATAGATGCGCCGCGCGAGTTTATCGAGTCGCGCCTCGAGTGCCGGCGATAACTCGGTCGCAGCCGAACGCGTGATGCCGTGCTTGGCTTGGTAGCGTCGATCCCATTTCACCTTTCGCGTCGCGATCGTCGCCTGGTTATTGCCCATCGAACCGAAGTGCATTTCCCACACCGGTAAACGCGTCAATCGATCATTACCGAGCACACCGACGTACAACTCACGCCCTGCAATGTATTCCTCGACGAGCGCATCGGTCTTGACCTGCTCGTGCATGAACGTTATCCGATCACGTAATTGTTCAGGTGTTTCGACGACCGATGCCTGCGAGATACCGAGTGAGGCGTCTTCCGTCGCCGACTTCACGAAGAGTGGATAACGCAGTTTGGACGGCAAGCGCACCACCCGCCCCTTGGGGAAGACGGCGAATTGCGGTGTCGGGATGCGGTGATAGTGCAGTAACTGTTTAGAGAGCGGCTTATCGCGCGAGAGCAGTAAGCCGCGCGGGTTGCAGCCAGTGTAGGGCTGCTCCAGTAATTCGAGAAAGGCAACGACATGTTGGTCGTAAGTGACGACACCGTTGAATTCTTCGAGCAGATTGAAAACCACGTCGGGCTTCCATTCCGTGATTTCGCTACGCAGCGCCGTCAAGCTATCGAGCACTCCCAGACAACGCACTTCGTGCCCCATCGCCCGCAAATGCGTCATCACGTCGTACTCGGTGCGCCACTCGTCGATCTGCTGCTCGGTGTAACCGTCGATGCTCGACGGCGGGATCAGACTCTCGTGAACGACGACCAATATCTTCAAAGACTTCATCGAACTATCACCACTTCAATCGCGCCCCACCAAGACGGCAGCCAACAGCTCATCGGCTCGCCGCGTGATCAACTCGCGCTCGGCTAACGAATCAAGCCACGCAGTCGGAAGAGCACTCGCGCCATAGTGAGCTCCGGCAAGTTGCCCACATAAGGCGCCGAGCACATCCGAATCGCCACCCTGATTGATTGACTCGAGCACGGCATCAGTCCAATTCGACGTGCTACAAAAAGCCTGCGTGGCGATGCCGAGTAGTCGGCCCGTTTCCGTTGGCGCCCAGTGACTTGCGGCAACCTGCTCGCAAAGCGAAACATGGGATGCCCCATGCAATGCTGATTTCAACATCATGGCGAACGCTCGCGCCTGCTGCAGTGTCGAGTCTTGGTGACTCGTAAGGCGCACCGAAGCGGTAACGTCTTGCGCGAGCGCATCACCCTCATCGGCCAGATGCCACACCACGAGCGGCGCCAACCGCGTCAGCGCATCACACCCATCTGGCAGATGGATATCAGGCGCGCCGTCGACGAGCGCCCGACTGACCGAGGCGCTAATTCCGAGGCACTCACCCGTGGCACTGTGGTCGCCGCGTTGCTGCCAACGACGAAACTGCTCGAGCTGATCCGCCGCATCGAAACCACTGCGATCAAGCAAGCTCGTCGCAACACAAAGTGTGAGCGCCGTTTCATCGGCCCACGCGCCGCGCGGCAGATCGAAAGCGCCTCCACCCAAGAGATCACGAACCGGCGCGAAGCTCCCCGGGCGCCGCAGCTGTGTCGGAATCGACAAGGATTCACCGAGTGCGAGGCCCAAGAGAGCGCCTCGGATACGATCGCGCCAACGCAACACGAGCTGAGTGCTCGACGAGTCGAGCCAATCGACGCTCTCGTCCGTCATCCGTTGTGCTTAGCGCCCAAGGCTGCGAAGTCGAATAAGCTTGGATCCGCCAAATGACTCGGCTCCACTGAACGCAGCGCTGAGAAAATCGACTCCGTTCGGCCCGGATATTCGCGCTCCCAATCTTGCAGCATCTGTTTGATCTGGCGTCGCTGTGCGTTCTCCTGCGAGCCACAGAGCGTGCACGGAATGATCGGGAACTGACGCGCTCGTGCGTAGCGCTCAATCTCGCGCTCAGGAACATACGCGAGCGGCCGAATGACGATGTGCCTGCCATCCTCCGATTGCAATTTCGGCGGCATCGCCTTGAGACGGCCGCCAAAAAAAAGATTGAGGAACATCGTCTCAACAATGTCATCACGATGGTGGCCGAGCGCGACCTTGGTTACACCGTTCTCCGCTGCCCAGCGATAGAGCGCGCCGCGCCGCAATCGCGAGCACAATCCGCACATCGTCTTGCCTTCGGGTATGACCCGCTTAACCACCGAGTAGGTGTCCTGCTCGATGATGTGGAACGGCACGCCGAGAGCCTGGAGATATTCGGGCAACACATGCTCGGGAAAACCCGGCTGCTTCTGATCAAGGTTGACGGCGACGAGATCAAAATGAATCGGCGCACTGCGCTGCAGCGACAGCAGAATGTCGAGCAAGGTGTAGGAGTCCTTGCCCCCCGAGAGACACACCATCACCTTGTCGCCCTCGGCGATCATGGCGTAGTCCTCGATCGCTTTACCGACAAGACCGCGTAGCTGTGCCTGTAGCTTGCGGAAGGTGTTCGATGTTTTTGCCGACGGCAGCGCCGGAATCGGCACCGTCGTGACCTGAACCTCCATCAAACCGCCTGAGCCCCCATCACGATCAAACAAATGCAGCTGCCAAAACCCACGAGCCAAACTAAGGAGCGCAACGCAGCCCAATCAGCGAGATAGCAAACGAGGTAGGCAATGCGCGAGACCGCAAAGATACCCGCGATCAAGCCCAAGGTCTCAAGCGGCACGCCACCGATGAACGCCGCGGCGAGCGCAGCAACGTAAGCGGCCAGTGCTTCCCAAGAATTTTGCTGCGCTGCATAGGCACGAGCTCGATAGCCTTGTTGCTTCGCCTGCCAATCGCGTGGATTGCGATTGTCGTAACGACCGGGACCCACCTTGGCGATGCCGGCACACACGATCGGCATCAAAACGGCAAGCAATAAAGTCCAGAGGGCAATGGCCATGGGTCACTCCTGAAGGGGTAAAAGCCTGAGAGCGCGAGCATAGCATCGCCCTCACTACATCGCCCTAGAGGGGCCGTAGCGACTCCCAGATCAACATCGCGCGCTTGCGATCAACACCCCAATGGAATCCACCAAGCCCGCCGTCTGCGCGTACGACATGATGGCAGGGCACGAGCCAACCAATGCGATTACTCCCCACCGCCGTACCGACGGCGCGCGAGGCACGTGGTCGCGAGATCGCGGCAGCGAGCTCGCCATAGGTCACCGTTTCGCCAGAATCTCGAGCCACGAGCGCTCGCCAAACCTCGAGCTGAAAAGCGCTGCCGATCAAATGCAACGCAATACCCGGCCCACCGAACACGGCGCGTGCCATCTTGGCGGCCACGGCATCCTCGCGCTCGAACTCGGCAGCGCGCCAACGCGCTTTCAACAATCGAATCGAGTCAGATCTATCATCAAAGAATTCGAGATGGCATAGACCGAGCTCGGTCCAAGCGAGCACGCAGTCCCCAAAGGGCGAAGGGCTATATCCCCAGCGCAGCAAGCCACGCCGACGCCCAGCATCCACCTGTTGTGAGCGAAGATCGACGACGCTATGACGGAGCAGGTCCTGTCCGCGCAGCTGCAATGCATGTGCCGCAGCGAACAAACGCGCTTCGCCAACGAGCTCTTCTTCGTCGCCGATGACTGCACACGCTTCCAGCAAAAGATCGAGCTCGACGCCCGACCAGTCGCGAAACTGTCGACGCAGCCTGCTAAGACTGAGACCGGCGATCGTCGCCAAGCGCGAGCGGGTCGGTAGATCCGCTGGCTGCTGCGCTAGCACAGCGAGCGCGCGCGCAATGCTCGTGAACGTCGTCGCGTTACAAAAGTGGGGGTCGGTCAAGACAGCGTCCGAGATCGCGCTTATCCGAGAACGGCCGCGCGCCAGGCAGGCCAGGTAGCCGCCAACCAACCGATCGCGGATGAACCGAGAACCAGCAAAATCACCGTGATGATGACGAGGATTCGACGCCGCCTGAGTGCGTCATGGGCGTTGACCATCGGATCAACGCAACTTCAAGACGCCCTTCTCGTCGAAGGGCACGGTACGCAGCGCACCACGCTCGAGTCGAACCTGACCACGCAGTCGATACTCGACCTGATTGAGTGAGCCACCCGTGCTGCGCGCCTTTTCGATGAGCTTGAGCAACGTACCGGCGAGATTGGCGGTCACGAGCATGTCGAACTCCGCTTCGCCTTTGGCGGGCACGACAAAACTGCTGCCGGAGAGGCCATGCCCAAGTGGCTCACCACCCAACTCGATCGTGTACGTGACGCCCTTCACGGCAAGCTCGAGATCGTTGGGGTTCTGCACCTTCATGCGCGCCTTGATGCGCTGCTCGAACAGATCGCCCTTAACGAGATCGACCGACACGATCGAGAGGTCGGGCGCCTGCAGCTTAGGCCCAATCGCAGCGCAGCCCACAAACACGACTGCAACAGTCATCGCGAGGATCAGGCGAAACCAAGAGAGGTGGCGGCGCATTGGTTGCATCTTAACCAACATTAAGGCGCAACCAACATCCGAGATCCCTCCATAAGGCCGAGTACTATTTGACGCTTGGTATTAAGTACTCTACAGTATTAGCCAATGAACGATACCCACGCCAAGAAGTTTCAGAAGGACTTGAATGCCGGACTCGTGGCGCTCGTCCTGCTGGCCGTGCTCGCAGCCACCGACGAAGACGCCTACGGCTACGACATCGCCAAGCGCCTGCAGCCTCCCGACGGCGGTGAGCCGCTGTTCAAGGAGGGCACGATTTATCCCGTGCTGCGCTCTCTCTCGGCCTCGGGTTGGCTCTCGAGTCGTATCGTTCCGTCTTATTCAGGTCCGCCGCGGCGCTACTACCGCATCACCCCGGAGGGCCGAGCCGTCTTGGCGGACTGGCTGGCCGCCTGGGCCCACACCCGCGACTTCGTCGACCACTTCACCCGCGCGGCAACCCAACCGCAGTCACCCTCAGGATCGACCCCATGAACTCTGCTGCCCCCGCCTCGATCAACGAGTATCTCCAGGCGCTGCGTCTGGCGCTGCAAGCGGCCGACCCGGCGCTCGTCCAAGACGCGCTCTACGATGCCGAACAACACCTGCGAGCGGAGATCGCGGCCAATCCGAACTTGGCCGAGTCCGAGGTGCTGGCCAACATCGTGAAAAGTTACGGCGCCCCTGACGAGGTGGCGGCCGCCTACCTCGAGACCGAGTCGCGCGTACAGGCGGCGATGGCGATGCCCATGTCGAGTCGCCGCTCGATGGAGGCAGCCAATCGCGGCACAACTTCAGTCGGAATCTGGCAGCGTTTCTTTGGTGTGTATGGCGATGTGCGCGCCTACACGTCGCTCTTTTATTGCCTGCTCGCGCTATTCACAGGCGTGTTTTATTTCTCATTCGTCGCCGTTGGACTGTCACTCTCGATCGGACTCGCCATCTTGATCATCGGCCTGCCGTTTTTCCTTCTGTTCATCGGCGCCGCACGATTGCTGGCATTGGTCGAGGGACGTTTGGTCGAGGCCATGACCGGCGAGCGCATGCCACGACGTCCGGCGACGAGACCACGCGACTTGTCGCTCCTGCAGCGGATCGGTCAGATGCTCAAAGAAATCCGAACCTGGACGACCCTCGCTTACGAGGCGCTGATGCTGCCGCTTGGCATCGCCTATTTCGTCATCGCCGTCGTGGGTCTCTCGCTGGGTGCCGGCTTGATCGTCGCTGCGATCTTCGAGGCGCTGGCAGCAGCCGGGTTCGTGCTGCCTGGGCAGCCGGGCATCCACCTCGCCAGCGAATCCGCTTGGATGTATGAATGGATCCGCCATCCGATCGGACTTTTACTGATCGCCCTCGGCGGCATAATCGTGACGACCGTCACCTTGCACGTGGTGCGCGCACTCGGTCGACTGCATGGCGCTTTCGCAAAGCGTATGCTGGTCACACTATGAACCCGCGTCTTTTACTTCTGTCGCTGCTGCTCTCGCTGGCGCTCATCGCACCGGTTCACGCGCAGTGGCGAAATTCAGCCGAGCCGGCGCCGCTCGATCTTTCAACCTATCCGCGCGCTGCGCTGCGCATCGACAGTGGCGAGAAGAAACACCAGTTCGACGTGTGGATCGCCGATACGCCCGAGCGTCAACGACAAGGGCTGATGTGGGTGCGAGACCTGCCGTCTGATCAAGGCATGCTCTTCATCAACGATAGCGTCCGTCTGTCGTCTTTCTGGATGAAGAACACCTACATCCCGCTCGACATGATTTTCGTAGACGCGCGCGGCAAGATCGTGGCGATCTTCGCGAACGTGCCGCCCCTGACACTTGATCCGGTCGGCCCCGATGTGCCCGTCAAAGCCATTCTGGAACTGCGCGGTGGCGAAGCCGCCAAACGCGGCATCAAAACGGGCGATCGCTTGCGTCACGCCGCTTTTGGCAATGCAGGCTGATTGAGTCAGTCGATTCGACTGGTCGCAACGCGCTGTAACGCGCCGCGCTCATCTACCTCGAGCACCACTTCGATTGGCCGACAACAGATCTGACAATCTTCGATGTAGACCCGAGATGCATCGGTGAGATCGAGCATCGAACCGTAAGCCTCACCACAATAGGGGCACTGCAATTCGACGAAAACGCCGAGCTCGGCATGCCCGAACGCTTCACCCGCTCCCGGCTCGAAAACAGGCTCAAGCCCATACAAGGCATCGATCGTTGCCGGTTCGAGCGACATCGCCTCTCGGGCCAGAGAGTGGACTTGCGATCGCTTCATACAGAGAGCTCCATGTGCTCGGATGATAAACTCGAACGACCTAAAAATAATGTCGGTTCGTGAGGAATAGATGACACGATCCCGTCCCGAGTTCGCCATGGCGGTCGCGCTGCTGACGACATCTTTGATGATGTCACCCCGTGCGATCGCCGCGACGCCGATGCCACTGTCCAACAGTCACTCGGAATTTTGCAGCGAAGTGCAGCGACGCCTCGTCGATACGACACTGCCGATCAGTAATGTTCTAGAGAAGGACTACGAAGCCTTCAAACTCTCGAAGCCGGCGGTGTCGCCGCTGCGCACCCATCAATACGTACTACGGAACGAGCGCCTCGATATTCTGCAGATATCCTGCAAAACCAAGACGGCAGATCATTTGCGCAGTGCTCACGGTATCGGTGCAGCACGCGATCCCGCGCTCGCGCCGCGCGCGTGTTCGGATATCCATCGCGCGATGGTCCTCGATATCTGGCAAGCCTTGGGCCCGGGTGAGAGAGCATCCGCTCGGTTTCGGCCCTCCGAGGTGATGTTGCAGACCGATCAGGTGAGTTACACGGGCTCGAGCTGGATCAAGACCAAGTCAGAAATCCGCGTCGGTACCGATAACAAGCTCAGATTACGCGCCAGCGCCCTCTTCGCCGAATGGGAAGACTGGCGCTGGAAAATGATGCCCGAGAGCTGGCGCGGCAATCACTATTGTCACTTGGTATCGCCCGAAGAAATTCGGCGCCAGATGCTGACGAGTCGCTAACGAGCAACCGACGTGCACCGAGGGTCACACTTCTCGAATATCGATCTCGAGATGCTTCTCGCCCTTGAGCGAATTGGAAATCAGGCACGCCTGTTCTGACTTCTCGAGTGCCTTTCGCGCCTTCTCCAGATCGGTGCCGCGAGGCACCTCGAGCGTGGCATGTACTGTGAAGGCGGTGAACTGCGTGACCTTCTCGATGCGATCGAGAGTGCCTGTCGCGGCACACTCCAAACGCACCCACTCCAGACGCGAAGCGCGAGCAACAGCCCGAAAACTCAGCGCGAAGCAATCCACCAACGCGGCCGTCAACAAGGTCTCTGGCGACCAGAGATCCCCAGGACCATCAAATTCGGCGGGTCCGGCGCTTGAGATCGCGACGAGCCCGGGTGATGTCAGTTGAACGGCGCCCGCGGCCTCGGCCGTGGCATGGACTCGATAAACATGCGGGAAGGGATGCATGCGGGAGAGTCTAACGGTCGCGACGCCTTGCGACAGCGTGACATGCCACGGTTGCCCACACGGCCGTCGCCGCTCAAAATGCCGGGATGACTGATGAACAGCGCAGCTCGCGCCGCCTACCCTCGACGACCGACGCCTCCACCGAGGCGCGCGATGCGCGTCGCGCCCGTCTTATCGAGGAAGGCCTGACGCTCGATGCCATCGCAGGCCTCGCACCGCCACTCGATTCGACGCGGCTCGCCGGCAGCATCGAGGGCTTCATCGGTTATGCGCAGATACCGCTCGGCGTGGCCGGACCCGTTCGCATCAAAGGCCGTTACGCCGATGGCGAGTTCATCATTCCGATCGCGACGACCGAAGGCACTCTCGTTGCCTCGTTCCAGCATGCTTTCAACGTGATGAATCGTTGCGGCGGTGCATTGGCCGCCTGTAACCGTCAGCTCGTCGGTCGAGCGCCTTGCTTCGCCTTCACCGACCTGCCAACTGCTGCCAGCATCGCCGATTGGTTGCCGACGCAGTTCGAGAAGATGCAGGCTGCGGCCGCCAGCACTTCGCGTTATTGCCGGTTGCAGAGCGCCAAAATTTCGCTGGTCGGTAATACCGTTTACGTCATGCTCGAATATTCGACCGGCGATGCCGCGGGCCAGAATATGGTCACGCTGGCGACGCAGGCCGTATGCGATGCACTGCTACCGCTGATGCCGCACGCACCCGTGCATTGGCTCGTCGAGTCGGCGCTCTCGGGCGATAAGCGATCGTCAGCGCAGGCGTTTCTCGGTGCTCGCGGTCGCAATGCATCGGCTGAGATCGTGCTGCCCTCGCGCATCATTGGTCGCTATTGGCGCGCCGATGCCGCTGCGATGGCCAATTGCTGGAATCAGGCAACGGTCGGCGCAGCGCAAACCGGGGCTGTTGGCATGCAAGGTAACGTCGCCAACGCGCTCGCGGCGCTGTTCATCGCCTGCGGTCAGGACGTCGCCTGCGTCTCCGAAGCCACCACGTCCATCACGCGCTTTGAAGTCACTTCGACGGGCGACCTCTATGCGTCGGTGACGTTGCCGAACTTGATCGTCGGCACGGTCGGCGGCGGCACATTCCTCCCCACGGCGCGTGAGTGTCTGGCGATGCTGGGATGCATTGGCGAAGGCACTGCCGCGAAGTTCGCCGAAATCTGCGCGGTGCTCGCTTTGGCGGGCGAACTGTCGATCGTCGGTGCCATGGCAAGTGGTGCTTTCGCACAAGCGCATGCAAGCGGCGGTCGCAAAGGTCGCGGTACCGGCGACGCCTGACACGGCCGGCTATGAGCACCACGCCATGAGCACCCCGCGTCGCAGCAAACCGATTCGCCGCTTCTTCCTGCATCACGTGCTGCCACCTTTCGGCTGGCGGCTCTACCGCGCACTCGGTCGCAGCTGGGATTACGAAGAGCGCAACATCTCAGGCCTGCACAAACTCATCGCCCAAGGCCAACCTGTCGTCGGCGCATTCCTGCATTCGCGAACCTTTGCGCTCTTGCACTATTTCAGCCTGCCGCAACAGGGCCGTTGGATTTTGATGTGCTCGCAAAGCCGCGACGGTGAAGCGATGACCCGTATCGAAGAAGGTCTCGGGTTTCGAGTCGCGCGGGGCTCTTCCGGCAAGGGTGGTGCACGAGCCCTCGTCGAGATGATCAAAGCTCAACGCGACGATCGCGGCTTAAACTCTTGTCTCGCGATCGATGGATCACGCGGACCTCGTGGTATTGCACAACTGGGCACCATCACGCTTGCTCAAAAAACGGGCAGCTTGCTGCTACCCGTGGCGGCCTCGACAAATCATTGCTGGCGCTGGGAACGCTCTTGGGACCGCACCGTCATCCCGAAGCCGGGCGCTAAAGTACTCGTGCAGGCCGCGGATCCGATCGAAGTGCCAGCCAAACTCGATGAGATTCAACTCGAAGCGCTGCGACGGCGTCTCGAGGAGACTTTGTTTCGATTGCACTCTGACCTCGATGCCGAAACCGGCTATCGCGACCCGGAACCGCTGCGACTCGTCACCGCTTAAGCTCGCCTGCTATCCTCGGGTTCATTCCCGTTCCACATCCATCCTCAAGGTAACCCGCCTCATGCGCCGGATATTGCCCATCATCATGACTACCGCCCTCTTGTCGGCAGCGAGCGCTGCCCCCGCCACCAACCCGCTGTTACAACCCTGGAAAGGCCCGTACGGCGGCGTGCCGCCGTTCGACGTCGCCACCCCAGCCTTGCTGGCCCCAGCACTCGAAACTGGTATGGCGGAGCATCTCGCCGAGCTCGAGGCCATCGCCAACAATCCCGAGGCTCCCACCTTTGCGAACACGATTGCCGCTATGGAACGCTCGGGACGTGCGCTCGATCGCGCGAGCACGGTCTACTACATCTACAGCTCCTCGCTGAGTGATGATGCCGTGCAGGAAGTGGAGCGCAACATCGAGCCGAAGATGGCTGCGTTCCGTGATCGCATCACGCAGAACGAAAAGCTCTTCGCCCGTATCGCCAAAGTTTATGAAGCGCGCGAAACGAGCGGTCTGACGGCGGAAGAGCAACGCCTCACATGGCTCATCTACACGAACTTCGTGCGCGCCGGCGCCAAGCTCGATGCGGCGGCCAAGAAGCGCCTCGGCGAAATCAACCAGAGCCTCGCCGGACTCTTCACACGCTTCAGCCAAAATTTGCTCGCTGACGAAAGTCAGCAATATCTCGTGCTACAGAGCGCTGACGAACTCGCCGGCTTACCCGACTCGCTGCGCGCCGGATTTGCAGCCGATGCCAAGCGTCGTGGCCAAGAGGGCAAGTGGGTCGTCGCCAATACGCGCTCGTCCGTCGAGCCCTTTCTGACCTACTCCACGCGTCGTGATCTTCGCGAAAAAGTGTGGCGCACTTTCGTCAATCGTGGCGACAACGGAGATGCTCGCGACAACAACGCGATCATCAGCGAAATCTTGCAACTGCGTGCCGAACGCGCTCGTCTGCTCGGCTTCCCGACGCATGCGCATTGGCGACTGGAGAATTCCATGGCTCGCACTCCTGAGCGCGCGATGGAATTGATGGAGGCAGTCTGGAAACCGGCTGTGGCGCGCGTGAAGGAAGAAGTCGCCGACATGCAGGCTCTGGCCGATTCCGAGGGCGCCAAGATCCGCATCGAACCCTGGGACTATCGGTTCTACGCCGAGAAAGTTCGTAAGGCGAAATACGATCTCGACACCAATGAATTGAAGCCCTATCTGCAACTCGAAAAGCTGCGTGAGGGTATGTTCAGCGTTGCCGAAGAACTCTTCGCAATGCGCTTCATCGAGCTCGCTGCGGGCACGGTACCCGTCTATCACCCAGATGTCCGTGTATGGCGTGTCGAGCGCACCGACGGTCGATTCATTGGCCTGTTCTACTTCGATCCGTTCGCGCGAGTCGGCAAGCAATCAGGTGCCTGGATGAATGCCTATCGCACCCAGGAGCGCTTCGATGGCGAAGTCACGACGATCGTGTCGAACAACTCCAACTTCGTCAAAGGAGAGCCGGGCAAACCCGCTTTGATCAGCTGGGACGACGCCGTCACCCTGTTCCACGAGTTCGGTCATGCGCTGCATGGTCTCTCATCCAACGTGAACTACCCGAGCGTTGCCGGTACGAGCGTGGCTCGTGATTACGTCGAATTCCCATCACAGCTGCTCGAACACTGGTTGCCGGTGAAGGAGATTCTCGATCGTTACGCCGTACATCACGAAACGGGCAAGCCGATTCCGGCAGAGCTCGTTGCGAAGGTGGAGCGCGCCAAAACTTTCAACCAAGGCTTCGCTACCGTCGAATACCTCTCGGCGGCTCTCATTGATATGAAGCTGCACCTGACCTCGACACCGGATCGACGCATCGACCCCGATGCGTTCGAGCGCGAAACGCTCGCCAGTCTCGGCATGCCGGCCGAGATCGTCATGCGCCATCGCACACCGCAGTTCGGTCACGTCTTCTCCGGCGACGGATACTCGGCGGGCTACTACAGCTACCTTTGGGCGGACACTTTGGTTGCCGATGCTTGGGAAGCGTTTGCGGCTGGCAAAGGCCCCTGGGACAAGGAATTAGCCAAGAAGCTCTTCGACAATGTGCTGTCGATCGGCAACACCGTAGACCCGGCCGATAGTTATCGATCGTTCCGCGGTCGCGATCCTCAAATTGATGCTCTGATGCGTAAACGCGGCTTTTCTTCGGCTGCCGGCACGTCAATGAAATAACAAAAAAGCGGGGGAAGACACCAAAAACCCGGTGCTGCACAGAATTTTGGTAGGCAGCACCGGGGTTTCCCCCTAGAATGCGCGCGGTCTTTGTTTTAGGAATTTGCATTCATGGCTAAAAAGAAATCTCGTCCGGTCGCCCGCAAGAGCAAGCGTAACGTCACTCCGTGGACTCCGGCGGATGAGAAGAAGCTGCGCAAACTCGCTGGCACCATGTCGACCGCCAAGATCGCCAAGGCCTTGGGTCGCTCGGTTGCCGCAATCACCTTCAAGGCGTTTTCTTTGCGCCTGTCGCTGCGTCTCGCGAGCTCGAATCGCGGCCGTCGCCTGAAGGTCAGCAAGAAGCGCTGAAAACTTCCCTTTGCGTCTCGCGCCAGGCGGATTCGTCCGCCTGCGCGAGCGCATCGAGATCCGCAGGTTCCGCTGCGGCATCATCGACCCACTCGCGTAACAACGTCCCGCCGTTGATCACATCGATGGCAAGGCGGTCGTGTTCGTATTCGTAAGGAAAATCTCTCCACAGCAAATAGTGTGGATAGATTTGTCGAATCGCTTTGAAAGCGAGCGCCTGCAGACGCCACGGCCGGAAGTGACGGTGGTCGTAACTCGTGTCATCGGTGTGGATCTGCACTCCATGACAAAGCTTGCCGACATGCTTGTGAAACGTCGGCTCAAACCAGCACTCGCGTAACCGGCAGCCGCCAAGCCACTGCGGCGCGAGCTGCGACATCTTGGCCAGCACGGCTCTCGCATCAATGTCCGGGGCACCAAAAACCTCTAGTGGCCGTGTCGTGCCACGACCCTCGGATAAGGTGGTCCCCTCGAGCATCACCGTACCCGCATACGCACGCACCATGTGAATGTTGGGCGCATTCGGGCTCGGGTTGATCCAACTGCGTTCGAAGACGGGCCAGCCGTAACCAGGATGAGCTTGCGGCTGCCAGCCCTGCATCTCGATGACGACCAACTCCACATCGAGCACAAACTCCCGCACAAACCAGCGAGCGAGCTCCCCCATGGTCATGCCATGGCGCATCGGCATCGCGGCCGCTCCCACAAAACTCTCCCAGCCCGCACGCAGGCTACTGCCTTCGATGGGGCGACCTGCTGGGTTTGGTCGATCCAACACCCAGACCGCCTTCTTCAGTCGAGCCGCCGCCTCGAGCACATAGCGTAGCGTTGTGATGAAGGTGTAAATGCGGCAGCCCACGTCCTGAAGATCCACCATGATCACATCGCAGTGTTCGAGCATGGCATCGGTGGGCCTTCGAACCTCACCATAGAGACTGAATACCGGGATACCGAGAGCCGGATCGAGGAAGTCCGCTGACTCGATCATGTTGTCCTGTTTGTCACCGCGCAGGCCGTGCTGCGGACCAAAAGCGGCCGTGAGCGCCACTTCGGGTAACGCGTGTAGAGCATCGAGACTATGAATTCCGGATGCGGTCGTCGAAGCCGGATGCGCAAGCAACGCTACTCGTCTTCCCTGCAACGGCCGCCGCAGAGCAGGCTCAGCGATCAATCGATCAATTCCGAATTTCATGCGGGGAACTCCAGCGATGCAGCGAAAGACTCAGGATGATGGAAGTCGGGTCGATCCGTCGGATGCTTCAAAGCCCAGTACGACAAGCCACTCGCCGTCTCGACGACGCTCGCATAAGCGACTCGACGCAAGCCTCTGCCCATCGCCGCAAGAGGCACGAGCGCCTGCAGTACGAAGTCTTCGGGCGAGCCCGAGGACGATACCAGCGGCACCGCATCACCCGACCAAATATGCGGACGCATACCCTCTCGTGTGGCATCAAAACGATAGGCAGCCCAGTCACCCGTGGTTGAGAAATTGAACTCGAGATAAGGGCCGCCTGAATAAACCTCAGGACCGAGTGCAACAAAGATTTCGGCGCAAGTACTGCGCCATAGCTCGTCACGCCGCTGCGGCGAAGCAGAGCGAGCGCCTAAGATCAATGATGGCGCCCAACGGCGCCAGCGGTACACGAGCTCTAGATGTGGCTCGACGAGCCGAGCTTCGACCGAAACTCGACTCGACGTCGCGTGCGCATCCGCATCGAAGCTTTTGAGCTCGATCACGCTTTGCGGCCCGCGATGACCGGGATCTGCCAAACACCATAACTCGCAGGGTCCAGAACGCCATCGATCACGGCATCGAAGAGCTTGCGGATGGTGTCGACATCGAGAGCCGAGTGCATCGCCAACGCTTCGGCATAACCATCACGCCAGGCGATGAAAATCCCCGCCAGGGTCTGTCGCGGCACCCGCTCGGTATCGATGGTCAAATACTGGACGCTGACATGCGAGAACCCGAGCTCGCGCAGCATCGGTGATGTTTTGCGTCCGATCCGAGCGTCCGTGCCGGTCGCGGCCGTGAACGGCACCACCGCCTCGTGCCACAAGCGGTCTGGGTCGACTCCGGCACGCGGCGGAAAATGCAGCATGCCGTAATCCTCGGAGAGCACATGTATCCATCCGCCCGGGCGCAGTACCCGCCGGAACTCGGTCAACAACTGTTTTGCGTCCGGCACGAGCTGCGTCACGTGACGACAAACCAGTAAATCCACGCTCTCGTCGTCGAACGGTAAGTCGAAACCATCCCCCTGCTCGAACCGAATTTCCGGACCCGACGCCAGCACGGCATCGTTCATGCGCTGTCGAGCCACATTCAATAATTCCGGCATCAGATCGAGGCCCGTGATGCGACTCGCACCAGGGAATATTGCAGATAAACGCAAAGTCGCCTCGCCCGTACCGCAACCGACATCGAGAATCTGCGCGCCAGCCGGCAATGCGTAGCGCGAATACAACCGCGACTCCTCTGGCCAAATGGCCTCGGCCTGATTGGCCAAGGTTCGGATCATCGATTCGTCGGCCATTTGGGCCGCCTGCGGGTTACGTTCTGAAGTGGCTGTCATAAAGCCCCAAATGATAGGCCAATGATGGGAGAATGAGGGCGCTAGTCGACATGGATCGTCGCTACCTGGAAGCCACTTCGATGAATGCCGTAGCTGCCGAACTACCGTTGTTTGCTCCACCGGAGAGCGCCGTACCGCGCATCCGCGAGATCCCGTACAACTACACGTCCTTCTCCGATCGCGAAATCGTCATTCGCCTGCTCGGTGAACCGGCATGGTCGCTGCTCGACGAATTGCGCTCTGAACGTCGCACGGGTCGCTCGGCCCGCATGTTGTACGAAGTGCTGGGCGATATCTGGGCGGTGCAACGCAATCCGTATCTCGAGGATGATCTTCTCGATAATCCGAAGCGACGCAAGCAACTGATCTCGGCTCTAGAGCACCGACTCAAAGAAATCGAGAAGCGTCGGGAGAGCGGTGGTTCGGAAAGCGATCGCGAGCGTGATCGCAAAGTGGGTTTACTGCTCGATGCAGCCGAACGAGCCGTCGAGTCTTTTGCGGCCAACTTCGTACGTAACGCCAAGCTGCGCGAACGCGCTCGCAAACTACTCTGCAAACACACCCGTGAGGATGCCGTCCGATTCGACGCCTTCTCGCGGGTATCGCACGTGACCGACGCAACCGACTGGCGCGTCGAGTACCCCTTCGTCGTGCTGTGCCCCGATTCGGAAGACGAAATTCCCGGGTTGGTTCGAGCCTGTATCGAGCTCGGTCTCAGCATCATCCCAAGAGGGGGCGGCACTGGTTACACCGGCGGCGCCATCCCTCTCACGCCACTGTCGGCTGTCTTCAATACCGAGAAGCTCGAGCGAGTCACCGAGGTCGAGCATGTGGCCTTGCCGGGACTCGGCGAAGGTAACGAGCGACTGATTCCGACCGTCTACTCCGAAGCAGGTGTGGTCACCAAGCGCGTCGCGGAAGCAGCCGAGCGTGCGGGTTTCGTGTTTGCGGTTGACCCCACTTCCATCGATGCTTCCTGTATCGGTGGCAACGTCGCCATGAACGCAGGCGGCAAGAAAGCCGTGCTGTGGGGAACCGCCGTCGACAACCTCGCTTGGTGGCGCATGGTCGACCCCGAGGGGAACTGGCTCGAAGTCGATCGCGTCGGCCACAACCTCGGCAAGATTCATGATGCGCCGCAAGTCGAGTGGCGTCTGACATGGAAAGATGGTCGCGCGCCTGCAGATGAAGCGCGCGTACTGCGCACCGAAACGCTGCGGATGCCGGGCTCGCTATTCCGCAAAGCAGGCCTCGGCAAAGACGTGACGGACAAATTCCTCGGTGGCCTTCCGGGCGTCCAGAAGGAAGGGTGCGACGGTTTGATCACGGCAGCACGCTGGGTCGTGCATCGCATGCCGCGCTGTATGCGCACGGTTTGTCTGGAGTTCTTCGGACAAGCGCGCGAAGCCATCCCATCGATCGTCGAGATCACGCAGCACCTCGAGGCTGCCGATCGCGCGCATGGTGTGAAGCTTGCGGGTCTCGAACATCTCGATGAGCGCTACCTGCGCGCTGTCGGCTACGCGACCAAGAGCAAGCGTGCCGCACTGCCCAAAATGGTTTTGATCGGGGATATCGTCGGTGACGACGATGCCAGCGTCGCCAAAGCCACGTCAGAAGTCGTTCGCATCGCGAACGCACGCGGTGGCGAGGGTTTCATTGCCGTCGGCGCCGATGCCCGCAAGAAGTTCTGGCTGGATCGTGCGCGCACCGCCGCTATCGCCAAACACACCAACGCCTTCAAAATTAACGAGGACGTCGTGATCCCGCTCGCGCGCCTCGGCGACTACACCGACGCCATCGAGCGCATCAACATCGAATTGTCGATCACGAACAAACTGCGCCTCATCGATGCACTTGAAGAATATCTGCGTGGCGATCTGAAGCTCAACAAAACGGGCGACGCCGAGCTTGACTCGCTCTCGAAGACGGACATGCTGGGTGATCGGCCGGCGCGAGCCAAACAAGTGCTGATCGAGGTTCGCAATCGATGGGGCGATCTGCTGCATCGTATCGATCACACCTTCGCCCAACTGCAAGATCGCAGTGTCCGGGTGTCGTGGAAGCGCGAGTTACGCGAGCCGCTGTTCGATATTTTTGCAGGCGATGCATTCGCTGCCATTCGCAACGAGCTCGTTTCGATCCATCAGCGCGTCCTCAAGAGCCGCGTCTGGGTTGCACTGCACATGCATGCCGGCGACGGCAACGTGCACACCAACATTCCGGTCAATTCAGATGACTACCTGATGCTGCAGGAGGCCAACGCCGCCGTCGCGCGTATCATGAAGATTGCGCGGGATTTGGGTGGTGTGATCTCCGGTGAACACGGTATCGGCATCACTAAGCTGGAATTTCTGACCGACGAAGAAACGGCGGGTCTGCGCCAATACAAAGCGCGTATTGATCCAGAGGGCCGGTTCAACAAGGGCAAACTTCTGCCTGGCGGCGACCTACGACATGCCTACACGCCGAGCTTCAATCTGCTCGGCCATGAGTCGCTGATCATGCAGCAGTCCGATATCAGCTCGATCTCAGGCGCCATCAAAGACTGTTTGCGTTGCGGCAAGTGCAAACCCGTTTGCGCGACGCACGTACCACGCGCGAATCTGCTCTACAGCCCGCGCAATAAGATCCTCGCGACCTCGCTACTCATCGAAGCATTCCTCTACGAAGAGCAGACTCGTCGCGGTGTGTCGATTCGGCACTGGGACGAATTCGGCGATGTCGCCGACCACTGCACCGTCTGCCACAAGTGCGAATCGCCCTGCCCGGTCGACATCGACTTCGGCGATGTCTCGATGGCGATGCGCGATCTGCTGCGTCGCATGGGTAAGAAGCGCTTCAACCCGGGCACGGCCGCTTCGATGCTGTTCTTGAATGCGACGAACCCCGAAACGATCAAGCTCGTTCGCAAGGGCATGATCGAGTGGGGCTTCAAGGCGCAACGCTTGGGCCATCAACTCTTTAAGACACTAGCGAAGCCCCAAGTCAAAGCACCGCCTGCGACGGTCGGTAAGCCTCCTATCCGCGAGCAGGTCGTTCACTTCGTCAATCGACGGATGCCGGCGGGCGTACCGAAAAAAACCGCGCGTGCCCTGCTCGACATCGAGGACAAGAACTACGTACCGGTCATTCGTGATCCGCGCCAAACGGCGCCCGATGCCGAGGCGGTATTTTATTTTCCAGGCTGCGGTAGCGAACGCTTGTTCTCACAAGTAGGACTCGCGACGCAGGCCATGCTGTGGCATGTCGGCGTTCAGACGGTCTTACCGCCCGGATATCTTTGCTGTGGTTACCCACAACGGGGCGCTGGCGAGTTCGACAAGGCTGCCAAGATGATCACGGACAACCGCGTGTTGTTCCATCGTGTCGCCAACACACTCAACTATCTCGATATCAAAACCGTCGTGGTCAGTTGTGGCACTTGCTACGACCAACTTCAGGGTTACGAGTTCGAGAAGATTTTCCCGGGGTGTCGCATCATGGACATCCACGAGTATCTACTCGAAAAGGGTGTACGCCTCGAGGGCGTGACGGGCGTTCGTTATCTCTATCACGACCCCTGTCACTCGCCGATGAAGAGGTACGAGCCACTGAAGGTCGTCAACGAACTGATGAACGCCGAAGCCAACGGCAAGATCGTCAAAAACGATCGTTGCTGCGGCGAGTCGGGCACATTCGCCGTGTCACGACCGGACGTATCGACTCAAGTGCGCTTCCGCAAGGCCGAAGAGATGCAGAAAGGCGCCAAGGCTGCTCGTGCAGACGGCTTCTCGGGCGACGTCAAAGTGCTCACGTCCTGCCCGTCCTGTTTGCAGGGCTTGAAGCGCTACGAGGACGAAACGGCTCTAGACGCCGACTACATCGTTGTCGAAATCGCCAAGCACGTACTCGGTGAGAACTGGATGCGAGATTACGTTGCTGCGGCCAACGACGGTGGTATCGAGCGGGTACTCGTTTAGCAAAAAGCAGGCAAAGATTGGTCTTTTTCGTCTTTGTAGCTTAGTAGAGCTTTGTCAGTATGCATATGATATGTATACTGGGCTTGAGCAGGTAGAATTCGACCCGGCGAAAGCGCGCCGTAACTTACTACTGCATGGCGTGAGCTTTGGCGATGCGGAAACAGCTCTCTTCGATCCGAGAGCTCTCACGATCGAAGACGAGGACGCGCTGGGGGAACAGCGATTCATCACCATGGGGATCGACTCGCTCGGAAGACTACTTGTTGTCGTTCATACGCAAAGAGGCGACAAAATCCGAATTATTTCCGCACGCAAAGCCAGCCGTGGCGAAATGGACCCGTATCATGCGAAAGACCTATGATTTCTCGAAGGCCAAACGGGGTGCGATCATCAAGGCTCCCGGTAAAACGCGCATCACGATCATGCTCGACTCGGACCTTATCGATTTTTTTCGCGACAAGGGCGAACGTCAGGGTGTCGGCTATCAAACCTTGATCAACCGGGCTTTACGGGGAGCAATCGACAAAAGCACTTCTACGAGCGATGGCGATTCGCCTCTGACCGTTGCCGAACTTCGCCGCGTCCTGCGGGAAGAACTCAAAGCTAGCTAACCACTCAGCCCGCTTTACGAAAGGTCAGGTTGATTCGCACGGCACCCGCCGCGGCACCTTCCGCTTGCCCCACCGCGTGATAACCACGCCGTGCAGCGCCGCCCCAGACCAACACGTCCGTTGGCTCTAAGCGAACTTTGACAGAAGGACCTGAACGAACTGCGCCGTACCAAAGAAAAGTTGCTGCCGCACCCAGGGTGACCGAAACGATCGGCTGCGAAAAATCGCGCTCATCTGCGTCGCGATGAGCCCCCATCTTGGCTTTGCCAGCGTAGCGATTGATCAGACAAGCATCGGGTAAAAACCGCGGATATCCCGCGGTGGCGGCCGCCGCTTGCGCAAGATCCAGAAAAATTGACGGCATCGCGGGCCAAGGTAATCCGCTCAAAGGATCGCAACGCTCGTAGCGGTAGCCTCGCACATCACTGTGCCAACCGAGCGTGCCACAGTTGGTCATCGCAGCCGACATCGGCCGACCGCCCGGCGTTTGCAGGTGCCGAAACGGCGCCGCCGCGGCGACAACGTCGACCGCGGCGGCATATTCAGCGGTGGCCGCCGCGAAGCCGCGCAACAGCACGACTTCGGGCGCCACTTCGATCACTAGGTCGATATCAGAACCCGACCGTCACACGTCCGTAGATGAAGCGTCCCGAACGGCCGAACGGCGAGTAGTTCGAGAACGACGTTGCACCCGTCGTGTTCAAAGACGGCGGCAAGCCATCCGGATACTTGTCGAGAATGTTATCGGCTCCGAGGGCAACCTTCACACTCTCGTTCACTTCGTAACGAGCCTCGAGGTCGACCAGCGTCTTCGCCGTCAACACGAAGTCCGTCGCGGCAGTCGTGCCCGGCGACAGCACGTCACCGTAGCGCGTGGCGCGCAAGGTGGCGCCCCACGGACCATGCGACCAAGCGCCCGACAACACGAACTTATTCTTCGGGTTGCCTTCTTCGAAGGTCAGCACGTTCACGCGACCGAACAACGTCGGGTTGAGCTGCGCGATCTGCGAGATCGTGGGCAGACGCGTGACTTCGGTTGAGTTGAAGTTCGCCGTTGCCGTGACATCGATCTTGCTGCCGTTGTCGAAGCGCACCGGATAGTTCGCCACGATATCGACACCGCGGGTGTTGGTATCCACACCGTTGATGAAGAAGCGACCGCCACCGATACCGATGAAGCCCTTCGCGGTCAGGAAGTCACGCACGTTGGTCGCGGTGAGGTTCTCCGACAACACGATGCGGTTATCGATGTTGATGCGATACGCGTCGATGGTGAGGCTCAGATCGCCCGCTTGAATCACGGCGCCGACCGAGAAGTTCATCGACTCTTCCGCTTCGAGCGGCTTGGCACCGAGCGCCACCGCCACCGGGTCCGAGACCGGGAAGGTGGTGATGTCGAACGGGATGCCGTTGATGAAGTTGGTCGAGGTCGTGGCGAAGTACTGCTGTTGCAGCGACGGCGCACGGAAACCGCTCGAGACCGAACCACGCAGCGCGAAGACGTCGCTGAAGTCGTAGCGGCCCGAAACCTTACCCGAGATGTTGTTGCCGAAGTCGCTGTACTCCTCAACACGAATCGCAGCCGAGCCGAGGAAGTTCTCGGTCAGGTTGGCTTCGAGATCGAGGTAGGCGCCGACGGCACTGCGATGCTCGTTGACCACGTTACCCGGACGGAAGCCCGGGAAAACCTGAGCGCCCGAAGCGGTCGGGGCGCCGTTCAACAAAACACCACCGTTACGATAGGAGTCAGGCTCGCCCGCAAAGATGCCGTAGCCTTCGCGACGCGCTTCGAGACCGAGCGCCACGTTGAGCGGCGAAGCAAGGCCCGCCACATCAACACCGCGCACACCCGAAATGTTGATCACGCCCTGGTCGTAAGCGAAACCACCGGCATCGAACGACGTCTTGCTAGCAGGACCGATCGAGCGGTTCAAAGTATTCTCGATGGTGAAGGCCATCTTGTTCTTGCCGTAGACGACCGACGTGTCCATGTCCCAACCGGCAAACGCCCAGCGCAGGCCAACTGCGGCGGAGAAGTCCGTCACATCCGGCGAAATCAGCGGCAAGAAACCATCGGGGTAGATCTGCGGAACGTTGCGCGCATCGTTGGCGGGGCGATAGAAGCCCGCCGACGTCGCCGAACGATCCTGCCAGCTGGCCGAGGCATAAATCTCGACGCCCTCGGACAACTCGCCGCCCGAGTTCAGGAACAGCGTCTTTTGCGACAGCTCCGGCTCACCGTACCACGCGTTGAAACGCTGGAACGTGGCTTCGCGCGGGTCGAATGCGCCCGTTGCCGTCCTGTTGTACTGCTGACGGAAGTCCCAACCACCGCGCTCAGTGCGCTCGGCTTCCTTCACTTCGGCTGACACGGTCAAGAAGCCGGTGTCACCCAAAGAAAAGCCCTTCCAACCACTGATGGTCAGCGTCTCGCCATCAGAGCGGCTGCGCTGCAACACGCGCGGTGCCGACCAGTTCGCGCCAGCAGGCGGCGTGCCGGTGGCCGTTTCGTATTCGGTTTCGCGCCAGCCGTAGCTGATCGTGCCTTCACCGCCATCGCGAGCCTCACGCAGGCGCAAGTTGATGACACCGGCGATCGCGTCAGAACCGTACTGCGCCGACGCACCGTCGCGCAGCACTTCGATCGCGCTAATCGCATTGTTCGGGATCGTGTTGAGGTCGGCAGAGGCCGCGCCACGACCCACCGTGCCGTTCACGTTGACGAGAGCCGCCGAGTGGCGACGCTTGCCGTTGACGAGAACCAAGGTCTGGTCCGGGGCAAGGCCGCGCAAAGTCGCAGGACGGACGGTATCCGTACCGTCGGTCAGACCCGGACGCGGGAAGTTGAATGACGGCAGAGCAACCGACAAGGCCTGATTGATTTCGGTGACGCCGAGATTCTGCAGCGTGTCCGCTGGAATGACGTCGACCGGGACCGGCGTATCGAGCGCCGAACGATTGGCGACGCGCGTACCCGTCACGACGACTTGTTCGAGCGCATCAGCGCCCTCTGCACCGCCAGCCGCGTTTTGCGCGACGGCAGCCTGGGTCAAAGCGGCGGCTACGAATACCGCAATCAGCCTGTTGTTCATTTACAACTCCCTGGACAGTTTGTCCGAATTTGAGCCGGTGATTACACCGGAAAAACGGCTGTGGCTCAAGGTAGGGCCTGCTTATTCTCACAACGATTTAGCATGGATCGATGCCTACCCAAGCCGGTCACTATTGCTCCGTCTCGGCGCAGCACGACGCGGGGTCGATAGCCCTGAAATGAGGCGACTTTTGTGCACTTTGAAACTCTTGCTAGCGTAATATGGTCGAAACTTTTAC
>JACCDL010417579.1_pt1 | contig 125289 bp, 116 predicted proteins | sample 7441931 | NCBI WGS metagenome assembly JACCDL01 (sample SAMN15323437, study PRJNA562643) | freshwater metagenome | isolation source: river surface water | place: USA:Blue River Watershed | collected 2017-08-16
GATTACAAAATAGCTATCCTAGACCCGATAGTAGCAAGCTACCGCGTAGCGCGGATAGCGTGATAACTAGTGTTCTGGAAGTATAATGGTGCTACAAAAAAAATCCCCAATTAGTAATTGAGGATTTTTTTATTCACTATAAGCTTGTGTAGCTATTATTCATTCACAATCACCCATTGACCTGAAGATACTAGGCTTTCGGCTTTTTTGAACTTCATAGTTTCTGTCTTTCCGGTAGCTACTTCCTGAATCGTTACGGTGTCGTTACGATTAATTTTAGGCATGTCTCTCACGATAGTTTCGGTTACTTGACGTTGTTGCGTTTGCTTCGCCTGTTCGCTTAAGCTCGAGCCACCTGCTTCGTGGTTTAAGTTTTCGCTATTCGGAATTTCGTCTTTGCTTAATTTGTAGTTTTCTTTTTGACGCACTTCTTTGGCTTCTTCAATCTTAGGTGCATTTTGCTGTGGCAAGTCACCTTTGAATAAAAACGAAATTACTTCTTTATTAACATTGTCTAGCATCGCTCTGAACAAGTTGAAGGCTTCTAATTTGTAGATTAGTAACGGATCTTTTTGTTCGTGAACAGCCAATTGAACCGATTGTTTTAATTCGTCCATTTTGCGCAAGTGTTTTTTCCAAGCTTCATCAACAATAGATAATGTGATGTTCTTTTCAAAATCAGCCACTAATTGAGCTCCTTGTGTCTCGTAGGCTTTCTTTAAGTCAGTCACTACGTTCAAGGTTTTAATTCCGTCAGTAAATGGCACTACGATACGTTCAAACTGATTGTTTTTGTCTTCGTAAACACCTTTAATAATAGGGAAGGCTTCTCTGGCACTTCGCTCTGTTTTATCGGTATAGAATTCTAAAGTGGCTTTATAAATTTTACCTGTTAATTCAACGTCTGACAATTTTGCAAAATCAGCTTCTGAAACCGGAGAAGTTATCGAGAAATAACGGATTAATTCAAATTCAAAGTTTTTGAAGTCATTCACAGCTTTGTTTGCTGAAACAATTACTTCGCAAGTATCATACATCATATTGGCGATGTCTAATTTAAGACGTTCTCCAAATAAAGCATGACGACGACGTTTGTAAACCACTTCACGTTGTGCATTCATTACATCATCATATTCTAACAAACGTTTACGCACTCCAAAGTTGTTTTCCTCTACTTTTTTCTGTGCACGTTCAATAGATTTGGTCATCATAGAATGTTGAATTACTTCACCTTCTTGCAATCCCATTCTGTCCATTACTTTGGCAACTCTTTCAGAACCAAATAAACGCATCAAGTTATCTTCTAACGAAACGTAGAATTGAGAACTTCCAGGGTCTCCTTGACGACCAGCACGACCTCTTAACTGACGGTCTACACGACGTGAATCGTGACGCTCTGTTCCAACGATGGCCAAACCACCTGCGGCTTTTACTTCGGGAGATAATTTAATATCGGTTCCACGACCCGCCATATTAGTAGCGATTGTAACTACACCTGGTTTTCCTGCTTCTTCAACGATTTGCGCTTCTTGTTTGTGCATTTTAGCATTCAACACATTGTGGTTGATGCCTCTCATTTTCAACATTCGGCTTAATAATTCGGAGATTTCAACTGAGGTAGTTCCAATTAAAACGGGTCTTCCTGCTTTTGATAATTCCGTAACATCTTCGATAACGGCGTTGAATTTTTCACGAGTAGTTTTGTAGATGAAATCATCTTTATCGATTCTCGCAATTCCTCTATTGGTTGGAATTTCGACTACGTCTAATTTATAGATTTGCCAAAGTTCGCCTGCTTCAGTAACTGCTGTTCCAGTCATACCTCCCAGCTTGTTGTACATTCTGAAGTAGTTTTGTAAAGTAACCGTTGCAAAGGTTTGTGTCGCCGCTTCGATTTTTACATTTTCTTTGGCTTCAATAGCTTGGTGCAATCCGTCTGAATAACGACGACCATCCATAATACGTCCTGTTTGCTCATCGACAATCAGGATTTTATTTTCCATAATAACATATTCTACATCTTTTTCGAATAGAGTGTAGGCTTTTAAAAGCTGTGTTAAAGTATGGATACGCTCGCTTTTTACACCAAAATCTTGGAACAAACGTTCTTTTGCTTCAGCTTCTGCATCAGCATCTAGTTTTTGTTTTTCGATGGCGGCAATCTCTGTTCCAATGTCTGGAAGGACAAAAAAATCAGAATCAGTATCTCCAGATAAGAATTGGATTCCGTTATCAGTCAATTCTACTTGGTTGTTTTTTTCTTCAATTACAAAGTACAAAGCTTCGTCCACCAAATGCATTTCGCGTTTGTTGTCCTGCATGTATTGGTTTTCGGTTTTTTGAAGCAATTGTTTTACTCCTTCTTCCGATAAAAATTTAATTAAAGCTTTGTTTTTTGGCAAACTTCTGTAGGCTCTCAATAATTGGAATCCACCGTCTTTGGTATTGCCTTCTTTGATTAATTTTTTGGCTTCAGCCAAAAATCCGTTGGCTAATTGGCGTTGTAAACTAACCAAGTTTTCAATTTTTGGTTTTAACTCGTTAAATTCGTGACGGTCTCCTTGCGGAACCGGTCCAGAAATAATCAAAGGTGTTCTAGCATCGTCAATCAAAACAGAATCCACCTCATCCACAATCGCATAGTTGTGTTTGCGTTGCACTAAATCTTCTGGCGAATGTGCCATGTTATCTCTTAGGTAGTCAAAACCAAATTCGTTATTCGTTCCGTAAGTGATGTCCGCATCATAAGCTCTTTTTCTTTCCTCTGAACTTGGTTGGTAATTGTCAATACATTCAACAGTCATTCCGTGAAATTCAAACAAAGGCGCTTTCCAGGTGCTATCACGTTTAGCTAAATAATCATTCACTGTTACTAAGTGAACTCCATTTCCAGTTAAGGCATTTAAGTAAATAGGAAGGGTAGCTACTAAAGTTTTTCCTTCTCCAGTTTGCATTTCGGCAACTTTACCTTCGTGTAATACCATTCCGCCAATCAACTGCACATCATAGTGAATCATGTCCCAAGTAATTTGCTTACCTGCGGCATTCCATGAATTTGCCCAAACGGCTTTTTCGCCTTCAATAGTTACGTATGTTTTTGTAGCAGAGAATTCTCTATCTTTTGGAGTTGCAGTAACTTCAATTTGAGTATTTTCTTTGAAACGTCTTGCTGTTTCTTTTACCACAGCAAAAGCTTCAGGTAAAATTTCCATTAAAGTTTTCTCCGAAATATCGTAAGCTTCTTTTTCTAAAGCATCAATAGCCACATAGATATCTTCTCTTTGGTCGATATCTTCGATGGTTTCTACTTCTTGTTGTAAGGATGCAATTTTAGCATCTTTATCAGCTCGTGCTTGTTGGATTTTTTCTTTGAAATAAGCGGTACGAGCTCTTAATTCGTCATTTGATAATGACATTAAGCTACTCTCGAATCCTTTAATTTTTGTAAGGTAAGGTTGTAATGCTTTAACGTCATTCTGTGATTTATCACCGACAAATATTTTAATAATGCTATTGATGAAACTCATAATTGTATTTGTATTGCTATATTTTGTGTAAATGTCTAATTTAACCAAAAAAAAAGCCTCTTTTGAGACTTTTTCTTTGGTTTATTTTTTAATATTCATCCTCATTCCAAAGGTAATCTTCGTCTGTAGGATAATCTGGCCAAATTTCTTCCATTGATTCATATATCTCACCTTCATCTTCGATAGATTGAAGGTTTTCTACTACTTCTAATGGAGCTCCTGCTCTAATAGCGTAGTCAATAAGTTCGTCTTTGTTAGCAGGCCACGGTGCATCGCTTAAATAAGATGCTAATTCTAATGTCCAATACATCTTTTGTCGATTTAGTTTAGTGCAAAAATAAATTTTTTACTGAAAAAGGCAAGTAAAAAATGATTTATTTTTATTAAAAGTTAAGAACGTTTTTTTGTTTGTTTTTCAATCGCTGTTTTACTTCTAATTTGGAAGGAAAAATTTGCAACTATTTCCTAGGAATCCATTGAATTTCCTCAGCGTTTAAATCTTTAGACAACTTCCGTGCCAAGACAAAAAGATAGTCAGAAAGTCGGTTCAAATACTGGATAGCAATCTCCGATACGGCTTCGTTATGACTTAAATGCACCGCAAGACGTTCGGCTCTGCGGCAGATGCAACGTGCAATATGACAATGTGACACTGTTGGATGCCCTCCGGGCAAAATAAAATGGGTCATTGGTGGAAGCGATTCTTCCATACTGTCTATTTCGTTTTCTAAAAATTCGATGTCCGAATCAATGATGCCCAATTTTTGCAAACGCAATTCGCCATTTTTAAGCACTTCTTTCTCTGGCGGAGTGGCAAGCATAGCGCCAACGGTAAACAATCGATCTTGAACTTCTATAAGAATCGATTTGTAATGCGAATCGATATCTTGATCTCGAATCAAACCGATGTAGGAGTTCAACTCATCCACAGTCCCGTAGCTTTCAATACGATCGTGATCTTTGGGGACTTTTTTTCCTCCAAACAATGCTGTAATTCCTCCGTCTCCGGTTTTTGTGTATATCTTCATTGATTGGTTGTAGTTTATTTTGAGGTGTCGCTTTCAATCAATCCGTCTCTTAAACGAATTACTCGATTAGCATAAGCAGCAATTTCTTCTTCGTGCGTAACCAAAATAACGGTATTGCCACTGGCATGAATATCACCAAATAATTTCATGATTTCTACAGAAGTTTTACTGTCCAAGTTACCTGTAGGCTCATCGGCCAATATGATCGATGGTTTGTTGACCAAAGCTCTTGCAACTGCCACACGTTGTCTTTGACCTCCAGAAAGTTGGTTGGGTTGGTGATCCATACGATCCGCAAGATTCACTTGTTTCAATACTTCGGTTGCTCTTTCGTTTCGTTCTGATTTGGAATAACCAGCATAAATCATAGGTAAGGCTACATTATCCAAAGCCGTTGTTCTTGGTAAAAGGTTGAAGGTTTGAAAGACAAAGCCAATTTCTTTGTTGCGAATTTCAGCCAATTCATCGTCTTTCATTTGGCTCACATCTTTGCCGTTCAAAATATAGCTACCTGAAGTTGGTGTGTCCAAACAGCCTAAAAGATTCATTAATGTTGATTTTCCGGAACCAGATGGCCCCATTAATGCTACATATTCTCCTTTATTGATTTGTAAATCAATACCTTTTAAAACATAAACAATTTCGTTACCAAGAACGAAATCACGTTTAATGTTGCTTATTTTGATTAATGGATTTGCCATTGTTGCTGTTGAAATTAAAATGCGTTGAATTCGGATTTAAAAGTACGAAAGACTTTTGAATAAATCCATAAGTAGTAGCAAAAGGATTTTTGTTACAGGAAATAGCAATTATGCTCGAAGGATAAAATGCTCTTCTACTTGTTCTTTTCTAAAAAAGACCAATCCAAAATGATAGGTATCAATGGTGACGGTAACTTTTGGATTTGATTTGAGATTGTTCCAAAACGCTTCTGCAGCTTGATTTGCGTGAATATTTTCTAAAATCCAAAAACTATCATTTTCTGTAGTCTTCAGCAATTGTTCCAATCTCTCGTTTGTAATGGTAGTAAATTCATCCGAATGGATAAAAATACAATGGTATAAATCACAATCACTGTCAAACTTGGCTTTTGGATTACCCAAAGCGATGACATCAATTTCAGAAGCTTTTGCGCCAATCGTCAAAATGGATTTTGGTTCAAAATAGCGAACAATTTTATAGAGTAATTGCTGTTTTTTGGAAACCGATTTGTTTGGATTTGACAAAGCATCAGCTGCCAATCGCACTTTTTTATTATACAAACCTTGCGTCAACAAAAGAAATACAAAAGGGGAATGGACTCCATGCTCGTTTTTGGAGTGCCAAAGAAATTGTAAATACGATTGAATGCGAAAGTTCATTTTTTTCTAATTACTCTATTTTAGCCGAAAGTTCAAACCAGCGTTCTTCTTTGGTTTCAATTTTTTGAATGATTGCCTCTAATTCTTTGGCTTTTTGCTCTATGTCCTCATCGGCAACTTTTCCATCCGAAAATAATTGTTCGATAGCAACTTTTTGACTTTCTAACTCTTTGATTTCTTTTTCTATTTTTTGATATTCTTTCTGCTCGTTAAAGCTCAAATTACCGATTGGATTATTTTGTTTCCAATCTTTTTTCTCGGCTTTGTTTTCTTCTTTTTGAGCAACATCAGCGCTGTCTTCATAGGCTCTAAAATCAGAATAGTTGCCTGGAAAATCTTCTATTTCGCCATCGCCTCTAAAGACAAATAAGTGATCGACAATTTTATCCATAAAATACCTGTCGTGCGAAACGACCAATAAACAACCCGGATAATCTAAAAGAAAACTTTCCAATACATTTAAGGTAACGATGTCCAAGTCGTTGGTTGGTTCATCCAGAATCAAAAAGTTCGGATTTTGAATCAAAACGGTACATAAATACAAACGCTTTAATTCGCCACCACTCAATTTTTCTACATAATCGTGTTGCTTTTTTCGGTCAAAAAGGAAACGCTCTAATAATTGCCCCGCCGAAATGATTTTTCCTTTCGCTAGCGGAATATATTCTCCGTATTCTTTGATAATATCAATGACTTTTTGACCCGGTTTTGGATTGATGCCACTTTGGGTGTAATATCCAATTTTGATTGTGTCACCTTTGATTACTTTTCCGCTATCTAATGGTAAAGTGCCGGTTAAAAGATTCAGGAAAGTTGATTTTCCTGTTCCGTTTTTGCCAATAATTCCGATGCGTTCTCCACGTTGAAAATCAAAACTAAAATTATCTAAAATGACGTGGTCTTTGAATTTCTTCGAGATTTTATGCAATTCGATAATCTTGCTCCCCATGCGCTCCATATTGATTTCGAGTTCTACTTTGTTTTCTCGACGTCGGTTTTGCGCTTTTTCTTTGATGACATAGAAATCATCTTGACGGGATTTGGATTTGGTCGTTCTTGCTTTCGGCTGACGACGCATCCATTCTAATTCTTTAACAAAAAGGTTTTGCGCTTTGTCTACACTTGCGTTTTCAGAGGCAATTCGCTCTTCTTTTTTTTCTAAATAATAAGAGTAATTTCCTTTGTATTGGTATAATTTCCCGTTGTCTAATTCGATGATTTCGTTACAAACACGCTCCAAAAAGAAACGGTCGTGCGTTACCATAAATAAGGTGATGTTTTCTTTGGCAAAATAACTTTCTAACCATTCAATCATTTCTAAATCCAAATGGTTGGTTGGCTCATCTAAAATTAACAAGTCCGGACGATTGATTAGAATGATGGCTAATGACAAACGCTTTTTTTGGCCACCCGAAAGATTTTTCACTTTCAATTTAAAATCTTCCAATTTTAACTTGAAAAGAATTTGTTTGTATTGGGTTTCAAAATCCCAAGCATTCAATTGATCCATTTTGTCGAAAGCTTTTTGGTAGGCTTCTTCGTCTTCTGGATGTTCCAATGCTTTTTCGTATTGTTCAATTACTTTCAGAGTTTCATTATCCGATGCGAAAATGCTTTCCTCGATAGTCAGTTCATCTTGCAAATTATGATCTTGTGACAAAAACGCCATTTTGATTTCTTTTCGCAATACGACTTGTCCTGAATCCGGTTCGTCTTCGCCATTAATTATTTTCATAATGCAGGTTTTTCCAGAACCGTTTTTGGCAATAAAAGCTATTTTTTGGTCTTTATTGATGCCAAAAGAAATGTTTTCAAAAAGGGTGCGTTCTCCAAAAGATTTGGATATATTTTCAACTGATAAATAATTCACAAGAGTAATTTTTTTGCAAAAGTAATCTTTTGAAGTGAAACTATGATTTTTGATTTGCTTTTCGCCACTATTCATCTAGTTTAAGAAACTATGTTTATTTGATTTAATCGTACCTTAAACTAAAAATATTTCCTAATTTTGCAATCAGAAAATCAAAATCACCTTTTACGTTAAGATTATGGCAAGATTTGAATTGAAACTTCCTAAAATGGGAGAGAGTGTAGCCGAAGCAACTATCACCAATTGGTTAAAACAAGTGGGTGACAAGATTGAAGCGGATGATGCTGTGCTTGAAATCGCCACAGATAAAGTAGATAGCGAAGTTCCTAGTGAAGTTTCGGGTGTTTTGGTTGAACAATTGTTTGCCAAAGACGATTTAGTTCAAGTAGGTCAAACGATTGCTATTATTGAAACAGAAGCCAATTCGGAGCCGACAGCTGTAATTGAAGAAAAGGTTATAATTCCAGCAGCAGTTGCCGAAATCGAAAAAGCGGTTGAAGTGGCTCAAGCTATAGTTGCACCTGTGATTGATTTTAAAGGAACCGAAAAATTCCTTTCGCCATTAGTTAAAAATATTGCTAAAGAAGAAGGCATATCTATTGCCGAATTAGAAACTATATCCGGAACAGGAAAAGAAGGTCGTGTGACCAAAGAAGATATTTTGGCCTATGTGGCTGGAAGACACAAATCGCCTGTATCGAATCCAACTATTCCAACTCCAACAGTAATTCCAAGCTCACAAGCGGTATCGGTATCGGTGAATGGCGAGGATGAAATAGTAGAGATGGATCGAATGCGCAAGTTGATTTCGGGTTATATGATAGCTTCGTTACAAACATCGGCTCATGTACAATCCTTTATTGAGGTTGATGTGACGAATATTGTGAAATGGAGAGATAAAGTAAAATCAGCTTTCGAAAAGAGAGAAGGAGAGAAGTTGACTTTCACACCTATCTTTATGCAAGCGGTGGCAAAAGCCTTGAAAGATTTCCCAGGAATGAATATTTCGGTAGATGGGAATTACATCATCAAAAAGAAGAATATCAATTTAGGAATGGCTGCGGCTTTGCCTAATGGTAATTTAATTGTTCCTGTGATTAAAAATGCCGACCAATTGAATTTGGTAGGAATGGCCAAAGCAGTCAACGATTTAGGCAATCGCGCCAAAAATGGAAAATTGAAACCAGATGATACTCAAGGTGGTACCTACACAGTAACGAATATTGGTTCTTTTGGTAGTGTATTCGGCACGCCAATTATCAACCAACCTGAAGTTGGAATTTTAGCTTTAGGAGCTATTCGTAAAGTACCTGCGGTTATTGAAACTCCTGAAGGAGATTTCATTGGCATTCGCCAAAAAATGTTCTTAACGCACAGCTATGATCACCGAGTGGTGGATGGCGCTCTGGGCGGAATGTTTGTCAAACGCGTTGCTGATTATTTAGAAGCTTTTGATATAAATACGGACATTTAGATAAAATAGTAATATGATAAAAACCCTTTCTTAGTTCGACTTTGAAAGGGTTTTCTTTTTTAAAATACATTCGGCACAAATCTCTATATTTGTGATCTTATAAAAAAATTAGATGGAACTTAAACTCAGTAGACCAATTTGCTTTTTCGACCTAGAAACAACTGGAATCGATATTGGAAAAGATCGAATTGTAGAAATTTCAATTTTCAAAGTCTTTCCTAATGGAAATAAAGAAAGTAAAACCTGGTTAGTTAATCCAACGATTCCAATTCCGCCTCAAACCACAGCTGTACATGGTATTGATGATGCAAAAGTAGCCAATGAGCCTACCTTTGCACAATTGGCTAGCCAAATTCAAAACATGATTAAAGACAGCGATTTAGCGGGGTACAATTCGGATCGTTTTGATATTCCATTGTTGGCCGAAGAGATGTTGCGTGCGGGAGTTGACTTTGATATGAAGAACCGAGTTTCGGTTGATGTGCAAACGGTTTTTCATAAAATGGAAGAGCGTACGTTAAGTGCAGCACTTAAATTTTATTGTGGAAAAAAATTGGAAAACGCCCATTCTGCTGAGGCAGACACGATGGCAACCTATGAGATTTTAAAAGCACAATTGGATCGGTATCCAGAATTAGAGAACGACATGAAGTCGCTTTCTGAATTCACTACTCGAAAAAAGATCGCTGATTTTGCAGGTATGATTGCTTTTGATAAAGATGGCGAAGAAATTTTCACCTTCGGGAAACACAAAGGAGCCAAAGTAGAAAAGGTGTTGGAAACCGAACCAGGTTATTTCAGTTGGATTCAAAATGCCGATTTTCCGTTGTATACCAAAAAAGTATTGACTGCTATTAAACTGAGAAAATTAAATACTAAATAAAGTAAATTACTTTAAGGACATGAAAATAATTTGTATCGGTAGAAATTACACCAATCATATAGCCGAATTACAAAACGAACGCCCTACGGAGCCAGTAGTTTTTATGAAACCCGATTCGGCAGTGTTGTTAAAACAACATCCGTTTGTGCTTCCAGAGTTTTCTAATGAGGTGCATCACGAAATAGAATTGATTGTAAAAATTAATAAAGTTGGCAAGTATATCGAACCAAAATTTGCTCATAAATACTATGACGAAATTAGTGTTGGAATTGACTTTACTGCCCGTGATTTGCAAGACCAATTGAAATCAAAAGGATTGCCTTGGGAAAAAGCAAAAGCATTTGACGGTTCAGCGGTTATTGGAGAATTTGTTTCCAAAGAACAATTTGCGTCTTTAGACGATGTGAATTTTGAATTGCTCAAAAATGGAGCAGTGGCTCAAAAAGGAAATTCCAGTTTGATGCTTTGGAAAATAGACGAATTAGTAGCTTATGTGTCTCAGTTTTTTACTTTGAAAATAGGCGATATAATTTTCACTGGAACTCCAGAGGGTGTTGCGGCAGTGCAACCCAACGATGTTTTGGAAGGTTATTTAGAAGGACAACAATTGTTTAGAATTCAAGTAAAATAATGGCACTACACTACAACCTTTCGAAAGTGTACGCGCTTTCAGAAAACGATTCGGAGTTTGTAAATCAAATTTTGGTTTTGTTTGTCAATGAAGTTCCAAAGGATTTATTGGAAATCAAAGCCGGAATCAAATCGGAATCGTATAAAGAAGTGCGTGCTCATGCGCACAAAATAAAACCTACTCTAGATTTGATGGGAATGCATGTCGCATTTGAAGAGCTGGTTTTGATAGAAGCTTGGGCCAAAGCCGAAGGAAAAACCAAAAACATCAAAGAAACCTATAAAAGTGTAAAATCTCAAGTTAAAGATGCTATCAAAGAAATTAAGAAAGACTTTAATTTGTAAACCAATTCGTTAATGAAAGCAGCTATAGTTACCATTGGAGATGAGATTTTAATCGGTCAAATCGTTGACACGAATTCAGGATTTATAGCTAAGTCATTAGATAAAATCGGAATTGAAACCTACGAAATGCTTTCCATTTCAGATAATAAGCAACATATTTTAGACACCTTTTCTTTGTTGCAAAACAAAGTAGAAGTGGTAATCATAACGGGTGGTTTAGGTCCTACAAAAGACGATATTACCAAACATACCTTATGCGACTATTTTGAAGATACTTTAGTCCGAAATACAGCGGTCGAAAATCACGTAATTGATTTAATCGAACGCGCTTTGGGTAGAGAAGCGTCCCAGATTAATAAAGATCAAGCGTTGGTTCCATCGCAATGCACTGTGCTACATAATCAAGTGGGAACCGCGCCAGGAATGTGGATTAAAAAAGAAAATACAGTGTTTATTTCTTTGCCGGGTGTTCCTTATGAGATGAAATATTTGATCGAAAATCAAGTTATTCCCAAATTAGTTCAGGAATACCAACGTCCCTATATAATTCACAAAACGATTTTAACCTACGGTCAAGGCGAAAGTCATGTAGCAGAAAGAATCGAAGATTGGGAAAATCAATTGCCTGAATGTATCAAGCTGGCTTATTTGCCAAGTCCAGGCCGAGTGCGATTGCGCTTGACGGCAAGAGGAACTAACAAACAACAATTAGAAGATACGATTGCTGAGAACGTGAAATCGTTAGATGCTATTATACATGATATTATTGTAGGCTTCGAAGAAGAAGATACTATAGAAGTTGTACTTGGGCGAATATTAAAAGATAAAAAGCTAACGGTAGCGACGGCAGAAAGTTGTACTGGTGGTAAAATAGCGCAATTGTTGACCTCTGTTTCTGGAGCCTCAGCTTATTTTAAAGGAAGTGTTGTTTCCTATGCTACCGATGCAAAGATCAATGTCTTAGGAATTTCCAAAGATGTAATTGCGCAACACTCTGTGGTTAGTAAAGAAGTAGCTTCGGCCATGGCTTTGAATGTGAAAAAAATAATGCATACGAATTATGCTATTGCCACTACTGGAAATGCAGGTCCTACAAAAGGGGAAGCTGATGCCGAAGTGGGAACAGTTTGTATTGCTTTGGCTACGCCAAACGGAGTAATTGTAGAAGAATTTAATTTTGGCCAACCCCGTGAAAAAGTGATAGATAGAGCTGTAATTAAGAGTTTGGAAATGCTGCAGAAAGAAATTTTAAAAAATGTGCTTTAATTTTTTTGTTTGATCCGTTTATTTTTCTTTTCTTTGCACCCTGATTTTGAATAACGATAAAAGATAAAGAATAATGTCAAGAGTTTGTGACCTTACAGGTAAAAGAGCGATGGTAGGAAATAACGTTTCTCACGCTATGAACAAAACTAAGAGAAAATTTTCTGTGAACTTAGTTAAAAAGCGTTTTTATCTTCCAGAAGAAGATAGATGGATTACTCTTAGAGTAGCTGCATCTACAGTAAAAACAATTAATAAAAATGGAATCGCTGCTGTTTTGAAAAAAGCACAAGCTCAAGGATTTATTAAATAATCGTTTCCTAAATAAATAGATAGCAAGATGGCAAAGAAAGGTAACAGAATCCAAGTGATTTTAGAATGTACTGAGCACAAAACAACAGGTGTTGCAGGTACTTCAAGATATATTACAACTAAGAACAAAAAAAATACTCCAGATAGATTAGAGATTAAAAAATTCAATCCAATCTTGAAAAGAGTAACTGTTCACAAAGAAATTAAATAATAATTAGAAATGAGATTCGGTCTCAGATGTTTACATCTAGATTGTATTTATTTCAAATAACATTGAATCATGGCAAAGAAAACCGTAGCATCGTTACAAACCGCTTCTAAGAGATTATCAAAAGCCATCAAAATGGTGAAGTCTCCAAAAACTGGTGCATATACATTCGTTGAATCTATTATGGCTCCTGAAGCAGTTGATGAATTCTTGAAAAAGAAGTAATTTACTTTAACAGTATATAGAAAAGCTACTTTCAGTCGGAAGTAGCTTTTTTATTTTCTATATTTACCATTAGAAAATATATGCCGTTTTCATTTCCTAAATCATTCATATATAATACTATTGCAATATGAGTTTTTTCAAAAGAATATTTTCTTCTGATAAAAAAGATGAAAGTCTTAACGAACAGGAGAAGCAATCCTTAGACAAAGGTCTAGAAAAATCAAAAACTACTTTTTTTTCCAAGTTATCCAAAGCGGTAGCCGGTAAATCAAAAGTTGATGATGAAGTTTTAGATAATTTAGAAGATATCCTTATTTCTTCTGATGTGGGTGTAAATACTACGCTAAAAGTAATTCAACGTATTGAAGCGCGTGTTGCTTCTGATAAATATTTAGGTATTGGCGAATTGAATCAAATTCTTCGCGAAGAAATTGCCGCATTGCTTTCTGAAACCAATTCAGGGGAAGCTACAGAATTCGTTACTCCGGTTCAAACCAAACCCTATGTTTTGATGGTAGTGGGGGTGAATGGAGTTGGGAAAACCACTACAATCGGAAAACTAGCGTATCAATTTAAAAAAGCAGGTCATAAAGTAGTGTTGGGTGCAGCGGATACTTTTCGCGCAGCTGCAATTGACCAATTGCAAATATGGGCTGATCGTGTAGGTGTTCCTATTGTAAGACAAAATATGGGAAGTGATCCAGCTTCGGTAGCTTTTGACACTTTGCAATCAGCAGTGGCGCAAGATGCTGATATTGTAATTATTGATACCGCAGGGCGTTTGCATAATAAAGTGAATTTGATGAACGAGTTGACCAAAGTAAAACGTGTGATGCAAAAAGTGGTAGGAGATGCTCCACACGATGTGTTATTAGTTTTGGATGGCTCAACAGGTCAGAATGCTTTTGAACAAGCCAAGCAATTTACAGCTGCAACAGAGGTAACTTCATTAGCCGTAACTAAATTAGACGGAACTGCCAAAGGCGGTGTGGTTATTGGTATCTCGGATCAATTTCAAATTCCAGTAAAGTACATTGGTGTAGGTGAAGGAATCGAAGATTTACAAGTGTTCAATAAAATCGAGTTCGTAGACAGTTTCTTTAAATAATATAGTATGAGTTCTTTTGGTAAACTAAACCCAATAACTTTTTATTTTGTTAGTATAATTTCATTTGTTTTGGCGAATGTGATTCGGGAACAAAGTGTCCCAGCTTATTATTTATCTTTAATGGTAGGCGTGATTTTTTTCTTTTTGGGTTTGTATAAAAGAGTTAATTCTAAAAAATAGCAGTATGAAGAATTTAGTTAAAATAGTACTGTTTTCATTCCTTTTAGTAGGCTGTAAGCAACAAATACAATCCACTGATATTCCTAATATTAATGGGTATTGGGAAATCGAAAAAGTTGTTTTTGATCAAGGTGAAGACAAAGAATATTCGGCCAATCAAAATTATGATTATTTCCAAATCGCCAAAAATAATCAAGGAATTCGAAAAAAAGTAGCACCGCAATTGGACGGTACCTTTTTAGTTGATGATTCTTTTGAAAAAGTTCGTATTCGTTTTCAGGATGACAAAGCTTTTTTGGATTACGTAACACCTTATATGAAATATACAGAAGAAATTATTGCTTTAACGGCTGATGAATTAGTGGTATTGAATGCGCAAAAAAAAGAATACCATTACAAGAAAGCAACCGCTATAAATATTTTGGGTGATGGCAAAAAGACAAAGTAATCAAAGCACTGTTGGTGATGTTTTAAAGCAAATTATTCAAGTGAATAAGTTGCAGCCCGGCATGGATCAGATTGATGTGAAAGAGGCTTGGCAAAACTTGATGGGAAATGGGGTGAACAGTTATACCAAAAATGTGGCCTTGCGTGGGAGTACTTTATATGTGGAGTTAAGTTCATCCGTACTTAGGGAAGAGTTAAGTCATGGTAAATCCAAAATTATAGACATGATTAACGAAGAATTGCGCCGAGAGGTAATTAAAGAGGTAGTTTTACGATAGACAACTTAGATACATAGATTATTAGAAAATTAGATAAAAAGAGAAACCCACTTCATTGAAGTGGGTTTCTCTTTTAAAAATTCTAAGAAGTCTAATCTTCTATAAATCTTGAGATTTAAATTAAAATTGCTCTCTTCCAGCAAAATGAAAGGCTCCTTCGATCGCAGCATTTTCATCAGAATCAGATCCGTGAACTGCATTTTCTCCCACTGAAGTAGCATACAATTTACGAATAGTTCCTTCCGCAGCTTCAGCTGGATTGGTAGCGCCAATCAAAGTTCTAAAATCGTTTACTGCATTTTCTTTTTCCAAGATGGCAGCAACAATTGGTCCGCTAGACATGAATTCTACTAATTCTCCGTAAAAAGGACGGGCACTATGTACAGCATAAAATGCTTGTGCATCAGCAACGGTTAATTGTGTTAGTTTTAAAGAAACAATTTTAAATCCTTCATTGGTAATCATTGCTAATATGTTTCCAATATGACCATTTTTAACCGCATCAGGTTTAATCATGGTAAAAGTTCTGTTTGTTGCCATTTTTATGTAATTATTATTTTGGATTTCAAAAATACTGCTTTATTTGTTATTTATATAACAAAACAAACAAAAAATAGATTATTTATAAATAGGATTAAACGTGTACTATTTCAAAACGTTGTTCTAAAGGTAGTAGTTTTTCAATTAAGGCCGGAATCAAATCTTCTCCATTTTCCAAATAGAATTCAGAGAAATTAGTTTGACGTTCTTGTAAACTTTGATTAGGGAATAATTCGTTTTGCAATTGAATAATTCGGTTGAGTACGTCTGCTAATTTTCTTTTTTGTGCTTTTAGTAATCGTTTTTCTAAGTGTTCAATTCCTTTAATCTGTTTAATTTCTTGGGCTTTTAGTGCGCCAATAAAGGATTGATCAGTTTGTAGCGCCATACTTTGAAGTTCGCTAAATTGCTTTTTCAATTGTTCTTTAATATGCGATAAATCCAAGTCGATTTCGGATAGTGTTTTTGTTTTTTGGTTAACCAAATCATTTTGCTTGCTGAACAAATCAGCCCAAGAAAGATCCAAAGCGTCAGCTTTTTTGATTTGTTTTTCGGTTGCTAAAAGTACCGAGTTCCGAACTAACAAGATAGGAAAATTCACTTCTGCCGCATTGAAAAAAGACTGCAATTCTAGCCAATAGGCTATTTCGCCACCTCCTCCAATATAGCACAGATTTGGCAGAAGGACTTCTTGGTACAAAGGGCGTAAAATGACATTCGGGCTAAATTGCTCTGGATGGTTTTCAACCAATTGTAATAGTTTTTCTTTGGAAAAAGTTAAGTCAGTATGATTTACTTTGTAAGTATCGTTTTCGAATACGATTCGTTCGCGCAAATCATTTTCAATATAAAATAAATTGATTTCACGCGGGTTGACTTGAATGCTGTAATCTTTAAGTTTTTCTATAGTTGCTGTGACTTCTTTAAATGAAGTTTGATTTTCTATTTCGTTTTTGATGTACGGAATGAAGATGCTTTTCAAATCGGCATCGTCAGCGTCAAGGATGACTAAGCCATAGTCGCTAAAAAGTTCATTCGCTAAATACCGAGTAGCATTTGCTAAATTAGAATGTTCCAAATACGATTTTTGAAATAGGTCTTTAATTTTTTGAGCATTAGTACTTGAACCTAATTCTAAAGCAAAAACTTCAAAAACAGCATCTAAGCCTTCGGTAGATAATCGACCAACAGGTCCTGAACTGTCTTTGTTCCAATGAAATTTTTTGCCATTGAAATTGAAATAGTTAATTTCTTCAAAATCGTGATCTTCCGTTGCCATCCAGTAGACAGGAACAAAATTTGAATGCGGATATTTTGCTTTTAGTTCGGAAGCCAGATTAATAGTAGAAATGATTTTATATAAAAAATACAAGGGGCCACTAAATAAATTCAACTGGTGTCCGGTGGTAATTGTAAAAGTATTGGATTGTCCTAAAGCTGAAATATTATGTTGAGTAGCCTTTGAAACTCGTATATTTTGATACTGTTTTTGTAAAACATGAACCAGTATTTTTCGATTGTCATGATTGTAGTTAGATCCTTTTTCTTTGATTTGGGCTTCAAAATTTTCTACAGTTGGAAAACGGTTGTATAGCGAGTCTAGACTTGATTTTTGATCTAAATAGTCTTTGATTAAAGAAGTAAAATAGCCTGAATTTTGATAGCGTATACAGTCAGTGGGCATATTGGGTTTTGTTTGGAGTAAAAATACTAAAAAAATATTGGAACTAAATAGTTGTGGCTTTCGAAAAATAGTAGCATTTTTATGCTCGTTAGACACTTTGTCAAAATCTAAGTTATATGAATACAACTGCACAACCCCAGAATTCATTACGTCATGTTCTTTTCGGGAGCTTAATTGGAACTACAATTGAGTTTTTTGACTTTTACATTTTTGCCAATGCAGCCGTATTGGTTTTTCCACAATTATTTTTTCCGGGTAGTGATAGTACTACATCGGTGTTACAATCTCTAGCTACCTTTTCGATAGCTTTTTTTGCGCGTCCGCTAGGTTCTGCGGTTTTTGGTCATTATGGAGATAAAGTGGGACGAAAAACTACTTTAGTAGTGGCCTTGTTGACTATGGGAATTTCCACCGTTTGTATTGGATTTTTACCTAGTTATGCCAGTATCGGAATTACAGCTCCAATTCTATTGATGCTGTGTCGTTTTGGTCAAGGTGTTGGTTTAGGTGGCGAGTGGGGAGGAGCAGTGTTGTTGGCTATTGAAAATGCGCCACCTCATAAACGAGCTTGGTACGGAATGTTTCCGCAATTGGGTGCGCCAATCGGATTGGTGCTTTCTGGAGGTACCTTTTTACTATTGACTAATTCCATGAGTGCCCAAGATTTTTTAGAATACGGCTGGAGAATTCCTTTTATTGCTAGTTCATTATTAGTTTTGGTTGGTTTTTATATACGTTTGAAAATTACTGAAACCACTGCTTTTGAAAATGCGAAAAAAGAGCAGGAGGAAGTGAAGTTGCCTTTCTTGACCTTGTTGCAGTTGTATCGAAAAGAATTGCTTTTTGGAACTTTTGCTGCAGTAACCACTTTCGTAGTATTTTATTTAATGACAGTGTTTATGCTGAATTGGAATACGAAAGAATTGCATTTTTCAAATAAAGAAGCACTTTTGATGCAATTATTTTCAGTATTATTTTTTGCAGGTTTTATTCCTGTCTCTGCAGTAATTGCAGATAAAATTGGTCGTCGAAAAATGCTACTTTATGCTTCGATAGCTATTGCAATTTTCGGATTGTTCTTTTCGTTTTTTCTGAATTCAGGAAGCACGACTTTAGTTACTTTCTTTCTATGTTTGGGAATGGCATTGATGGGATTTACGTATGGTCCAATGGGGACCTTTCTTTCTGAATTGTTTCCTACAAAAGTTCGTTATTCTGGCGCATCATTGACTTTTAACTTGGCGGGGATTATTGGAGCTGCATTTGCCCCAATGATTGCGATATGGATTGCTACCAACTATGGTTTAGCTTTCGTTGGTTATTGTCTTTCAGCTGCTGCAGTTATTTCGGTAATTTCACTTTTGGTAATCAGCAAAAAAGAACATCAGTTTTAATCTAAAGACATAATATTGAACGATATTTGCACTTCAAAATCATCTCTTTGAAAACAAAACTACTTCTTGTCACGCCACCGTTTACTCAACTGAATACTCCGTATCCAGCCACAGCGTATATTAAAGGGTTTTTGAATACCAAAAATATAGCGTCAGAACAAGCCGATTTAGGAATAGAAGTTATTCTAGCTTTGTTTTCCAAAAAAGGGTTAACTGATTTATTTGAAGCTTCAAGTTCAACATCTCAAATTGAAACTTGGTCTGAAAATGCACGACGCATTTTTGCACTTCAAGACGAGTATATTAAAACCATTGATTCGGTTATTGCCTTTTTGCAAGGAAAGAACCCAACCTTGGCTTTGCAAATTTGCCAAGAAGATTTTCTGCCCGAAGCGTCTCGATTTGCACAGTTAGAAGAATTAGATTGGGCTTTTGGTACCATGGGTACTCAAGACAAAGCTAAGCATTTAGCTACATTATATTTGGAAGACATTTCAGACTTTATTGTAGAATGTATTGATCCTAATTTTGGATTCAGTCGCTATGCTGAACGGTTAGGACGATCTGCCAATTCGTTTGATGAATTGTATGCAGCCTTACAACAACAGCCAACTTATATCGATACATTATTGCTTTCTATTCTGAAAGTAAAAATCGAAACGATTCAACCCAATGTATTTTTAATTTCAGTTCCTTTTCCGGGCAATTTGTACGCTGCTTTTCGTTCGGCCCAATGGATTAAGCAACACAATCCAGAAATTAAAATTTTGATGGGAGGTGGATTTGCTAATACTGAATTGCGTTCGCTTTCTGACGAACGAGTTTTTGAGTTTTTTGATTTTATCTCTTTGGATGATGGCGAATTGCCGCTTGAATTGATAATTGAAAATATTCAATCTGGAACGAATGCCGAATTCAAACGTACTTTTTTGTTGGAAAATGACAAAGTAGTGTATAAAAATAACTCCCCCCGACACGACTACAAACAAGCTCAAGTAGGTACACCGGATTATTCAGATTTACTTTTGGATCAATATATTTCTGTTATCGAAATTGTCAATCCAATGCATCGCATGTGGAGCGATGGGCGTTGGAATAAACTCACCATGGCACACGGTTGTTATTGGGGAAAATGCACTTTTTGCGATATATCATTAGATTATATTAAAGTATACGAACCGATCGCTGCTGGAATTTTATGCGACCGAATGGAAGAAATGATTGCCCAAACAGGCGAAACCGGTTTTCATTTTGTAGATGAAGCGGCTCCTCCAGCTTTGATGAGGGAGTTGGCTTTGGAAATCCTGCGTCGAAAATTAGCGGTGACTTGGTGGACCAACATTCGTTTTGAGAAAAGTTTCACTAAGGATTCGTGCTTGTTGTTAAAAGCTTCAGGTTGTATCGCCGTTTCTGGCGGACTTGAAGTAGCTTCAGATCGATTGTTGCAATTGATTGACAAAGGAGTGACAGTGGAGCAAGTGGCTAAAGTAACGCGCAATTTTACGGAAGCAGGAGTAATGGTTCATGCCTATTTAATGTACGGCTATCCTACACAAACTGTTCAAGAGACTGTTGATAGTTTAGAAATGGTGCGTCAATTGTTTGAAGCAGGGGTGCTGCAATCGGGTTTTTGGCACCAATTTGCAATGACAGCTCACAGTCCAGTTGGAATGTATCCAGAAAAATTTGGCGTGTTGAAAGACTCAGATACAATTGGCACTTTTGCCAATAATGATCTTACTTATACAGATACTACAGGAATTGATCATGACCAATTTAGTTTTGGCTTAAAAAAATCATTATTTAATTTCATGCACGGAATCTGCTTGGATTATGATTTGCAAGATTGGTTTGACTTTACTATTCCTAAAACCACTATCCGACCTGATTTTATTTATGAAGCTTTAGAAGAAGAAACTAATTTTAGTGTTAAACCCAATGCTAAAGTAATTTGGTTGGGCGGAAACCCAACAGTTGAATCTTTTACCAAAACTAAAAATGGGTCTTCATGGAATAGGATGCGATTGACATTTTATGATAAAAAAGAAACTTTCGAGATTCAACTAAGTCAAAAAGAAGGGGAATGGCTTGTGACTGTTTTGGATTTAATTTCTTATTCTAATTCAAAAACAAAGCAACTTCAAGAACTAAAAGCTGATTTTGAAAACGAATTGGAAGACTTTGAATTATTCTGGTTTTCAAAACCGATAACTACATTAAAGGAATTTGGATTGTTAGTTCTGTAGTTTATTTTTTCATTTTAAGATTATGTACTATAAACCCACCTTGAACAAGGTGGGTTTTTTTTAATTGTAAAATTTATTTATTTTAGTTTACCCTATAATTTTTTAGGGGTATAAATAAATTTACGCTACTAAATACGCTTTAATATCAAAATTTTCAATATTATATTTTATTTACCCCATAATTTTATGGGTTCTATGTAATTTTCTATTATCAATACTTTAAATTATAGTCGATTTGAATTGTATATCGATATTTTTTGTGAATTTTATTTTGAATTTCATAAAAATGACTGTTTTGATGAATAAAATGTATCATTTTGTCTTTTTAGCTGATAAAAGTTTATAGTTTTGTTCCAAGAAAAAGAAATAATTCAATCTTTTAAAAGAGACAAATTTTCGTTTTCTTCAATAAATTAAAAAGTAAATTAAAATCGATTAAACATGAAAAAAGTAATTGCCACTTTAGCCGTAGTACTAACAAGTACATTTGCATTTGCACAAGACACTCCATTAGAAATTTCAGGTTCTGCTGATGCATACTGGAAATATGATTTTGCTAAAACTGCTAATATTCCAACTAGTTTTGCTACTGACCATAATTCGGTTTCTTTAGGGATGATCGATGTGGTTTTGAAAAAGAAAACAGGAAAAACATCTTTTGTTGGTGAAGTTTCTTTTGGTCCAAGAGGTGCTGGTCAATCTATACCAGATGTAGACGGACAATCTTTTCACATTCAAAATTTATACGCTACCTATGCAGCTTCAGACAAATTAAGTTTAACTGCTGGATACATGGGTACCTTTGTTGGTTATGAAGTAATTTCGCCTTTGGCTAACTTCCATTATTCCACTTCGTATTTGTTCACAACTGGGCCTTTTCAAAATGCTGGGATAAAAGCTAATTATGCTGTATCAAGTAAAGTAGGATTGATGGTTGGATTGTTTAACGACCAATGGAATACTTATAAAGCGACTCCTGAGTTTGGATTGAATGCTTTTGGAGCACAATTATCAGTAACTCCTGCCGAAGGATTAACCGCTTATTTTAATTTATTGACGGGGTCAGAAAGTGGAACTATCGTTGATTTAACAGCTGCTTATCAAGTTTCTCCAAAGTTCAAATTAGGATTAAATGCTGCTGATTTTTCAGGAGTAGATAGTGGTTCTGGTTATTCTGGTATTGCGTTATACCCATCAGTTGCTATCACAGATTCATTTGGTTTAGGATTACGTGCGGAATCATTTAAATCTAAATCTTTGGATACTTCAGTATCAGCATTTACATTGTCAGCTAATTTAAAATCAGGAGGATTGACATTTATTCCTGAGATAAGATTGGACAGTGCCTCTGAAGATAGTTTTTATAAATCAAATGGTAACCCTACAAAATCAGCTTCACAATTTGCTGTAGCAATGGTGTACGGTTTTTAAATAAACAAAAGTTGTGTTTTTTGTTTCTTAGAAACAAAGTGTTTTAAATAGTAAAAAACTGCTCTGATATGTGAAATATTTGAGCAGTTTTTTTATTGTTTTTTGAAAATAGAATAGATGGTATTGATGGTCTTTTCGTCAAGTGTATCGTCTACTTCGGTTTGAATATAGTGAAGTTTGAATGCTTTAATAGCTGAAGAAAGATTTTGAGTATTGTAACCAATAATTCGTAAGGCTTGTTCCACATTAAAATAATCAGGTGCTTTTTCTAATTGGTCCTCAGGCCATAATCCAAAACCTAATTCGGCTAGATTTTTCCATGGGAATAAAGTGCTTGGATCTGATTTTCTGGAGGGTGCTATATCAGAATGGGCAATAATATTTCCAGTAGGAATGTTGTAGTCTTTTTTTAATCGGGTCAATAAAGCTAGCAAGCTATTGATTTGCGCTTCAGAAAAAGGCTCGAATCCATTATTGTCTAATTCAATTCCGATAGATGCTGAATTGATATCAGTATTTTTTCCCCAACTGGCATTACCGCCATGCCAAGCTCGCAAATAGTCATTAAGCATTTGGACCACAGTCCCATCGTTACTAATCACATAATGTGCACTTACTTGTGTTTTTGTAAGTGTAAAAGTTTTCAATGTTTGCTCTAAAGAATCTTGAGCAGTGTGATGAATAATAATAAAATTGGGCTTACGAAGGTTGAAATTAACGGTACTTATCCATTGAGGATTACTTCCGTTTTGTAGGGGTTTTGATTCAGTAGTACCTATAGTTTTTTGGTATACCTTCAATTGTTTTTTATACGATTTAGCACTCAATCGGTAGGGATTTGTGCTGCAAGAGTTTAAAATAATAAGTCCAAGAATTGCGTAAAAATAGTTTTTCATGCAGAATATAACGATTAGTTAGAATCGGAGCTGTCCTTCTTTTTCTTCTTCATTTTTTTTGGATTTTTAGCATCCTCTTGCATTGCCTTATACTTTTCTTTTTGAGATTGGGTCAACAATTGTTTTATTTTAGAATCAGTAAGTTCAGATAAAGTTTGAATTTCTTTAACCTTGTCATCTTGGCTGATTTCTTGTTTTATAATTGCTCCTTGTGATTTGATACTTGCAGTTAGTATATTAGCAATTGCAATTTCTTGAAGCGCATCAAGCTGTAATTCAGGTTTTAATTGCTCCATGATTTTTCCAACAGTTACTTCCACCGGAATTTCTTTTGGTTTTTCCTGTTGTTGATTCATTCCACCACCCATGCCGCCCATTTGGCTCATTCGACCATTATAGCCACCTCCGTATCCTCCGTATCCACCACCATAACCACCGTATTGTGCAAAAGCAGTAGTACAAGTAAAAAGTAAAATAAGAATACTAATTATAGAAAGTGATTTTTTCATGATTGGCGGTTAATGATTTAATTTTGAGTCAAATATAAAAAAAGAAATTAACTTACACAGGTTCTCCGTACAAATCAAATTCAGTGGCTTCAATAATTTTTATTGTGGCAAAATCACCTGTTTTTAAATAGTGCTTGCTAGCGTCAATTAGCACTTCATTGTCTACATCAGGACTATCAAATTCGGTACGTCCTACAAAATGACCACCTTCTTTTCTGTCAATAATACACTTGAAAGTCTGTCCTACTTTTTCTTGATTCAAGTCCCAAGAAATTTGCGATTGTAATTCCATAATTTCATTGGCACGTTCTTGTTTTACTGTATCAGGAACATCGTCTTCTAAAACATATGCAGAAGTGTTTTCTTCATGAGAATACGCAAAACAACCCATTCGGTCAAACTTCATTTCTTGTACAAAATCTTTCAAGATTTCAAAATCTTCTTGCGTTTCTCCTGGATACCCTACAATTAATGTTGTTCGGATAGCCATACCTGGCACAGCTGCTCTAAAATCTTTTAATAACTGAGTTGTTTTTGCTTGGGTTGTACCACGTTTCATAGACTTCAAGATAGAATCTGAAATGTGCTGTAAAGGAATATCGATATAATTACAAATTTTTGGCTCTCGCTTCATAATCTCTAAAACGTCCATTGGGAACCCAGTAGGGAAGGCATAATGCAAACGAATCCATTCAATGCCTTCTACTTTTACTAACGCTTCTAGTAGTTCGGCTAGATTTCTTTTTTTGTATATATCAAGACCGTAATAGGTTAAATCTTGTGCAATTAAAATAAGTTCTTTAACACCATCTCGTGCCAAACCTTCTGCCTCTTTTACTAATTTTTCGATGGGTTGCGAAACGTGTTTTCCTCTCATTAAAGGAATTGCGCAAAAACTACAAGGTCTGTCGCAGCCTTCTGCAATTTTCAAATAGGCATAGTTTTTAGGAGTAGTCGTCAATCGTTCTCCTAAAAGCTCGTGCTTATAATCAGCACCCAACGCTTTCAAAAGTTGAGGTAATTCGGTCGTGCCAAAAAACTGATCTACATTCGGAATCTCCTTTTCTAAATCAGGTCGGTATCGTTCCGATAAACATCCTGTAACAAATACTTTGTCTACTAATCCGCGCTCTTTTTTATCTGCATATTCTAAAATCATATTCACCGATTCTGCCTTGGCATTATCGATAAATCCACAAGTGTTGATGACGATAATATTACCTTCTTCAGCTTCAGGTGCCTCGTGAGTGACTTCTTTGCCGCTGGCACGTAATTGTCCCATTAATACTTCACTGTCGTAGATGTTTTTGGAACAACCAAGAGTAATTACGTTGATTTTATTTTTCTTTAAAGATTTCGTTCTCATAGTAGTAAGCTTTCAATAGTTTGAAAGGTGGGCAAAATTACGTTTTTTATTTTTAGGAGCACAAATCTTTCTGTTTTTTATGGCGTTTATTCCTGCTGTCCGTTACAATCTACCGAAGAAAATTCCGTAGGATTTTCACTTCCATCAGGGCTAAAAAAAACAACTTGTTTTCAGTACAAGATGCTTTTTTAAATTCAATTAAAATAGTGGCTATAGTTCAAACAACACTGTTAAGGTAACCGTGCTATTTTTTGTATTGATGGATGCACCATCCGTAAGACCTTTTTCAAAGAATCCTTGTTTTGTATTTCTTTTAAATGATGCATAAGAAAGATCCAACTTGGTTCCACCAAAATTGTAGCCTACGCCGGCTGAATGCCCTTTTAAATCGCCAATAGTAGTTTTGTTCTTATACGGACTTTCTTCTTCTCTATAACCAGCTCTAAGACTCCATGCTTGTATTTTATATTCAGCACCAATTCGTAATTCTTTTGTTATGTTTAATAAATTAGAAAGAGTGTTGTTTAATTCTCTATAATAGGAGTCGTTTGATGGTTTGAATTGCGTACTGCTATAATCTTTTATGGCATAGTCGAAACTGATCAATCCTTTTTTACCAAATATATACGCCATACTTCCTGTCCATTTACTTGGTGTTTGTAATTTGTATGGTTCGTAATAATTGATCACTTCTGGGTCTACAACATCAGGAGCAAGTTCTTCAGTTGTATTAGCACTTACGCCGATTAATTTTTGAGAGAATTCGTCATTTAAACGAAGCCATGTAGGTGATTCAAATGCAATTCCAAGTCGAAGTTGTTTAGTTACTTTGGCAATAGTTCCAAGTTGAAAAGAAAAACCAGTACCATAAGTGTATAAGTCATTGTCAAATTGTACTCTTGACACAGTATAGTTATTGGTTAATGGAGCATTGTTGTCTTCATAAAAACGCGAGGATTGTCTAAAATCAACAAAATGAGAATTTAAGTTCAATCCAAAATATATTTTGTCTTTATAAGAGGTAGCTGCATTAAATGATAACTTACCATTGTAACCTTTTGTTGTGATGGAATTTTCTTGATAGTAATTTCCTGAAGCGGGAACATTAGAGGTGTAATTTAAATTATTCGGATTGTTATTTACTGGGTTGATTATATAGGCTTGGTAACCTAAAAATGCTTGTTGTGCTCCATGTCCTAATTGATCATAACTTGAATTTTCTACCACGTTTAATGGTACTCCATTAGCATAGGCCAAAAAATAATTAGCAATCGAGTTAGTTGGATTAGTTCCAGCTGAATAAATAGTGTTGTTGAGGTTATTGGCATTCTCGTAATTAATTGCAAAAGAGAATTTTTTCCAATCACTTGATTTGTCAAGATTTTTAAAAACAAAAACACCACCTGCTTGATTCAAATCGGTTGAATTATCTTTTTCAGTAGATGTGTCGTTAAAATAAGTAGCTTTATTTGAATTTGATAGGTTGCTTAGCGTAAATCCCATTTGGTTATTTGAAAATACAACAGAACCTGCAGGATTCACATTGATAGAAGATAAATCGCCTCCAAGTGCTCCAAAAGCACCGCTCATAGCTCTAAAACGAGCTGTTCCATTCAGATTTTCTTGAGAATATCGTAGAGCATCTCTACTTTCTTGCGCTTGTAGGGCATTGATTGATATTCCTGCTATCAGTAAAAATATAATTTTATTCATGATTTAAGTTTTGAGATTTAATTCTAGTTGTATTCAAAAGGAGTAGGTGAGAGCTTTATCTTCCGCCTCGTCTTCCACTACCATCAGAAGATCTTCCGCCTCCAAAACTTCCACCAGAATTAGATGAATTAGTATCCATGGATCGAGAAGGTGAACGATTTTCATTATTTGAAGGCGTATATGTTCTTGTTGGGTTAGAATTACCTCTACTATTAGTTCGCACAGGAGTTGTATTAGTAGAAGTGTTTTGTCTTGATCTACCAATGTTGTTGTTTATATAATTTTGATTTTGGAAATTAGTCGAATTTCTACTAAACGTTGGAGTAGAATTGTTTCGATTATACGAATTTCGATTACTGTAATTGTAAGTCGAATTCTGAATTTCTCTTCTTCCTATTTGATTACTAGAAGGGTTGATAGCATTGTAACTAGAACCTCTTCGACTGGAGTTATGGCTATAGGATGTTCCTCGATTGTAGTTCCCGTTGTAGTGTAAATTGTAATTTTGGAAACCCCAATAATAATTTGGAAAGTAATTAAATCCATAAAAATTGTTATAACCCCATCCAATCATATAAGGATCGTACCAATAATTATATGGGAAAAAACCTCCGTAATATGGGTTTCTCCAACCAAAACCATAATTAGGAAATCCAAAACCAAATGACAAATCCCAATTATTAGGATAGTAATTGATGTTTATGTCTTGGGAACTGCTTCCCCAACCTGAGTAATTAGTGTCGGGAATTTCGTTATTTGAGTTGTTGTATGAAGAATAGTTTGATACATCTGTAAAAACAGAAGTGGTGTCTTTGGTGTCTTGAAGTGCACTGAAATAGTTTTCATATGCGGTTGCAGATTCTTGTTCGATAGCTCTTTTGCGCATTCCGGCGTCTGTTGTACCGTAAATACCGTCAGTATCATAATACGAACTGTTTTGGTAGGAGCCACATGAGGAAAAGAATAAAATGCTAAAAAAACTAATCAAGAAAAGTGGAGAGGGCGTTGGGAAAGAAATACAATTAGTTTTCATATCTATAGGTATTTTTATTGTTGCACATTACAAAAATAGTTAGTTTTGCCAAACTATTGAGTTAATATCGTAGAAAACAAAATTTGTGCCAAACTATATAATATGAGTAAGAACCTTACTACACGATCAGAAGATTATTCAAAATGGTATAATGAATTAGTTGTTAAAGCTGATTTAGCCGAAAATTCAGGAGTTAGAGGTTGTATGGTAATTAAACCTTACGGCTATGCAATTTGGGAGAAAATGCAGGCGGAGTTAGACAGAATGTTTAAAGAAACTGGACACCAAAATGCTTACTTCCCTTTATTTGTTCCTAAAAGTATGTTTGAAGCTGAGGAAACAAATGCAGAAGGATTTGCTAAAGAATGTGCTGTTGTGACTCATTATAGATTGAAAAATGATCCTGATAAACCAGGTAAGTTAATGGTAGACCCAAACGCAAAATTGGAGGAGGAGCTAATCGTTCGTCCGACCAGTGAGGCTATTATTTGGTCAACCTACAAGGGGTGGGTGCAGTCCTATCGTGATTTGCCGTTATTAATTAATCAATGGGCGAATGTGGTTCGTTGGGAAATGAGAACACGATTGTTTTTAAGAACTGCCGAATTTTTATGGCAAGAAGGACATACAGCTCACGCAACCCGTCAAGAAGCTATTGAAGAATCTGAAAAAATGATGCATGTGTATGCTGAGTTTGTTCAAGAATTTATGGCTATTCCAGTTGTTAAAGGTTTAAAAACAGAAACAGAACGTTTCGCAGGAGCTGATGAAACCTATTGTATAGAAGCTTTAATGCAAGATGGTAAAGCTTTACAAGCAGGAACCTCTCATTTTTTAGGTCAAAATTTTGCTAAAGCGTTTGATGTAAAATTTGCTACGGCTGAAGGTAAGCAAGAATATGTTTGGGGAACTTCTTGGGGAGTTTCAACTCGATTGATGGGAGCATTAGTAATGACACATTCTGACGATAATGGATTAGTGTTGCCTCCAAACTTAGCTCCGATTCAAGTTGTAATTGTGCCAATATACAAATCGGATGAAGAGTTAGAGAAAATTACTTCGGTAGTAAATGAATTAATGTCTCAATTTAAGAAATTAAAAATCTCAGTAAAATTTGATAAAAGAACGACTCAAAAACCAGGATTTAAATTTGCCGAATGGGAACTAAAAGGAGTTCCGGTTCGAATCGCTGTTGGGCCAAAAGATTTAGAGAATGGAACATTTGAAGTAGCAAGAAGAGATACCTTAAGTAAAGAAGTAGTTTCCAAAGATGGCATAGTAAATTACATCAATGATTTATTAGAAACAATCCAAAACGATTTGTTTCAACGCGCATTTGATTACAGGCAAAACCACATTACTGAAGTGAATTCTTTTGAAGAATTTAAAGAGGTATTAGAAAATAAAGGTGGATTCCTATCAGCACATTGGGATGGAACTGCAGAAACCGAAGAAAAAATCAAGGATTTGACTAAAGCTACGATTCGTTGTATCCCTTTAGATAGAGTGGTTGAGCAAGGAAAATGTATTTTTACAGGTGCCGAATCTGCTGGTAGAGTGTTGTTTGCAAAAGCCTATTAAAAAAATATATTTTTTTTCACGTCTACTCTTGTGCGTCTAAAAAATAGTTGTATTTTTGCATCCGCATTACAGAAATGAGGTCCGTTCGTCTATCGGTTAGGACGCCAGGTTTTCATCCTGGTAAGGGGGGTTCGATTCCCCCACGGACTACAAATTCTGATTAATGCTATAGTATTCCTGAACTTAGAGGGAAAATGGTCCGTTCGTCTATCGGTTAGGACGCCAGGTTTTCATCCTGGTAAGGGGGGTTCGATTCCCCCACGGACTACAAATTAGTTTTGAAATGGTTTTATGAAACAAATTTTGGTGTCTCCTTATTTGTTTTGTTAGTTAAAACTGAAGTGATTGATTGTAAAATTGATTGTGGGAGGTTTTTCTAATTTTATTGCTAATAATTAATTAGTTATTTACATTTTAAAATATACACCAAATGGCAAATCATAAGTCAGCTTTAAAAAGAATTAGAAGTAACGAAAAGAAAAGAGTATTAAACAGATACCAACACAAAACTACGCGTAACGCGATCAAAGCTTTGCGTTTGGCTACTGATAAAGCAGATGCTTCATCTAAATTATCTGCAGTAATCTCTATGATTGACAAGTTAGCGAAGAAAAATATCATTCATGATAACAAAGCTTCAAACTTGAAATCTAAGTTAACTAAACACGTTGCTAAATTGTAATTAAATACAATTGAAAAATAGTTAAAGCCTCCTTTTTAGGGGGCTTTTTTTATTCCGTATTATTTTGATGTTAAGGAAAGAATAGAAACAATTTTTTATCTCAAAATAAAGTGTACCTTTGCACCCATTAAAAATCACAGATGGAATCTATTAGAAACATTGCAATTATTGCCCACGTTGACCACGGTAAAACGACTTTGGTTGATAAAATTATGTATCACTGTCAATTATTTCGTGATAACGAAAACACAGGTGACTTAATCCTTGATAACAACGACTTAGAGCGTGAAAGAGGAATCACAATTACTTCAAAAAACGTTTCGGTTGTTTACAAAGGAACAAAGATCAATATTATTGATACTCCTGGTCACGCCGATTTTGGTGGTGAAGTAGAGCGTGTATTGAATATGGCTGATGGAGTTTGTCTTTTAGTAGATGCTTTTGAAGGACCAATGCCACAAACACGTTTCGTTTTGCAAAAAGCAATTGATTTAGGTTTAAAGCCATGTGTGGTTATTAATAAAGTAGACAAAGAAAACTGTACTCCTGAAGAAGTTCACGAGAAAGTATTCGACTTAATGTTTGAATTAGGAGCAACAGAAGAACAATTGGATTTCCCAACTGTTTATGGTTCTGCTAAGAATAACTGGATGTCTGATGATTTCAGAAATCAAACAGAAAACATCGAACCCTTATTAGATATGGTAATCCAAAATGTGCCTGCTCCTAAGGTTTCTGAAGGAACACCACAAATGTTGATTACTTCATTAGATTTTTCATCTTTTACAGGACGTATCGCTATTGGTCGTTTGGAAAGAGGAGTTTTGAAAGAAGGTATGCCAATTTCTTTATGTAAAAGAGATGGTTCTATCTTAAAATCTAGAATTAAAGAATTACACACTTTTGAGGGTCTTGGACGTAAAAAAGTAGCTGAAGTTGTAGCAGGTGATATCTGTGCAATTATAGGTGTTGAAGGATTTGAAATTGGAGATACTATCGCCGATCATGAAAATCCAGAAGCGTTACAAACTATTGCAATTGATGAGCCTACTATGAGTATGTTGTTTACAATTAACGACTCACCATTTTTTGGGAAAGAGGGTAAATTTGTTACTTCTCGACACATTAGAGACCGTTTGAATAAAGAATTAGAGAAAAACTTAGCGATGAAGTTAGGTGAGACTGATTCTGCTGATAAATTCATGGTTTTTGGTCGTGGTGTATTGCACTTGTCTGTTCTTATCGAAACGATGAGAAGAGAAGGGTATGAGTTGCAAATTGGACAACCACAAGTTATCATCAAAGAAATTGATGGTAAAAAATGTGAACCAATTGAAGAATTAACCATTGATTTACCAGAATCACTTTCAGGAAGAGCTGTAGAGTTTGTAACTTTACGTAAAGGTGAGATGTTGAGTATGGAAACTAAAGGTGAACGTATGATTATCAAGTTTAATATTCCATCTCGTGGAATTATTGGATTGCGTAATCAATTGTTGACCGCTACGGCTGGTGAAGCAATTATGGCACACCGTTTCATAGGATATGAGCCTTTTAAAGGTGAAATTTCTGGACGTAATAAAGGATCTTTAATTTCAATGGAAAAAGGAAAAGCAATTCCGTATTCTATCGATAAATTACAAGATCGTGGAAAATTCTTCGTGGAGCCAAATGCTGAAATTTATGAAGGTCAGGTAATTGGAGAAAACTCTCGTGGAGATGATATGTGTGTGAATGTAACAAAAGAGAAAAAACAATCTAATGTTCGTTCTTCTGGGAATGATGAAAAAGCAAGAATTATTCCACCAATCATTTTCTCTCTTGAAGAAGCGTTAGAATACATTCAAAAAGATGAATATGTTGAGGTTACTCCAAAAAATATTCGTTTACGTAAAATTTATTTGACAGAAACTGATAGAAAAAGATTCAAAGTTTAAGGATTAAATTTTCTTACTATAAAAAAAAACCACCAATGAACTTTGGTGGTTTTTTTATTATTGAATTTATCGTTTTAGACTAAAATGACCTTTGGCTTCTCTACCATCCTCTAATTTTAAAGTGAACCAATAATCATCTGCTGGTAAAGGTTCTCCATTTAAAGTTCCATCCCAACCTTGGCTAGAAGGTGACACTTGTTTTAATAGTTTTCCGTAACGATCAAAAATATAGAGTATTGATTTTGAACTAAAGCTAGCATTAACACCTTTTATATTCCAATAGTCGTTGTACCCGTCTCCATTTGGAGTAAAAAACTTAGGTACTCCAATTACTGCAATTTGTTTGGTAGTAGTACCACATCCGTTTTTATCAATTATATAAATATCGTGGATTCCAGCTGCCACATTTTCAAATAAATTCGAAACTTGATAGGGTCCTAATGGCGCATCTAAACTATATTCATAATCTCCTTGTCCAGATACGTTTACCCTAACTGAATTTAGTTCTGTTAAATCCACAATATCAATACTGTTGATTGTGGCTATATCTGAAGCAGTTACGTTGATACTTCTAGTTCTGAAACATCCAGCTGCAGTGGAAACTGTAACTAAATAATCTCCCTCCTTATTTACATTTAAATTATAGTTATTCTCGTTAGGAATTATACTTCCGTCTTTACTCCAGGTATACGTATAGTTTGTTGTAGGACTAGAATCAATAATATCTGCAGTAAGATCAACAAAAAAAGAGGGTAAATTGGAACAAACTAATTGATTATCATGACCGTCATCGTTTGTGTCGATAGCTGGTTTTGGATTTACTTTTAATTTAACATGTGGCCCTAATCCAAAGCAGGAATTATCAGCAATACTTTCTACCCTTACCCAAATGTCTTGGTCATTTGGGTAGCCAATGTTTCTATAGGTTGTTGTATTGGTAATTTCGTTCGTTTCTGACAATGCATCGGCTTCATTGCGATAGTATTTAATTGAATATTGGTTTAAAGGAGGTAGTAAAATAGTTTGAAGTGCCAATGTAGTACTGCTAAAATCAAATTGAGCTACACCATCTATATCAGTACTTACTGAACCTATTTCATCGTCACAGGTTTCAAATTCTTTTTTAAAGCTAGCAGGGATTTGAGTGGAAGAAACGATAAGATTCATTTCTGAAACACTGAAGCAATTATTTGCATTTTCAACTCTAACCCAAATGAGGCCTCTATTGGTTGATGAGTAAGTTGTTGGATTAGGAATTAAGGTAGCAGTATCTTTTGTGGCTGCCCCAGAAGGAGAAGTATAATAAGTAAAAGTTTCAGTTGCTGAGTTCGTTGAAATGTAGCTATTTTTTTCGGTTAAGTTAAAATCGGAAATTCCATCTGAATTATCATCGCATTGTTTTAATTCAATGACAGAGATCAAAGTAGGCAACGCGTATACGGTTAATGACGTAGTACTAGAAATCAAACCGCAACTATTCCCCGTTTTATTTAGCTCAACACGATATTGGTACCCATTCATGGTATTCGAAACATTAGTTATCGTTAATGTATTGGTAGTTGTTCCAGAATAGGTTGGATTATTCACCAGATTGATCCAATTTACGCCATCGTTGGAAAATTGCCATTGATACGTATTTCCTGGGTTGTCAACTACAGTAATTGTCGCATTTTGCAATTCACAGGTTGGTGTAATAATAGGTTGTGTTGTAATTACAATAGGTGCAGAAATCAAATAATTTGGATTTGGAATACTATAAGGAGCACCAACAACTAGTCCGTTTTGATTTACTGGAATTGGTGAAATCCCAAATTTTCCATCAGAATCGCCATCACTAAATCCTGCTTCTACTACATCATAACAGTTGTCTTTATCACTATCTAAATCACGGTAATTGGGGATTCCGTCAGTATCTTGATCAGTATTTGTTTCAATTTCATCTTTCACACCATCATTATCAGTATCTAGGTCTAAATAGTCAGAAATAGTATCACTATCCGTATCTTGAGGTATTGTACCCGTTCCAAAAACATCATAAAGCCCATCTTTGTTTACATCAGCATTAGAAGCAGCAACTAGTGTGTTTGGTTGTGATTCAATTAGGTCTGAAATTCCATCGTTATCAGAGTCCGTATCTAAAAAATCAGGAGTTGTATCTGCATCTGAATCTCTGGGGATGCATTTTGCTTTTATGGTAAAACTTGCTAGGTTGTTTTTTGTTTCAGATAAATTCTTATGAATAAAAGTAAGTGAACTAGTTAGATGTGATTGAAAGCTAAATGTTCCTGTTCCAGCGGTAAGTGGAGTTGTGCTATTTAAACGAAATCGGATTTCAAAAGAGGAATATTCAGTAACACCACTTTCATACACTCCGTCATAGTTGGTGTCGATTACTAATTGATTGGTTGGGTTTAAAACAGTTATGGTTTTATCAGAATCTGATTTTACAATAAATTCTCCATCTGAATTTAGAAGATCAGTTAAATTTGCTGTACCTATATATTCCATTTTCAAAGAAATAGGATTGGTAAAATTGAATTTATATTCTAAAGAGTTTCCTATTCCAATAGGTACTTCACTTACAAAATCCCCATTATTTTTTGGCACTATAGCAGCAGAACTTGTTGTTGGGACTTTATTGATACTACTGGAAAAGGTATTGGAATAGCTGTTTTTTGCTATAGTTGTACCCGTTAGGTCTAGATCTAAATCTCCAAAAGACTCGTTGCAATTAGTTATTCCATCATTATCAAAATCCAAATCAATATTATCCGGAACTGTATCGGTATCCAAATCAATAGAACAATTACTAACCGGAATTTTATCAGATAAGTTGCTTGTGTTACAACTAGGAATACTTCGTTTTACTTGATAATAACCTGGTGTTAATGGGGTAAATGTATTTCCGGTTTCGCCAACTATATCTACCCCATTATTGAGCCATTGATAGGTGTAATCTACATCCGGTTCTGTATTAAGTGTAATGTTAGGTATGCAATTTCCTGAAGCTAATATTGAATTAGCAATAGAAAGTTCAGGTTTGATGTCAAATCCAGAATAATAACTTCCATACGTTGCGGCCGAAATGGTTCCGTAATAGGAAACATATACTTGTTTGGTCGATTTTATAGCTATATTTCCGGTAAGTCCAGAAACAGAATAATAAACAAAATCAGGTTTGCCATTAATTGGAATTGGTGGTGCAGTTGTTTGTATGCCATTAATTAACACAGTCGCACCAGTTTCAGTTACAATGTTGACTACACCAACATAATTCCGACTCCCAATTAAGTTTATTTCTGGAATATTATCCACAATTTTTGGAGTAGAGCAGTTTAATGGTGGTACAAAAAATAAATTTTGATTGGCATTGGAGGTTGTTCCACCTATACTTTGGTAAGCAAATACATTTTTTGATGTTTTAATATATAAGTTGTTATTTATAAATTGACCACCATCTAAAACATATTTATCTCCAGCTTGAATTGTAGCTATAGCTGAAGTACTTCCATTGACAAAAATCTCGGTATTATCTGAATCAGCTATTAAGAGTACTCTTTCCAACACATCAGTACCTTTACCTTTTATAAAGATATAATCGGAACCAATTTTATCTGCTCCAACAATTTGATCGAAACCAATATCTCTCCCAGGACTACTTCCGCCTGATGCATTAGTTGGATCATTTGTTCCTCCAAAAGAACCACTATTGACAACAATATTTTTATTTGATTCAATTAATGCACCAATTAAATTACCTCCAGTGTTACTATTAATAGCTAGAATATAACTTTCGTTTTTATTTAGATTTATGGGAGGATCTGAAGCGTTAAATGTTGTATTATTTGCTAGTAAGGTTCCGTTAGGGATATTAGAAATTTTGACCTCCGTATTGTTTTCTGTAGCTAGGATAGAAAAAAAGTTTAATAATCCAGAAATATTGGAACTATTCAACATGGCTCCTGCTCTAAAACGTTTACCTAAGGCACTAATCCCTTTTGACACTATTCCACCGGCTTGATTAAAACCACCAGCATTAGTCCTAACATTGGCATAAACCAAACCTTCACTTTCAATTATGAATCCTTTATTTGTCACTTTTCCAGTATTGGAACTTGATTCAAATAATTGGGTATTGTCACCGTCACCAATAAAATACCTATAGGGTGTAGCTTTGTTTACTGTTGCTGAAATTGTAGTACCTCCAATAAGTATTATTTTAAATTTCACATCTTGAATACTAGGAGTTGAAATATAAATATAATGATCTTGAGGAGTGATCACTGAACTGCTTGTTAAAGGTGGTATATAGTGAGTTTTACTAAACTGTGGAAAGCAGTTTAATGAAAACAGTAGTATGAATAGTAGTGGTATTTTTTTCATTTGCTAAAAATAATTAAAATACTTTACCTTTTTAAACTAAAATGACCATTAATTACTTGATTTTCATTTAGAATTAAACGAAACCAGTAATCATCGGCAGGTAAGAGATACCCATTCAATGTACCATTCCAGCCGTTAGAAAGCGAATTCAATTGTTTTAACAATTTGCCATAGCGGTCATAAATATAAATTACTGCAGCAGGATAATTATCTAAGTCCGTGATTTTCCACACATCATTGCTTCCATCTCCATTAGGTGTAAAAAAACTTGGGTAATCTAGAATGGTAAATGGATAGGTGGAATATTCACATGTAGTAGTATTTCGGATGTAGGCATTATAATTACCTTTAGGAACTCTTGTAAATTTTGCGCTATTTTGGTATTGAATCCCATCTATAGAAAATTCATAGTTGGCTGAAGTCGAAGGTGTAATTAATTCTATAGAATTTTTACCTCCGCTAAACTCTTTGATAATAGGGGCAGGCAAACTATTTAAATTTCGACTACTTGCTAGTGTTTTTAGAGTGATTGTAGCGGTTTCTGAACAACTTAATTTTGAATTGATTCCTTTGGCATATACAATTTGGTCGCCCGAATTTGTTTTTTCAAAGGCTGTAGGATTAGTTATTTCAATAGTTAGAGCACTATCTTCATAATACTTTGAAATAGTAGTGTCTGGGTTATTATTAGTCATTATTGTATTCAAAGATGTCAAATCAAAAAATGCAGATCCTGAACCATTATCGTCACATTTGGCAAGTTGTACATCTTTAAGGTTCATGCCAATTGAATATTCAATTTTGATTTGTCCAATAAAATTACACCCACTTGAATCGGTTACCTCTACTTTGTAAGTTCCTGCTTGGTTTACCAATAATGAAGGATTAGTTTCACCTGGTATTGGAGTGCTAGCACCGTCTTTATACCATTTAAAAGTGTTTCCTGAATTGGATATTTTCGTTTGAATCTCAAAAGTTTCGCCATTACAAATAGAGGTTTTATCAACAACTAATCGGTCTTTTCCTAAATCAACAGTTGAAGTAAAACTTCCGGCTTCAATAAATACCGCAGAGAATTGTGCCCGACTTCTATCTTCTGCAATGACAAATTTAATTTTATATTTATGTCCAATTTCTAATTTGCTTTTTGCATTCAAAATTGTAGTTTGTCCGGCATAATTAATTGGACTTAAATTTGTTAAGTTAGTATTGTATTGGCCGAAATAATTTTCATTTTTAGCGTCACATTTTGTTAAAGTTGGATCGGATGACGAAATAGCAGGATGAATATTTTTTGAAGAAACTGCTGTACCATCAGGTAATGTAGCTATATTACTATAATTGCTATTTGTTGTAACATCTTTAATTAAAATCGCTAAGCCATCAGAATAGTTACATGGGTAATCTCTGATGTATTCATTGGATGCAAATAGGAAATTAAAACTTAAATAGTTAGTTTTTGATTCAAATTCAAATTCTAAAGTCGTAGCGTTTAATGAATTGATGCCAAGAATTGCATCCAAATTTGAATCACCGCTCCAACTAGCAACACTTCCACTGAAACCAGGATCATAAGGACCTTTTGAATTCTCACTTTCCCAGGTACTTAATACTATTCCTGAAGTAAAAGGGAAAGTACTTCCATTTTTGTTGAATGTTGCAAAGCTTTTTTTAATAGGAGAACCTGAAGCTGTTGCAGGATAAATGGTTAGGCAAGATGAAGTATTAGTGAGTACTTGGACTAATTCATCAGCTGTTTTAGTCGCATCAATAGTGATCGATTGCGCTGTAATTCCCATTGGGAAACAACCCATAATTAGCATTAATACTAGGTTTTTTGTACACTTCATCACTAAACAAATATACTACAAAACTCTTTTTAGAGGTGTAATAGGAAAAGGAAACCTAAAATTATTTTCAAGTATAATTTTCAGTAAATTTGTTGGAAATACTTTCCCAATGAGCGAAGAACCCTTAATGATTTTTAAAAAGCCATCTTATCCTATTAATGAGTCTTTACAAGATTACTTAGAGCGTTTTGATCGAATTTCTAAGTTCCCAATTGCTTACGATGATTTACTTCGTTTTTCCGGGTCTATCAATGTTTACGACAAAGAAGATCAAGATACTTTGTGGGTTCGAGTGTATTATAATGAATTTGAACGCGAGGAAATTGATTTAACTTTGAAAAAAATCTATTCGTTGTTGCATTCGGATGGAAATTTAGAGATCATTAAATTCTTGAATGTCGACTCGATTGACTATTGTACTTTTGGAAATTCAAAACCATTCCGAATCAAAATTCGAAATATCCTCAATGATAACTACACTCATTTTTATGTAAAAAAAGCCGATGCTTCTCGGGTATATGGTTTAGAATTGGAGCATATTTTATCGCCTGACAAGATTAACTTTCTAGTGCATCAAGATACTTTGATTGAGGAGCATATTATGGGTATTGCAGGGGATGTTTTTATCAATAACCATCTTAAGAATTGCACTGAAACAGAAAAGTCTCAAATCGCCAAAGAGTTTGTAAAGTTCAATGAACGCTCTATGATTCGCTTATTGGGTGATATGCGCGCGTACAATTATGTGGTGATTCCTATTCACGATTTTGATCAAGTAGTGTATCGTATTCGCGCTATTGACTTTGATCAACAATGTTATGAAGGGAATTTTAAAGTTTACCGACCTCAGTTTTTTAAAGAGAATTATCCGATGGTGAAATTGGTAAAAGACAAATTACAAGAAAGTTCCATCAACCAATATAAAAATGAAGAACGTTCGGTTTTGGCTAAACGAATTCACTCGGCCGAGAATAGAATTAAACGCTTACTAAAAATTATGGGTGAAGATACGTTATCAACACCTGATCATTTGGAACAGTTAAAATTAGAATTGTACCGGTATACCAATGATTTGAATTTTAAAAAAGCCAAAACAATGGGAAATATTATGAATGCTTCGTTTCAATATATTACTCGAAATTTCAAAAATGTAAATCCATTTAAATCATAAAAAATAAAAAATCCCCGATAATATTCACCGGGGATTTTTTTTAGTTTTTCTCCTCTTTGTTAAAGTAGACTAAGTAATAATACATTTGCTTTTCTTCGTCCCAACCTTTTTCTACAAATTTTTCGGCACTTTCTGGGTTAATGAAATCCATTTTAATTTGGATGTGTGTATCTAAATTGATCACATTTTTAATGGACTTTCTAGCATCTGAGACGGCACCGTTGGCAATAGGGAAAGTAGTGATATCTTCAATACTGTATTTGTCTCCCTTATCAACTTTATAGTTTTTAAACTCGGGAATTAAATCGGGATTGTCTAAGACTTCGTTTAAGAAATTAGTTTCCTCAAACTGGTCGTTTTTGGCAAAATAATTTACTGAACGATTCATGAACATGACTTCTTCTTTTTTGTCTTCGGCAGGGAAAACGACATCTTTGGCAAAGCCCTGACAAAATTTCAAGTACTTTTTAGTAATGTAATTCTCATCTTCAAAAGCATCTACCGCTAAGAAATGTTCTAACCAATAACGCGCATCGTAACGATTACTATCTACGGTTAAGATTTTATATCCTTCTTCTTTTTTGTAATTGAAAATCAAACAGCCTTTGTCTAATTTATTCAAACTTACTCCGTGTTGCAATATCATTTCCAAGTGAGTGTCTTTCTCTTCAAATTGCAAGAAATCTGCTTGGATTTCACTTTTAAAAATACCGATAGCATCTACCACATTGTTGTCAATAGCCAGATTAGTTAAATAGGTAACATACACTTCGCCATTTTTGATATGCGGGTGATTGGATTGTTCGAACAAATGTTTGGTGATTTGCTTTGAAACCTCATGAACAGTAGACGGATTGTCAAATATTTGAGAAGCGAATTTGTACATTTCATTGTAATCCAAATCTACTTCATGCGCAAACTGAAAATAGTTTTCTTCTTTTTCTCTGAAAGGTTTAAAGAAAAATTCTTTGATCAAAGGAACAATTTCATCGTTTAAGTTGAAAGGTTGTTCAGATAAAAAGATAGCTTCGTTACGGCTTTTATTTCCCACACGGTGAATAGAAAGTGAATCAATGTGGGTATTGAATAAGTTAATCATTTTATTTTACTATTTAAGAGTGTAACAGCTTAGTAGTTTACTAAGTTGATGAGTTAAAAGATTTATTTTTTAAACTTTTAACCATTTACCTTTTAACCCTTTTTTTAATTCCAATTTTCTTCGTAACCAAAATCTTCAAAGCTGTCATCGCCTTCAAACATGTCTAGATCGTCTTCGTCTAAATCATCTTCAAATTCGCCATAGATATCATCATGCATATCGGCTTCAAAGTTTTTTTCAATTGCTTCATCAGGCATTTCACCATGAGAAAAAAGCGTTTCAGGATACAAAGCACCAGCCTGTGGTTCTTCAACTGCAGCTAATTCTACCAAGAAAGTCCACATATTGATAAAGTCATATACGTAGATAATTTTGGTGTTTTCTTTATCTAATACATCAGATAATTTATAATCGCTCATGATGGTTTGTTCTCCAGGAACATCGCCTGCATCAAACATCGGAATTTCATCTTCCTGATTCCAAGTATCATCACAAGTATAAAATGAAGCCACTTCCATTCCGTCAAAACCAAATGAATTGAAGATAGCGTTGTGTAAATCTTCTAAAGTGTCTTCAGCAAGGATTGCAATATCTCTGAAAATATCTTCTTCTGCGTCTAGAATTACTCTGAATTTATAAACCATAATCGTTGTTTTTATAGAAAGTTCAAAGGTAAATTATTAATTAGGACACGAGCAAAATAAATCTAATTTATTTTGAGAATTGGCGAATTTGTTATTGCCTATATAAATTCAATCTACAATTCATCTCGGTTTTTTGACAATTCGGTTTTTCTTATTTTTATACCTGAATTCTTTATAGCAATTTTGTCTTGTCAAAATAGAATAGTAACAATATGATTCGAATAGTCATTATATTAACCTTAAGTTTGATTGCTATTTTGCGACAACTTTTTACATTAATCTAAAAATTATGATTGATAAATTAATTAAAGAATTCCCAAGGGCACTTGCAATTTCAACTTTTGTATTTATTGCATTGCTTCTACTTAAAATTGCTACTGGTGTTGGAATTGATTTTGATAGCAGTTTGGTAGTTTTTTATTTATATACTACTCTATATAGCTTTTGTTTGTATTATGCCAATGCTTTCTTATTTATAGTCTTAGATGATCAATTTGTTCATAATCGTTTTTCTGCTCAACGTATTGGTTTAGGATTACTGTTTTCGTTTCTAATTTCAACAGTAATTATATTTTCACTGCGAATTTTAGAAGATGTCTTTATAGAAGGAGAAAGCTGGAATACCTTTATAAATAACGAAAATCGATTTGATTATTTGATTTCGATTGTGATGACATTTTTCGTTACATTGGTATTCCATGTATTTTATTTCTACAAATCATTTCAAGAAAATAAAGTCCAAGAGCAAAAAATAATTGCGACTACAGCTAATGCGCAATTTGAAAGTTTGAAGAATCAAATTGACCCTCATTTTCTTTTCAATAGCTTGAATGTATTAAGTTCTTTGATTGAAGAAAATCCTGAAAATGCACAAAAATTTACGACTTCCTTATCTAAAATATACCGCTATGTCTTGGAACAAAAAGACAAAGAGCTGGTAGCTGTTACTGAAGAATTGGCTTTTGCCAAAATATACATGCAGTTATTGGAAATGCGATTTGAGAATAGTATTTCATATGAATTGCCAGAAATAGTAAGTGAGGATGCTAAAGTAATTCCGTTATCATTACAATTGGTTTTGGAAAACTGCATCAAACACAATGTGGTAAGCAGTACAAAACCATTACATATTACGATCCGAATTGAAGAAAATCAATTAGTGGTTGCCAATAATTGGCAAAAGAAAGAAGTATTATCAAATGGAAAAGGAGTAGGCTTGCAAAACATTGTAAATCGCTACGCTTTATTGACGAAGCGAAAAGTCAAAATTACGAACGACGAAAATTTCTTTACAGTCTATTTACCCATATTAACTAAACAACTCACTAAGATGAACACAACTAATTTTACCGAAGAAGATATGGCTTATGCTCGAGCTAAAAAAAGAGTAGAACAATTGAAAGGATTTTATGGAAATCTTACTTCGTATTGTATCGTTATTCCAACATTAGCACTAATAAATTATAATACCTTTTGGGGATTTCAGTGGTTTTGGTTCCCTATGTTGGGTTGGGGATTGGGATTATCTTTTCATGCCTTTGGTGTTTTTGGCTATGGAAAATCCTGGGAAGAACGAAAGATCCAAGAGATTCTAAACAAGGATAAAAACAATAATTGGGAATAATATTTAAATAAGTCAGCAACATGGAAAATTTAAATTCAGATCAAATTCGTTACGAAGAAGCGGTTAAAAAAGTTAAAAAGCTTAAGGGTTTTTATACACATGCAATTGTTTATCTCGTAATCAATATTATGTTTGTCATTGTAAACGTTCAAAATTTGGAACCGGGAGAAAGTTATTTTCAATTCAAGAACTTTATAACTGCCTTTTTCTGGGGAATAGGTTTGTTGGCCCATGCCATGGGTACGTTTATTCCGTATTTTATTCTCGGAAAAGATTGGGAAGAGCGCAAAATCAAACAATTGATGGAACAAGAACGCAAAACGAATAAGTGGGAATAAATACATTTTTGAATTTTATTTAAAATGAATATAATCATTATTGAAGACGAAAAACCAGCGGCTCGTTTGTTAGAACGCAAAATCGAAAAGCTAGGCTATTCTATCACTACTTTATTGCATTCGGTGGAGGAATCATTACTTTGGTTTCAAAATAATTCCCATCCCGATTTGATTTTTTTGGATATCCAATTGTCCGATGGTTTGTCGTTTGAAATTTTTGAACAAATCGATATCAAAAGTGCTGTGATTTTCACCACTGCTTATGACGAATATGCGTTGCGTGCTTTCAAATTGAATAGCATCGATTATTTATTGAAACCCATCGATGAAGAGGAATTGGCCACAGCAATTTCAAAATTTGCGAACCAATTCCAAGTGAATAGGGTTTCCAATTTAGATTTTGAAGCCATAAAACGAATGTTGGTCAATCCCATTTCCAAAGAATACAGAAAACGATTTTCAGTTAAAATTGGCCAACAAATTAAAGTAATTGATGTAGCTGAAATTGAATGTTTATACAGCGAAAATAAAGGTACTTACATTCATACATCAGACAATAGAGATTATTTGATTGACAGTAGTTTGGAAGTAGTAGAAGCAGAGTTGAATCCAAACGATTTTTTTCGAATCAGTAGAAAATATATTATCCCGTTGCAATCCGTAAAAGAGATACAGGTGTATTCTAATTCGAGGTTGAAAATCAGTTTACCCACCTACAAAGCAGATGAGGTTATTGTAGCTAGAGAACGTGTTTCGGACTTTAAAGAATGGTTGGGTTAATTAATTGAAATAGGTTTTACGAATACCAATCAAAATCAAAATCAAAGCCGAATAGGCTATAAAAAACGGAACAATCCACTCAATTTGTCCCAAAGGCAAAAGCACTGCAATAATCAGCAACTGAAATCCCAAACCATAGAGAGAAACTAGTGTCATGAACCAGTTGGGTAATGTTTTTACTCGGTACGCATCGCTGTCCATGGCGTGAATGATTTTATCAAAACCTCCGTAAACCACCGTATAAATTTTAAATAAGATATCGACTGATTTTTGACTTTCTCCAGGTAATGCTCTTGGTGTTTTGTATTCAAAAACTTTACTAGTGGTATCACCTCCAACCGATTTGTTTCTCAATATGACATAGTAGTAATTGTATAAAGTGCCTTGCAATTGGATACAAAAAAATGCAATTAAAGTAAGCCATAAAGGGGTTTGAGAGATATAACATATCGTCATTAAGAATAGAAAATTCAAAATGATATCAAATACACTGTCTAAATACCGTCCCGAGTACGAAGGCGTATTTTTTAAACGAGCCAACTCGCCATCTGCAGCATCAATTCCGGATTTGAGTACAATAAAAAAACCAGCCCAATTGTAGTGGTTTGAACCAATACAATACATAGCTAGTAACCCTGCAACCCCAAATAGAAGAGTAACATGAATAGGAGTAAAGCTCGTGTTTTTTAGGCTATTGGCAAGTAATTTTCCAAAAGGTCTTCCATAATCGGATAAATCTAAAAATTTATCTTGAGCGGCTAGTTTGGACATTGATTATGGTTAAAATGATATTGTGACACTATAGTCGAGTAATTAACGGATTATTTTTTTCGAGTTTTCCAATACTAAATAGAATTGCAATCCGAAAATTAGCGTCGCCATTACGATATGAATTGTTTGTGAACCTAAGGGGAAATTAAAATAATACATGGCAATTCCAGATAGCACCTCTATACTTAGTAATGCGATGATCCAATTTATTTTGTTAAAACTGAGATTCAATTTTCTGTTTCTCCAAAATAAAAAGGCATTGGCACAAACCACTAAAATTGAAAAACTACGGTGAGTATAAAAACCTCCTTTTGGGTTTTGCAACCAAATTTCTTTAGGTAATCCTGCTTCTACAATTGTATCTACCGATTCTCGAACTTGAGTTCCAAAAATTATTTGAACTATGGTTAAACCTAATGCAGCAAATAAAACCCATTTGAATTCATTATCAATTATCGTCGCTTTTTTCTTTTCCTGAACAGTATAAATCACATACAATTGTACTGCAACAATAAGTAAGGCAGCCAGCATATGTGTTGTTATTTTATAAGGATTCAAAACTGAATCTACCACGGTTTTCCCTAACCAAGCTTGGAATCCCATTAAGAAACAAATCAATAGATTCAAGAAAACTAATTGTTTCTTTTCTTTCCAAAAACCGAAAGAGAAAACTAAGGCAATTAGACAGGCAATTCCAGCTAAGGCACCCACTAAACGGTTGAGGTATTCTACCCAAGTGTGGAATGGATTGAAAATAGCATAATCGTGTTTGGTGTATTTTTCCCAGTGTGAACTCTCAAAATTCTTAGGTGCTACAAAATGGTCTTTGGCTACTAAAAGCGTTTCGTCTTTGATAATCACTTGACCTTTAGAATATTCTTTTCCAGTGGTGTATAACAATTCTTTTTCTTCTGTAGGCGGGATGTAATAGCCAAAGCATTTTGGCCAATCGGGACAACCCATTCCAGACCCAGTCATTCGGACTAATGCGCCTGCAATAATCACTAAATACACTAAAACTAAGGCTGCTTTTGCCGAAGGAAGAAATCGTTTTTTCATGATTAATTTACTTTTTGTAAACCTAGTTTTTCTGCTCTTTTTATTATAAAGTCGTATGCTGCTTGGTAGTCATTTGGAATTTCCCCTTCCAAAATAGCTTCTTTTACGGCTTCTTTTAATACACCAATTTCTCGAGACGGTTTCAAATCAAAAATCGCCATAATTTCTTCACCAGAAATGGGTGGTTGAAAATTCCGAACATGATCTCGCGCTTCTACTTCAATAATTTTTTTTCTAACAATGTCAAAGTTGTTATGGTATTTTTTGAATTTAGCCGGGTTTTTAGTGGTAATATCCGCTTCGCAAAGCGTCATTAAATTATCGACATCTTCGCCTGCATCAAAGACCAATCTTCGCACCGCTGAATCGGTTACTAAATCTTCAGCTAATACAATGGGTCTGGAACTCATCATGACCATTTTTTGAACAAACTTCATTTTTTGGTTCAACGGCATGTGCAAACGCTCAAAGATTTTTTTGACCATTTTCCCTCCTAAAAACTCATGACCATGAAATGTCCATCCTTGTTTTTTATTGAAACGCTTGGTTGGTGCTTTGCCTATGTCGTGTAACAAAGCCGACCATCGTAGCCATACATCATCGGTATTCGGACAAATATTATCTACTACTTCTAATGTGTGGTAAAAGTTATTTTTATGGGTATGACCTTCAATTTCTTCTACTTGATTTAAAGCAGTCAATTCAGGTAAAATGATATCCAAAAGTCCTGTTTTGTATAATAATAAAAAACCAATAGAAGGTTTTTCCGTAGAAAGGATTTTGTTTAATTCATCTACAATTCGTTCTCCAGAAATAATGGAGATACGTTCTGCATTTTTGGAAATAGAAGTCAATGAATTTTCTTCGATTTCAAAGCTCAATTGAGCAGCAAAACGAATCGCGCGCATCATTCTTAATGGATCATCTGAATAAGTGATATCTGGATCCAGAGGCGTTTTGATGGTTTTGTTTTCCAAATCTAAAACACCATCGAACGGATCTACTAAATCTCCAAAATTGTTTGGGTTTAGTGACAATGCTAAGGCATTTATCGTAAAATCACGTCGGTTTTGGTCGTCTTCCAAAGTACCGTTTTCAACTACTGGATTCCGACTTTCGAAATGATAGGATTCTTTTCTGGCTCCTACAAATTCAATTTCGGTATCTTCAAAACGGAGCATGGCAGTGCCATAGTTTTTAAAAACTTGAACTTTTGGTTTTTTAGGAAGCAATTCAGATACTTTTAAAGCCAATTCGATTCCGCTACCAACAGCAACAATATCGATATCCTTTTTAAATTTTCTTCCCAAAAGTAAATCCCTAACAAATCCACCTATAACGTAGCTTTCTACATTAAGTTCAACTGAAGCTTTGGATATGACTTCAAATATGGTATTCTGTAAAGCTAATTTGTAGTTCATGTATAAATTTGAAAATTTCAAATTAGAGTACTTACTTTCGAATCACTTTGACTTGAGCGTCGCTCGTAAGTTTTATGATTGTTGAAGGCTTTCCTGCAATTTTTTCGTGCTGCAAATTTACAACATAGTCTACACCTTTTATAATTTCGGGACTAATTTCTTTAAATGATTTTGGGGTGGGTTGCCCCGAAATATTTGCCGAAGTAGAAACCAATGGTTTTTTCATTCGTTCCATTAACTTGAAACAAAACGGTTCTTTTACCAATCGAATTCCAAGAGTTTTATCTGGTGCTATTAAATTAGGCGCCACATTTCTTGGATTGTCCAATACTAAAGTGGTTGGATTTTCAGATAAATCTAAAATTTGCCACCCCACTTCTGGAATTTCTTTGAACACATTGTACATCATTTTCTCACCATTCATGAGGCAAATCATACTTTGTGTTTCAGCTCTTTTTTTGAGTTGGTAAATTTTTGCTACCGCTTCAGGATTGGTAGCATCACAACCAATTCCCCAAACGGTATCAGTGGGATAAAGGATAATTCCTCCATTTTTAATTACTTCAAAGGCATTAAATACTTCTTGATTAATATCCATTTTATTATTAATTTAATTGATATGCTACCATAAATCCTACTCTGTAAATTAGCCATTCGCCACTTTTATTATATTTTATGGCGCCTTCATATCGTTCGTTTGTGCCTATTGTATACCCTTTGTAAAAACCTTGATGTGAACCCCCGCCAAAAAAACAATCTAGATGTATCTTTTCATTAATTTTTGCATTGTAGCCAATGGTTGATCCCATAATATAACCAACTCCTTTTTCGTATTTATTGGTGTTTAAATAATTCCATTTTTGAAAATTGAAAAGAGTTGCACCTATATGACCTCCAATATAAAACCCATTGTTTTTTTCTTTGAAATGATAGCGATATTCTGGAACAAAAATGTAAAATTGCCTTGGGTTACTTTTTATTGATTTCCATAACGAAGCGGTTACATCAAATTGGAAGGTTGATTTTTCTCCAATACTAGTTTCTACGCCTAAATTTGGAATAGTCAATAGTGTGGTCAATACGTTTCCTTTTAAATACGTTTGAGCTTGGGTATAACTACAGATAAATACTGATAAGAAGATTAAAATTTTCTTCATTTAAAGGGAATAGTTTTTTATTTTATTATTTCCTACTTAACCTTTTTCGGAACCAAAAAATAATATGGTTATTGATTTCCATCAATTGTTGTATTAAAACCGATTTTGATTTGTTTTTTTCTGCTACAAAATGAACAGGTACGTATTTTACTTTTAATTGATGATGATCGACAAAAACGTTAAGTAATCGTTCAGACATAAAGCCTAATACTCTTTCTTGATAAGGATTACTAGAAATAGTTATTTCCTGTTCCACTTTTTCAAGTATGGAAAACAACCAACTTGTGTAGTTTGAAGTTAATTCTTTACTTGCTACAAACATATTAAAGGGAGAGAATGAATTGGTTTCAAATAGTGTTTTTTTAAATGAAGCTTCATACTCAGGATATAAGTCAATTACCGTTTTTTCTAATACATCAAAATCTTTAGGTAAATGGGATAACGAATAGTGACTGTACAAAGATCGTGTTTTGACTATTTTTTTTGGTAAAATGATATCATAGCCTTCTAAATTATTTTCTTCATAACAATAATTTTGAAAATGATTCGAAAAGTACTCTTCGGTAATATTTATGATTTTATTTGCGGTTTTTGTCCCTGAAAAATCAAAAAAACGTCGGTAATGGCAAAGACCAATAATAGATACTTCATCTAGATTTTTCCATGCCCAATATAGTGCGGTTAGTTCGCAATAGTTTTTGTTTTTAGAACTTATGTTAGTTCCAGTATTGTCTACTTGATAGGGAAGATCAACTGCGCTAATTTCTTTACCAACATGAATTGGTAGAAAAGAATTGTCAGGAATATAATTGAATTCTTTGTGGGTGCAAATAAGAATTTTGGTACTCATAATAGAGAAGAATTATAAAGAATCTTTACTTTTTTTCAAGGCTGATCCAATTATTTGATGCATATCATAGTATTTATATTCGGCCAATCGTCCCCCAAAAATGACGTTTTTATCTTTTTCAGACAAGCTTTTATATTGGTTATAAATAGCGTTATTCTTGTCGTCATTGACTGGGTAATAGGACTCTTTACCTAAACTCCATTCGTCTGGATATTCATAAGTAATTACCGTTTTCTTTTGGGTGCCAAATTCAAAATGTTTGTGTTCGATGATTCGAGTATATGGAATTTTACTTTCAGTATAATTGATTACAGCATTACCTTGAAAATTAGCTTGATCCAATGTTTTGGTCTCAAATTTCAAACTACGGTATTCTAGGCTGCCAAATTGGTTGTTGTAAAACTCATCAATTTTTCCTGTAAATACTATTTTGTCGGCTATTTGCGTGAACTCTTCGCGTTGTGCAAAAAAATCAACTTCTAGACGGACTTCAATCCCGTCTAATAATCCCTCAATTAATTTATTATAACCACCAATTGGAATGCCTTGGTATTTATCATTAAAATAGTTGTTGTCATAGGTAAATCGAACCGGTAATCGTTTAATAATAAAGGCGGGTAATTCGGTCGCTTTGCGGCCCCATTGTTTTTCTGTATATCCTTTGATTAATTTTTCATAAATATCAATTCCAACTAAAGATATCGCTTGTTCTTCTAAATTTTTAGGATCCTTTATACCAGATGCTTTAACTTGTTCCTCAATTTTATTTTGTGCCTCTTCTGGAGTCCTTACTCCCCACAATTGCTGAAAGGTGTTCATGTTGAATGGCAAGTTATACACTTCATCTTTGTAGAAGGCAACCGGCGAGTTTGTATATCTATTGAACTCAACAAATTGGTTGACATAGTCCCAAATCTCTTTGTCGTTTGTGTGGAAGATATGGGCTCCGTATTTATGAACGTTAATACCCTCCACTTGCTCACAATAGACATTTCCTCCTTGATGATTTCTTTTATCAATGACTAAACATTTCTTTCCTTTTTTCTTTGCTTCGTGAGCAAAAACAGCTCCAAAGAGTCCAGAACCTACTATTAAATAATCGTATTGAGACATTTTAACTGGTATTAATTTGAGGTCAAATATAATTTAGATTTAATTATAAATGGTACTGTAGGGCAACTTGTAACTGATAATTGTTTTTGTTGTTGGGGATTTGCCACTGATAATGTCGATTTATACTTGTTCCAATTTTTCCATTCACAGTAAATTTCCCGAAATTTTTATATCCATAGGCAGAAAATAATAACTCTACCCATTTTCTATTGTATTCTCCAATACTGTAATCGGTATACACATCATATGCAAAATCAAGGTTGTGCGAAAATCGTTCACATTGTATTCCCCATACTTCATTTTTTTTCCAAAGACTAAAATCTAGTGTTTGTGAATTACTGCCAGGTCCAATACCGGCTCCAATAACTTGGCTCATTTGGGTATAGCCATGTTTTACATAGCCATGCATATACCAAGCGCCGGCTGGTCTAGCTATTCGGTCAGCGCTTTGTTGTAATTGCGTGTGTTCAAAATTAAATTTTATATAGCTGTCAGAAGAAACACTATTTTTAAAAATTTTTGCTAAACCAAATGTTAGTGCTCTAGCATGAGATGGATCTTGAAATAAATCCCATAAATCTTCTTTATGATCATTCCATCCATTTTCAAAGTAAATTTCAGAGTTAGATTCCTTGAATACCCATCTTAAAAATAAAGAAACAATTTGATCGCGTTGTTTGGCATCTTCATTTTTCAAATTTTTCTTTTGGAAAGGCGTAATTACAGGAAAATAATCGGTAAAACCATTTCCTAGTTCATTATTGTATATTTGAAAAATCCGGTTCATTCCAAGGTACAAACCAGGTATCCATTTGGGTTGGTAATTGATTGTTAAACCTGATAAATAGCGCCATTCTTTCGACTTAGTGTTTTTGTAATTGGTTCCATTTACGATATAATTATCAATTGGAACATCCAATCCAGATTCGACCAATTTTCCTGAAATAAGTTGCCATTCAAAAGATCCTATTGGGGTTTGTACGGGTTTTACAGAATTGAAAGTAAAATGCACAAAACCAGGGGCATTATTACTCATAATAAGCGAATTGTACTTGCCAGGCCCCCACCAAAGATTTTCATTAGATATACCAAAGTTTACTTTTCCAATAGAATAGTTTAGGGCAGACTGTCCCCAAAATATTTTTTTATATGCAGTAACTCCCAATCGCTCCGGAATATCATAGTTGTTTAAATAATTGAGATAACCCAATCTAACGCGACTGACAACATAGGTTGGAAACAACTCAAAGGCTAGGTTTTCGGCATACACATATTCAGGATTAAATCGAAAATTAAAATGGTTGTATTTTACTGTAAATCCTGCATTTAATTTCATTTGATATCCTTTTGCAGGAATCATTGCACCATCATTTCTTCCAAAAGGAGCCAGTGTATTGTATTGTTGGTTTAAAGTTATTGGCAAATAACTCAATTGTATTTTGTTACTTTTTATGGAATCGTTTTCAATTAATAAAGGTCTAATTGTAAACGAGTTTTCGGATTTATTTCTACCAAGTAATTGCTCGTTACGTAATCGTTCATCCTTAAAATCTAGTGATCCTAATGGTATTAATTGCGCTTTTAAATTTTTTGAAAATAAGAATAGAACGAATAGGAATACGACTTTTTTCATGGTTTTTTATTTACAATACTTTTTTCTTTCTGAAAATGAATTTTGAAACTTTTCTTAGCTTGTAACGGTACCAACTATTTTCTCGTAATTTTTTTTCAGCTTTTTTGTGAAGCGCAAGATTTTCTAAAGCAATTTGGTTTAAATCTACAGGAGATTGTTTGTCAGTATATAATAAGGCAAGCGTATTGAATTTTTTATAGCAATTGTAATAGATTCGACTGATTCTTCTACACTGAGTGAAACTGTTTGGAAAGTATTTTTTTGTTATTTGTAACGTATAAATTAAATGTGGATGAGGAACTATGATATCATCAAGTTTTTGTCTATTTACTCCAATTTGTTGACTTGAATGTATTCTGTACGAAATTAGGTGTTCATTAATATAATCCAAACTGTTTCTAGAGGCTAATATAAGTGCGATCCATTCATCATGATAAAACTTTTTTTTGGTCAAATCAGGAAATGGCAAAATAAGATCTACTATGGATTTCTTAATGCATAAAGTAGCTCCTGTAACCATATTCGCATGGTGTTTTAATAAACACAATAAGTCAACAGGTTTTTCTAAATTCTTTTCGAAGAAATAAAAGGAATCCCACATATCTGTATTTGGAATAGTTTCATTGAAGTCATTAATTAATTTTCCGTTGGTAAATATTCCTTCTAATGTCTCGTTTCCTTCAAATTTTGCAATTATTTTTTCTACTTTATAATAATCCCAAACATCATCTTGATCTGCTAAAAAAATATACTCTCCGGTGCATTGAGAAATTGCATTTTCAAAATTCTTTGTACTCTTAAGGTTTTTTTTGTTTTGAAAAAGTTGAATTAAACCGGGATGTTTTTCAATATACTCATTTATGATTGCTACAGTAGCATCAGTAGAACAGTCATCATAAATAATAATTTCATCAATTAGTCGCGATTGATTGATAATACTATTTAATTGATCTTTGATGAATTTGGAACCATTATAGGTGCACATTGCTACTGATAACTTCATGGTTTACGGTTTAAATTGCTATAGATTTACACCCATTTAATGGATTTGTTTTGTAATGAATTTTTAAAAATAGTTAAAATAGTGTCAACTTCTATAGTACTATTAAATTCATGTTGCAATTTACTTATTTGGACAATTGATTTTTGAATTTGCTTTTTGTGTTTATAAAAATCAAACAAACTTTTTAGGATCCAAAATTCTCCTTTGATGAGATGCCATAATAAAGTTGTTGTCACTAATTGTGAATACCATGCTGTTTTTCGGAAACCTTTTAAATGAATGGCGTGCAAAATAAAACTATTCCTGTAATATGTTTTTTTCACAAAATTTGATTTATCTATTTTGTTTGTGGTGGCACTTACTTTATGAAAGCAAATAGATTGGTGTTCATAGAATAGTTTCCAACCCATTTTCCAAGCTCGTAATCCTAAATCAAAATCTTCAAAATAAAAGGGAGAGTAAATCTCATCAAATCCTTTTAATAATTTTAATTTTTGAGTGCAAATTAATGCATTAGCCCCCGAAAGATAGGTTGTAAATACGGTGTCAGTTAACTTAGTTGAATAATAAAATTTAGTTGCTTTAATTTTGACTCCTTTAAATCGGGGAAACCTAGCGTAATCCTCAGTTTGTAAACTTTGATAATTTTTTATTTGTCCCATGACACCAAAAGTGTCATTGGTGTCAAAATAGTTCAATTGGTTTTCAAAATAATTGATTGAAAGTTTGACATCGGAGTTGACAAGAAAAACAAGATCTTTAGTAGCTTTTTCAATTCCTTTATTGCAGGAGTAGGAAAAACCTTTGTTGTTTTTATTTTCAATTATATCAATAGAAGGAAATTGTTGCTTTATAAATGCAACTGAATTATCTGTTGAATGATCGTCAATAACGATAAATTCATATTCTAAATTCGAAAAGTGAAGTGCTTCAATAATAGACGGAATAAATTCCTCTAAAAGGTCTTTACCATTAAAATTTGGTAAAATAACAGAGATTGATTTTTTTAAATAAGTCACTACAACAAAGATTTGTATACGTTGTAAATGTTTGACGCAATCTGTTCGTCATTAAATTTTTGGACAAAATCATATCCTTTTTCAGCCATTTCTTTTCTTAATTCAAAATTAGTCAACAGCAGGTTTATAGAATTAGTAATCTCGTCTATATTGTTTGTGTCAATGTATAAAGTGTTTGGCCCTCCAGATTCGTGAAATACACCGCCTTTGGTTGTAATTACTGGAGTTTTTGAGAATAAAGATTCAATGATTGGAATTCCGAATCCTTCATAAAAAGACGGATAAATAAATAAGGTTGCCAATTGATACAATATAGCTAGTTCTTCAACCTCGACATCGTTTAAAAATAGAATTTTATGTTCTAGATTGTTTTGTTCAATATAGGATTCGATTTTTTTCTTATAAACAGTAGGAGTGCCAATAATTACCAGATAGGTGTCAATATTTTGTATTGCTTGAACAGCAGATAATATATTTTTTCTGGACTCTACTGTGCCAACATTTAAAATAAAATTTGTCGGAAGCTTATATTTTTCAATGATGTTTTTTTTACGTTCTGAAGAATATTCTTTTTTGAATGCAGGATTACAACCTTGATAGACAACCTTTATTTTACGCGACGGTACATTAAAGTATTTAATGAGATCCGATTTAGTTTGCTCACTTATGGCAATAACCAAATCCGATTTAGTAGTAGACTTTCTAAATTTATAGAAATAAATTGCTCGATCTAAAAATGAATAATATTGAGGTAAACTCATGAAAATTAAGTCGTGTACTGTTACAATACTTTTAATTTTAGTTTTATTCAGTCCACTAGGTATTTCACCTGATAACCCATGAAATAACTTAATTTCATCTGAAACTAAATCCTTTACAACCCCTTTTTGTCTCCATAAATTATAAAACTTTGAATAAAAAGTGGAAGTAGGTTTTTTCTCAATTACATTACTTTCGTTAGTTTCAAATAAATTTTCATTAGTAGGTATTGGATTATAAAGCAAATAGTTGTTTTCAGGAAAGTAGTGACTAAGAATTCTTACCAAATCTCGGCTATAATTGCCAAGACCAGTTTTATTGTGAAAGATTCTTTTTGCCTCAAAACCTATATTCATATCTAAATTCTAACTTGACATTTATTATTTTATATGGAACTATTTTTATATAAAACTAATTTTTAAAACATTCAAAAGTAAGTTTTTTCTTCAAATTTACATCTTATTTTTGTAAGTATTTTACTGATCTTGGACTAGTCCATGTTTTTTTAGAAATAGCGTTTCTATAATAGTTGATCAAATTCATAAAAATATAAGTATTCACTTTTAGCTTTGGAATAAAAAAGAACACTATACCAGTGATTGCTAATAGGCATTTTTCAATAAGAAGCGATAGAATTAACAAACTTTGAATTAAATGCTTGTTAAAACCTGATTTATGTTCACTTACAAAAACATGCTTTGAAATAAGGACTTCTGTTTTAGTTAGTGCTTTTGTATTTATATTAATTCGAGTTGCACCACCATGTTTGTGAAAAATATTTGCTGTTCGAATCAAACAAATTTTCCCATTCTTTTCTTGTATTTTTTTGCAAATATCAACATCTTCAAAGTATAGCCAGTATTTTTCAGTCCAACCGTTAACAGTATTGAACCATTCTCTACTCATAAATATTGTTGCTCCAGTAACCCAATCCGGAAAAACTTTTTCTTTGTGAAAATTGAATTTTTTACGAAGTGAAAAATAATTTAAGAATCGGTACAACACTCTTGATAAACCAAAGAGGGTTGATAATTTAGGGAAAAATCTAATTTCGGTATATTTATTATTTGACTCATCTGTTTGTAGACAACTCACAATACCATAATCAGTATTTTTATAGGTAGTTTTCCAAAGTTTTAAAACCGCATCTTTGTTAATAATTGTATCCGGGTTTAAAAAGAATAAATAATTTCCTTTTGCATATGATGCTCCCAAATTACAACCATTTGCAAAACCATTGTTACCTGAATTTTCTATAAATAAAATGGAAGGGAAGAGTGTTTTGAATTCCTCTAACCTTCCATCATTAGATTGATTGTCGACCACAATTGTTTCCAATGTAAATTTTGAACTATTAATAGTAATAATAGACTGGAGACAATCTTTTAGATCGTTCCAGCTTTTATAGTTCACAATGACAATTGAGATATCAACCATAAATTTAGTTTGTTAAACAGCTACGTCGTATTCTCTTAACGCATTATTCAGTGACGTTTTTAAATCAGTCGAAGGCTTACGAGTACCAATAATTAAAGCGCAAGGCACTTGGTATTCTCCGGCTGCGAATTTTTTGGTATAGCTTCCAGGAATCACAACAGAACGCGCAGGAACAAATCCCTTCATCTCTATTGGTTCATCTCCTGTTACATCAATAATTTTTGTCGAAGCAGTCAAACACACATTAGCCCCAAGAACAGCTTCTTTGCCTACATGAACTCCTTCTACAACAATACAACGTGAACCAATAAAAGCTCCGTCTTCAATAATGACCGGTGCCGCTTGTAATGGTTCTAATACACCACCAATTCCAACTCCTCCACTTAAGTGAACGTCTTTTCCAATTTGAGCACAACTTCCAACCGTTGCCCATGTATCTACCATAGTTCCTTCATCAACATACGCTCCAATATTCACATAACTTGGCATCATGATCACGCCACTAGAAATGTAAGAACCATAACGAGCCGAAGCGCCAGGTACAACACGCACTCCTTTTTCGGCATAGTTTCTTTTCAATTCCATTTTGTCATGGTATTCAAAAATTCCAGCATCCCAAGTTTCCATTTTTTGAATAGGGAAGTACATTACAACGGCTTTTTTAACCCATTCATTGACTTGCCATCCGTCTCCTTTTGGTTCAGCCACACGTAATTTTCCAGCGTCTAATAATTCGATAACTTCTCTGATTGCAGTGGTTGTAGCGGTTTCTTGTAATAAAGCTCTATTCTCCCAAGCTTGTTCTATTGTAGTTTGTAATGAATTCATTATGTAGTTTGTGTTAATTTTTGACAAAGATAGTTTTTTTGTGCGATTGACAAAAGCCTAATCCAATGATAAAGCGGCGTTAAAGAGTCAATTTATTCTGAATTCAGTTGGGGATTTATTATGAAATTTAAGTAGATTTACCCTTTTAAAATTAAGGGATAAAGTAATGGCAAGAATACTCGCTATCGATTACGGACAAAAACGCACAGGAATTGCAGTAACTGATGAGTTGCAAATTATTGCATCGGGTCTCACTACGATTCCATCAGCAACTGCGATTGATTTTTTAAAAGCGTATTTTCAAAAAGAAAAAGTAGAAGCCGTACTTATTGGCGAACCCAAGCAAATGAACGGTCAGCCTTCTGAAAGTGCTTCCATAATTAAAGGATTTGTAACACATTTCACCAATCATTTTCCGGAAATGAAAGTCATACGAGTAGATGAACGCTTTACCTCTAAAATGGCATTTCAATCGATGATTGATAGTGGATTAAGTAAAAAGAAACGTCAAGATAAAGGTTTGATTGACGAAATTTCAGCCACTATTATGCTGCAAGATTATTTGACAAGAAAAATGTTCTAATATCCCATTTTTTCAAGCGGTGTATTAGCTGTTTATTTTCTTACTTTTCAATTCAATTTTGTTATAAAATTATACTGATTTTTGCATTTTTAAGGAGTATATTTGCACCTTAAAATTTTACCCATGTCTGATACTACAATTCGAACCAATCCTGATGTAATTCTTATAGGCGCTGGAATTATGAGCGCTACTCTTGGAGTGATTTTGAAAGAATTACAACCGAATATTACTATTGAAATTTACGAAAGATTAGATACCGCTGCTTGCGAAAGTTCTGATGCTTGGAACAATGCAGGAACAGGTCATTCGGCTTTTTGCGAATTGAACTATACTCCTGAAGCTGCTGACGGCACTATTAGCCCTAAAAAAGCCATTAGTATTGCAGAATCTTTTGAAGTTTCGAGACAATTTTGGGCTTATCTAGTTCAACAAAACAAAATTGTTTCTCCGGAAAAATTCATCAAAAGTGTTCCTCATTTGAGTTTTGTTTGGGGAGAAAAAAATGTGGAGTTTCTTAAAAAGAGATTTGAAGCATTGCAATCGAATCCTTTGTTTAAAGAAATGGATTTCAGTACTGAAATTGCTGCTTTACAAGAATGGATGCCTTTAGTGATGGAAGGAAGAGATGTATCCGAACCTATGGCAGCCACCAAAATGGACATTGGAACCGATGTAAATTTTGGCGAACTAACACGCAGTATGTTCCATTACTTACAATCTCTTGAAGGTGTGAGTATGCACTTCAATAATGAAGTTAGAAAATTGAAACAGCGAAATGATGGTTCTTGGCGAATTAAGGTGCGTGATATAACAACGAACCAAAAACGTAGAGTCTACCCCAAGTTTATTTTTATTGGTGCAGGAGGAGGTTCTTTGCCTTTATTGGAGAATGCTAATATTCCAGAAGGAAAAGGATACGGTGGTTTTCCAGTTAGCGGTCAATGGCTAAGATGTACTAATCCTGAGGTAATTGCTAAACACGATGCTAAAGTGTATGGTAAAGCTAGCGTAGGCGCTCCACCCATGTCGGTACCCCATATTGATTCCCGAATGATAAACGGCGAAAAGCAATTACTTTTTGGCCCTTTTGCAGGATTCTCAACCCGTTTTCTTAAGAATGGTTCGTATTCAGATTTGCCTTTATCCATCAAGCCAGATAATATCATTCCAATGGTTATTGCCGGAATTAAAAATATTCCTTTGACAAAATATTTGATTGAACAAGTACGTCAGAAGCCAAAAGACAGAATGAATGCCTTGAGAGAATATGTGCCAAACGCACGATCTAAAGATTGGAAGTTAGAGCGTGCTGGTCAACGTGTGCAGGTGATTAAGAAAGATGAAAAAGAAGGTGGTATTTTGGAATTTGGAACCGAAGTGATCACGACTAATGACGGAACATTATCCGTTTTATTAGGAGCTTCTCCAGGAGCTTCAACAGCCGTTTCGGTCATGTTAGATGTTGTACAAAAATGTTTCAAAGACCAAATTCAATCTAAAGAATGGCAATCCAAATTAAAAGTGATGATCCCTTCATTTGGCCAGGAATTGAATGCCAATCCGGATTTATTAGTTGAGGTGAGAAAAAGTACAACTGAGACTTTGAAGCTGAACTAAATAAAAAAAATTAAGTACTAAAAGCATCGAAATCCTCGGTGCTTTTTTGTTTTTGATTGGTAGTTTTTAACGGTAATTTGTTTTTCATTTTCATTGAAATGTACATTAACCAAATTAATTCTCTAATACTATCTATTTTTACTATTTTTGCACTCGAATTTGAGAATTAAAAGAGCTTTATTCTCATAAGTTAAATCGTAATACGACACTAATGATTTTACCAATTATAGGTTATGGAGATCCTGTTTTAAGGAAGGTTGGAACGGAAATCAATTCCGATTATCCAAACTTAAAGGAGATTATTGCCAATATGTACGATACCATGTACAATGCTTGTGGAGTTGGTTTAGCTGCTCCTCAAGTAGGGATGCCAATACGTTTATTTGTGATTGACACCACCCCTTTTAGTGATGATGAGGATCTATCTGAAGCCGATCAAAAGAAAATGAACGGATTCAAACGCACGTTTATCAATGCTAAAATTTTGAAAGAAGAAGGCGAGGAGTGGAGTTTTAACGAAGGTTGTTTGAGTATTCCAGATGTACGTGAAGATGTATACCGTAATCCGGTGGTTACCATCGAATATTGTGAAGAGGATTTTGTGATGAAAACTGAAGTTTTTGATGGTTTGATTGCAAGAGTAATTCAGCACGAATACGATCACATTGAAGGAATTTTATTTACTGATAAAATTTCGTCTTTGAAAAAGCGTTTGATTCAGAAAAAATTAAAAAACATTATCGAAGGGAAAACATTTCAAGAATATAGAATGAAGTTCTTTGGTAAAAAAGGAAGATAATTTAATAAAAATAGATACAATGAATATCGAAAAAATACTTGCTATTTCTGGTAAACCAGGTTTATACGAATTGAAAATCCAAACCCGTACTGGTTTTGTAGCCGAATCTTTGTTGGATGGCAAAAAAATTACAGTGAATATGAAAGCCAACGTAAGTTTGTTATCAGAAATTTCAATATATACTTATGAGGCTGAAAAACCTTTGGCTGAAATATTGAATGCCATTGCCAAAAAAGAAAAAAACGGACCTGCTATTTCTCACAAAGAAGATGCAGCTACTATGGCCGCTTACTTCAAAGAAATCTTACCTGATTATGATGAAGAAAGAGTTTATGGTTCTGATATCAAAAAAGTATTGAATTGGTACAATTTGTTACAATCTAAAGGAATGGTCAAGGATGAAGCTCCCAAAGCTTCAAGTAAAGAAGAATCAGTTACTGAGGAAAAGCCTAAAAAAGCAAAAGCTAAAAAAGCGTAATTGTTTTTAAACAGTTTAATATCCTGCTCAGATCATTTTCTTAGCAGGATTTTTTTATTTTTACCAAAACCTATTTCAAAATGAACTCTAGAGAATCACAACTTCAAGCTTTCGATCGATTGTTAACCATCATGGACGAATTGCGTGATCAATGTCCTTGGGACAAGAAGCAAACCTTACAAAGTTTACGTCACCTGACTATCGAAGAAACCTATGAATTGGGCGATGCAATTTTAGAAAATGATTTGCAAGAAGTCAAAAAGGAATTAGGCGATATGTTATTGCACATTGTTTTTTATGCCAAAATTGGAAGTGAAACCGAGGATTTCGATATCGCTGATGTTTGTAATTCCATTTGCGATAAGTTGATCCATCGTCATCCTCATATCTACAGTGATGTGGAAGTAAAAGATGAAGAAGAAGTAAAGCAAAATTGGGAAAAACTCAAATTGAAAGAAGGAAAAAAATCGGTTTTAGAAGGCGTTCCAAAAGGCTTACCAGCTTTGGTGAAAGCAAGCCGAATTCAAGATAAAGTAAAAGGAGTTGGTTTTGATTGGGAAGAGTCGCATCAGGTTTGGGACAAAGTACAAGAGGAATTACAAGAGTTACAAGTAGAGATAGCTGCTGGCGATCAAGATAAAATGGAAGCTGAATTTGGAGATGTCCTTTTTTCTATGATCAATTATGCCCGATTCCTGAATATAAATCCCGAGGATGCTTTGGAACGAACCAATAAAAAATTCATTACTAGATTTCAATATTTAGAATGCAAAGCGGCTGAAATGGGAAAACCATTGATGGATATGACCTTGGCTGAAATGGATGTGTTTTGGAACGAGGCGAAGCAATTATAATTTCTAATTATGATTTACTTATTACTGTCAGTTGTATTATACGCGTTGAATAATTTACTTTGGAAAAAGGTTTTACAACAAACAAATAGTTGGTTGGTAATGACTTCAAGGGCTTTTTTGACAGCTAGTATTGGAATCATCGTCATCCTTTTTTTTGCCCCAAACATGCTAAATCAAATCAGCTGGAATTCTTTTTGGAGAATTACAATTGCATCTGTATTAGGTGCATTTGGCTTGATTTGTATGTTATCAGCCCTTCAAAAAGGAACGTTAAGGCAACTAGGTATATTTAATTTATTGACCATTGCCTTTACTGTGACTTATCTATTGCTATTTGAAAAATTCAATGTATTCGATTTTGTTTCTGGAACAAGTTTAATTATAGTAGGATTTAGTATTTATGTTTTTCAAATTCAAAAATTACCTACAAATGAATCCAATAGTAAGACAGTCATATATTATATTTTAATGTCGTTATTTTTCGCATCCTCTGGATTGGTGCATTGGTATAATTTCAAACAATCTATTTCGCCACTTTTTTCAGTGGTAAATCAAGAAGTTATTGTTTTTTTAGTCGGAGGTATTGGATTAATAGCCCAACCTAAATCAGTAAAAGAACATTGGTTTCAATCAATGATAAAATCAGCTAATTTAGTATTCATCATGGCAGTATTGATTTTTGCTGCTGTTTGGACTGGTTTTTTAGGATTGAAGATTACCAATCCATTATTAGCATCGCTTTTACCATTGGCAACTCCTATTTTAACAATCCTTTTTGGAGCTTTATTTTTTAAAGAAAAATGGAATAAAAAAATAGGTTTGGCACTATTTATTATTGCTATTGGTGCTTATGTATTGCATCTTAATCTAAATCATCAATAGTTAAAAATTGGGTTAAAAATTCAACTGAAAATCTCTTGAATCCAGTTTGAATAGCTATTGATTCATATTCGTTTTGAATTTTAAATAACTCTTCTTCATTTGACGACAATGCTATGGCCAGATGGTACTTTGTAATCAAATAAAAAAGTTTAATATAATCAGAATACGACAAACTAAATTTAGAAAGATCTATCAAATCAAACCCGATTTTAGCTTCTTTAAATTTAGCTTCATTGATTAAATGTAATGTTTGGGTAAGTAATATCATAGCTTGTGAGGGGTAACCGCTCCAGTTCGCTATGGTTAACAGATCCTCGTAATAATTTTGAATTAGATAATTCGTTTTTTCAAAGTCTTTTATAAATAGTAAAGCGGGAAATAATTCTATAGTTAACAGATTGACTTGATCTGATTTATTGAGTAGTATTAAAAATTGATTCCATGTTTTTTCATACTCTAGTTTATTTTCTTGCTCATTAAAATAAAGTAAGTTGTATGCAAAACACCGACCTTTTAATACAATAAAAAAATCAGGTTGTAATCGATTTAAATCGACAGGTTTTAAATTAGAACTATTGGACAAATAACAATTGTAATTTAAAATTAAATCGTAAAATAAAGCTTCATGGCTATCCGCTAAAGCATGTTTTTTTGCCTCTCCAATAAAATCTCCATAATACCCATTAAAAAAGGAATAGTCTATAAACCAGTGCAATATGTTTTCTCTGAATAATTGATTAGGAGTGATTTTTTGTATTATTTGTGTAATATCATCCTTGTTTAAACTTCTAAAAAGTAAACAGATGTTTGCTGCTAATTTTAATTGATTAGCTTCTTCAAACTTGAAAATTCTCGCATCAAAAAATTGATTTAGTACCGAATATTTTTTCTTATAAATAAACGTTTTAATTATAGAGGCAACTTTTAAGTGGTAATCAGTTGTGTCTTGTTGCGATTCCAACCATTGAACATCAATTTCATTAATCGTTTCACTTAATTCAATTTTAATCGTTTGTGTCCATACAAACCAGTCATTGTCTTTTAAATATTTCTTTTGATAAGCACTAAAATTTTCATAGCCTATATAGTGACTTAGAGTATTTAAAGTATTTAAATTTGGAGTAGTTCCTTTTAAAAAACCAAAAAAACGCCGTAATGTATTATATCCAATTTTTTTCTTGGTTTTCCACTCAATCGCTTCATGAACCATTTTTAATTCGGTACTATTTTCAATTCGGAAACCAATTTGTTTCTGAATATCGATACGTAATTGACTATAAGTTTCTGGATTCATCGGTATTGAAAATTTATGGGCTAATTATGGGCTAAATATACATTTTTTGCGATTTATATTTGTTATGTATTTTAATTTATTGTTTTGAAAATTAGGAATCTTGTAATTCCCTTTAATTGGAAAAGATATGTTGTTTAATAATAGTATAGACCGAATCCAGGTAGTCGAAACAGAATTGTTGATTAATGTTAATTTAATTAATCAAAAAAAAATCCCTTTGGAAGAGATTAAAAAAGTATTTGTTTCAGTAAAGAAAATTCCTGTAATCTATGAAATTGTATATATACTTATGGGCGGAATTTTTATTGGATTAAATTTTAGTTTTTATCCAATTGGTTTCTATTTCTGGTTGGTTTCTGCAATCTATTTGTTGGGAGAATTTATCGTACATAATTATAAAAGTTGTACTTTAAACGTAGAACTTCAAAATGAAAAAGTACAGATTCGTTTCATACCCTATGAACTTAAATACCAATTAGTTCATAAGATTAATGAAATTAAATTTAGAATTAGGTAATGGGATTTTAATAGTGAATTCTATTCAGCCATTTTCTTTAGTTTGCCAATTTCTTTTAGCGTAATCTTTTTACCAGCCAATTCGATTAACCCCAATTTATTAAAATCAGAAAGTAAACGAATACAACTTTCGGTTGCTGTACCAATCATGCTGGCTAATTCTTCTCTTGATAATTGCACTTTTAAACTGTTATCTTCATTTTTTCCAAAGGTGTCTGCTAGATACAATAGAGTCTCGGCTAAACGTTCTTTAACCGTTTTTTGTGCCATATTTACCGAATGAAGATCGGCTTCTTTTAAGTCACCACAAATTGTTTTCATGACATTCATAGAAAACTGATTGTTTTTGTCAAAAAATCCCATTATTTCGGTTTTTGGAATGAAGCATACTTCCATATCTTCTAAGGCAACGGCACTTAAGTTAACCGGTTCATCGCTTATGATGGAACGTTGTCCTAACAATTCTCCCTTGGAAATTAATTTTACAATATGATCTTTACCATTCGCACTTAATTTGGACATTTTGCAAACGCCATCTTTAATACAATAAATGCCATTAATGGTGTCTCCTTCTTCAAAAATCACTTCACCTTTTTTAATGGTGTACGACTCTTTGCAGTCAGAAAGATGTAGAAGCTCTTCTTTGTTTAGTGCTTTTAAAGAGCTGAATTCTCTAACGATACATTGTTCACATTTACTCATAATACCAATTGGGACTTTATTGAAAAACAAATTTAATGATTATTATGACAAATGTCATATTTTAAGTTGTAACTATTGGTAACCTTTGTCACAGGTAAATTGAGCAAAGAGTATGGATACAAAAAACTGTTTCCATTGTGGTTTGGATATTGTAGAAAAAGAAGAAATTATTTTTGATGATAAATCATTTTGTTGTACAGGTTGTAAGACCGTCTACGAAATATTTAGTCTCAACGATATGACTTGTTACTATGATTTTGAAAAATCACCTGGAGCAACTCCGCAAGATATTAATGGTAAATACGATTTCTTAGACAATGAAAGTATTGTGTCAAAATTGTTGGATTTCGAAGAAAATGCAACCGCTATTGTTTCACTTAGCATTCCTCATATACATTGTAGTTCATGTATTTGGATTCTGGAAAATTTACAACGTCTTAAAAAGGGAATAAGTACGTCTCAAGTTAATTTTCCTGAGAAAAAAGTCCGTATTACTTATAGTCCAGAAGAAGTTTCTCTTAAAGAAATTGTCTATTTGTTAAGTGGCATTGGTTATGAACCTTATATTAGTTTGGAAAATTATGAAGCGGGTTCAAATACTGTTGATAGAAGTTTAACCTATAAATTAGGTGTAGCCTTCTTCTGTTTTGGTAACATCATGTTACTTTCTTTTCCAGAATATTTTGAAGTCAAAGAATATTGGTTGGATCAATACCGCGGCTTTTTCCGTTGGTTGATTTTCGCCTTATCCTTACCAAGTTTTTTCTATTCTGCTAGCGGTTATTATATATCGGCGTATAAAAGCATCAAATCCAAAATGCTCAATATTGATATTCCTATTGCTTTAGGAATTATAGTGATGTTTGTGCGAAGTACCGTTGATATTGTAATGGACTATGGATCGGGTTTTTTTGACAGTTTAACCGGATTGGTTTTCTTTATGCTTTTAGGAAAAATGTTCCAAATCAAAACCTATAGTTTTTTAAGCTTTGAGCGTGATTTCAAATCCTATTTTCCAATTGCAATTACGCGTATCCAAGGAAATCTGGAAGAAAGTGTTCCTATTTATGATATTGAAAAAGGTGATCGATTATTGATTCGAAATCAAGAATTAATTCCGGTAGATGGTATTTTGATTACCGAAACGGCTGAGATTGATTATAGTTTTGTAACTGGTGAAGCCACTCCAATTACTAAAAAATCGGGCGATAAAGTATTTGCAGGAGGGAAGCAGATAGGAAAAATGATTGAAATGGAAGTCTTGTATTCAGTATCTCAAAGTTATTTGACGCAACTATGGAGCAACGATGTTTTTCAAAAAAATGTGGAGCAAAAACACAAAACCATTACCGATCAGATTTCGCGTTATTTTACCCCTATTTTACTTTTGATTGCATTTGCTAGTTTTGGCTATTGGATTTTGAAAGATACCAATACCGCATTTAATGTGTTTACTGCCGTATTAATTGTCGCTTGTCCATGTGCTTTGGCATTGACCGCCCCTTTTACTTTTGGTAATATTTTACGAATATTGGGCAAGAAAAAATTCTATCTCAAAAACGCTTTGGTTATTGAGCAGTTAGCCAAAGTAGATACAATCGTATTTGACAAAACCGGTACCATTACCACCAATAAAAAATCCAATATTGTATTTCAAGGAAATTCAATCTCAGAAGTTGATCTTGTTTTAATTAAAAATGTGCTGCGCGCTTCCAATCATCCATTGAGCCGAATGTTGTATGATTTTTTACCAGAAACCCAAAAACTGAAATTGGATCATTTTGAAGAAATAACGGGCAAAGGGATTCAGGCAACTCTAAACGGAACAACGATTCAATTGGGTTCGGCTTCTTTTGTGGGTGCCAATGAAGAAAATGCTATTCAACAAACTTCGGTTCATATCACAATCAATGAAAATTATATTGGGAAATATGTCTTTAACAATCAATATAGAGAAGGCTTGTCTTCCCTTTTTGCACATTTAAGTCAAGGGTATCAACTGAAAATTTTATCTGGAGATAATGAAGGTGAACGAAAAGCTTTGGAACAATTATTACCACCGGGCACTGAATTGATTTTCAATCAGAAACCAGAACAGAAATTAGAGTTTATTAAAAACTTACAAGAAAAAGGCCAAAATGTAATGATGGTAGGCGATGGATTGAATGATGCTGGAGCTCTGGCTCAAAGTAATGTTGGGATTTCTATTGCAGAAAATGTGAATGTTTTTTCACCGGCTTGCGATGCTATTTTGGATGCTAATGTTTTTGATCAACTGGATTCGTTTATGGCACTTTCTAAAAAAGCAATTACGACAATTAAAATGAGTTTTACAGTCTCTTTATTGTACAATGTGGTTGGACTATCCTTTGCAATTACAGGTAATTTATTGCCTCTTGTTGCAGCAATTGTAATGCCTTTGAGTACCATTACAATTGTCAGTTTTGTAACATTAATGAGTAATTATTTTGCAATGAAAACAATAAAAAATAAAGTGGTTTAGCGTTTTGAATCAGGATAAATTTAAATTAAAAGTGAAGGTATGATAAATGTCATATTTTGTAAAAACAACTAAGGCTAATTTTGTTAACATAATTTTAAGGTATGAGTGTCATTTATTTATTAATCACCGTAAGTATTGTTATAGCGATTGGGTTTTTTATAGCGTTTATACGAGCTGTAAAGACCGGCCAATATGATGATGACTATACTCCGTCTGTCCGAATGCTTTTCGATGACGAACTTAAAACTACCCCAAATAAATCAGTACAAACAACAGTAGAAAAACAAATTTAATTATGGAAATGCAACAATTTTATTATGACAACAAAATTGTAAAGAAATTCATTTACGCTACCATTATTTTTGGTGTAGTGGCAATGTCTGTAGGGCTTTTGGAAGCTTTCTTTTATCTTTTTCCAAATTTAACCGATGGAATTTCATGGTTGAGTTTTGGTAGATTAAGACCGTTACATACGAATGCCGCAATTTTTGCCTTTGTGGGAAATGCTTTTTTTGCAGGAATGTATTATTCAATGCAACGATTGTTGAAAACAAGAATGTTTAGTGACTTCTTGAGCAATTTTCACTTTTGGAGTTGGCAATCAATTATTGCAGCAGCAGCCATTACTTTACCTTTAGGTTATAGTTCGTCTCATGAATATGCCGAGTTAGAATGGCCAATTGATATTGCCATTACTTTATCATGGGTAGCTATGGGTATCAATATGATTGGTACCATGATTAAAAGAAGAGAACGTCACTTGTATGTTGCTATTTGGTTTTATGTAGCCACATTTGTAACTGTTGCAGTATTGCATATTTTTAATAATTTGGAATTACCGGTTTCAGCTTTTAAAAGTTATTCTGTTTATGCAGGGGTGCAAGATGCTCTAGTACAATGGTGGTACGGCCACAATGCGGTGGCATTTTTCTTAACTACCCCTTATTTAGGATTGATGTATTATTTCGTGCCTAAAGCAGCGAATCGTCCTGTATACTCTTATCGGTTATCAATTATTCACTTTTGGTCTTTAATTTTCATCTATATCTGGGCTGGACCTCACCATTTATTATATTCTGCATTGCCAACTTGGGCGCAAAATTTAGGTGTTGTATTCTCAATAATGTTGATTGCTCCATCTTGGGGAGGTATGATTAACGGATTGTTAACTTTAAGAGGTGTTTGGGATAAAGTACGTGTAGAACCTGTATTGAAATTTTTTGTAGTAGCGATTACGGGTTATGGAATGGCCACTTTTGAAGGACCTATGTTGTCACTGAAAAATGTAAATGCAATTGCACACTATACAGATTGGATTATTGCACACGTACACGTAGGGGCTTTGGCTTGGAACGGATTTATGGCCTTTGGTATGATTTATTGGTTAATCCCAAGAATGGCAAAAACTACTTTGTATTCTACTAAACTAGCTAATTTCCACTTTTGGATTGGGACTTTAGGTATTATTTTATATACTTTACCTATGTATGTTGCAGGTTTCTTGCAAGCTTCAATGTGGAAACAGTTTAATCCAGATGGAACTTTAACCTATGGAAACTTCTTAGAAACAGTGACTCAATTAATGCCAATGTATTGGATGAGAGCTATAGGAGGTACATTATATTTAACTGGTACATTAGTTTTAGTTTATAATATTTTTAAAACTGTAAGAGCGGGTCAATCTATTGAAGATGAATTAGCCGAAGCTCCTGAATTACAAAAAATTAGTAGCGGTAGAACTAAAGGTGAAAAATTCCACCCTTGGTTGGAAAGAAAACCGATTCAGTTGACCATTTTGGCTACCGTTGCGATTTTAATTGGAGGGGTTATTCAAATCGTTCCTACGATTATGGTTAAATCTAATATCCCAACGATTACAAGCGTTAAGCCTTATTCTCCTTTAGAATTAGAAGGTCGTGATTTATACATTCGCGAAGGATGTGTGGGTTGTCACTCACAATCTGTTAGACCTTTCCGTAGTGAGGTAGAACGTTATGGGCCGCAATCTAAAGCGGGAGAATTTGTATATGATCATCCATTCCTTTGGGGTTCAAAACGTACAGGTCCCGATTTGTTAAGAGTTGGAGGTAAGTACAATGACAACTGGCATTTCAATCACTTTTGGAACCCACAAAGTATTTCAGCTGGTTCTGTTATGCCAGGATACAAATGGTTGTTTGATAATGAAGCTATGGATATTTCATTGATTCAAAAGAAAATGGAAGCAATGGTAACACTTGGTGTTCCTTATTCAAAAGATCAAGTGGCCAATGCCCAAAAAGATTTAAGAGCCCAAGCAATTAAGATTGAAGAAAGCTTGAAAAATGATCCTGACTTTGTAAAAAGTTATGAGGAAAGCAAGAAAAAAGCAGCAGCTAAAGGAGAAAAATTCGTTCCGATGAATGAAAGAGAAATCATCGCTTTGATTGCTTATATGCAACGATTAGGAACTGATATTAAAGTTAAAAAATAAATAGAAATTATGTTTGAACAAATAAAACACAATATGGAAACTATCGCTGGAGTTGCGATCTATCCCATTCTATCGTTATTGATTTTCTTTTTATTCTTTGTTGGATTGGCACTCTGGGTATTCTCGTATAAAAAAGAGAAAATCGAGGAGTTGAGTCAGATTCCATTGAATGATAATCCTACATTATAATTTTTAAACTGCTTAAAATGAAAAAATTAATCCCTGTATATGTAAGAGTTCCCATTATATTCTTCGCTGTTTTTGGAGCTATGGAATTTTTTATTGACTCTGGAGACCGACCTGCATTTATCAAGTTTCCAATGGTTGCTGTTTTCTTATTTGTTTTCCTATTTCTATTAATTGCAATTGAAATTACAGTAAGTGCTATCGATAAAATCACCTATCATTTATTGACTGAAGAACAAAAAGCAAAGTTGGAAGAGGTTAGCTCAGTTGCTATTGCTGATAGTGAATGGATGAAGAAGTTAATGAAATTATTAACTAAATCGCAACCAATTGAAAATGAAGGCGCATTATTATTAGATCACGATTATGATGGTATCAAAGAATTAGATAATAATTTACCGCCATGGTGGGTATATTTATTCTATGCTTGTATTGCTTTTGCAGTTATCTATTTGGTTCGCTTTGAAATCATGGGAGCTGATGACCAAGAGATGGAATTGAAAAAAGAAATGGCACAAGCCAAATTTGAAGTGGCCGAATACATGAAAACGGCTCCTGATTTAATGGATGAAAAGACAGTGACTTTGTTAACTGATGCTCCTTCATTAGCGGAAGGTAAAACCATATTTACAACCAATTGCGCTGCTTGTCATAGAGCTGATGCGGGTGGTCAAATTGGGCCTAACTTAACAGATGACAAATGGATTCTGGGTGGAGGTATCAAGAACTTATTTCACACAGTGACTAATGGCGGTCGTGATGGGAAAGGGATGATTGCTTGGAAAGGAACTTTGAAACCTAAAGAAATTCAGAAAGTAACCAGTTATATTATTTCTTTGAAAGGAAGTAATCCTAAAGATCCAAAAGCTCCAGAAGGAGAGGTTTGGGTTGAGGAAGCTACAGCAACACCTGCAAAATAAGCCAACTAACTAAAAGACCAATTTCAAATTAGAAATTGGTTTTTTTAAATTACAATACCATGTCAAACATACAAGACGAATCATTTAGAGATAGCATTGGTACCATTGATGAAACCGGACACAGAAAATTTATTTTTCCAAAAAAACCTTCCGGGAAGTTGTATGAATACCGTAAAATAGTAAGTTATTTTTTATTAGCTATTTTAATTGCCAATCCATTCCTTAAAATCAATGGCAATCAATTCATGATGTTCAATGTTTTGGAACGTCGTTTTAATATTTTTGGATTTCCATTTTGGCCTCAAGATTTTTACTTGTTCGTATTGTTTATGATTTTGGGAGTCGTTTTTGTCATTCTCTTCACGGTTATTTTTGGTCGAATATTCTGTGGATGGATTTGTCCGCAAACTATTTTTCTAGAAATGGTTTTCCGCCGAATAGAATATTGGATTGAGGGAGATAGAGGGGCTCAAATTCGATTAGCCAAACAAGAATGGAATGCTGAAAAAATCAGAAAGAAAGGATTGAAATGGTCGATATTTTTGGTTATTTCTTTTTTCATTGCCAATGTATTTTTAGCCTATTTAATTAGTAGTGACGAACTATTTAAAATGATCGAAGACGGACCTGAAAGTCATTTAAGTACTTTGATTGCGTTGTTGATTTTTACCGGAGTTTTCTATTTTGTATTCGTTTGGTTTAGAGAACAAGTGTGTATTATTGCTTGTCCTTATGGAAGATTGCAAGGGGTGCTTTTGGATAACAAATCGATTAACGTTGCTTACGATTTTGTTCGTGGCGAAAAAGAATCGGGTAGAGCTAAATTAAATAAAAATGAAGATCGTGCCGCTTCTGGAAAAGGAGATTGTATTGATTGTCATCAATGTGTTCATGTTTGCCCCACTGGAATTGATATTCGAAACGGAACGCAATTGGAATGTGTCAACTGTACCGCTTGTATCGATGAATGTGATTCGATTATGGAAACGGTGGGTTTACCTAAAGGATTGATTCGCTATGCTTCAGAAGACGAAATAGAAAAGAAATCCAAATTTCAGTTTACAGCCAGAATGAAAGGCTATACTGCGGTTTTGGTAATTTTAATTGGAGTTTTGACAGGACTTTTGTTTTTAAGAACCGACGTAGAAGCTTCTATTTTACGATTACCAGGACAATTGTTCCAACACAAAGGGGACAATATTAGTAATGTATATACCTTTAAAATAATTAATAAAACGAATGACGAATTTAAAGACATTCACTTCAAATTGGTTGGAATTAAAGGAACATTAAATGTAGTGGGACATCAGGATTTTAAAGTTCCAAAACAAGGAATGAATAGTGGTACTTTATTTATTGAAATCAATCAGTTTTTATTGGAAACCGATAAAACGAAGTTGGAAATAGAAGTCTATAACGGAAATGAAAAAATTGAAACAGCTACAACCAATTTTCTTAGTCCGAGAAGTTTCGATTAATTAAATAAATAGAATATGAAAATTAAATTCAATTGGGGAACAGGTATAGTAATAGCATTTGGCTTATTCATGACCTTTATTTTGTATTTTGTTGTTGAGGTGCAATCCAATTCCAAATACGATAATGATTTGGTTGTAGACGAATACTATAAGCACGATGCCCGTTTTGGTGAAGAAATGAAACGTACCCAAAATGCGCAGGATTTGGGCGAAAAACCAAAGGTAGTAGTAACCCAAAGTGGAGTTCAAATCATTTTTCCTTCCGCTTTTGTACCTAATAAAATTAAAGGAATAGTATCCCTCTATAGGCCATCTAACAAGAAATTAGATTTTGAAATTCCGATTTCAATTTCTGAACCAACTTTGCTCATACCTAATAAAAGTTTGGTAGGTGGCCGCTGGGATATTAATATGGAATGGCAATACGATGGCAAATCGTATTTAACCAAAGAAACTATTTATATTCGTTAGACAAGTATGTTGTATTCTGCTTTCATCTTTGGCTTAATTAGTAGTCTGCATTGTATAGGTATGTGCGGACCAATTGCCTTGATGATTCCTGTAGATAGAACAAATCCAACTAAAAAAGCTATACAAATTATTACCTATCATCTGGGGAGATTATCTGCCTATGCGTGTATTGGTTTTATTTTTGGCTTAGTCGGAAAAGGTTTTTTTCTGGCTGGCATTCAACAACGATTGTCTATATTCATTGGAGTTGCCATGATTATTACGATGCTAACTCCCGAAAGAGTTTTGGCTAATTATAATTTTTCAAAACCTGTTTATCGTCTGATTTCTAAAATTAAATCGTCTTTAGGAAAGCAATTTAAAAACAAAAGTTATAAATCCTTATTTACTATTGGACTTCTCAATGGTTTCTTGCCATGTGGAATGGTCTATGTAGCGCTATTTGGTGCTATTGCTATGCAAAATGTTCCTTTTGGAATTCTATATATGCTGCTTTTTGGTATTGGAACCATTCCAATGATGAGTAGTGTTACGTATTTGAATTCGATTATGACAGTTTCATTTCGAAACAAAATTCAAAAAGTGATTCCCTATATAGGAGTTGTTATCGGTGTTTTGTTTATTCTTCGCGGATTAGGATTGGGTATCCCATATGTGTCTCCAGCCAATATGAGTTTGTTTGTTCAAGAAACACCCAACTGTCATTAGCAATTAAACGGTCATAGAAAACAAAGCTGTATCCGGCGCTTTTCGTTTTAATAGTAAGTCAAAAGCCATACAAATATTGCGAACAAATGGTTTGCCTTCTTCAGTAACTTGTATTCCGTTGGGAATGAAATGAATCAAGCCATCTTTTTCCATTTCCTTTAATTGGACCATAACTTCCGGAATTTCTTTGAAGTAGTACTTTGATTCTGCCCATGAAGTTTCAAATTGGCACATTAAATTCAAAATATGTCTTCGAATGATTAAATCTTCCTCCGTCAAAAGATGACCTCTAAAAACAGGAATAGTATTCGCATCCAATAGTTGGTAATACTCTTCAATCGATTTTACATTTTGAGAAAAACTGTACCAACTGTCACTAATAGAAGATACTCCTAAGCCAATCATCAATTGTGTTTTTGAAGAACTATACCCCATAAAATTTCGGTGCAATTTGCCTATTTCAAAGGATTCAAATAAACTATCTGTTGTTAAGGCAAAGTGATCCATCCCAATTTCGTGATAGTCATTTTTGTATAATAGCTCTTTGCCCGTTTCATATAATTCTCGTTTGGCGGCATCTTTAGGAATGTCCTCATCATTAAATCCGCGCTGACCATTTCCTTTGATCCAAGGCACATGGGCGTAACTATAAAAAGCCAATCGATCGGGTTGTAATGATTTGGTTTTTTCAATAGTATCAATCACATCTTCTTTTTCTTGAAACGGCAAGCCAAAAATAATATCGTGACCGATTGAGGTATATCCTATCTCTCTAGCCCATAAAGTAACTTTGGCCACATTAATAAATGGTTGTATTCGATGAATGGCCTTTTGAACTTTTTCAGAATAATCTTGAACGCCAAAACTCACACGTCTAAATCCAAGTTCGTATAGTTTTTGCAACTGCTCACGAGTTGTATTATTGGGATGTCCTTCAAAACTAAATTCATATCCTTGTGCTTTATCGGCTTTCTCCAAAATTCCGAGTATCAGTGCTTCTAAATTTTCAGAAGAGAAGAATGTAGGAGTTCCACCACCCAAATGAATTTCTTTAATTTTAGGTTTTTCGCCCAATATAGTGCAGTACAAATCCCATTCTTTGAGTACTGCTTGAATGTAAGGATGTTCTACTTCATGATTTTTAGTAATTCGTTTATTGCAACCACAAAAAGTACAAATGCTTTCGCAAAAGGGCAAATGGATGTACAAACTTATTCCTTCAGAAGTATTGCTTTCTACAAAAGACTTTTTAAGAGTTGCTAACCAAATTTCATAGGAAAAATCAAGTTCATTCCAGTAGGGTACCGTTGGATAACTAGTATATCTTGGCCCTGGAACATTGTATTTTTGGATTAGCGAATGAGTCATAGCAAAATCATTTGAATGATCAAAAGTAAGTCTGCTTTTCACCAATTAAAATGATATTTATCATCCCTTCAATTTAGTGCATAAAAAAACCTCAATCTTTTGGATTGAGGTTTTGTAGGGAGTGATGTACACTATTCTTGTTTCAAATTACGCAATTGCTTCAATTTTTCTTTCCAAACTTCTAAACTTTCTTTGTGAATGGCGATGTTTTTTCGAACTTCTAACACAATTGAATTTTCTTTTTTGGCATTTTTAGTATTGGTAAAAAACTGAATGTTATTTTCTAATTGGAAAATTTCGTTTTGTACTTCTTCAATTTTACGAATTAAGAATATTTTTTCGCCCTCTAATTTTCTCGAATCATTGCTTTCAGACAATTGATCCATACGATTAGTAAAACGCATCATATCAGAATCTTTTTTGCTTAAGCTTAATTTTTCGAAAAGGGCATCTAATATTTTATTGAACTTACCTTCAATATGGCGTCTAGCAAAAGGAACTTTACCAAACGCTTTCCAGTTTTGGATATGTAATTTAATACCGTCTAAATCGGTTTTATGGTCTCCTGTTAATTGGAACGCTCGTAAAGTTTCTAAATAGGCTTTCTTGTTTTCGAAAGCAGCTACTTCTTCACTGTTCTCCTCATTTTTTTGCTCTTTTAATTGGCTAAAATAATGATTACAAGCTTCTTTGAATTCTTTCCAAATACTATCAGAATATTTTCTAGGCACGTGGCCAATTTTTTTCCATTCCTCTTGAATTTGCTTCATAATTGGAGTAGAGGAAGCAAAATCAGTACTAGCTTGTAATTCTTTGGCTTTAGCCACCAAAGCTTGCTTTTTACTTAGATTGTCGTTCTGATCTTTTTTAATGTCTTTGTAAAACGAATTCTTAAACGAATTGAAATTACGAACGGCTGTTTTAAAAGCGCTCCAAGTAGCTTCATTAACATCAGCTGGAACTTTACCTGCTGCAAAAAACGCGGCTCTTAAAGTTTCTACTTTTTCTATTTGAATTAACCATTGCGTATGAGCGTTTACTTTTTCAGTTGCTAATACTTCAATTTGAGCAATAATTTCTTGTTTTTTAGCCAAGTTATCAACTTCGGCACCCCTAAGTTTTTCAAATAACAATTCACGTTTGTCGTGCATTTGTTTGGTTAAATCACTGAATTTGTTCCAAATTTCCTCGCGGTGTTCTCTTGAAACCGGTCCGATCTCTTCTTTCCAAATGCGGTGTAAATCTTGTAATTCACGGAACGCTTTGTTAATGTCTTCTTCTTGAACTAATGCTTCGACACGAGCAATAATTTTTTGTTTTTGCTCTAGATTGTGTTTGAAATCGATATCTCTAGCTTCACGGTCTAAGTGCAAATAATCGTAAAAATTTTCAACATGAAAATGGTAATTATTCCAAACGTGGTTGTATTTGTCTTTTGGTATTGGACCTGCATTTTTCCAACGTTCTCTTAACTCATTAAAATGTTTTAAGATATCTTTAATGTTAGCTTGCGGATTGATTAATTCTTTTAACTCTTCTACAATAGCCAATCGATTTTCTAAATTGTTTTTCAGACTCGTTTGTAAGCTTTTGAAGTGTTCGTTTTTCTGGTTTCTATAAACAGAATAAATGCTGTCAAATTTTGATTTTAAAGGGAAATGGTATTGGAATTCTTCATTTGGATCTTGATTTTCCGCAAGAAATTCTTCTTTTTTCTCCTCAATCAGGTGATTGTATTTGGCTAAAAAGGCTTTTTTGATCTCTTCTACATGTTCTTTTATCGATGCTACTTTTTCGTTGGATACCAAAGTATTTAATTCTTCTACTAGAGATTCCATCGATAAAGTATCATAGTCTTGCATCGGAATATCGTGACGCTCTTTTACACTTTCGTCCTCGCTTTCTTCTGCATTGCTGTCGGCGATGGCTTCGATAATGTTTTGATTATCATCGACTTCGGTAGTTGAAACTTTTATTTCCGAAATAGTTGTTGCTACCTCATTTGGTGCAGCTGTTGGTGTTGATTCCACTGAATCTGTCGTGTTTCCGTCTGCATGTTGCAGGTTATCATTCTTTTCTTCTAACATTTTTTCAATGTGTAAGGTTGCTAATTATTCAAGTCGAAAGATAGTAAACCACAATTGAATAGCAAAATAAATCCCTTATTTATCATCGTTTTACCTTAAAAAAGGGGTGATTTAACTCCTTTATTTTGAATGGTAAAAACCTAAAGTAAAAGAATTGAGATCTCATGTAATTTAGCAAAGGCTTCAAAAATTTTGCAGAATGGGTTGTACATTATTTATTCCAAATGGTCCACGCTTTTTCAGCTTGGAAAATTAACATGTCCAATCCGTTTTTAGTTTTGGCACCTTGAAGCTGCGCTCTTTTTAAAAACTGTGTTTCAGCAGGATTATAGATTAAGTCGTAAGCAATGTGCTTTTTTGTAAAAAATTCGTACGGAATCTCTGGATAAGCTGCTGTATTTGGGCTAGTTCCAACAGGAGTGGAGTTGATTATAATTTGGTATTCGTCAAAGAGAAGATCCGTGATTTGATTGTAACCTAAAGTAGTTTCGCTAGCTTGTCTAGACACGAATGTATAGTCAATTCCCAATTCTTCTAAGGCAAAAGCCACGCCTTTGGATGCGCCACCAGTTCCAAGAATTAAGGCTTTCTTGTGGTGCGATTCCAATAAAGGTTCTAAGGATTTTTGGAAACCATAATAATCAGTATTGTATCCTTTCAGTTTACCTTTTTTGGTAAATTTAATTGTGTTGACTGCACCAATTTTTTGCGCCTTCTTTGATAATTTATCTAAAAAGGGGAGGACCTCTTCTTTATAGGGTATGGTAACATTCATCCCGCTCAGGTGATCGTTGTTTTTAATCACGTCTAGGAAAGAGGCTATAGTAGGAATATCAAAATTCTCATAGGTATATCCTTCTAGATTTTCTTTTTCAAATTTCTCTGTAAAATAACCTCTAGAAAACGAATAATTGATATTGCGTCCCAGTAAACCGAAGCGCTTTTGGATAGTTGTCATGCTTATTTTTTGTGTTTCGCAACGTAGTTTTGAACTGTTTTTTCTTCCCAAATCATGGGAAATAAATCTTCAATTAAAATGTAATTGTCAAAGTTCAAACGCAAGCCATTGCTCAAATGGAATTTTGCTTTCGTTTTATCTTGAATCATAAAGTACAATCCTGCCAAACGGTATTCGATTTCGTTTTCTTCAGGAAAATATTCAGTAGCTTGTAACAAGGTTTGAATAGCATTATCAAACTCACCTAAGAACTGCAAAATATCGACCCAAAACAACCAGGTGTCTAATTGGTAATCACCAAATTCCACTGCTTTACGATACCCAAATTCAGCTTCTTCAAAGAAATTCATTTGTTTATTAATCGTAGCATAACGTTTCCAATACAATTGATTTTGGTTGTCAATGGCTAGTGCTTTGTTCACATAAAACAGTGCTTTTTGGTAGTTATTTTCACGAACGTAAAAGTCGGTAATAGCAATCCAACCTTTATCCAATAACGGATCCTCATGAACTGTTTGGTTATAGTATTTGATGGCCAAAGCGGTATTGCCTAATCGTTCGTGGCATTTACCAATACGAAGTAAAGCATAGGAAGTAGCATCGTCTAATTCAATGGTTCTTTCGTAACTTTCAATAGCTTCGGCATACTGTTTTAAACGCTCTAAGGCTTTAGCTTTTTCCATAAAAGCGCCCATGAATTCGTCATCAATTAATGTAGCATAATTGAAAGCACGAATGGCATCTTCGTATTCTTTTAAACCATAATGTAAGCGACCCACTTGGTGCCAAGCGATTTCGCTATATGGATTTTTCTCGATGTATTGATTCAAATAAGTAATTGCTTCTTTGTTTTGGTCTAAAAACTCAAAACAGTAGACAACATTGTATAAGGCTGATTGATCTTCCAAATCTTCTTCCAAACATTTGATGAAGCTCTCTTTTGCCATTTCTAAATTGTCCATAAAAAGATATTCCATCCCAATTAAGTTATATACATCGGCATAATCATCGGTATATTGTAGGGCAATTTTAAGAAGTTCAACTGCTTTTTCGTGTTGGTCTCTTTTGGAACAAATATTGGCTTTCTGAATGTAAATTTCTTCGTTGTTCGGCTCAATGGCATACAACTCATTTAGCATTTTGTCAGCCAAATCCAATTGGTCCTCATACACTAACATTTCGACCTGAACTAGTTTTAAACCAGTTGATTTTGGGTGTTGTTCCAAAGCTAATTTAAGTGCTTTTTTGGCCAAAGATGTTTTTCCAGAATCAATATAGTGCAGGATGATTTCTTCGAATTCCTCGGAGTCAAAAAACAAGACTTTATTGGTCTTTAACATCGACTCAAATTTGGAAAGAGATAAGTTGTTCTCTTCTTCTTCGTTGCTTAATTGCATGCTGTTTTGTTTATGATTTTGGCCTAAATAAAATTAGGGAAATAGATCCCTGATCGAAGAAAAAGTAATAATTGTTGTGAACAATTTAATTAACAAAAAGCAAGATGAAAATTCGCTATTGCTTTTGAATTATTTCGTCCATTACTTGTAGAATAATGGCGCATCCTTCACGAATTTCTTCTTCAGAAATAGTGAGTGGTGGTGTAATTCGAATGGCACATCCTTCAAAAAGTAACCAAAACAAAATCAAGCCTTTATCTTGACATTTTAAAATTACTTCATTGGTAATTTCTGGGGTTTTGGTCATCGCAGCCAACATTAATCCTTTTCCTCTTACTTCTTCAATTAAAGGATGTACTAAGAGCGATCTAAAGAGTTTTTCTTTGGCTAAAGCCTCCGCCATCAATGTAGTTTCAGTAATTTCTTTTAAGGTAGCCAAACAGGCTGCGGCTATGACTGGATGTCCTCCAAAAGTAGTAATATGTCCTAATTTTGGATTATGACTTAACAAATCCATCATGGCTGAAGATGCAGTAAAAGCGCCTACAGGCATTCCGCCTCCCATGCCTTTTCCCATCACCACTACATCAGGAACAACATCGTAATTTTGAAAGCCAAATAGTTTTCCAGTTCGTCCAAAACCAGGTTGGATTTCGTCCAATATCATGATGGCACCAACTTCGTCGCAACGTTGTCGTACTTTTTTCAAAAAATCATTTACGGGTTGGATAAATCCTGCCCCTCCTTGAATGGTTTCTAGTAATATACCGGCTGTTTTTGTTGTAATTTTAGCTAAATCTGCTTCGTTGTTGAACGTAATGAATTCAATATCTGGAATTAAAGGGCGAAAAACTTGCTTGCGTTCTTCAAACCCCATCACACTTAACGATCCCATCGTGTTGCCATGATAGGCATTGTGACAAGAAATCAATTGGCTACGACCCGTAACACGGCGCGCTAATTTTAAGGCGCCCTCAATCGCTTCGGTACCCGAATTGACCAAATAGGTTTTATCTAAAGGAGCGGGCAGGAGCGAAGCCATTAATTTGCAGTATTCTACTGCAGGACTTTGCGAATACTCACCATACACCATGACATGCGAATACAAATCCAATTGGTCTTTAATGGCTTGATTCACTCTAGGATGTTGATGTCCTAACGCACAAGCCGAAACACCGGCTACAAAATCCAAATAACGATTGTTATTGGTGTCGTAAATGTATGATCCTACAGCATGCGATACCTCCATTCCCAGAGGGTATGGAGAGGTCTGTGCTTGGTATTGTATAAAATCGGTATTCACTCTATTTTGTATTGAAATTGATTTTTGCTATTTTTTCTTTTTTTTATCGTAGTCCAAAGTTTCCTTTCGTACTTTCATTGGCACATTTTTCTTGTCTTTTTGTGCTTTGGCTTGTTTGGCTATTTTTTCATTATCCTGATTTTCTTCGGGTGGAAAGATGTCGTCTTTAGAAAGAATTCGTTCCTCTTCACGCCAAATAAAGCCTTTTAATTTTCTGTCATTTTCGGGTAAATCCTTTTCAGGAAATAAATCGCCATCCACTTGCTTAAAAAAGGTAATTTCATCTACCTCGTTTTTATTAAACAAAATATTGATTTTACTGCTTTTATTTTTGTTGATGCCAATGAGTTCCTTCGCATCATTTCTCATATAATAAATGACTTCGGTGTTTTTGATGATGTCTACATCGTGCAGTTTTCCTTCAATCAATTTGCCCAAGAGATTGTGTCCTTTAATTTGATTATACCCTGTTCCGAGAGTGTCTTTTGAGACAAGAAAAGTGTTGTTCAATACTTTGAGCGAGTCTAATTTTTGTGTCGTATTGTTGCCAATAAGATGCATGATGTCACCTGTTATTTGGCTTTGACCGTTCCAAAGAATGGGTTTCCCAATTAATTTGGTTAAGGCAATTTTGGAACTGGAATGGATGGAGTCACATTTGCCACTCATGTCTTTTTTGAAAAAACGCACATTATTAAACGCGCGAATAATTCGATTGCCCTCTTTTCCGGTCACCATTAATTTCTTTCCGTGAATGTAAACTGAATCATTTTCGACAAAGTTGATGGCAACGGCTCTTTTGGTTACGAAAAGGGAATCTTTTTTCTTGTACATTTCGGCATAATGGCCTTTTATTATACCACGATTAATGGAATCGGTAATTTTTACATTGCGAGATGCTGTAGCAAATTCTTTGTTTCGATCGTAATACAAACTGTCGCCACGAATGATTCTATCATCGTATTTGATATAGGATTTATTCAAAAAATGCGCTTTGTTTTTCTTAGTGTCATAAAAGCCTTTTTCAGTGTAAATATAATTGGCTTTACTGGTAATGGTTGATGGTCCCAATAAATACGAGTGCCCCGAATTACTGTAGTAATCCAAATGATTGGACTTGATCACATAGGTAGGATTAGTGATGGTTACTTCGGTTAGAAACTGGAATTTTTTTTGAGGAACAAAGTATTTTCCAGATTTACTTACTAAGGTGTTTTGTAGGTTGGTTATCGTGCCCTTAGTTTTGTAAAAAACCTCTTGAGTGTTTCGATCAAAATTAATAGTATCGGTTACCAAAGTTGCTTCTGGCGAACTCATTACGGCATCGCCTGTGGCAAACGCTTTTTTTACATTGCCACTGTATTCTGCATATTTACTATTTAAAAATAAAGTATCACCTTGAACTAATTGAACATTACCAAAAGCTTTGATGTAATTTTCTTTTTGAAAATAATAGGCTTTGTTACAGGTTAATACCACGCCGTCATGGTTGACACGCACATTGCCAGTTAGTAAAAAAGCATCTGGAATTTCTACTTGGTTCACATCAGCAAAATCAGAATGTTCTACGATGATTTTTTTAGGAGCCTGTCCCAATACTTTTGGTACCACTACTAAAAACAAAGCAAAAAAGAATACAATTTGAATTTTTTTCAAGTCTAATTATTTTGGGTATAAAATTAATCAAATTGTATGAAGAGCAAGTGGATTTAATAAATAATTATAAAGGATTTAAAAGGTTTACATATTGATTCGATTTCAAATCTTGACTATACTTAAAATAATTTATATTTGTTCTTCTTTTCAATTTTGAATATTATGAAATCACTTTTTCTTTCGGTTACTCTTTTTACCACTTTTTTTGCTGTAGCTCAGTCGAATACGGCTAGTAAACAGAATTTAAGCACTACGAATACACAACATAAAGCAGTTGTATATCAGGTTTTTACACGTTTATTTGGAAATACCAATACCACTAACAAACCTTGGGGAACAATCGAAGAAAATGGAGTTGGAAAGTTTAATGATTTTACTGACAAAGCCTTGAAGGAAATTAAAGATTTAGGGGTAAGTCATATTTGGTATACAGGAGTTCCGCATCATGCAGTTATTCGAGATTATACGCAATTTGGTATTTCAAATGATGATCCCGAAGTAGTTAAAGGAAGAGCAGGTTCGCCTTATGCTGTAAAAGATTATTATAATGTGAATCCCGATTTGGCAGTGAACCCAGCCAATCGATTGCAAGAATTTGAAGACTTGATCGCACGTACACACCAAGCGGGCTTAAAGTTAATCATAGATATCGTGCCTAATCATGTGGCACGAAAATACGAAGGAAAGAATAATCCAAATGGAGTGAGAGACTTTGGTGCGGATGATGATGTTAGCTTAGAGTATCATAGAGATAATAATTTCTATTACATTACCAATACTCGTTTTGAAATTCCTGAGGGAATTACTCCTTTGAATGGAGAACCGAATCCATTGATTGATGGTAAATTTGATGAATTTCCAGCTAAATGGACTGGTAATGGTTCTCGTTTGGCTCAACCAGACAAAAACGATTGGTATGAAACGGTTAAAGTAAATTATGGTGTTCGTCCTGATGGAACTAAAGATTTCGCCACACTACCTATAGGTTTTGAAACAAAAAGTTGTCAAGAACATTTTGATTTTTGGAAAGATAAAGAAGTACCGAGTTCTTGGAAAAAATTCCGAGCTATTGCCGAATATTGGTTGGCCAAAGGAGTTGATGGTTTTCGATACGATATGGCCGAAATGGTGCCCTATGAGTTTTGGAGCTACATGAATTCAGCGATTAAAGTACAAAGACCGGATGCTTTTTTATTGGCAGAAGTTTACAATCCCAAAGAATACAGAAATTACATTCGTTTAGGTAAAATGGATTATTTGTATGACAAAGTGGAATTGTATGACAAGTTGAAAGAAATTGTAAAAGGCAGAAGTAATACAGATCCCATTACGGGTATTCAAAAAGGATTGTCTGATATTGAGCACCATATGTTGCATTTCTTGGACAATCATGACGAACAGCGTTTAGCTAGTCCAGAATTTGCAGGTTCGGCTGAAAATGGAAAACCTTTGATGGTAGTTTCGGCTACTATAAGTACTTCACCAACAATGATTTATTTTGGTCAAGAAGTAGGAGAGGCAGGAAACGAAAACGGTGGTTTTGGTTCCCATTCTAGAACATCCATCTTTGATTATGTAGGTGTTCCCAATCACCAACGTTGGATGAACAATGGCAAATTTGACGGTGGTCAATTAACTCCTTCAGAGAAATCGTTGCGTGACTTCTACAAAAGAGTATTGAATTTTACTTTGAAGAGTTCAGCACTAGTAGGCGATTTTAAAGAAATACATTCCGAAAATACTACTATTACTGACGGATATTTGCCAGAAGTGTATTCGTTTGTACGTTGGTCAGATAACCAAAAATTAATTGTAGTCGCTAATTTTTCTTCATCAAAAAAGAGCCAATTTGAATTAATAATTCCAAAGGATATTATTCAAAAATGGCATTTGAAAAATGGTAAATACACAATCGTTGATCAATTGTATCAAAAAAGCCAATTAACTTTAAAGGTAATCAATGGTGAAGGAAAAGTAATTATTGATTTGAAACCTTCGGAATCTTTTGTGTACCAATTACAATCGAATTAAAGCACTATTGGGTAATAGCTTCCTCGTAATTTTCTTCTACTTTTCTCCAGTTGATGACATTAAAGAAAGCGTCAATGTAGTTTTTTCGTTTGTATTGGTAATCCAAATAATAGGCATGTTCCCAAACGTCTAATGCTAAGATAGGTTTTCCTTGTACTTTAGCATTTCGCATCAGCGGATTATCCTGATTGTTTGTACTTGTAATTTGTAATTTTCCAGAACGATCTACAATTAACCACACCCAACCTGAGCCAAACAATTTGGTCGCTTCTCCTTTAAATTGGGTTGTAAAATTATCAAATGAGTCGAAATCTTTTTCGATTGCAGATGCCAAAGAATCTTTTGGTTGACCAGCTGATTTTGCGCCAATACATTCAAAATATAAGGAATGATTGTAATAGCCACCGGCATTGTTTTTTTGTTCTTCAATACTGGTATCCAATTGTGCCAATACTTCTTCTATAGTAAGGTTCTCTAAATTAGTTCCAGCAATTGCTTCGTTCAGTTTGTTAGTATACGATAAATAATGTTTAGAATAGTGATTTTCTAAAGTAATTGCGGAGAGTTGGGGTGCCAAAGCATCATAACCAAAGGCTAATTTTTCCAATTGAAATGAACCGTCGTTTGCTTTCACATCATCTGGCATTCCCATGGTAATTTTTTCTTCTGCACTAGGCAATGGAACTTCGACTACTTCGGTTAATTTTTTCTTGTTGCAAGAGAATAAAATAAAAAAGAATGCTACATAAATAACTTTAGAAAAGTGCTTTTTCATGACTTGTTTATTTTTTCAATAAAGAATTGATAATTTGGATATACTGTTCTTTGGATTCTTCAATGGAATAATGACTGATTTGCATCCAAGCGTTGGTTTTAAAAGCATTTCGCAAATCAAAATTTTCAGATTGGTTGTATTCTGCTGAACCAAAGGTAGCTTGCTTATAAAACGCATACAAACGCAATTGTACATCTTGTGGTAAAGAGGCTTGCGTCATTTTTGAAGCGGCTGCAACAGCTTCTTCAAATCGTTTATCTAAATCGGTCTCAATCATTACGCTTTGGTTGCAATAACTGTTTTTCCGCCAATGGCTTTTTGATTTAACACAACATTAATTGGAGTACCCAAAGGTAAAAATAAATCCACTCTAGATCCAAATTTTATAAATCCAGCATCCGTTCCTTGAATTACTTGCATACCTTCTGTAGCATAGTTTACAATTCGCTTCGCCAAAGCCCCAGCAATTTGTCTGTATAAAACTTCACCGAAAGATTTATTTTCTACAACAATAGTAGTCCTTTCATTTTCTTCACTTGCTTTTGGATGCCAAGCAACTAGAAATTTGCCTGGATGGTATTTGCTAAATTTAACTACACCTCCCATAGGATAACGAGTGACATGCACGTTAATAGGCGACATGAAAATAGAAACTTGTAAACGTTTGTCTTTGAAGTATTCCCCTTCGTACACTTCTTCAATAACGACTACTTTTCCATCTACAGGAGATAAAATTTGATCTTCATTTAAGATAAACGTACGTTTTGGATTTCTAAAAAATTGAAGAATAATTATTAAAAAAAGGATGGCTATGATTTTGATTGTCATCTTGATCCAGTCAGTATCGATTAAGCTATCACTTGCTAAAACAACAATGGCGGTAATAAATGTACCTAATAAAATTGACGGAGTTCCTTCTTTATGAAACATAGGATAAAATTTGATAAAATAAATATACAATTGGTGCTACAAATATAACACTATCTAGACGATCTAGTATGCCTCCATGTCCAGGCATTATTTTTCCGCTGTCTTTAACTTCAGCAATTCGTTTGAACTTGGATTCGATTAAGTCACCAATAGTTCCAAAAACACCCACTATCAATGCAATCATTGTCCAGATTAGAATTGAAGTATCGCTAAAACTGGGATTGGGTTTGATATAGAGTTTTGAAATCAAATAACCAGCAAAAATTGCGAAAGCTACACCGCCTAAAAATCCTTCAATAGTTTTTTTAGGTGAAATACGTTCGTATAATTTGTGCTTTCCAATTGACTTTCCTACCAAATATGCAAAAGTGTCATTGGTCCAAATTAAAATAAAAAGGCCTATGATAATTTTAGGATTGTAATCATTTATTCCGAAAGAAATTTTCACAATAAAGATGAAAGGTAAAAGGATGTATCCAACTAGATATAAATATTTCCAAATAGGAGAAACTATTTGTTCTTTATTGTCAAATAAGAAAATCAAACATTTTATAAAAATCAACAAACAAATAGCTAAAAGTGCTTGGTTTACTTGGTCAATATCAATGCCCAGTTGAATGGGTTGTTCTCGAAGATTAGAAAGGTAATTGTCAGTTTCTGTTTTGTAATAACTCAACAGGCTAATTGCTGTATATGAAAGCGATACGAGCGATAGCGGTAAAATTTTGTTTATCTTAACTAAGTTGCAAAACTCAAATGTTGCAATGACTAAAAAAATTCCAAATAGTAGAATGAAACTTTCAGTAGAGTAAAGGATAGAGAATAATAAAAGTGTAATGTAAACTACACCAGAAATTAATCTTTTGAGCGTTTCATTCATTTTAAAGATCTTCTAAAAGCAATAAATATAAATTCTTAGCAGAACTTCCGTATTGAGTGAAGTCTTCTTCTTTTGCTTTTTCGAAATATTTAATGGTAGTAATATTGGTAGGATAGTCTCTCTCGTATTTCTTTTTTATAGCACTAAGACCATCACTTTTAGCCCCAAGAATTTGACTTGTGGTTGCAACAACTATAATGTTTACAGGTAATTCGAATGGTTTTAATTGTTTGATTTGTTTGGAAGAAAATAAAATAGAACCTTCTTCAGCAATTAAATTTTCGCAACTAGCCAATAAAAAAGCAGGGTTTGTTGGTTTGTCAAAAGGTAGTTTGTTTTCTTCTAATAATTCAAAAAGAGTAGGATCAAAACATAAAACTTCATTTTCAAACCAATCGTTTTCTTCCAGTATATTTTCAAATTGATCGCTTATCTCTTTTTTGTTCTCACAGTAGATAAATTTTCCGCCATTCTTTTTAAAATGATATATAAAAGCTTCATCAACAGCCATAGTCACTTCTGGAAGAAATTGGCTTTGCTCATTATCTTTATCTTCGTCAGATGCCGATTTATATGAACTGAAAAGTTTTTTAAAAAGACTCATATTCTATTTGAACTACTTAAAATATTGTTTGAAAACGTTCAAAGATAAAAAAATCTTAATTCAAAAGTGTTTTTTGAATTAAGATTTTAATAATTATTGCTTTTTTAAAGTTACGACACTACTTCTTCCAGGTTGGCATCAAAGCTTCTCTTTCCAAAAATAGCTTCTAAATCGTCTTTAAATATGACTTCTTTCTCGATTAAAATATCAGCTAATTGATTTAATTTTTCTTTATTTTCTTCTAGAATTTGTATCGCTCTTTGGTATTGACCTTCAATTAAACTAGAAATTTCTTCATCAATTACTTTTGCAGTTTCATCCGAATAAGGTTTTGAAAAACTGTATTCACTTTGCCCTGACGAATCGTAGTAAGTAACGTTTCCAATTTTTTCATTCAAACCATAAACAGTTACCATAGCTCTAGCCTGACGCGTTACTTTTTCCAGATCACTTAATGCACCTGTAGAAATTCTGTTGAAAATTACTTTTTCAGCAGCTCTTCCTCCCATAGTAGCACACATTTCGTCTAGCATTTGGTCAGGACGAACGATCAAACGTTCTTCTGGCAAATACCAGGCAGCACCTAAGCTCTGTCCTCTAGGTACAATAGTCACTTTGATTAGTGGCGCAGCATGTTCTAACATCCAACTTACCGTAGCGTGACCTGCCTCGTGAATAGCAATTGCTTTTTTCTCTTCAGGTGTTACAATTTTATTTTTCTTTTCTAAACCACCAATAATTCGATCGACAGCGTCTAAAAAATCTTGTTTGTCTACAGCAGTTTTGTTATTTCTGGCTGCAATTAAAGCCGCCTCGTTACATACATTAGCAATGTCTGCTCCTGAAAAACCTGGAGTTTGTTTGGCTAAAAAGTCAACATCCAATCCTTCAACTTTTTTCAAAGGAGCTAAATGTACCTTAAAGATTTCTCCGCGTTCGCGAATGTCTGGTAAGTCTACAAAAATTTGTCTGTCAAAACGACCAGCACGCATTAACGCTTTATCTAAAACGTCAGCACGGTTAGTAGCGGCTAGTACAATAACATTCGAATTGGTTCCAAATCCATCCATCTCAGTTAATAACTGATTCAATGTATTTTCGCGTTCATCGTTACCGCCTGACATATTGTTTTTTCCTCTAGCTCTACCTACTGCATCAATCTCGTCAATGAAGATAATAGCGGGTGCTTTTTCTTTGGCTTGTTTGAACAAATCACGTACTCTAGAAGCACCAACACCTACAAACATTTCTACAAAATCAGAACCTGATAAAGAGAAAAATGGCACTTGTGCTTCACCAGCAACTGCTTTGGCCAACAACGTTTTACCTGTTCCTGGAGGTCCGACAAGTAATGCGCCTTTCGGAATTTTACCTCCTAAATTAGTATATTTTTCAGGGTTTTTAAGGAATTCTACAATCTCTTGAATTTCTTCTTTAGCACCTTCTAAACCGGCTACATCTTTGAAAGTAGTTTTAATATCTGTTTTTTCATCAAACAATTTGGCTTTAGACTTTCCAATATTGAAAATTTGTCCGCCACCACCAGCTCCTCCACCAGACATTCTTCGCATAATGAAGATCCAAACCGCAATAATTACGATGATTGGTAATAGACTCACAAAAATATCCGTCCAATTGCTTTTTTGTAAGAAGTTGAAATCTTTCAATTTTCCTTCTCCCACCGCTTTTTCTAATTTAGTTTGAAAAATTTGGTCATTACCAATTTCCAACGTATAATGCGGTCCAGCATTAGGTCGGTCAAAAACATCTTTCGCTACTTTTGAATGTGATTTGTCTTTTAAAGCTCCTGAAGTTAGGTAAACTTCAGCTTCGCTTTTGTTGTATACAATTACTTTTTCAATTTGCCCTTTTTCTAGGAAGTTATTGAATTTTGACGAGGTTAATTGAGCAGGTTCCTCAAAATTACTTCCACCAGTTGCAAAACTGATGAAAAGAAAAATAAGAAGAATTCCCACGTATACTAACCAAGGGCTTACTTTAAATTTATTCGGATTATTATTCGCCATTACTCGTTTTTTTTAGTATTTATTTTCTATTGAAGTAATTTTTGCATCTCCCCAAAGACTTTCGATGTTGTAATACTCACGAATATGTTTTTGAAAAACATGAACTACCACATTGACATAATCCATTAATACCCATTCGGCATTATCAGTTCCTTCAACATGCCAAGGTTTGTCTTTCAATTCTTTGGATACGGTTTTTTGTACGGAGCTTACTATGGCGTTAACTTGTGTATTAGAGGTTCCGTTGCAGATGATGAAATAATCGCAAACTGCGGTATCTATTTCTCTTAAATCTAAGATGTCAACATCATTTCCTTTTACTTCTTCGATTCCCTTAATGATGTTTGCAATAAGTGCATCATTATTTATAGTCTTTTTCGCCATGAATTATTTTTAATATAAGTTGGTAAAGTTACCATTTTTTGTGATTATTTTTGAACCATTAACAGAATATTAAGTTCTGTCTTGCAAATAATAGTTGTATGAAACTAATCAAACTCGATGCCATTGATTCGACTAACGAATTTCTCAAAGGCATTTCGAACCAACAAAACTCAGAAAATTTTACTGTTGTGACTGCCGAGAACCAAACAAAAGGCAAGGGTCAAAGGGGAGCAGTTTGGAATTCAGAAGTAGGTAAAAATCTAATTATGAGTGTATTGGTTAAGGATTACTTAATACATACCAATGCTATTTTTAACTTAAATATTGCATTCTCTTTGGCTGTTATTTCGACATTAATAAAAAAAAATATACCCGATTTAAGCATTAAATGGCCCAACGACATTCTGTCAGCCAATAAAAAAATTGGAGGTATTTTGATTGAAAATAGCATTAAAAGTGACGGATCAATTCATTCAATTGTCGGATTAGGCTTGAATGTGAACCAAACTAATTTTGACGGATTACCTAAAGCTTCTTCTTTGGCAGTAATTACAGGTCTTGAATTTGATAAAGACGAATTACTTCTCGACATTATTACCAACTTAGAAAAGAATGTAACAGAGAGTAAAAATAATCCTGAGGCTTTACGCCAACAATTTGTGGACTTGTTGTATAAAAAAGATATTCCAATGCCATTCACAAATCAAAAGGAAGAAAAATTCATGGGAATTATTCAGGGGATATCATCAATAGGAAGATTGCGAGTATTGATGGATGATGATTCGGTTGTCGAATTTGACATTAAAGAAGTTCAAATGTTATATTAATAAAAAAGGGCTGTAATTGAAATTACAGCCCTTTTTAAATTTTATTTTATAATTAAATTTTGTGCATGTTTTCAGCCAGTGTTTCGATGAATTTTTGAATTGGCCCTTTAATCATCATAGCCATCATTGGGTTGAAATCGCCTTCAAAATCTAATTTTACATCAGCGCTATTTTCAGTAACTGCGTCAATAGAAGCAGTTAAAGTAAAAGGTAGTTTATCACTGGCAGCGCCTAAAACTAGTGTAGTAGGAGCTATTTTTTCTTTAATGACTAATTTGATTTCAGGCATTCCTTTCAATCCAAAAATGAAAGCATCAGCACCAATTACTTCGAATTTCGCAATATTTTCAGGCATTAATTGTTCAAAGTTTTTTACATCAGACAGCAATTCAAATAGATTTTGAGCTGATTTTTGAACGCTTACTTTTGGACTTTCTAAATTCATTTGGTTTGAATTACTAATTAAACATTCCAGGTTGAAGGACTCTGGTTCCATTCACTCAAGGTTTGTTGTTCTTCTTCTGTGATATAGTTTTTGGCTACAGCCAAATTCAATAAGTTTTCGTAATTGCTTAAAGTGTATAATTCCACATTAGCCTTTTTGAAATTTTGCTCAGCTACATCAAATCCATAGGTAAAGACAGCGGCCATTCCCTTAATATTAGCTCCCGCTTCTTTCAACGCTTCTACAGCAAGTAGGCTACTATTTCCAGTACTAATTAAGTCTTCTACCACCACTACATTTTGACCTTTTTGTAAAAAACCTTCCACTTGATTTTGTCTTCCGTGTTTTTTTGGTTCAGGACGAACATACACAAAAGGTAGTCCCATGCTTTCGGCCACAAGTATACCAATTCCAATGGCACCTGTAGCAACTCCTGCAATAACGTCGGGTTTGCCAAATTGTTTTTCAATGTTTTTGGCAAATTCATCTCGAACAAAATTTCGGATAGCTGGAAATGAGAGGATTAGTCGGTTATCACAATAGATAGGTGATTTCCATCCAGAAGCCCATGTAAAAGGATTTCTTGGATTCAATTTAATTGCATTTATTTGCAAAAGCAATTCGGCTGTTTTTTCGGCTGTTTCTTTATTAAAAATCATAGCGCAAATGTATAAAGTTTTTGTGAACGACAAACCACTTTTTTTAACAAATCATATCTCGAAGGAGACCGATTTTCAATTGTTTTTGTTAGAAAGTATTGACATCGAACAGCTTATTGTAAAAATTTTTCAAAATAAAATTCAAAAAGCCTATTTATATCATCCCGATGAAAAGGAAATTTTGAAAACTTTAAAAGAAAAAATCCCTGTGAACAAAGCGGGTGGTGGCTTAGTTTACAATAAAAAGGGGGAGGTGCTCTTTATTTTTAGAAATGGAAAATGGGATTTACCAAAAGGAGGAACCAACAAAGGCGAAGAAATTGAAGACACTGCCATGCGCGAAGTGGAAGAAGAAACGGGAGTTGGCATGTTAGCGGTTACCAAAAAATTACAAAAGACCTATCACGTTTTTAAACGCAACGGTAAATACCGACTTAAAATTACACATTGGTTTGAGATGACCTCTGATTATGAAGGAACCCTAGTAGGTCAAGCCGAAGAAGGAATTGAGAAAGTCGCTTGGCTAAGTCCGATACAAATTAAAGAAGCATTGAAGAACTCCTATGAGAATATCAAATTATTATTTGAAGATGAAATGCTCCATTAAATTACAAATGCCTTAAAAAAAAATCCTAAAGGGATTCTTTTTAAGGCATTATATATTTATGATACACCAACTTTATTTGATGGTTTTTCGTTCTAATAGTGCCATATAAAATCCATCAAAACCGGATTCTGAAGCTAATATCTTTCGGTCTTCAATAAATTGAAATTGTTTTCCAATTTCAGTGGTTAAGAAGCGTTGCACTTGTTCTTGGTTTTCCGAAGGTAAAATAGAGCAAGTTGCATAGACTAACTTTCCTCCAGGTTTCACTATTTTGGAGTAGTTCTCCAATACTTCAGCTTGAACTTTTCGGATATTATCGATGAATTCCGGTTGTAATTTCCATTTAGCATCTGGATTTCTTTTTAAAACTCCTAAACCACTACAAGGAGCATCGATCAATACACGATCTGCTTTTTCATGGAGTTTTTTTATAACTTTAGTAGAGTCAATAATTCGGTATTCAATATTAAAAGCACTGTTTCTTTTAGCTCTTAATTTTAATTGCTTCAATTTACTTTCGTATAAATCCATAGCAATCAATTGCCCTTTATTCTCCATTAAAGAGGCAATGTGCAAGGTTTTTCCACCGGCACCAGCGCAAGTATCTACGACACGCATTCCAGGCTTTACATCAAGAAAAGCAGCTACTAATTGTGAATTGGCATCTTGTACTTCAAAGAAACCTTGTTTGAAAGCATCGGTTAAGAAAACATTGGCTCTTTCTTTCAATACCAAAGCATCCGGTTGGTCTTTTAAATACTCGGTTTCAATATTCAAATCCATTAGAATCGCTTTCAGCTTTTCTTTGGTGGTTTTTAACGTATTAACACGTAGAATCACTTTAGCAGGTTGGTTTTGAGCGGTAATTTCTTTTGACCAAACTTTCTCGCCTAATTCTTTTACCCCTATTTCGTCCATCCAATCTGGAATAGATTCTTTGAAGGTTCTAATTTTAGATAATTCATCAAAACGACCTTTAATTTTTCGTTCAGGAGTTCCATCTAATTGGCGCCAATCCGGAATAGGATATCCTCTTAATACAGCCCAAACCGCAAAAATGCGCCATAAATTATCTCTATCAAAAGGTTCTTTAACTTCGGCTATTTCAGAGTACAATCGTTTCCAGCGTACAATTTCATAGATGGTTTCTGCAACAAATTTTCTGTCAGAACTTCCCCAACGTTTGTCTTTTTTTAAGGAACGTGCTACCACTTTGTCTGCATATTCTCCTTCGTTGAAAATTGCATTTAATGCGTCAATGGTAGTATAAACTAAATTTCTATGTAATCTCATTTTAAATAATTGAATTGCAAAGGTACTATTTAATGATTGGAAAGCTAAATTTTAATGTTCTAAATAAAAAGACACTGTCGCTAAACAGTGTCTTTTGTATATGAAAACAAGAAATCTATTTTACTCTTGTTAATCCTATATTTTCTGGTGCGTGAAGTACCATTGGGAATTTTTCAATTTTCACAGAACTACTGTCTAAACCGAAGGCTCTTTCTTCAGACAAACTAAGTTTTTTGATAAAGAAATACGAATTCATAACTAATTTTTCGTGCCATAATAAATCACTATCGTTCGATAAGAATTTTTCAGACAATACAAATTTGAAGTCTCCAAGAATATTGTTTTTGTTTAATGATTCGTATCGACTAGTGATGTCTACCTCACCTTTTTTAACCATGTCTTTCAATACTTCACGGAACATCAAGTTGATTTTGGTAGGTTCTCTAAATCCTAAATTGAAATCAATTCGGTAAATATCATCTTTTAAAATCTCAGTTACTTTATATTCAGTTTTATAAGGCTCTGATAAAATGTTAACGTGAACAAACCAGTAGATATCAGCTCTTTTTGGTCTTTTTTGAAGAATTGAATACATTACTTTTTCTTCAATTTCATCCACTCTACCTGCATTGGTCATGTATACCAAGTGGGTTGCGTATTTTGGGATTGTTAGATCGGCACTTAATTCGCCCAAGACTTTTTTGTAATCTTCAATCTTAACAATTTTGGTGTACGCTTTATTAATTTTCTTAGCTAAATACCAAATAGTCATAATTGAAATTAAAGTAAGAGCAATGCACAATGTTACATAACCCCCTTCGGCAAATTTGGTAATATTAGCAGCTAAGAAGCTAAATTCAATCATTAAATAAATACCTATTAAAGGAACATACAAGAACCATTTTACTCTTTTCATTATCAAATAAAAATTCAATAAAATGGTAGTCATTATCATACAAAGAATAATAGCTAAGCCATAGGCGTGCTCCATATTGCTAGATTCCTCAAAGTGTAAAACGATCCCAACACAACCAATAAACAACAACCAGTTAATGGAAGAAATGTATAATTGTCCTTTCAATTCAGTGGGGTATTTTATTTTGGCTTTAGGCCAAAAGTTCAATCGCATGGCTTCGTTAATTAATGTAAACGAACCGCTTATCAACGCTTGTGATGCAATTACGGCAGCCAATGTTGCTACTACGATTCCAATAGGTTGGAACCAATCGGCCATGATTAAATAAAATGGGTTTCCGTTTTTACCACCTAAACTAGCTAAAGTTTTTCCTTCGTGATGAATTAAGTATGCACCTTGTCCAAAGTAGTTTAGTAGCAATGCTATTTTTACGAAAATCCAACTGATTCGAATGTTTTTTCGTCCACAATGTCCCATGTCTGAATACAAAGCTTCAGCTCCCGTTGTACATAAAAATACAAACCCAAGAACGAAGAAACCGTCCGGATGTATAGAAAGTAATTTGTAAGCGTAGTAAGGGTTTATTGCTTGAAGAACTTCAATATGTTTTGCAATTTGAATTCCTCCCAAAACAGCTAACATAGTAAACCAAATTAACATCATTGGAGCAAAAAATTTCCCGACTAATTTGGTTCCAAATTGCTGAATTGTAAACAATATAAACAAAATCCCAATTACAATCGGAATGGTATTTATTTCCGGATAAAAAGTCCTAACTCCTTCTACAGCAGAGGATACTGAGATAGGAGGGGTTATAATACCGTCGGCTAGCAAAGCACTTCCTCCAATAATAGCGGGTACTATTAGCCATCGTATTTTGGTTTTTTTGACCAAAGCGTATAAAGCAAAAATCCCACCTTCACCATGGTTGTCAGCACTTAAAGTGATAAGTACATATTTAATTGTAGTTTGCAGAGTCAGTGTCCAAAAAACACATGATATTCCTCCTAAAACAATATCGGCATTAATAATATGGTCACCCAAGATGGCTTTCATTACATACAAAGGAGAAGTTCCAATGTCACCATATATAATACCTAAAGAAACTAATAGACCACCAAGTGTTAATTTACTATGAAGATCTTTGTGTGCTACGCTCATGATATTTGATTAAAAAGTGGGCAAATTTACTCTTTTTAAATATATTAGGATTAAAAATTGAAAAAAATCACATTGGTATCTGTAAATTACTATCTCTTAGAATTTCAGTAGTTTAATTATTTAAATTTTAATTTTGAGTTTCGGCAAAGTTTCCAAATAATAATTTCATTTTAAATAATTGTATTTTAGCATTCTTTATTGGATTTTTTATGAAAAAACTTATTCTTGTTATTTTCGGAATTCTATTGTTTTCTTGTAAATCAATACATTCTGTCGAAAACCGAAATGCCGTTACCGTCACTATAGATACTTTATTACAAGATAAAATCAGTATTCGTGCTTTGGCATTGGATCATGATAAGGTTTGGTATGCAGCGGATCAATCTAGATTTGGCTTCATAGATGTGAAGACAAATCAGAAGAAAGAAATTAAATTGCCTTCTGAAAAAAATGCCGAGTTTAGAAGTATTGCCCAAACGGAAAAGTATGTTTTTATTTTAAACGTTGGTAATCCTGCTTTGCTATATAAGATTTCAAAAGAGGATTTGAGTTATGAATTGGTTTACCAAGAAAATCACGAAAAAGTATTTTACGACAGTATGCAATTTTGGAATGATAAAGAAGGTATTGCTATTGGTGATCCAATAGAAGGCAGTTTTTCTGTGATTACCACCCCAGATGGGGGAGTTTCATGGCAAAAAATGCCTTCAGATCGATTACCTAATTTAGTTGATGGCGAAGCTGCTTTTGCGGCAAGTAATACCAATATTGTAATTAAAGGCAATGCTACTTGGCTTGTATCTGGCGGAAAAAAAGCACGAGTATTCCATTCTAGAAATAAAGGCAAAAGTTGGTCAGTAGTGGAGACACCAATTGTTCAAGGAAAGCAAATGACAGGAATTTTTACAGCTGATTTTTATAATTCATCAGTTGGTTTCATATCGGGTGGAAATTATGAAGTACTGAATCAAAATTTTGATAACAAAGCAGTAACGCATGATGGTGGAAAAACCTGGAAATTAGTAGCACAGAATCAGGGGTTTGGATATGCATCTTGTATACAATATATTCCCAATAGTCATGGAAAAGGATTGATTAGTGTTGGTGCTTCAGGAATTTATTACTCTAATGATGGTGGTAGTAGTTGGAATCAATGGAGTAAAGATTCTAGTTTGTATACTATCAGATTATTGAATGAGAACATAGCTATCGCTGCAGGTAAAAATAAAGTGATTCGTATTCGATTTAAATAATAAAGCCATCCCTATTGGAATGGCTTTTGGGGGTATTTTATATGAATTTAATCTTTTCTTTGTCCTCTATTTCGGTACTGCAATAACAATTTTCTACTAAAATCTTCCTCTGATTTTTTAAGTTTAATGATTTTTGACGCAGGAAGAATTCCTTTTAAATTAAGTATGAATTTTTTTCGCAATAGATAAAATTCCTCTTCATTAGTTTCCATTTGACTTAAAAGTACACTGGCTTCTTTTTCAGTCATTTTATCTTTTCCATCACGGTATCGTTTTATAAACGATCTCATTTTTAAATGTTTTAATTCAAATTCTTTTTCTTCGAAGGCATTGTAAATAGGCCAAAATTTTTCTACTTCGGAACTATTTAAATCTAACTCTGTAGTTATAAATGCAACTTTCATTGCTTTAATTTGTTCTCTTTTTTCTTTCATATTTTCGCCTTGCGCAAATGAGCTTAACGAACTAAAAAAAAGTAATGCGAATACTAGGTTAAGAAGTTTCATAATTGATTGTATTAATTGATTTTTTATTCTGATAAAAGTCTCTCTAAATCGGAATTGGTACTTAGATGTTCTTCAATGATCTCGTCTTTTAGTTGAATTGTCGCTCCCATCTTATTTAAATCGTCTTCGTCTAATTCACTAATTAGATCATATTGATTGATGTTAGTTTGATAACTTAAATGATTTTCTAAAGTAGTTAGATCTAATTCCTCTGCAGGTTTTGACAGTTGATTAAAAATTGGGATAAATAATCCAATGACTAATATGGCTGCTACTGCCATAAGTAGTTTGCTTTTTTGTTCATACAACGGAATCACCTTATTTGTTTCATCGGGTAATTGAGAAAGAACCTTTTTTGAAAAATCTTCAAAGTAGTTGTCTGGAACTATAAATCCAGAGGTAGTTTTCGGTATATTTTCTAAATTAAATTTTTTCATGGCAGGGTTTTGACTAAAAAGAGTTTAAAAGGTTTAATTTGAAGTGACATAGGCTTCTATTTTTTTTACTGCATGATGGTAGGATGCTTTTAATGCGCCAACTGAAGTGTCTAAAATAGTTGCAATTTCTTCGTATTTTAATTCTTCAAAATATTTCATTTTGAAAACCAATTGTTGTTTAGTGGGTAATAAAGCTATGGCTTTTTGTAGTTTGATCTGAATTTCATTACCATCAAAAAAAACATCCGATTGCAGATTATCAATTATTTTGGCATTTATTTCTTCCGTAGAAGTATTATTTTTTTTGGCTTTTTGTTTGATAAACGTAAGCGACTCATTAGTAGCTATTCGGTACATCCATGAAAAAAGTTTACTTTCTCCTTTGAAGTTTTTTAGATTTTGAAATACTTTAATAAATGTATTTTGGAGTACATCGTCAGTGTCATCATGGTTCAATACAATATTTCGAATATGATGATACAAAGGTCTTTGATAGGTATGCAAGAGTTTTTGAAACGCTTCATTTTGCGTTTTAGGATCCAATAATTCTTGAATAAATTCTTTTTCTTCTTGCAAGATTTTTGTTTAACTGATTAGAATAGAAGGGATCCAAAAGGTTTAATCAAACGATTAAATTTCTGATGGATTAGTTTCTGTTTCTGAATCTGGAGTATTTTCAGTTTCTGGAACTATTTTGGGTGTTTCTTTTTTGGGTTTAACCGGAAAGTACAATTCAGTTTTCCATTTAGAGGGGTTTTTTATATCACTTTTACTGATGGTAAATATTGCTATATGTGAAAATGGAGAATCAGGTGTAATTACTTTTTGATTAATATACGATTTCGATTTTTTCAGGGCTTCTTTGGTATGCGAATAGTCCCCGTAAAGAGAAGTTTTAATGGCTGAAAATGATTCTAATTCATCCGCTAAAATATCACTTCCTTCACTCGTAATAATAGCTTCTTTAATAGGAATACAAAGCGAAATTTTTGCTAATCCACTTTTTTCATCATAGGTGTGGTAAATAATGAAGGGTTTGCCATTGCGTTCAATTTCATTTTGCTCACAAAAAGCAATTATTTTTGGAAAAACAATTCTCGAATTTCGTACTACCTTACTAATTTTACTGGTAAAACTTTGATAAAGGTATGGGGATCCCAATTTTTGAACTAATCCATTTACTTTGATTTTGTAAGTGTTGATTTCATATACCAAACTACGATCTAGGTTAACCAAACTTTTATCAAAAAGGTCACCAATAATTTTGCGGGCTCCACCATGTAAAGCAGTATAAATTTTATAAGAGAAACTCATTTCTCCTACCGATTTTACAGTAACTTTTGTTCCGCCTAAAGTATCTTTGAATATCCAAGTGATTTTGAATTTGGAATCATCCCAATCCATTTTTTGATGAATACTATCATTTTCTTTTAGCGATAAAGTTTGAATTGTTCCATTACCTTCAGAGCCTTCCCAGGAGAATTTGGCCCCTTTGCCTAAAGTATTTTTGTAGAATTGCCCTTTTAATGAAGTATCACCCAACATATGATTCATAAAATCTTGCCAGTTTTCAGCATCATTTACGTAATTGTACACGTTTGATTTTGAAGTATAAATAATTTTACTTTTTTCGATGGAAAAATTACCTTTTTGCGTTGCTATAAAAACAGAAAAAGATATAAAACTAAGCAAAAGTAAAAGGAAGATATATTTTAAGATTTTCATATTGACTGTAAAAGGGTTGCTTACGTAAAGTTACGTTATTTTATTTCACAATAACAGTTGAAAGAAAAATATACTAGCGCTTAAAGAAAATCTTGATTACAAAAAGTAATCCTATAAATATTAAAAAACCGATCAATATTTTATAATTCCCTTTGTAAAAAATTTGGTGCAATCGCGCATCTTTTCGATAAGAAAAAAACATTGCAATTACAAAAGCTATAAAAAAAAGGAGTCCGAAGATTAATTGTCCTGTACTAAACATCTGTTGAAAATTTTAAAGCAAATTTAGGCATTTATTCAAGAATAGTTGTTAATTTTCCAATCCAATTAATGAATCCATTTATGCAAAAACAAATTAAAGCGGTTAAGGAATTTCACACCGCATTTCGAATAGGACATAGTGAGTCACCCGTTGCCGATTTGGGCGAAACCAAAAAGCATCTTCGTTATAATTTAATGAAAGAAGAGAATGAAGAGTATTTAGAAGCCGTTTTAAACAATGACTTGGTTGAAATAGCAGATGCATTAGGCGATATGCTGTATATACTTTGTGGGACAATTATCGAACACGGTTTGCAACATAAAATCGAGGAAGTGTTTGACGAAATTCAGCGATCCAATATGAGTAAATTGGGTGAAGATGGAAATCCAATTTATCGTGAGGACGGAAAAGTAATGAAAGGGCCGAATTATTTTAGACCTGATTTTTCTAAAATTTTAGGAGAATAAACTAAATTAATTTTAATATAAAAAAAGCGATTTTCAGATGAAAATCGCTTTTTTGTATTTAACAAGTATTGGTTATACTTTTACAGTCCAACCAAAAGTATCTTCAGCTACTTTATTTTGAATATTAGTTAGTTTTAATTTTAAATCGGCAGCCACTGAATTGTCTAATTTAGGTAATTCGTAGTAGTGGTCTTTGTATGAGAATCCCGCAATTGGGCTAATTACGGCTGCTGTTCCAGCACCAAAAATTTCTTTAAGACTTCCGTTTTTAGCAGCTTCAACTAATTCATCTACTAAGACCGAACGTACTTCAACTTGGATACCTTCTCTTTTAGCTAAATCAATAAGTGTTTTTCTAGTAACTCCATCCAAAATGCGTTCACTTGTAGGAGCTGTATATAAAGTGTCATTGATTCTAAAAAACACGTTCATTGTTCCCGCTTCTTCTAGTTTCGTATGGGTTGCATCATCGGTCCAAATTACCTGTTGGAATCCTTCTTTGTTAGCCAAATTAGTTGGGTAAAATTGCCCCGCATAATTGCCAGCTGCTTTTGCTGCACCAATTCCGCCATTTGCAGCTCTACTGTAATGTTCAGCTACAATTACTTTAACTTCACCTGCATAATACGATTTAACAGGAGATAGGATAATCATGAATTTATAGTTGTCTGAAGGATTGGCGATTACACCGGTTCCAGTTCCAATCATAAATGGTCTTATGTACATAGAGTTTCCGTCGCCTTTTTTCACCCAAGCTTTGTCTATTTTAAGTAATTCTTTCAAACCATCCATAAAAATAGTTTCAGGAACTTCAGGCATTGCCATTCTAACCGCTGATTTATTGAAACGTTTGTAGTTCTCATCAGGACGGAATAACCAAATAGCATCTTGCTCATCTTTATAAGCTTTCATTCCTTCAAAAATTGCTTGACCATAATGAAAAACACGAGTCGAAGGATCTACTAAGAAAGGAGCATAGGGTTTGACAGTTGGAGTTTGCCATTCGCCATTTATAAAATCACATTCAAATAAGTGATCTGTAAAAACGGCTCCAAAACTAAGGTTATCAAAATCTACCTCATTAATTTTAGAAGTAGCAGATGGTATTATTTCAATTTTTTTGGTTTGAGTTGCACTCATAATAAAGAATAATTTTTATTGTATAAATGAAAAGCAATTGCTCCTATTTTTTAACGATTACAAAATTAAATAAAAATCGGCAAAATACTTATGAAAATACTATTAATTAAAGCTTTTATCTGCGATTTATGTATATTTAAAAATAATCATTCAATTAAGGTTGATTTATGGGAATTATATAATAAATATCATTTTTTTTCGAATGAAACGTTTTTGTTTTAACTAATTTTGGGCATAAAATAAAACGACTTAGGTAGTATAAATTTCAAATAAAAGGTATTGGAAAGAGAAATTATTCAAACGCTCGATGGTTCTACAACAATTCATCTCAAAGATTGGGATGAATGTTATCATTCCAAACACGGTGCCATTCAGGAAGCTAAACATGTTTTTATACAAAATGGACTTTCCTTATTTCCAAATCAATCAGTATCCATTTTAGAGATAGGATTTGGAACAGGATTAAATGCTTTTATTACTTTTTTGGAATCTCAAAAACTACATCAATTGATACATTATGTTGGAGTAGAAGCTTATCCTGTGAATGCAACTGAAGTTCTTGCAATGAATTATGTGACCGAGTTAAATGCATTTTCAGATGAAGCACTATTTAAAAAAATGCACGAAAGTAACTGGGATGAAAAAGTTGTTTTACATCCTGAATTTGAGTTAACCAAACGAAAGCAGTTTTTTGACGAAATTGATGCAGTCGAAGAATTTGATTTGATTTACTTTGATGCTTTTGGCTATCGAGTGCAACCGGAACTATGGAGTACAGCGATTTTTAAAAAAATGTTTACTGCTCTTCGGCCTGGGGGTAAATTAGTTACTTATGCTGCACGAGGAGTAGTTAAAAGAAGCATGATTGAGGTAGGATTTACAGTAGAAAAGTTAGCTGGCCCACCGGGAAAAAGAGAAATGTTTCGAGCAAGTAAAGCAATTGAGTCAGTTTAATTTAGGAAAAAAAATAAATTACTTAAAACTTCGTTAAAATAACATTATGTCATTTACTATTGATGTAATTTTATACTACGAAAAATGAAAGTTTAACCCAAAATTGATTTCATTATGACAAAAGTAATGCTTGACTACACCAAATCTATTCTAGAGAGAGTCAGTTTTGATCCTGCACTTTTTTACAAAGAATTACAAAAAGCGATTAAAACTTTATTGCCCCATGAAATGGTCCAATTAAAAGAATGGTTATATAGATTTACAAATGAAAAACCAGAACTAAAACCCTGTTTGTTAGTTATTAATTCATAAAAAAAAGGAACCAATTTGGTTCCTTTTTTTTATTTTTTGTTTAATGGGCTAATGATTTCAACATTTTGAAATGCAATGGCTCCTTTAATTATTCCGGAAATAGTATTCCGTAGCGCGTCGATGATATGAATTTTCAGTTCGCTTTTTGGATAAATTATACTGACTTCACGCGCAGGTTTAGGCTCTTTAAAATGGCGTAGTTTATTTTTATCCGATTCATTTAAGTCCAAAGTATGTAAATAAGGCAATAAGGTGGTACCTAGTCCTTCATTGGCTAACTTAATCAAAGTTTCAAAACTACCACTTTCTATTTGAAAATGATTGATTTCATTTCTGGTATTATTTCTACATAAATTAAGAATACCATCTCTAAAACAATGTCCGTCTTGTAGTAATAGAATTTCGTCCAAATTCAAATCGGCAACTTCAATTTCTTTTTTCTGGTAATGTTGATGTCCCTCAGGAATATAGGCCATAAATGGCTCATAGTAAAGCACAATCTCTTTGATTTTTTCTTCTTGGAGCGGAGTTGCAGCAATCGCCGCATCCAAATGTCCATTGTTTAATTTTGTAATTATTTCAGCAGTGTTGAGCTCTTCTATAATCAATTTTACTTTTGGATATTTTTTGATAAAATTTTTCAAAAACATCGGAAGTAAAGTAGGCATAATTGTAGGGATAATGCCTAATCTAAATTCACCACCTATAAATCCTTTTTGTTGTTCAACAATATCTTGAATTCGATCAGCTTCATTAACAATACTTTTAGCTTGAGTTACAATTTTTTGACCTATATCGGTCAATTGTATAGGTTTTTTAGTGCGATCAAATATTTGGATATTAAGTTCCTCTTCAATTTTTTGAATTTGCATACTCAAAGTAGGTTGAGTTACAAAACATTTGTCTGCAGCTAGCGTAAAATTTTTGTATTCAGCTACTGCTAGTACATATTTAAGTTGAGTAATAGTCATAAGAATAGTTTATATTGATGCAAATATAAAAACAATAAGTTAAACTTATAGACTGTCTTCAACTTTTAAATTGCTTATAATTCATTACTATAAATAGTTATATCATGACGCTATAACAAATTAGTACTACGATGTGCAATTAATTATTGATAAATATATTGGCATGCCAATGGTTATATTCACTGGAAATGTTATGGCTAAAGCCATAGGTAAGTAAAGTCCTGGATTCGCTTTTGGAACTGTAATTTTCATTGTAGCTGGAACTGCTATATATGATGCACTTGCGGCTAATACTGAAAAAATAAATCGGTTTGAAATATCATCGGTTACAACGGAACTTAATATTGCAAATAAACACCCATTTACAATTGGGATTGCCACTGCAAAAACTAATGGAAACCATCCACTGCTAAAGAAGGATTTTAATTTTTTTCCACTCGTTATTCCCATATCTAATAAAAATATTGCAAGAAAGCCTTTGAATAAATCATTTGTGAACGGCTTGATTCCTTGAGCTTGTTCTGCATTGGCTAGATAGCCAATAACTAAACTTCCAAGGATAAGTAGAACGCTACCATTCGTTAACGAATGTTTTACAATAGATTTTTTTTGGAATTTAGTATTATCTCCTTTATAAAAAATCGAAATAAGCATTAATCCAATAATTATTGAAGGCGATTCCATTATTGCCATAACTGCAACCATATGCCCGTGTAATTGCAACTGATGCGCCTCTAAATAAGATACTGCGGTAACAAATGTAACGGCACTTACAGATCCATATGCTGCTGCAATAGCCCCTGAATCAAATAGGTTTAATTTTCTTTTCAGAATAAAAAAAGTATAAACTGGAATTATTGCCGAAATCCCAATTCCAAATAATAAAGACCATATAATTTCAGTTGAAAAAGTTTCGTGTGATAATTCTTGCCCCCCCTTAAAACCGATGGCAAATAAAAGATATAAGGAGATAAATTTTGAGGAATTTTCAGGAATTTCTAAATCACTTTTCAAATACACTGCAATGATTCCTAGTACGAAAAAGAGAAGAGCTGGATTTGTTAAGTTTTCAATGAGCAAGTTTACATTCATAATTATTTATATCAAGTTTAGGTTTTATTTATCGAATTTTTGAGAATTGTAGTCTCATTCCTTTTGGGGCATAATCAAATACTCCGTTAGTATATACTATATTTCCGTTTACAATAGTTGTCATAATTTTACTTTTGAAAACTTGTTCTTCAAAAGGAGACCATTTGCATTTATATAAAATATTTTCTTTTGTCACTTTCCATGATTGGTTTAGATCAACTAATACTAAATCAGCATAATAACCTTCTCTTATATAACCGCGCTCTTTTAGCTTATAAATTTCAGCAACATTATGAGCCGTTTTTTCAACAATCATTTCTAATGTCAATTTATTTTGATGATACATTTCTAGCAATGCATGAAGAGCATGCTGTACTAATGGTCCTCCGGACATGGCTTGAAAATAGGTTCCTGTTTTTTCTTCTATGGTATGTGGAGCATGATCTGTAGCAATTATGTCTAATTTCCCGCTATGTAATGCATCAAATAACCCTTTTTGATTCATTTCTGATTTGATTGCAGGATTCCATTTTATTTTGGCTCCTAATTTTTTGTAATCTTGGTCTGAAAACCACAAATGATGAACGCAGGCCTCGGCAGTAATTCGTTTTTTATGTAAAGGTGTTTTGCAATCAAATAATTCGGTTTCAGCTAGAGTTGAAATATGAAATAAATGCAATCTATTTCCGTATTTTTTTGCAATATCAATTAATTCTTTAGTGGTGGAGTAACATGCTTCTTCGTTTCGTATTATGGGGTGGTATTCAAAAGGAATATCTGAATTGAATTGAAGTTGTAACGTTTCAGTATTTTTTTTGATAATAGCATCATTTTCGCTATGTAACGCTATTAAAGTATTGGAATTGGCAAATATTTTTTCGATATATTCTGGGTAATTGGCTATAATCCCATCCTCTTTAGAAAAATACAATCCGTCATCTGTAACCCCACAAACATTTTCAGTATCTGTTTTTAAAGTTTCCTCCCAATTATCTTTGGTAAGCCCCATAAAAAAAGAATAATTGGCTAACGATTTTTCAGCTGCTAACGCATATTTTTGTTCAAGTAATTCATTAGTAAGTGTATTAGGTAACGTATTTGGCATGTCCATAAATGAGGTAATACCTCCAGCAACAGCTGCTATAGATTCGGTGAATAGGTCAGCTTTGTGGGTAAGTCCGGGTTCTCTAAAATGAACTTGATCGTCAATAAATCCGGGAAGTAGGTATAAGCCTTCTGCATTAATTTCATTGCAAACTAGTTCTTTGTGTATCGCAATTGAATCATCAATTTTCTCGATTCGATTTTTGTTAATTAAGACATCTTTGATAACAATTCTCCCTTCGTTAACAATCTGTGCATTTCGTATTATTAGTCTCATAATTCAGCTACTGCTCTGTTTAATCTATCGTTTATAGATTTTCCTAGATTAATATTGGGTAATTTTTCAATTAAGAGTACGTCTAGACCTAGAGCATCCAATTCATGTAAATAAGAATATAAATTTTTTGAAGCTTCCTTAAAATCTCCTGTTGGGGATAAAATATACTGTACAATTGGCTTAGATGTTTTTACCTTATTTTGAAATTGAAGTACCCCAATTTTTTCAGATGAGATAGACTCTAATTCTTTTTCAATATCCTCAACAAGAAAAGATTTTGTTTTTGGAGCATAATGTTTAGTAAACATTCCAGGCGCACTTGGGGCAATAGAATCTTTATTGTGGACCTTTATTGGGCCTACAATTTTTTCAATTTCTTCGATCGGAATAGCACCATATCTATAAAGTACAGGTAGTTCTCCTTCAAATCCGATAATGGTTGATTCAATTCCATTTTGACAGTTTCCTCCATCCAAAACTACGTCTATATCATTCTTAAAATAGTCAAAAACATGTTGCGCATTTGTTGGGCTAATTGACCCAAAAGGATTGGCGCTTGGTGCTGCTAAGGGGAAGTTTAAATGATGTAATAGCTCCAAAGTCAAAGGATGATTAGGAACTCTAACAGCAACAGTATTCTTTCCTGAAGTTACCCAATCGGAAATACAATCTTGTTTTTTTAGTACTAAGGTTAATGCACCTGGCCAAAATTGAGCTGCTAATAGAGTTGCTAAATGAGGTATTTCTTTGGCGATTTCTTTCAGTTGTTCAGTTGACTTAAGATGAACGATTAGCGGATTATTATTGGGTCTTTTTTTTATTTCGAATATTTTCTTAACTGCGGTTTCATTATAAATATTGGCAGCTAAACCATAAACTGTTTCAGTTGGAATTGCAACTACCTTACCTTCATTTAGGGTATGGATTGCGAAAGAAATATCTTTAGTTATTACTGTCATAATTAATTAAGGATTACAATAGTCGCAGTACATTGGATCTTCATACTTTTTAGTGTTGGGAAACATTTTAGTCTCTTGATGTAAACATTTTTTGCATTGATAATTTACGCTTAAAGCTGATTGTGTAGGGGAGTTGCATAAATTACATGGTAATCCTCGAGTCACTTCTTTAATTTCAAAGCCCGGGGTGTCGCATGTTGGACATTTCGTATGTATCTTTTCAACTAATTTATGAGCGGTTTTTTCAATAACTTTCATTCTAGTTGGATTGAAACAAGCTCTCATATCGGTTTCAACAAATACTTTTCCGAACATTTTTTGGATTTGGTTGAATTGAATAAGTAGTTCTTTTTCATTCGTAATCCCTTTATAACATTTAAAAAAATTATTTTCATCTGATTTAAGAATTAATCCGTGGGAAGGGAATTGAATATTGGATGAAAATTCTAAAAGTTCTTGTTCTGTAGCGATATAAGTTCCATTAAAATTTGTCGAAGTGCTTAATTCAGTGGCGATTATTTCTAAATTGTTTTTAATATCCAATAGCATTAAATGTTCTTCATCTGCAGGTAGAAAAAATACGGATGGATGTGCTCCAAATGATCCCTCACTCGCAATCACTAAATCGCATTTGTAATGGTGTACTGCTGATAAGCATTTTTGGCGAAGCGTAGCGATTACATCCTTCTTTCTTTCAATTTCTCCGCTAAATGTGCCTAATGTATCGGTATTAAATAGTTGGTTTACTATGCATGTAACACCAAATTCTTTTTCAAATATTGGAGCTATTATTTTTTCTTTTCCGTGCTGAGTAGCTATCAGTAAATTTCTTCCTTCAAACATTATTTATTTACTGAAATTTTAATCATACATTCAATTTCCAATGTATGCTTTTCTGTTTCCGCTAGTTGAATCACTTCTTCAATTAAACCCTTCATTTTATTCAGTTCTTCAATCCTTTTTTTGGAATGATTAGCATCTTTATTGAAGCGAATTTGACTGCTAAAATCCTCTAAACTATGAAAACTAATCTTGTTGTTAATTAATGAGTTAAGAAGAGTTTTTGCTTCATTTGGATCAAAAATACCTTCTATTAATTTGTGTTGCGATTCGTTTTTCATGATTATAATTTGACTTTAGTTATTTTTAATAAATAAGTTGATACAAACAATGATACTCCAAGAATTATAGTAGACAAGAATGAAAATTCGGATAGAATATTAAATACCATTGCTACTGACAATAAAATAATTATTGTTTTGTAAATCGTATTTTGTGATTTACAGAACATTTTAATTTTGCTTTTCAAAAGGAATCGTATCTTTTGCATCTTTTTTTATTGCAAATTTCAAATTTAATAATCATATATTTTTATTTATATTTGTTATCATTTATATAAATATATTTTATGAATTATACATTTCATCAATTAAAAGTTTTTTTGAAAGTTTCTCAAACAAAAAGTATTACTAAGGCTGCTAATGAGCTACATCTTACACAGCCAGCAGTATCAATACAATTAAAAAATTTTCAAGATCAATTTGAAATCCCACTTACAGAAGTAATAGGGAGGCAATTGTATGTTACTGATTTCGGAAAAGAAATTGCATCAACTACCGAACAAATTTTAAGTGAAGTTGAAAAAATCAATTTTAAAACACTTGCCTACAAAGGAATATTATCAGGGGTGTTAAAAGTATCTGTTGTATCGACAGGGAAATATGTGATGCCTTATTTTTTGAGTGATTTCTTAAATTCAAACAATGGTATTGAGCTTGATATGGATGTTACCAATAAATCAAAAGTGATTAAAGCTTTAAGAAATAATGAAGTTGATTTTGCATTAGTTTCTAATCTTCCTGGAGAAATCAATGTTGAATCTGAAACATTAATGCAAAATAAATTGTTTTTGGTAAGTAATAAACAATATTTGAATGATTCAAAATTATCAAGTAATGATACTTTAATTGATGTTCCTTTGATTTATAGAGAAGAAGGTTCTGCTACAAGATTACATATGGAAAATTATTTTTCAAAAAAAGGATATATTATTAAAAGCAAACTGCAATTAACTTCTAATGAAGCAGTTAAACAGGCAGTAATATCAGGAATTGGTCTATCAATCATGCCGTTAATTGGTTTGAAAAATGAATTGGAAAAGGGGGATTTAAAGATTATTCCTGCCAAAGGATTACCCATTGTGACCAATTGGAAATTAGTGTGGTTAAAAGGCAAGAAAATGAGTCCGGTAGCAGCAGCTTATTTAGAGTATATCAGACAACAAAAAACTGTAATTAATGAAAATCAATTTTCATGGATTAATAATTATTAATCATTCAGATTCTCATTAAATGCTGATGGTAGTAGGGTAGGAATAAACTTGATTAAAATTGGCAACAACAAACTTCCTCCTGGTAATAGAAATATGGTTAACGATGGAATAGTTTTACAAATATCAAGTAATTGTTTTTTAATTTTTTTCTTTTCTTTTTCATCCAAATCCCTGCTTGTTGAATGTGCTAACAATACCATAAGTTCTTTACTTTGAACAATTTCTTTCACTAGGCGTGTTTTGTTACGTGCAATAAGAGTGACAACACTTTGCGTAGTTTGATCGTAAAAATGTTTAACAGGATTGGAATAATTAAAATAAGGAATTTCCTTTTTATGTTTGGAAATAAAGAGATTTGTATCGTGAATACTTTGTTTTACAAACTCGTCTGATACAGTAAGAGCTTCGGCCAATTGGAATAAAAAACAGGATTCATTTGGTTCTAAAACACCATCGTTCCAAAGCGCCATTCCTGCAATATCTATAAGATAATTTTTTTCTAATTCATTGGTGAAAAAATCCAATTCCAGCGTTTCTATGCTCAAATTTGAGTTTTTGGAAAATTTACTATAGCGTATTGATGCTTCAAAAAGTTTGATTAATAAGTCGTCGTATTGCGATTTATTGGTTTTGATTTTCAAAGCCAGAGTGACAATATTGACAATCGTTTCTTCAATTTTTTTGAGGTATTTTTCCGGGATAGTTCCATGCATTAAATATTGGCGAAAGGCCAATACATCAATATACAAAAGCGCATTGGTAACTAAATGAGAAAAGTTTTTACTGATGATGTTTTCATTAGTTTGAACTCGTTCGTCAATGAATTTTTCAAGTGTAAGTGAAGGACTATTCTTTGGAAGTAATTTTTTAAACAAGTTAAATTCTTCTGGATGCATCTCATTATAAAAAGACACCGTTTCGGCAATGAATTCCTCCCAATTAAATTGTTCCTTAGTAACACTATAAACTCCTAAAAGGCTATTCAATAAAGCTACTTTTGACACTTCTTCTTTGAACCAACCCGTAATAGGAATTACCGATTTCGTATCCAACGAAATGATGTGCCCATAGATAAATCCTGATTTTCTTAATGCTTTATAGAAAGCATCATTTTCAGTGACCAATTCCATCTTTGAAATCTGTTGTTCACTGAAAAATTTATCGATCCAACCGGGTACTGAAGGGTTTATCATTAACTTGAATTAAAAGTACAAAGCTAGGTTTTTTTCTGGTTTCAATGATGAAATTAAAATTAAAAAACCGTTTTGTAATTGAATACAAAACGGTTTGAATTGCCAAGTAAATAATTGCTACTTTATGATTGCTGAGCAGGCAACTCGAGCTCCTGAATTTCCGGTGGGCTGCGTTACAAAATCATCGGCTCCCTGGTGAACTATTAAGCCTTTGCCTAAAACATCTTTAGCAGGATCTCCACAACCTATACACCATTCCTCAGTAGTCAAAGTGATTGTTCCATTTCCATTTTCATCCGCTGTGAAGTTTCCAATATCGCCTTTATGGTATTCTCCTTCTCCCCATTTACCGTGTTTTTTAAAGGTAGGATTCCAATGTCCGCCTGCTGAACTTCCATCAGCGGCAGAACAATCTGATTTTTCGTGAATATGAATGGCATGAACACCCGGTTTTAGCCCAGTAAGTTTAGCTACAAAAGTGACTTTTCCTTTTTTCTCTGTAAAGGTTGCAGTTCCTGCAACTGAACTATTACTCTTTGGTTCAAAATACAGAGCTAGTTTTTTTACATCATTTGAATTGGCAGTTTTGCAGCCAATAATAACAGCTACAATAACAAGAATGGATACTACTATTTTTTTCATTTTTATGTTTTTTTATTAGGATAAAGTTACATCTATTAGGAGAAATATGTTCAATATAATCTTAAAATATAAAAACCGCTCCGATAAAACAATCAGAACGGTTTTTAAAACAAATTAAATTCAAACTAAAAACTATCTTTCTGCCTAAAAGCAATATTTATTTTCGGCAACTAATTTTGCTGTTATGGTTTCTCTAAGTCCTACTACATTTGGCATGTTCGTGTATTTTGTAAATCGACGTAATCCCATTAACATCATGCGTTGTTCGTCGCCTTCAGCAAAAGAAACGATTCCTTCTTTTCCTTTTTGAGTTACAATGTCAACCGCTTGATACAAATACAATCGAGCCATTGCAATTTGTTCTTGTACATTAGTTTCGCCCTGTTTTTTGGCTAATTTTTCTGTTCTAAGAACAGTACTTTCCGCCATGTAAATTTCGATTAACATATCTGCAGCAGCCATTAATAATTGTTGGTGCGCTTCCAAATCGGTTCCGAATTTCTGGATGGCACCACCTGCAACCATTAAAAAGGCTTTTTTCAATTTACCAATCATTTCTTTTTCTTCAGAAAATAATTCAGAATAATCGGGAGTGTCAAAAGAAGGAATTCCCATTAATTCTTCTTGCACTTTCATGGCTGGACCTAATAAATCTACTTGGCCTTTCATGGCTTTTTTGATTAACATTCCAACAGAAAGCATTCTGTTAATTTCGTTCGTTCCTTCATATATACGTGCAATACGAGCATCTCTCCATGCTGATTCCATCGGTGTGTCTTCAGAGAATCCCATTCCACCATACACTTGAATTCCTTCATCGGCACAATTTTGGACATCTTCGGAAACTGCTACTTTTAGAATCGAACATTCGATAGCAAATTCTTCAACTCCTTTCAATTCCGCTTCCTGATGTGAAACTCCTTCTGCTTCACGAATTTTAATTCTTGTTTCAATATCTTGAGCAGCACGGTAGGTAGCACTTTCACCTGCATAGGTTGAAGTTGCCATTTCGGCTAATTTGGCACGAATAGCACCAAAACTAGCGATAGGTGTGTTGAATTGGACTCTGTCATTAGCGTAACTTATCGCATTAGAAGTAACACGACGTTGTGCGTCCAAACAGGCAGCAGCTAATTTGATACGTCCTACATTTAAGGCATTCATGGCAATTTTAAAACCGTTACCTCTTTCAGACAACATATTTTCAACAGGCACTTTTGTTTCGTTAAAAAATACTTGACGTGTAGAAGAGGCGCGTATTCCTAATTTATGTTCTTCTTCACCAAAAGAGATTCCGTTGTCATTTGAATTTTCTAAGATAAATCCTGTTATGTTTTTATCGTCTTCAATTCGGGCAAAAACGATGAAAAGCGAACAAAATCCAGCATTGGAAATCCACATTTTTTGTCCTGTAATTTTGTAATGTGTTCCGTCTTCAGATAAAACTGCTTTGGTTTTTCCTGAGTTGGCATCACTTCCAGCACCAGGTTCTGTCAAACAATAAGCTCCAAACCATTCGCCAGAGGCTAATTTTGGAACGTATTTTTGTTTTTGTTCTTCGGTTCCATACAAAGTAATTGGCATAGTACCAATTCCGGTATGAGCTCCGAAAGCTGTTGAAAATGAACCTGTAGCTCCTGAAATATAGTCACAAACCAAACAAGTATCTACAAATCCCATCCCCATTCCGCCGTAAGCTTCAGGAACAGCAATGCTCAAGAAACCCATTTCACCTGCTTTACGCATGGTTTCTTCGGTTAAAGCATAATCTTTCTTTTCAAATCGGTCTTTAAATGGCCAAATTTCTTTGTCTACGAATTCCTTAACTGAATCTCGCATCATTAATTGTTCTTCAGAAAAATCTTCGGGTGTGAATATATTTTCACATTTCGTTTCTTTTACTAAAAACTGCCCGCCTCTGGTGATATCTTCCATACTATAAAATGTATTTATGTTTGCTAAATAGTTTGCTTAATTATATAATTTCGTAGATACCAGCTGAACCTTGACCTGTTCCTACGCACATACTCACGATCCCATATTTACTGCCACGACGTTTCATTTCGTCAAATAATTGTACCGATAATTTAGCTCCTGTACAACCTAGCGGATGACCTAATGCAATAGCACCACCATTCACATTTACGATTTCAGGATTCAAATCCAATTCGCGAACAACGGCTAATGATTGAGAAGCAAAGGCTTCGTTTAATTCGATCAAGTCAATATCATTCAATGTTAATCCGGCTTGTTTTAAGGCTTTCGGAATCGCTTTTACTGGCCCAATTCCCATTATTCTTGGTTCTACACCTGCAGAGGCATAATTCACTAATCGTGCGATTGGTGTAACTCCTAATTCTTTAACCATTGCTTCGCTCATGATCAATACGAATGCTGCACCGTCACTCATTTGTGAAGAGTTTCCAGCCGTCACACTTCCGTCAGCGGAAAATACGGGTTTTAAATTACCCAAAGCGGCCAAATTAGTATCTGCTCTTGGACCTTCATCTTTGGTTACTGTATACGTTTTGGTTTCTTTCTTTCCGTTTTCGTTAATGAAGGTTTGCTCTACATTTATGGGTACAATTTGTTGGTCAAATTTTCCTTCAGCTTGGGCTTTTAATGCTTTTTGGTGGGAATGATAAGCAAATTCATCTTGATCTTCTCGTGAAATCGAGTATTGTTTTGCAACTGCTTCAGCCGTTAGACCCATTCCCCAATAGTAATCTTCATTTCCTGCAGCGGCAACGGCGTAATCCGGTGTTGGTTTGTAACCTCCCATCGGAATAAAGGACATGCTTTCTGCACCACCAGCAATTATACAATCGGCCATACCGCTTTGTATCTTAGCAGTAGCCATTCCAATTGTTTCCAACCCTGAGGCACAATATCTATTGACAGTTACACCAGGAACATCGGTTACTTTTAATCCCATTAATGAAATTAATCGGCCAACATTTAAACCTTGTTCAGCTTCTGGCATGGCATTTCCAACCATCACATCATCGATTCGGGTTTTGTCGAAATCTGGCAACTCATTCATCATGAATTGAATAGTTTCTGCAGCCAATTCATCCGGTCTTTTGAATCGAAATACACCCTTTGGTGCTTTACCAACTGCCGTTCTATATGCTTTTACTATATATGCTGTTTTCATCTTTTATATTTTTGGAACACAAATAATCAATCTGTGTTATTACATTAGATTATTAATTACGTAGCGGTTTCCCTTTAGTTAACATAAATTGGATTCTTTCCAATGTTTTTCTTTCGGTACATAAACTCAAGAAAGCTTCACGCTCAATATCTAAAAGGTATTGCTCGCTGACCAATGTTGGTTCTGATAAATCACCGCCCGCCATAACATAGGCTAATTTGTTGGCAATTTTACGGTCGTGTTCAGAGATGTATTTTCCAGCTTGCATTTGGTCGGTTCCCACTAAGAACATTCCAAGCGCTTGTTTTCCTAAAACTTTTACATCTTTTCTTTGAATAGGTTGGGTATAACCTTGTTCAGCCATTTGAAGCGCCACTTGTTTGGCAGTGGCAATTTGTCGGTCTTTGTTGACTACAACAATATCTTTCCCTTTTTGTAACACACCCATATCAAAAGCTTCATAAGCAGATGTAGCTACTTTTGCCATTCCAATGGTTAGGAAATATTCTTGTAATACGTTTAGTTCTACATCGTTTTTGTGAAATAAATCCGAAGCACGTAATGCCATTTCTTTGGAACCACCACCACCAGGAATCACACCAACGCCAAATTCCACTAATCCAATATAAGTTTCAGCTGCAGCAACTACTCGGTCAGCGTGCATGGTCATTTCGCAACCACCTCCCAATGTCATTCCGTGAGGAGCAACAATTACAGGAGTTGCTGAGTAACGTACGCGCATCATCGTGTCTTGAAACATTTTGATCGCCATATTCAATTCGTCGTACTCTTGTTCGACTGCCATCATGAAAATCATTCCGATATTGGCACCCACAGTAAAATTGGCCGCTTGATTTCCAATAACCAATCCGTTGTATTCTTTTTCAGATAAATCAATCGCTTTATTGATGGCTTGTAATACATCGCCGCCAATCGTATTCATTTTGGATTGGAATTCTAGGTTTAAAATTCCATCACCTAAATGTTGGATAATAGCACCACTATTACTCCAAACTTTCTTGCTTTCGCGAATGTTATTCAGAATGATAAAGGCATCTTGACCAGGAATTTTAGTTTGTGATTTTGAAGGAATAGCATAATAATAAGTAGCGCCTTCTTTTACAGTGTAAAAACTAGAGTTGCCTGATGCTATCATTTCGATAACCCATGCAGCCGGTTCATAACCTTCTACTTTCATTAATTCGATTCCGTTGGCAACACCAATGGCATCCCAAATTTCAAATGGGCCATTTTCCCAACCAAAACCGGCTTTCATCGCATCGTCTATTTTATAAAAATCGTCTGAAATTTCAGGGATTCGGTTCGAGCAATACGCAAACATGGCAGCGAAGTTTTTTCTGTAAAACTCACCCGCTTTGTCTTTTCCTTTTACTAACACTTTGAAACGATCAATAGGTTTATCGATGGTTTTTGTTAATTCTAAAGTGGCAAAAGAAGCTCTTTTTGAAGCTCTATATTCTAATGAATTTAAATCTAATGATAAGATTTCTTTTCCTTCTTTTTTATAAAAACCTTGACCAGTTTTACTACCTAACCAATTGTTTTCCATCATTTTGGAAATAAAATCAGGTAACTGGAACAAGTCGTGCGCTTCGTCGTTTGGACAGTTTTGATACAATCCGTTAGCTACATGAACCAAAGTATCTAAACCCACTACATCGACAGTTCTGAATGTAGCTGATTTTGGTCGGCCAATAACCGGTCCGGTTAACTTATCTACTTCTTCGATAGTTAACCCCATTTCTTTCACTAAATGGAATAAACTTTGGATACCAAAAATTCCTATTCGATTTCCAATGAAGGCAGGTGTATCTTTGGCAACAACCGAAGTTTTTCCTAAAAATTTAGAACCATATTCAGTTAAGAAACCCAACACTTCTGGATTGGTTTGTGGTCCAGGAATGATTTCGAATAATTTAAGGTAACGTGCTGGGTTAAAAAAGTGTGTCCCACAAAAATGGGCTTGGAAATCATCCGATCTTCCTTCGCTCATAAATTGTATTGGAATTCCAGATGTATTTGAAGTAACTAAAGTACCAGGTTTTCTGTACTTATCGATTTGTTCGAACACTAATTTCTTAATATCCAATCGTTCTACAACTACTTCGATAATCCAATCGCAAGTTGCAATTTTGGACATATCATCTGTTGTATTTCCGGTAGTAATGCGGTTGGCAAATTTAATATTATATATAGGAGATGGTTTCGATTTTAAGGCATTCGCCAAATGATCGTTTGCCATCCTGTTGCGAACCACTTTACTTTCTAAAGTCAATCCTTTTTTTTCTTCTGCTTCGGTCAATGAGTTGGGCACAATGTCTAGAAGTAAAACCTCTAATCCAATGTTAGCTAAATGACAGGCAATTCCGGAGCCCATAATTCCAGAACCTACAACCGCTACTTTTTTAATGATTCGTTTCATCGTTTATCGTATCCGTTTGATTAAATATATTTTTATCTTGAATTAATTCGTTGATGGTGTCAGCCACTTCCATGAAATGAAGTAATTTTTCGTCAGAAACGTGTTGCTTTACTGTTTCGTTGAATTTTAAAACTGTAGTTTTAGAAAGATCTCGTTTTTCTTTGCCTAAATCGGTCAAATAAATTAAGACACCACGACCATCAAATGGATTTTTTTTACGGATGATTAATCCTTTCTCTTCCATTGATTTTAAGGTGCGAGTTAGACTGGTAGCTTCCATTCCCATTTTGGGTCCTAAAGTAGTGGAGGGCGTGCCTTTGTCTTTATCAATGCTAAGTAAAACAAAACCTGTAGCCATGGTGGCCCCGTATTTTGTTGCTTCTTCATTGTACATACGGGATACCGCTTGCCAGGTAGCTCTAAGTACATAGTCTATTGTTTTATCTTTCATCTTACATTGCTATATCGATTTCAAATATAAGAAATAAATACTATGCACGCATAATAAAAAATATTTTTTTCGAAGAATTAAAAATAAGCAACCCCTTTTTGTTGAATTCAGCAAAAAGGGGTTGTAGGTATTTTATTCAAAAATTAGTTTAATTGTAGATTTTGTGGAATAAATCTTGGTATTTTTCCATCACAATTTTTCTTTTCAATTTTAAGGTAGGGGTAAGGTGCCCTGCTTCGATTGACCAGACTTCTGGCGTTAATTCAAAACGTTTTATTTTTTCCCAATTTCCAAATTTCTCATTGAGTTTATCAACTTCTTCTTGAATGCGTTCAATCACTTTTGAATTTGCAATGATCTCTTCATTTGAAGTTCCAATAGCTATTTTGTGGATATTCGCCCATTCTTTGATGAAATCAAAACTTGGTTGTATGAAGGCAGCTGGCATTTTTTGACCATCTCCAATCACCATAATTTGTTCAATGAAACGCGATTGTTTCATGGTGTTTTCAATTAATTGTGGTGCGATGTATTTTCCACCAGAGGTTTTGAACATTTCTTTTTTACGATCTGTAATTTTCAGGAAACCATCTGCGTCAAATTCGCCAATATCTCCAGTATGGAAATAATCATCAGTCATTACTTCCGAAGTAAGTTTTTCATCTTTGTAGTAGCCCATCATGACATTAGGACCTTTACATAGGATTTCGCCATCTTCGGCAATTTTTACGGTAACTCCATCAATCACTTTTCCTACGGTTCCCACTCTGAACCCGAAATTCCTAACATCATTAACAGATATTACTGGAGAAGTTTCAGTCAAACCATATCCTTCCATTACGGGGATTTCAGCAGCAGCAAATACACGAGCCAGACGAGTTTGTAAAGCGGCACTTCCAGAAACCATTAAATCTAAATTACCACCCAAACCTTCTTTCCATTTGTTAAAGATCAATTTGCGTGCTATTTTAAGTTGGAACTCGTACCAAGCGCCATTAGCTCCGTAGGGCTCGTAGCGCAATCCTAAATCGATTGCCCAAAAGAAAAGTTTCTTTTTGATTCCGCTTAGCTGAGTTCCTTTAGCATAAATGCTATCGTATACTTTTTCCAATAATCTTGGCACAGCCGACATTACGTTTGGTTTTACCTCTTTAATATTGTCACTGATTTTATCGATTGATTCGCCAAAGTAGATGGATACACCATAATATTGGTACAAATACAAAATCACTCTTTCGAAAATATGACAAACCGGAAGAAAACTTAAGGCACGACTTTTTCCTTTTTCAAAAGGAATTCTCGGTGCGCTATGAATTACGTTGGACACAATGTTGTTATGAGAAAGCATAACGCCTTTTGGTTTTCCAGTAGTTCCAGAAGTATAAATTATAGTAGCTAAATCTGAAGGAATAACGGCGTTTTTTCGTTCTTCGACTAATTTTTGATTGGCTTCATCTTTTCCTAATTCTAATAATTCGGACCAATGCTTGCAACCTTGAATTGAATTGAACGAATAGACCTCTTTTAAAGTAGGAACATTAGATTTAATCGCATTCACTTTTCGTAATACTTCTTCGTCCGAAACAAAGCAATAGGTAGATTCAGAATGGTTCAGAATGTATTCGTAATCTACTTCCGAAATAGTAGGATAAATAGGAATGGTTTGAGCACCGGTTTGTAATATACCAATGTCCATAATATTCCATTCGGTTCTATTATTGGTTGAAATGATAGCAATTTTATCATTTTTTTGAACTCCCATTTCCACCAGAGCTCTTGATATTGCATTAGCCTTTGCTATATATTCTTCGGTAGATGTTTTGATCCATTTCCCATCTTGTTTAGTCACTAAAGCATCAGAAATATTGAAGTTTTCTAGCTGATAGTAAGGGAAGTCAAAAAGTCGTGTAATTGAAATCATTTAGTAAAAATTTGATGCAAATTAATTAATTTAAACTGATTTGCAATATTTATTTATAATTTAAAATTCTTTGTATGAATTGCCTAATTTTGTCCATTGAATTTTTTAAAACAAATATGAAACGATTTCCAAGATTTGAGGAGTATAAAGTAGTAGGCTATAGAATTTTACTAGCATATGTTTTTTATACTATTGCTCGTTTGTTATTCTTTTTTTACAATCGGAATTTAATTCAAATTGAAGGAGTAACAGATATTGTTAGTATGTGTTACCATGGTTTGACCTTTGACACGGCTTCAATCTTGTATTTGAATTTGTTGTTTATTGTGTTTTCAATTCTTCCCTTGCGAATTAATCATAGTAAAAAGTACCAAACCTTTTTATTTTATTTGTACTTCATTCCGAATCTTTTAGGTTATGCTACTAATTTTGTTGATTTTATTTATTACCGTTTTAATTTTGGAAGATCGACTATTGCAGCACTGGATTCTCTAAAACACGAAAGTAATAAATTGCTATTGCTGACTAATTTCCTACTCCATTATTGGCATGTTTTTATATTGTTTTTCGTAGTTTCTTATGTGTGGATTTATCTTTACAAAAAAGTGTCTGTACAAAACGAATCGTCGCATAAAGGGATCATTTATTTCGGAACTTCGGCGGTTGGTTTTTTAGTAATTGCGACATTAATAATTGGAGGTATTCGAGGTGATTTTAAAAAGAGTACCCGACCAATTAATTTAATTGATGCCAGTCGTGATGTAAAAAATGTATCTCAAGCTGATGTGGTTTTGAATACGCCTTTTGCTTTGATTCGAACACTGTTTAGTAATAATTTCAAGAAGATGCATTTTGTGAATCAATCTACGATTGATTCTTTGGTACAACCTGTAAAACACTATCAAAACAATCCAAAAACAAAACCCAATGTGGTGATCTTTATTCTAGAAAGTAATGCTAAAGAATATTTTGGGTCGTTTAATAAAAACACTACAATTCCGAATTATAAAGGATATACACCATTTGTTGATTCGTTAGCGCAACACAGTTTGATTTTTACTAATGCATATGCGAATGGTTATAAATCGATTCACGCCATGTCTTCCGTTTTAGCGGGAATTCCGTCATTTAAAGATGCGTTTACTTCTTCACCTTATCCTAAACAAAAAACAGAATCTTTAGTTTCAACTTTAAAAAGTGAAGGATATGCTACTTCATTTTTCCATGGCGCGCCTAATGGTTCCATGGGATTTTTAGGCTATGCCAACATTTTAGGATTTGATCATTATTATGGAAAAAATGAATATAATAATGATGATGATTTTGACGGGGTGTGGGGTATTTGGGACGAGCCTTTCTTTCAATATTTTAACACTACAATTAGTAAAGAAAAACAACCGTTTATGGCTACCTTATTTTCAGTCACTTCTCATGAGCCTTATCAAGTTCCTGAAAAATATAAAGGGAAATTTCCAAAAGGAGATGTTAATATTCATCAATGTATTGGATACACCGATTTTGCATTGCAACAGTTTTTCGCTTCTGCCAAAAAGCAAGCTTGGTTTAAAAACACCATTTTTGTTTTTGTAGGCGATCATGGAAACACGATATACTATGATGAGTATAAGAAAGAAATGAATAAGAATGCAGTGGCAATGATGATTTACAAACCTAATTCTGATTTGGTAGGGGAGAGCAAAGAATATGCTCAGCAAATCGATTTGTATCCTACTATTTTAGACTTGATGGGTTACAATAAACCATTTAGAAGTTGGGGTAGGAGTTTGGTAGGAGATACGAATGTTGCGCCATTCGTAATACGATATTCTAGCAATCTGTACCAATTCATGAGTGGTAATTACATCTGTACTTTTGACGGTAATAAAGTAATTGGCTTTTATGCCAAAAATGATAAAGATTTAAAACACAATTTGATCACCAAAAGAAATTCAGAAATGAATCAAATTGAGTTGAAATGCAAAGCTTATCTGCAAGATTATATGGCAAGGGTGATGGATAAAAAATTAGCAGAGCACTAAATATTTAAATAAAAAAAGCGACCATTTGGTCGCTTTTTTTTTATCTATTCTCAATCCATTTTCTGGCATTGACGAAAGCTTCTTCCCAAGGAGTAACTTCGTCATTTCTGTCTTTTGGATAATTGGCCCAGTTCCATTGGAAAATAGAACGTTCAATATGAGGCATCATGACCAAGTGGCGACCTGTTGCATCACAAAGCATTGCCGTATTATAGTCTGAACCATTTGGATTGGCTGGATAACCTTCGTATCCGTATTTGGCAACAATGTTATACTTATCTTCTCCTAAAGGTAAATTGAATTTACCTTCACCATGCGATACCCAAACTCCTAAAGTACTACCAGCTAAACTAGAAAGCATAACGGACTTGTTTTCTTGAACTTTCACCGAAGTAAAAATACTTTCGTGTTTGTGACTGTTGTTGTGGTGCATTTTTCCGTGTACTTCGTGCTCTGGATTGATTAATTCCAATTCCATTAACAATTGACAACCGTTACAAATTCCAACAGACAAAGTATCTTCTCTTTTATAGAAATTGGTTAAAGCTGTTTTTGCTTTTTCATTGTATAAAAAGGCTCCGGCCCAACCTTTAGCTGATCCTAAAACATCGGAGTTAGAGAATCCACCAACGGCTCCAATAAACTGAATGTCTTCTAGAGTTTCACGTCCCGAAATCAAATCGGTCATATGAACGTCTTTAACATCAAATCCTGCCAAGTACATGGCATTGGCCATTTCGCGTTCAGAATTACTTCCTTTTTCACGAATAATAGCAGCTTTTGGACGTGGTTTGCTTGCGTCTACAACTGGTTTTTTACCTGTAAAATGAGTTGGAAAACTAAATTGTAGAGCTTGATTTTTATAATTTTCGAAACGCTCTTTTGCAGTTCCGTTTTTAGCTTGTTTTTGGTCTAGCAAATACGAAGTTTTAAACCAAATATCACGGTATTCTGCAATGTCTAATTTCCAATCCGCTATTTCTAATGTAGCCGTGTTGGTTACGTTCCCAATTTTGAAAAACTCAATTTGATTTGCGTTTAATTTCGCTTCTACAGCAGCATCTGATTTGGCTTGTAACACCAATCCGATATTCTCAGCGAAAAGGATTTTAACCAAGTCTTTCTCTGCGAAAGCACTAAAATCTAATTGTGCTCCTAAATTCACATCGGCAAAACAAAGTTCTAAAAGCGTAGTAATTAAACCACCACTTCCAATGTCGTGTCCTGCTAAAATTTGGTTGTCTCCAATTAATTCTTGAATCGTATTGAATGCTTTTTTGAAGAAAGCTGCATCTTTAATAGTTGAAGTTTCAGATCCAATGGTATTTAAAATCTGCGCAAAAGAAGAACCTCCCAATTGGAATTCATCTTGGGACAAATTGATATAATAAATTGAACCACCGTCTTTTTGTAAAACAGGTTCCACCACTTTCTTTATATCGGTACAGTTTCCACCAGCTGAAATGATCACAGTTCCTGGTGCAATTACTTCGTCGTTAGGGTATTTTTGTTTCATCGAAAGCGAATCTTTTCCTGTTGGAATATTGATTCCTAATTCGATGGCAAACTCAGAACATCCTTCTACCGCAGCATACAAACGCGCGTCTTCTCCTTCATTTTTACAGGCCCACATCCAGTTGGCTGACAATGAAATTCCTTTCAATCCGTCTTTGATAGGTGCCCAAACAATATTGGATAAAGATTCTGCAACCGCATTTCTACTTCCAGCTACAGGATCAATTAAAGCCGCAATAGGAGCGTGCCCAATTGAAGTAGCAATTCCTTCTTTTCCATTATAATCCAACGCCATTACACCACAATTGTTCAAAGGTAATTGTAAGGGTCCAGCACATTGTTGTTTGGCTACTTTTCCACCTACACAACGATCGACTTTATTGGTCAACCAGTCTTTACTAGCTACTGCTTCTAACTGCAATACTTCTTTTAAATAGGAAGTAAATTGCGTTGCATCGTATTGAACGTTTTTATAGTTATACGTAACCGTTTTGTCTGTCATGATGGTTTTTGGCGAACTGCCAAAGAAATCTTCCAAAGCATAATCCATAGGCTTTAATCCAGTAGATTTAGATTCGAAAGTAAAACGATGATCGTTAGTTACATCTCCTACTTGGTACATAGGCGAACGTTCTCTGTCGGCAATGCGTTGTAAGGTGTCGATGTCTTTTTTGCCAATAACCAATCCCATTCTTTCTTGAGATTCGTTACCAATAATTTCTTTTGCCGAAAGGGTAGGATCTCCTACAGGTAATTGGTCTAAATCAATCAAACCTCCAGTTTCCTCTACTAATTCCGAAAGACAGTTCAAGTGACCACCCGCCCCGTGATCGTGAATAGATACGATAGGGTTTTGATCACTTTCTACCAAACCACGAATGGCATTGGCAGCACGTTTTTGCATTTCTGGATTCGAACGTTGGATGGCATTCAATTCAATTCCTGAACCAAAGGCTCCAGTATCTGCAGATGAAACCGCAGCACCGCCCATTCCAATTCTATAATTTTCACCTCCAAGAATAACGATTTTATCGCCTTCTTGTGGTTTGTGTTTGATCGCTTGGTCTAATTTTCCATACCCAATTCCGCCCGCTTGCATGATTACTTTATCATACCCAATTTTGCGGTTGTTTTCTTGGTGTTCAAAAGTTAAAACGGAACCAGTAATTAGCGGTTGTCCAAATTTATTTCCAAAATCAGATGCACCATTCGACGCTTTGATTAAAATGTCCATTGGAGTTTGGTACAACCATTTTCTTTCGGCAACCCCATTTTCCCAATTTCTATTGTTCTCCAATCGAGAATAGGAAGTCATGTACACTGCAGTTCCTGCCAAAGGCAACGAACCTTGGCCACCGGCCAAACGGTCACGAATTTCTCCTCCAGACCCTGTTGCAGCACCATTAAAAGGCTCCACTGTAGTAGGAAAATTGTGAGTTTCGGCTTTTAATGAAAGTACCGAATCAAATTCTTTTTCTTCGTAAAAATCGGGTTTGTCAGCACTTTTCGGTGCAAACTGTGTCACCCTCGGACCTTTAACAAAAGCAACATTGTCTTTGTAAGCCGATACAATATCGTTTGGATTTTCTTGAGACGTCTTCTTGATTAATTTGAATAAAGACGTTTCTTTTTCTTGACCATCAATCACGAAAGTACCATTGAAAATTTTATGACGACAGTGTTCTGAGTTGGCTTGTGAAAAAGCAAAAATTTCAGAATCAGTTAATTTGCGACCTAATTTAGTTGCTAAATTATCTAAGTATTCTACTTCTTCAGGGCTTAAGGCTAAACCTTCGGCTTTGTTATAGGCATCAATATTTTCAATTTCCAAAATAGGCTCTGGAGTAACATTGATGGTAAAAATATCTTGGTGTAATTCGGTATATTTTTGCGAAAGCATCGGATCGAAATCGGTAAAATCTTTAGATGCTGGATAAAATTCTTCAATTCGAATGATTCCTGAAATTCCCATGTTTTGAGTGATTTCAACCGCGTTGGTACTCCAAGGCGTAATCATAGTGGCGCGGGGACCAACAAAAAAATCCGCTAGTACGGATTTCTCAATTTTATGCGCGTCGGCAAAAAGCCAGTTTAGTTTTGAAATGTCTTCAGCCGAAATTTCGTTTTGCGTTTGAACGGCAAAAACAGTTTTACTTTGGTTTTCAAAGAAATGAATCATTGTATTGAGTTTGTTGTATTGCGATGCAAATTTAGTTTAAATAAATAGTTCGAGCAAGTAACAAAAGCAAAGACTTATGAAAAATTAGTTAACAAA
>JACCDL010681633.1_pt1 | contig 112640 bp, 108 predicted proteins | sample 7441931 | NCBI WGS metagenome assembly JACCDL01 (sample SAMN15323437, study PRJNA562643) | freshwater metagenome | isolation source: river surface water | place: USA:Blue River Watershed | collected 2017-08-16
ACGATTGGTTGCGGGCGAAACTGCTCGCGCTGGCCGACACCAAGGTCGATGGCCTGCGGTCTGCGCGTCAACGTTTCGAGGCGCAATTGACCGATCCTGCGATGGCCTTGGCCAAAGATGGTGGCGCTCGGGCTCAGGCGGCGGTGCATTTTGGCCTGTCGTGGGCCGCGCTGACACAGCGTGATCCGGCCCGTGCCCTCACCCATCATCGACAGGCGACCGAACTCAGTCAGCGTTTGGGTGTGGAGACCAGCGTGGCCCCGTTGCTTGATCATCTGCGTCTTCGCATTGCCATGACGACCAACGATTCCTTGGAACAAGAGCGACTCGCGATGCGTGTGAGCGCTGCACATCCGCAATCGCGGGCCGTGCAGCGGGCCGCCGTCGAGGCGCGTTTGGCGGTGGGATCGGACCTGGAATCGACCGCGCAGATGGGCCGAGCAATCACTCAGCAGTGGCCCTGGGATCCACAGGCCTGGGCAATTCTGGGCCGTGCGGAGGCGGCGCGTGGCCGGCGCACCGCGCAACATGCGGCCGTGGCCGAGCAGTACGCCCTATCGGGGGCCTACGCCGCGGCGGTGGAACAGCTCACGCTGGCCCGTGCCGCCGGGGATGCGGATTTCATGACCTTATCGAAAATCGATGCCCGCCTCACCACCATGCGGGCGATGCTTCGGCGCGAACAACTCGAACGGGCGAAGTCGCCCTAGCGTGCCGGCCGGGGCCTAGTGCCCGTGCACTGCGGCTCCGGGCTCCAACTGATAGACCGTGCCGCAGTAGGGGCAGCGGGCCGAGGTTTGATGGGTGACGTCTAGAAACACCCGCGGATGGTGATTCCACAACGGCATTTTTGGATTGGGGCAGTGGGCGGGCAGATCCGATGCTTTCAAAAGCACCGGGGCGTCGCGGTCGGCAGGAGGGGTGGGCGATGTGTCGGACATGGATGCTCCCGTGGGGTGGCGGTGACCAGAGCCGGTGGCTTACACCGGATGCAGCCAATGACGGTATTGGGCAGATTTCCCAGCCACCACGTCAAAGAATAGGCGTTGCAGTTTTTCTGTGATCGGGCCGCGTGTGCCATTGCCGATGGTGCGATCGTCGAGTTCGCGAATCGGTGTGATTTCGGCGGCTGTTCCGGTGAAAAACGCCTCATCAGCACAGTACATTTCGTCTCGCGTGATCCGCTTCTCAATCGTTTCAATGCCCATGTCACGGGCCATGGTGATGACGGCATCGCGCGTGATGCCGTCGAGACAGGAGGCGAGATCCGGCGTGTACAGCTTTCCGTTTCGCACGATGAACACGTTTTCCCCAGACCCTTCCGAGACGTACCCATCGGTGTCGAGCAACAGGGCCTCGTCGTAGCCGTGGGCCCCGACTTCCTGATTGGCAAGAATGGAATTGATGTAATAACCGCTTGCTTTCGCCCGCACCAACGACACATTGACGTGGTGACGCGTGAACGACGATGTCTTGACGCGAATGCCTTTGGTTAATCCGTCTTCGCCAAGGTAGGCGCCCCACGGCCATGCCGAGACGGAGACATGGATTTTATTATCGCGTGCGGCGATGCCCAGTTTCTCGGACCCGATCCAGATGATGGGTCGGATGTAGCACGAGTCGAGCTGGTTGCGTTTGACAACATCGCGCTGGGCTTGCTCGAGGGTGGCGGGATCAAAGGGCACCCGCATCTGAAAAATCTTCGCGGAGTTGAACAGCCGCTGTGTGTGTTCTTTGAGCCGGAAGATGGCGGGGCCCGACGCGGTCTTATAGGCCCGCACCCCTTCAAAAACGCCCATGCCGTAGTGCAGGGTATGGGTGAGCACGTGAATCTTTGCGTCGCGCCACGGCACGAACTCTCCATCCATCCAAATCCAGCCATCACGATCGGCCATTGACATGCGATACCCCTGGGGTTGAAAAAGCGAATGCAGGTCATTTTAACGGACGGGCTCCCTCTACAATGCGGCACCTATGGCGTCCGCGTTTTCCCCGTCCTCGTTTTTCCGAAATCCATGGGCACGCGTGGGTGCACGCGACATGTTGCCCGGTCTGGTGGCCATGGCCGCATGGGGCCTGGTCACGGGCGTGGCCATGGTGCAGTCCGGTCTATCGTCTTGGCAGGCGCTGGGCATGACCTTGGTGGTCTACGCCGGCTCGGCGCAACTGGCCAGTCTTCCGCTATTGGCCGCGGGTGCCCCGTTAATCATCATCTGGGCCAGTGCGTTGATCGTGAATCTGCGGTTTGTCATTTACTCCGTTGCCGTTGCGCCGTTTTTTCGTCGCTTTGGTCGTTTGACGCGGGCCCTGCACGGATTTGGCAACGTCGATATTCTGGCCGCAGAGTTCCTGCGACGGTTCGATCCTGCGGCCCGCGAATCCCCGACGTTGTTGCGGGCTTCGGAGGCGTCGGCAGACCCATCGGCGTCTTCGGCGGCACCGATTGCTTATTTTCGAGGGGCGGCGTGCCTCACGTGGGTGGTCTGGCAGTCGGCATCGATTGCTGGAATTTTGTTGGCCCAGTGGATTCCGACCGCCTGGGGTCTGGAGTTTGTGGCCACGCTGGCGCTTCTGGCCATGCTGCTGCCCATGATCACGGACCGCTCGGCCATCGCCTGTGTGGGTGTGGCGGGGATCGTCGCGGCACTCACGGTGCGTCTTCCGCTGAATCTGGGCTTGTTGTTGGCCGTGATGTCCGGAGTGGCCACCGCCATGATCGTGGATCGAATCGACTCCGGAGTGGCGCATGACACATGAGGCCTATGTGTGGGTGAGTATCGTGGGCTTAGGGGGTATGACCCTGGTCACACGATGTGCCTTGCTGATGTGGCCGCGGCCTGTTCAACTGCCCATGCGTCTTCAGCGCGCCCTGCGATTTGCACCCATGGCCGCGATCGCGGGCATTGTGGTTCCGGGAGTTTTTTTTCATCAGGGGGTGGGTGGCGTCGAACTCGATCCGCGAACACTGGCCGCGGCGGCCGTGATCCTGGCCTGGTGGATGAGCCGGCATATGGGCACCGCCATGCTGTCGGGGTTGGCCATTTATGTGGTGGCCAAACTAGCGGTGATGCATCTCCTGTAAGTCACGAATCACGTGAGGCGCCTCCCGAAAAACGTCCTGCCAGAGTTGCATCACGGCGGCGCGGGCTTGGGCACATTCCTCGGGCGCCACGCGGGCCGAAGCGGCACCGGATAACCGTTCCGCATGTTGCCGTCGTCGGTATTCCCGATAGGCATCTCCCACCTGCTGCGCCAAGTGGCCATCGATGAGCCCGAGCTCTCCCGCGATGCGCAGCAAGGCGATATTGCCCAGGTTGCCCGTGAGTTCACCGTGGTCATGGCTATAGCGCAGCACGAGTGTCTGCACGATGAATTCAATGTCCACCATGCCGCCTTCATCGTGCTTGATGTCGAAGCGATCGGTGGGGTTGGGATGGCCATCGTGCATTTTCTTGCGCATGGCCAAGACTTCTTCTAACAGTGGTGCCACCGGCCGTTGCAGGCGCAGGATACGGTTGCGCTCCCATTCGAATGCGGCACCGATGTCCTGATCGCCGGCGCAGAACCGCGCCCGCGTCAGCGCCTGATGCTCCCAGACCCAGGCGTGCTGCATCTGATAGTCGATAAAGCCCGCAATGTCGGTCACGAGCAGCCCTGCATTGCCATTGGGCCGCAGCCGCAGATCGATCTCAAAGAGCGTGCCGGCCGCAGTGGCGGTCGACAGCCAGACGTTGAAGCGTTGGGCATAACGGGCATAGATCTCTGCCGCGTTCTCGAAGGGATCGTCGTATAAGAAGATGAGATCCAGATCGCTGGCGTACCCCAGTTCCTTGCCGCCCAGTCGGCCGTAGGCGATCACCGCAAATCGCGGGGCTTCGCGATGACGTTTGGTCATCGTGGGCCATACGGTGTCCAGCGTGACCTGCAACACACTGTCGGCCATTGCCGACAGATGATCGGAGAGTTTTTCGACCTGCCAGCGGCCATCCAAGTCCTGGACCAAGAGTCGAAACAGGTGGGCATGATGGACTTCGCGCAGCGCATCCATTTGACGCTCCAGATCCGCCTGCCCGTGGTGGACGGCCTCACGAACACGGGCAATGAGCTCGTTGCGAAAGCTGCCATCGTCGGGCGGTGCGTCCAGTGCACGGGCGTCCAGAAGTTCATCCAACACGATGGGGTGTTTGCGCAGATAGTCGGCCGCCCAAGCCGAAGCGCTCACCAGATGGGCGACACGTTCCAAGGCGTTGGGAAACTCATCGAACAGTGCGAGGTACGAGGCCCGGCGTCCAATGGTTTCCAGAAGCGAGGTCAATCGGGTCAGGGTCTGTTCGGGATGTGGTGTGCGGGCCGCAATGCCTTTGGCGCGCGCAAGAAGACGTTCACGTCGAGACTCTGCGCTTTGCGGCTGGGACCCCACGGGCGCGTCCTCGGCCACGCCCGTGAACAGTCGCTCAAACGATGTTTGTACGGTGCTTTGTGTGGAGGCGATCGCGGCGATAAACCCATCGGCATCGTCATACCCCATGGCCACTCCCATGTGGGCTATGGCGTCGCGTTTGCCAGGGAGCACGTGGGTCTGCGCGTCCTCCAGATATTGCAGACGGTGCTCCAGCTGGCGCCAGAACCGATACGCTTCTTGGAGCTGGGCGACTTCGTGGTCCGGAAGACGGCCGGATTGTGCGAGGTAGTCCAGCACTTCACGGGTGCCACGGGCCCGCAGCCGCTCTTCCTTTCCACCGCGCATCAACTGAAACAGTTGCGCGATGAATTCCACTTCACGGATGCCCCCGGGGCCGAGTTTGATATCGATCGGATCGTGCTCGCCGGCCATATGGGACTCGCGATGGAGTTGACGACGCCCGGCCTCTTGACGAATCTGACTGTGCAGATCCCGCAATGCGGCCAACACATTGAAGTCCAGATAACGCCGATACACAAAGGGCCGCACCACATCGTGAAGCCCCTGCACCGATGCGGCAAAGGCCTGGGCCGTTTGCACACGCGGGGCATTGGTCACGCGCCCCTTAATCCACGCGTAACGTTCCCACTCGCGCCCCTGCACGATGAAATACTCCTCCAGCATGCCGAGGCTGCAGGCCAGTGGGCCCGCATCCCCATTGGGGCGCAGGCGCAGGTCCACGCGAAACACAATGCCATCGGCGGTTAATTCACCAAGCAAGGCCGCAATACGGCGTCCCACCTTGGTGAAAAAAGTGCTGGTGTCGATCGGTTTCGATCCGGGCGTGCTGCCATCGGTTTCACCGTCTTCTGAAAAGACGTAAATCAGGTCCACATCCGATGACACATTCAGTTCACGCCCGCCGAGTTTGCCCATGCCCACGATCATCATGTCCTGGGGCTGGCCACTGGCATCCCGCGGAACGCCGTGTTGATGGATCGCCACGGTCATGGCGGCGTGATAGGCCGCGTTGATGGTCATGTCGGCCAGCGCCGTGATCGCGGTGAGGTTTTCATCCAGGTCGGCGGTCTGATTCAGATCGCGGGCCATGATGGCCAGTACCGCGCTGGTGCGGAACTGCCGTAAGGCGCTGGCAAAGGCATCCATTCCCTGGACCTGGAGCGGATCGGCCTGGGGCCAGCCGGCAGCGAAGTGGTTCACCAGCCGCTCGGGGGTGATGGGCGTGGCCACGTCCAGAAGTTGTTGTCGTTGACCGACACCGGGCAGGGCACGTCGGGCATAAGCGGAATGCCGGTAGGCCTCGTGGTAGCCGGCAGGAATGTCAGAGGGATTCACGGGTATGGAAAGCGGAGGTCCTGTGCAAGAATTCCAACCATGCTAACGCATGCGCTTGGCCGCTACGCGCCACTTCTTCGACTCATCCTGCGAGTGGCCGCCGCGCTGCTCGCATCGGCAGCGGGGGTGGCCGTGATCGGGTTGTTGCTGATTCGCGTCTGGGTGTGGCCGGCCTTGCCGCAGTGGAAAGAGGAGTTTCTTTCCTCCGCGCAGCGGGCCCTGGCGCAGCACGAACTGCTGCTGGACATCGGCTCTTTCTCTGCTGATTGGGAGCATTGGTATCGGCCTCGTGTGCAATTGGAGCGCGTTGCGGTCACCCGCGCCGATGGTCTACGTGTGGGCGCGGTCGAACGCATTGAGGCGACGCTCGGATGGCGATCCCTGGCCAGTCTCTGGCACTGGCAGCCGGTGTTTTCTGAGATCCGACTCTCCAACCCCGTGGTCATGGCCGAGCGCACCGCGCTCGGTGAAGTGCGCATTGCGGGCCTTCCCGTCGGCGCGTCGTCAGACGATCCGTCCGCGTTGAACTGGTTATTGCGCCAAGGCCGTGTTCGTCTCGATGGGGGCCAGTTCGAGTGGCGTGACGGTCTGCGTGATCGTCGGGCACAGCTCTCGGGCATCACCCTGGCGATGACGAATTTTGGGCACTCCCACGCGTGGGCGTTAAAGGCCACTCCCCCGTCGTCCCTGGGAGAGGGCTTTGTGCTGCAGGGCGAATTTCAGCACTCTTGGTGGAGCGATCCTTCGGCCGTTCACGAATGGAAGGGCGAGGCGTTTGTCCAGTTTGACCGGGTCAATCTGTCGGAACTGTTTGGGTTTGTGCACCTGCCGGCGCAGGCGCCGTTAAAAGTGAATTCGGGTCAGGGCGCGATGCGGGCCTGGGTGCAGATGCGGGCCAATGCGTTGGAGGATCTGACGGTCGATCTCGATCTGACCGACGCATCGTTGCAATGGGGTGTGGCGCGTCGACCCTTAACCCTGCAGCAACTCCAAGGCCGCGTGCAGACCCGCATCACTTCGCAGGCTCAGGCCATCACCTTAACGGGATTAACACTGAAATCATCGCAACTGGCCGAGCCCGCGACGATCGCGTCGGCACAGATGCGCCTGGAGCAGGCTGGGCCCTCGGAGCCCCAACGGGCTGAGATTTCCGCAAAACAGATCGATCTGCTTGCGGCGATGTGGCTGACCGAACACCTGCCGTTGCCGACGGCATGGAAGGGCGCACTCACGGATCTCCAACCCCGCGGTCAATTGACCAATCTGAAGATGAATTGGCAGGAGTCGGCCAATGCACTCACCCAGTTTCGCCTGGAGTCGGAGTTTGCACAGTTGGCGCTGGCGGCGGGCAAGACGCGCCCCGGATTTCATGGCCTTTCCGGAAAATTGATGGTGAGCGAGGAAGGGGGTGAACTGGCCTTGGCCGCGACCGGGGCGGGTTTAACGTTTCCGGGGGTCTGGGCGCAGGACACCATCGCGGCCGATCGCCTGGATGCAAAGGTGACATGGACCGCGTCGCATTTGCTCACCGCCGATGCGCGCACGTCGCCGGCCGAAATCGTGGCCACGGTGCGACAACTGGCCATCAGTAATGCCGATGTGGCCGTGGAGGCCGCCGGCACGGTGCGTTGGCCGGGCCGGGGGGCCGGCGTGGCGGCCTTGGAGGGCAAGGTGGTGCGGGCCGATCCCACCCGCATTCATCGTTACGTGCCCTCGGTGGTCAGCGCCGACACGCGCGCGTGGCTGCGGGATTCGCTATTGGCGTCGAAGCCTTATCACGCGACATTTGAACTGCATGGACCGCTGGATCGTTTTCCGTTTCGTGATGATCCATCGAGTCGATTTGTGGTGAAGGCCCATGCGCCCGAGGCCAGTCTGCGCCCCGCGCCGGGATGGCCGGTCATCTCGAACATTCGGGCCGATGTGGAATTCAATAAACAATCCTTTCGCATCGCGGCCAAGGGCGCACGGCTCAATGACATGGCGTTTTCCGATATCGATGGCCGCATCGATGACATGGAGGCGGCCCGTCCGATTCTGGTGTTGGACGGAACGCTGTCGGGCGACGTGCAAAAACTCGTGGATGCCACGAACCGCTCACCTCTGCGGCGAACACTGCAAGACGCCACGTCGGACATGAAGGGCAAAGGGCAGGCGAGTCTGGCCTTGTCAATGAAACTGGATCTGGACAACACCGATCGGTCACAGATTCAAGGGCGTTTGTCGCTCACGCGTGGCCTGTTCCGTTTTTCAGACGCCATGCCGGAGGTGTCGGTCGCCAGCGCGGACATTGGATTTGATCAGGATGGGCTGCGCAGTGCGGATCTGCAGGGGCAGGCCTTGGGCGGGCCGATTCGCGTGACCCACAAACCGGTGCCCAAAGGGGTGTCCGTCAGCATCGAGGGCCAGGCCACTGCGGACGGATTGGAGAAGTGGGCCGAACAGGCCTTTGGATTCTCATTAGATGATGTCCTCTCCGGCAGCACGCGTTATGCGCTCACCATCGATGCCAAGGCGGGCGTGACCCAGACCCGCTTAGCGACGTCGTTAACTGGTCTCGCAAGCGACTTTTTCGGCCCGTTTAAGAAGCGATCCAATGACGACTGGGGGCTTCGGGTGGACGTCACGCACACCGCACCCAAGCCTGGAAGCGTCGGATCCCAGTCCTGGGTGATCAGCAGCAACCAACAAAAAATCAACGCCAAGATCAACCGTAGCCTGGGGGCGAGCAATGAAACAGTGATCGAACTGGATTCGCGCTCCATGGCCGGACAGTTCAAGTGGCTGCCCGCGCGGACTGCTGCCGCTGCGAAAGCGGCTCCGGGTAAGGGCGGGCGCGCAACCGCGGCCGTTGTTCAGGCGCGGCTGACACGACTCTGGCTGGATAAACGTGAGCACGGCGAGGAGGCGGCCAGCGATGGCCCCTCGGATCGCATTGCCCAGGATTGGCCGACGGTGGACCTGGTGGTGGAGGATTTTCGTGTGGGCGAGCGGGCCTGGGGGCGGTTAGAAGTGCAGGCCTCGCCGGTCGCGGCCACGCGCAGCTGGGAAATACTGCGTGTGGCGATCAGCAATCCCGACGCGGAACTCACCGGGCAGGGTCAATGGGCGATGATCGGGGCCGCACGCGGACCGCGCCGATCACGGACAACACTGGATGTCGCGCTCACCATTAAAAACGGCGGCGCCTTATTGACACGCTCGGGTTACCCCAAGGTGGTGCGTGATACCAACGGCAAGATCGAAGGGCGATTGAACTGGCCCGGCTCCCCGCTGGACTTTGCGGGCACCGTGCTCAACGGCAACCTGAACCTGAATCTTCAGCAGGGACAGTTTCTGAAGGCAGAGCCCGGACTGGCCCGGCTCGTGGGCGTGTTGAACCTTCAGTCGTTGCCGCGCCGGATCAAGTTGGATTTTCGTGATGTGTTCTCGGAGGGATTTACCTACGAACGCATTCGTGGCGACCTGCAGTTCACCAATGGCGTGGCCAGCACGCAGAACCTGCGCATCATCGGTGTGCAGGCCTCGGTCTTGTTAGAGGGCTCTGCCGATATTCGCAGTGAGACACAGGACCTGCGTGTTTTGGTGTTGCCCGAAATCAGCGCCGGGTTAGCGTCCTTGGGGTACGCTGCCCTGGTCAATCCGGCGGTTGGTTTGGGCGCGTTTATCGCCCAGTACATTCTGCGTAACCCGGTGCGCGAACTCTTGTCGTATGAGTATCGGGTGACCGGGGGTTGGGACGATCCCAAGGTAGAGTCTGTGAAACGCGAGATTCGTACCGACTCTCCGGAAATGAAATCTTCGGAAAAATAAATCAATGAATAATCCGGTGACCGTTGCAGCCGTTCAGATGGTGAGCACACCCCGTGTGCACGAGAACATTGCACGCATGCGGCATTGGGTCGCGCAGGCGGCTGACCAGGGCGCACAGGTCGTGCTGCTGCCGGAGTACTTCTGTGTCATGGGTGCCGATGAGGACAAGGTGCGTGTCCGTGAACCGCATGGTGTTGGCCCCTCCTCTCCAATTCAGCAGGCGCTCGCGCAGACGGCCCAGGCCCACGGGGTGTGGATCATTGGCGGAACCGTGCCGCTGGTCGCGGGCACATCGGACCGGGTCCGTAACGCGGTCTTGGTGTATGACCCGAATGGCACTGAGCATGCCCGTTACGACAAGATTCATTTGTTTGAATTTCGTCGCGGTGAGGAATCCTATGACGAGTCGCGCACGATTGAACCCGGTCGTCAGCCGGTGGCCTGCGATCTTCCGTGCGGGCGGGTGGCACTCTCCGTGTGTTACGACCTGCGCTTTCCGGAGCTCTACCGTGGGCTTGCCCCGCTCGATCTGATCGTGATGCCGGCGGCCTTCACCTACACCACGGGGCGGGCCCACTGGGAACTTTTGCTGCGTGCCCGGGCGGTGGAGAATCAGTGCTATGTGCTGGCCAGCGCACAGGGGGGACAGCACGACAACGGTCGTCGCACCTGGGGGCACAGCATGCTGGTTGACCCGTGGGGCGAGGTGCTGGCCTGTCACCCCGAAGGAGAAGGCCTGGTGCTGGGCAAGGTTGATCCGAGTCGTCTGCAAGAGATTCGCCTAAACTTACCGGCTCTGCGCCACCGCGTGCTGACCTCCAACGAGTGAACCCATGACACCATCTGACAGTGCGATTGCAGCGCTCGCGACCGCCCAACAACTTCTGTTGGAGCCCTACGGGTTGAGCGAGGCCCACGTGCATCGGGCCATTTCAGACATCTTCGCCCACCGCGTTGATTTCGCCGACATCTATTTCCAGTACACGCGCTCTGAAGCGTGGAGCCTCGATGAGGGCATTGTGAAAAGCGGTAGTTTTTCCATCGACCAGGGCGTGGGCGTGCGGGCGGTGAGCGGTGAGAAAACCGCGTTTGCGTATTCGGATGTCTTGAGTCCTCAGGCGTTGCAGGAGGCGGCCATCACCACCCGCGCCATTGCCCGTGCGGGCAAGACCGCGACGACGCGCTTGCCGGTGGCCCCTGCATTGGCCATTCCCCCCCAGATTCTTTACGGTGACTTCGACCCGATTGCCGCCCTGTCCTCGCAGCAGAAAGTGGACCTGTTGGGGCGTGTCGAATCCATGGCGCGACGGCGCGATCCGCGTGTGATCCAGGTGATGGCATCCTTGGCCGGTGAATACGATGTTGTCATGGTCTGCCGCAGCGATGGCGTGATGGCAGCGGACATTCGTCCGCTCGTGCGCTTATCCGTTACGGTCATCGTGGAGCATCAGGGTCGTCGTGAACAGGGATCCAGCGGTGGTGGCGGTCGGCAGGATCTCGCGATGTTCTCCGACACGCTCATTGCCCACTATGTGGACGAGGCCGTGCGTCAGGCGTTGGTGAATCTGGAGTCGCGTCCTGCGCCGGCGGGAACGATGCCCGTGGTGCTCGGGCCGGGGTGGCCCGGCGTGTTGTTGCATGAAGCGGTCGGCCATGGCTTGGAGGGCGACTTTAACCGCAAGGGGTCATCCGCGTTTGCCGGCAAAATTGGCCAGCAGGTGGCCGCCAAGGGCGTGACCGTTGTCGATGACGGCACCTTGAAGGATCGCCGCGGATCCCTGAATGTGGATGACGAAGGACATGCCACCCAGTGCAACGTGCTGATTGAAGACGGAATTCTGCGCGGGTACATCCAGGACGCATTGAACGCGCGATTGATGAAGGTGGCACCCACGGGCAATGGGCGTCGGGAATCGTACGCGCACCTGCCCATGCCGCGGATGACCAACACTTATATGTTGTCGGGCCAGGACGATCCGCAGGCGATCGTGGCGTCTCTGGATCGGGGCTTGTATGCCGTGAATTTTGGCGGCGGTCAGGTGGACATCACCAGCGGCAAATTCGTGTTCTCTGCCTCGGAGGCCTATTGGGTGGAAAACGGCAAGATCCAATACCCCGTGAAGGGGGCGACCCTGATCGGTAATGGGCCAGATGCGCTGACCCGCGTCACCATGGTGGGCAATGATCTCGCATTAGATTCCGGGGTCGGCACCTGTGGCAAGGAGGGGCAGAGTGTTCCCGTCGGTGTGGGCCAACCCACGCTGCGCATTGAGGCCCTCACGGTGGGAGGCACCGGCGGCTAAAATAGCGGGATGGATACTAAAGTTCACACCCACTCCCCCGCCCGCACCGACGATCTGCGCATTCGCGAGATCAAAGAACTCGCGCCACCGTCCCACGTCATTCGGGAATTTCCCATCAGCACATCGGCGGCCGAGGTCGTCAGTGCGGCCCGCCAGTCCATCCATCGCATCCTGCACGAGATGGACGATCGTATGTTGGTCATCATTGGACCGTGTTCGATCCATGACCCCAAGGCCGCCATCGAGTATGCCGGCCGTCTGCTTCAGCAACGCAAGCTTCATGCGGGCGAACTCGAGATTGTGATGCGCGTGTATTTCGAAAAACCGCGTACGACGGTGGGCTGGAAAGGCCTGATCAATGATCCTCGGCTGGACAACAGTTTTGACATCAATCTCGGCCTGCGCACGGCACGGGAGCTTTTACTCAACATCAATGAACTTGGGTTGCCGGCCGGCACCGAGTTTCTGGACATGATCTCACCCCAGTACGTTGCTGACCTGGTTTCTTGGGGAGCCATCGGGGCCCGCACCACGGAGTCACAGGTGCACCGTGAGTTGGCCTCCGGCCTGTCCTGCCCCGTGGGGTTTAAAAATGGTACGGATGGCAATCTGCGCATCGCGATTGATGCCATCAAGGCGGCCGCACACCCACACCACTTTTTATCCGTGACCAAGGCGGGCCATTCGGCCATCGTTTCCACCGGCGGCAATGAGGACTGTCACGTCATTCTGCGCGGCGGTAAAGCCCCGAACTATGATGCGCAAAGCGTGGAGGCGGCATGCGCAGAGGCCGCTGCGGCGAACATCGCCTGCCGTCTGATGATTGACATGAGTCATGCCAACAGCAGCAAGAAACCCGAGAACCAGCTACCGGTGTCGGAAAACATCGCGGCGCAGGTGGCCTCCGGTGATCAGCGGATCTTTGGCGTGATGGTGGAGAGTCATCTGGTCGGAGGCCGGCAGGATCTGGTGGCGGGACAACCGCTGACGTATGGTCAGAGCATCACGGATGGCTGTATTGACTGGGACGGCAGCGTCAAAATTCTGAATCATCTGGCACAGGCCGTGAAGGCGCGTCGACTGCACCTGCAAGCCCCGAACGGTCACTGACCGTTTGTGGTGCGCTTCCGGTCCCACAGGACATCGTGGCCCGGGCCACCGCACTCTGCGGAACGATTGAGCGTGCGGGCCAGCACAAACAACAGATCCGAGAGCCGATTCAGGTAATGCGTCAGTTCATGGCGCACCGGTGAGGCGGTCATCAGGTGGACAACGCTGCGCTCGGCTCGACGGGCAATCGTGCGGGACACATGGGCCAGTGCGGATGCACGGCAACCACCGGGCAGGATAAATTCCGCCAGTCGCGGCAACGGCCCGTTGTAGGTGGTAATGGCCGCGTCCAGGGCCGCCACGCGCTCCGTTTTCAGGAGTTCATAGCCCGGCGTGGACAGCTCCCCACCAAGGTCAAACAGATCGTGTTGAATATCGGTCAGCAAGGCCCGCAGTGCCGGCGGCAGCGGCTCGGCGAGGAGCACACCCAGGCTGCTGTTGAGCTCGTCTACATCGCCCATTGCATTAATGCGCGCATGGTCCTTGGGGACACGGCTGCCATCGCCAAGACCGGTGGTGCCACTGTCGCCGGTGCGCGTAGTGATGCTGGACAGGCGATTGGCCATGACGTTGAACGGTCTTGTTTCCTCTAAAATTGCCATTCTATCGTTCAATCTTTGGTCCACCATACTCCGTTCATGAACGCGCCCCGCGAACTCCATTTGGGTGAACTCCGGTTTGCAGATTTCACCCAGCCTATGGCGGATGAGAAGCGTCATCAGCTGCTGGCCGCGTTGGCCCATCTACTGCCGGGGGACTGCGTGCTCTCTACACCCGAGTCATTGCGTCCCTACGAATGCGATGGCTTGGCCGGCTATCGTCAGTGCCCTGCAGTGGTGGTGCTGCCCACGACCGAGTCTCAGGTGATCGCGATTCTGAAGATCGCCCATCGGCTCGATGTGCCAGTGGTGGCCCGTGGCGCGGGCACCGGGTTATCGGGAGGCGCTACGCCCCATCGCGGTGGCATCGTGTTGTCCTTGGCCAAGTTCAAGCAGATCCTGTCCATCGATCCGACCGCACGCATCGCACGGGTGCAGCCGGGCGTGCGCAATGCCGCGATCTCCGAGGCGGCTGCCCCATTCAATTTGTATTACGCGCCAGACCCGTCTTCCCAGATTGCCTGTTCGATTGGCGGCAATGTGGCCGAGAACTCCGGTGGCGTTCACTGTCTGAAATACGGATTGACGGTGCATAACGTGCTTCGGGTGCGTGGCATCACGATCGAGGGCGATGTCCTGGAACTCGGCAGTGAGGCACTCGATGCGCCAGGACTCGATCTGTTATCCACCGTGGTCGGTTCGGAAGGCATGTTGGCCGTAGTGACGGAAATCACTGTGAAGCTGGTGCCGAAACCCCAATTGGCCCGCGTGATCATGGCGTCCTTCCATGATGTGGAGCAATCGGGCAATGCGGTGGCGAACCTGATCGCGGCGGGCATCATCCCCGCGGGGTTGGAGATGATGGATCAGAAGACCACCCGCGCGGTAGAGGAATTTGTTCATGCGGGATATGACCTGAATGCCCAGGCGATTTTGCTGTGCGAATCCGATGGCACGCCCGAGGAAGTGGAAGAAGAAATCGGCCGGATGAAGGCCGTGCTGTCCGGCAGTGGCGCCACGGACCTGCGCGTTTCCCAGTCCGAGGACGAGCGCCTCCGGTTCTGGTCGGGCCGCAAGAACGCGTTTCCGGCAGCGGGTCGCGTGGCGGCCGACTATTACTGCATGGACGGCACCATTCCCCGGCGGCGTTTGGGAGAGATGCTCACGCGGATTGCGGCCATGGAGAAAAAATACGGTCTGGGTTGCATGAATGTCTTTCATGCAGGTGACGGCAATCTCCACCCCTTAATTCTGTTTGATGCCTCTAAGCCCGGTGAATTTCATCAGGCCGAGTTGTTTGGTGCGGAGATTCTCGAGCTGTGCGTCGAGTTTGGCGGCACCGTCACCGGAGAGCACGGCGTGGGGATCGAGAAAATCAACAGCATGTGTGTCCAGTTCTCTCCGGAAGAGCGCATGAGTTTTTTCGCTGTGAAACGGGCATTTGATCCGGTCGGGTTACTCAACCCCGGCAAGGCGATTCCAACACTTTCGCGCTGTGCGGAATATGGAAAGATGCATGTCCATCGTGGTGCCCTGGCATTCCCCGAGCTGCCCCGGTTCTGATATGTCCACGTCCACATCAGTCCACGATTGGGTGCGCCAGGCCGCCGACACGATACGTGTGGCACGCGATGCGAAGACCCCCTTGGTGATCGAAGGCCATGGCAGCAAGCGGTTTTATGGCCAGCCCGCAGCCCCCGAGCATCGTGTGCTGTCGACCACCGCCTATCGCGGCATCGTGGATTACGATCCGACGGAGCTCGTGGTCGTGGTCCGATCGGGTACGCCGATCACCGAACTCGAGCATCTATTGGCGCAGTCCCATCAGATGCTGGCGTTTGAGCCCCCTCGATTTAATGGACAGGGCACCGTGGGCGGCATGATGGCCACGGGTCTGTCCGGACCGCGCCGTGCGTCGGCGGGTGCGGCCAAGGATTTCGTGTTGGGCATGACGGTCCTCGACGATCAGGGCACGCCGATGCGCTATGGCGGGACGGTCATGAAAAACGTCGCGGGATACGACATGTCGCGTTTGCATACTGGCGCCTTGGGAACCTTGGGGTTGATCGTGGACATCTCGATCAAGGTCCTGCCGGTCTCGCCTGCCGAGATGACCTTGCAATTCGAGTGCAATGCCGACCGATGCCTGGAGTGGGTGAACGCGTGGGCTGGACAGCCCTTGCCCATCGTTTCCACCAGTTGGCATGGGCGTCATGACCGCGGGCAGTTGCACGTTCGTTTGGCCGGTGCCGTTGCGGCGGTGAATGCAGCGGCCGAAAAACTCGGTGGTCACCGTATGCCGCAGGAATTGGCCCAGACGTTCTGGTCATCCTTGCGCGATCATGACCATGATTTTTTCCAGGTGACCGCGGCCGCACCGGCCACGTCGTTGTGGCGACTCTCCGTGCCGTCCATTGCCCCCCACTTTCAGGAATTCAACGACGCGCAATGGGTGGAATGGGGCGGTGCGTTACGGTGGATAAAAACCGATATGCCGGCTGAACGCGTGCGTGCGCTGGCCCGTCAGGTGGGCGGACATGCCACATTGTTTCGATCATGGGCCCCCGAGTGTCGTGCGCATGATGGGGCGTTTACGCCGCTGTCGCCGGCGCTACTGAAGATTCATCAGCGCATCAAACGTGAGCTGGACGGCCAGGGCATTTTTAATCCAGGTCGACTCGTGCCAGGACTCTGAGCCATGGAAACCACGCTCGCACCGCGTTACGCGAATACGCCCGAGGGGCTGCAGGCCCAGGATATTCTGCGCCGTTGCGTGCACTGTGGTTTCTGCACGGCAACCTGCCCCACCTATCAACTGCTTGGCGATGAACTCGATGGCCCGCGCGGTCGCATCTACCTGATCAAGCAAATGGTCGAGGGTGCAGAGGTCACTCGCGAGAGTCAGATTCATCTGGATCGTTGTCTCACGTGCCGCAATTGTGAGACCACCTGCCCTTCGGGGGTCGAATATGGAAAACTCGTCGACATCGGCCGGGAGATGATGGAGGCGCGGGTGTCGCGTCCGACCTTGGAGCGTTGGACTCGCCGTGCATTGGCGTGGGGATTGACGTCGCCTTGGTTTGCGCCGGCCATGCGGCTGGCCCAATCGGTGCGGGGCCTGTTGCCCAAGGCGGTTCGGGCGAAGGTCCCCGCCTATCGTGCCCCGGGCGTGCTGCCCACACGCACGCATGCACGTCGGGTGTTACTGCTAAACGGTTGCGTACAACCGGCCATGTTGCCGGGCATTGATGCGGCCACGGCCCGGGTGCTCGACGTACTGAATATCTCGTCGCAGACCGCGCCGGGATCCGGCTGCTGTGGTGCCCTTCGGCATCACCTCGCCGATGCGTCCGGAGGGCTTGCGGATGTCCGCCGAAACATCGACGCCTGGTGGCCGGCGGTCGAACAAGGCGACGTGGAAGCCCTGGTGGTCAATGCCAGTGGCTGCGGTGTGATGGTGAAAGACTATGGCCATCTGTTGGCCCACGATCCACGATATGCCGAGAAGGCGGCGCACATCAGTGCGATCACAAAGGATCCCATTGAATTATTGGAGTCGTTATTGCCGCAACTTCAGGCACGTCTTCAGCAACAGGGTGCCGTGTCCGGCGGACGTGTGGCGTTTCATCCGCCGTGTACCTTGCAGCATGGCCTGAAGATTCGCGGTGCCGTTGAAAAGCTGCTCACGGCATGCGGCGCCACCTTGGTGCCCGTGAGTGACAGTCATTTGTGCTGCGGTTCCGCCGGGACGTATTCGGTTTTGCAACCGGCCTTGTCGGGCGAGTTGAAGTCACGCAAGTTAGCGTCGCTGCAGACCCACGGCCCCCAGGTGATTCTGTCGGCCAATATCGGATGCATCACGCATCTCCAGTCGGGCACCGATACGCCGGTGCGTCATTGGCTGGAATGGCTCGATGAACGGCTTATGCCGGCGTGATTGAACCGAGCACGCGCGGACCGGCGGCGCCAGTAGCCTGCGGATCGTTTCCGGGCTGACCATCCATGGTGCGGGCCGCTAACCAGGCGAATGATGCGGCTTCTACCGTCTGTGGGTCCCAGCCCCGTACGACGGTAGACTGAACATCAATCGCGCGACCACAGCGTTTTTTCAGTTCACTTCTCAGTAGGTTCAGCAGCGCCGTATTGTTGGCACCACCACCGCAGATCAGCACTTCGGCACACCGGCCGGCCGATCCGGAGTGCCGCGGCATGGTCTCCAGCCGATGGATTTCCTGAGCGATGCTTGCGGCCGTCAGTGCCAGCAGCGTGGCCTGTACGTCTTTGGCGTTGATCTGCGAGAAGGCCGATTGAGACAGAAATTCCTGCAGCCAGGATTCGGAAAAAAGATCCCGTCCCGTACTGCGGGGTGGCAGAAAACTAAAAAACGGATCGCCGAGCATCGCCGATAGCAGGGCTTTGTGCGGCGTGCCCGTGGCGGCCCATGCACCATCCCGGTCAAACGCATCGCCGTGGTGTCGGCGAATCCACAGGTCCATCAGTGCATTGCCGGGTCCCGTGTCATAGCCGAACATGGGGGCACCGAGCCACGTGATGTTCGCAATGCCGCCGATATTCACGATCGCTGTGACAGCGGTCTCCGATGGATGCGGCGAGCGGGCATCGGTATTGGAATCCGTGTTGGAGAAGATTGCCCGATGAAAGGCCGGCACCAACGGCGCCCCTTGCCCGCCGGCGGCCAGGTCACGACTACGAAAATCGGAAACCACGGTGATGCCGGTGGTCTCGGCAATCCGCGCGGGCGCATTGAGTTGAATCGAGTATCCCAATTGCGGCTGATGCCGAATGGTTTGGCCGTGAACGCCGATGGCCGTGATGCGATGGGGCGGGAGTCCATGCACGGTCAGCGCCTCCAACACCGTGCGGCTGACGGTATCCGCATAGGCGTTCGCAATCAGTGCAGCCCGATGCAGCTCATTGTCCGACGGCGCTTGAAGCCCCATCAAGGCATCTACCATCGCGTGATCCAGTGGCCGGGAATAGAAGTGGCGCATGACCACCGAGGGCTGCACGTGCCCCAGCGTGATCGATTCGCCGAGTTCGACAATGGCCACATCGATCGCGTCCAGGCTGGTGCCGGTCATCACGCCGATAAACCATCGTGACGCGTTGGTCTGGCCCATCGACAGTGTGGCCATGAACGCCTATTGCACCTTGGCGGTGTTGACGTTATCGAGTAACGACAGTCGATTACGAAGATCGGCGGCCACCACGTCAAATTTCTTCTGCGTGTCACCGGTGAGCGAGGGCACCTGTGGGTTTTCGGCAATGATGCGGCTGGGATCCATGTGCCGTCCATTCACCAGGAACTCATAGTGCAGATGGGGACCCGTGGCCCATCCGGTGGAGCCGACATAACCGATCACCTGGCCCATTTGAATGGACTTGCCGCGCGCGATATCGGGTGCGAACCCGCTCAGGTGGGCATACAGCGTGGAGTAGCGCTCGTTGTGTTTGATTTCCACGGTGTTGCCATAACCCTGACTCCACCCCTTGGAGATCACCACGCCATCGGCCACCGAGCGCACGGGAGTGCCCGTGGGGGCGGCATAGTCGACCCCACGGTGGGCACGCGGATCGCCAAACAAGGGATGCAATCGGTAGGTCGTGAATCCCGAGGACATCCGTGTAAAGCGCAGCGGTGCAGCAAGAAAACCGCGTTTCACCGATTTGCCTTGGGCGTCGTAAAAATTGCCCTTGCCCGTTTCGGGATTATCAAAATACAGGGCTTCGTAGGTCTTTCCGCCCGCCTCAAAGCGAACTGCCATGAGTCGATAGGCGCCGATGTCCCGCCCACCGACGAGCTGATTTTCATAAATCACGCGCACGATGTCGCCCGCATTGACCTGGCGACGAAAGTCCAGATCAGATTCAAACAGGGTGACCACCTGATCGGTGATGGCCTCGGGCACACCGGCCTCGTCCATCGCACCGAAGAACGATCGGCCCACTTGTACCGAGCGGTGTTCGATACGTGTCTCACTGCCCAGGCGCGCGGTTCGGGTGATGAACTGGCCCTCGCCGGTGCGCTCCACAATCCATGCATCGAGCTTATTCAGGAGTTGCAGTCGCAGCAGCTTGCCATCAAGATCGGTGCGCACCAGTGCCGTTTGACCCACATTACTGCGCAGTACGGTTTGCGTGCGGCCGTCTTTGCGCAGGTAGATGCGAGCGGCCGTGTCCTCCACGCCGAGTCGCTCCAGGAGCCCGTCGATCGAGTCGCCTTTGCGGACTTCGTCTTCTCGGGTGAGTTCGAGGCCGTGGGCCGATAAGGCCTTGACCTGCCCCTCCAGCTCCTGGGGTTTTAGTTCCAGGGCGACACGTTGCCCGAGAATTTTCGATTCGGCCTCGGATACCCCGGCCAGACCCAGTGCGGTCATGATCGCCATCACGAGCCCGAAGGCCGCCGGAGCGATCGTCCAGAGGCGTTCGGGTTGTTGGACAGTGAAGCGCAGCATAAGGGCTAAAATTCTAGCCTCTTATGGTTTCCAACGCCCCTGCCGCGCCGCTGACAAACGGCCTTCCGAAGATGTCCGATGCTGTCGCCCAGGCGATGGAGGTCGTGACACGCGGCTGCGAAGAGCTCCTGGTGGCGTCCGAGTTTGCGGACAAGTTGGCGCGCAGTGCGGCCACGGGCACCCCCTTGCGCATCAAGCTGGGACTTGATCCCACCGCACCCGACCTGCACCTGGGCCACACCGTGGTGCTCAACAAATTGCGTCAATTGCAGGACCTCGGGCACACGGTGATTTTTCTGGTGGGCGATTTCACGGCCCTGATCGGCGACCCCACCGGCCGAAATGCGACCCGCCCGCCTTTATCGGCCGAGGAAATCTCGATCAACGCCAAGACCTATTTCGATCAGGCCGCGATGGTGCTCGATGCATCAAAAACGGAAATCCGACGTAATTCGGAGTGGTGCGATGCCCTGGGTGCCCGCGGCATGATTCAGTTGGCCGCGCGTTACACCGTGGCCCGCATGATCGAGCGGGATGATTTCACTAAACGCTACAGGTCCGGCACCCCCATCTCGGTGCATGAGTTTCTCTATCCGCTGGTGCAGGGCTATGACTCGGTGGCCCTGAGGGCCGACCTCGAGCTCGGCGGGACCGATCAGAAATTCAATCTCCTGGTGGGCCGAGAGCTGCAGCGCGAGTATGGCCAGGAGCCGCAATGCATTCTGACCATGCCGTTGCTAGTGGGTCTGGATGGCGTCGAGAAAATGAGCAAGAGCAAAGGCAATACGGTCGGCATTTCAGAGAAACCCTCCGAGATTTTTGGAAAGCTGATGTCGATCTCCGACGATCTCATGTGGCAGTACCTGGAGTTGCTCTCATTTCGCCCCATGTCCCATATTCAGGCCCTTCGGGCCGAGGTCCAGGCGGGCCGTAATCCGCGGGATGTCAAAGTGGATTTCGCCATAGAGATGGTGGAGCGATTCCATAGTACTCAGGCCGCCCGTGATGCCCTGACGGAGTTCGAGGCGCGTTTCAAGCAGGGCGCCATTCCCGACGACATCGCCGAGGTGTCGTTGCCGGGCGCGCCCATGGGCATCGTGGCCATACTCAAGCAGTCCGGTCTTGCACCATCCTCGGCCGAGGCCATTCGTAATATTGAGCAAGGTGGGGTGCGGGTGGACGGCGGAAAAATCTCAGACCGCTCGCTCCAGCTCGAGGCCGGCACCTATGTCATTCAAATCGGCAAGCGCAAATTCGCGCGCGTGTCGATCGCGTGATGGAGCATCCGTCCATGGATACACGGTCCGCGACCCGGGTGCTCTGGGTGGGGCTGATCGCGATCGCAGCGGTCTACGTGCTCATTCTGGTGGGCGGCACGGTGCGGGCCACGGGGGCGGGCATGGGCTGCCCGGACTGGCCCTTGTGTTTCGGCAAACTGATTCCTCCGACCCACGAAAGTGAGCTTCCCCCGAACTGGCGCGTGACCTACGCGGATCGCGGGTATGACACCGCGCCATTTGATGCCACCAAGACCTGGATCGAATACATCAACCGCCTGGTCGGCGTCACGATCGGCGCATTGATCATTGGATTTGTGATCGTCACCGCACGTTTTCGACGCACCGACCCGCCGGTGTTCTGGGTGGCACTGCTGGGACTGATCGCCGTGGGGTTCAATGGCTGGCTCGGGTCAAAGGTGGTGTCGTCGAATCTCAAACCGGTGATGATCTCCTTGCACATGGCCGGTGCTTTTCTGGTGCAAATGGCGCTGATTTATGCCACGACGCGCGCCGCCCGTGATCGTCTTGCCGCGCAGTTGCGGTCTGCGGCGACCCCGGTGCTGCCGACCTGGTTTCGACCACTCCTCTTGGGCACGTTGGCCGCGCTCGTGTTACAGATCGTATTGGGACTGCAGATTCGAGAGAGCGTGGATCTGATCAGTCGCAGCGTCTCCGAGGTGGAGCGCCACGAATGGATTGAACTGGTGCCGCAGATTTTCTACGTGCATCGTTCGTTCTCGTGGGTGATTCTTGCGTTGGCCGTGTTTCTGACCTTCAAGGTCCTCAAGAGCCCCTTGCGCGTCACCGCTGTGGGCAAGGCGTCATGGGCCTTAGTGGCCCTGGTGGTCTTCGAGATGCTGTTGGGCGGCGCGTTAAACCATCTTGGTTTTCCGGCCATCGCCCAGCCGGTGCATCTGCTGACCGCACACCTGATCTATGGTGTCTTATGGTTTCAGTGGTGCCTCTTGTCGGTGAGCCGTCCCGCCGGCAGAGGACCCACGCCCGTGCCTCCTTCCCATCCATCCTCACACAACAGGAACTCGTATGTTTGATCGTCAGACTCCCCTCGCCTCGCTCGATCCCGATGTGGCCGCGGCCATTGCCGCCGAAAACGCGCGGCAGGAAGCCCATATCGAACTGATCGCATCGGAGAACTACGCCAGTCCTGCAGTCATGACCGCACAAGGATCCCAGCTCACCAATAAATATGCCGAAGGCTATCCCGGAAGGCGGTATTACGGCGGCTGCGAGCAGGTGGATGTGGTCGAGCGGCTTGCCATCGATCGCCTCAAGCGTCTCTATGGCGCGGACTGCGCCAACGTGCAACCGCATTCCGGTGCCCAGGCGAATCAAGCGGTTTTTCTCGCGTTTTTAAAACCGGGCGATACCATCATGGGGCTGTCTTTGGCCGAAGGCGGGCACCTCACCCACGGCATGCCGTTGAACATGTCCGGCAAGTGGTTCAATGTCGTGGCCTATGGTCTGAATGCCCAAGAAGAGATTGATTACGATCGCATGGAGGCACTGGCCCGGGAGCACAAGCCGAAATTACTGATTGCCGGCGCGTCGGCGTATGCACTAAAAACCGATTGGGCCCGTTTTGCACGCGTGGCCAAAGAGATCGGCGCCATTTTCATGGTGGACATGGCCCACTACTCCGGACTGATCGCCGGCGGGGTGTATCCCAATCCTGTGCCGCACGCCGATGTGGTCACGTCGACCACTCACAAGAGTCTGCGCGGGCCGCGGGGCGGCATTATTCTGATGAAGGCCGAGCATGAGAAGGCGATCAACAGCGCGGTATTTCCGGGGTTGCAAGGCGGGCCGCTCATGCACGTGATCGCGGCGAAGGCCGTCGCCTTTGGGGAGGCGTTAAAGCCGGAGTTCAAGGTCTACTCCCAGGCCATTTTGGATAATGCCCAGGCCCTCTCCAAAGCCCTGGTGGCGCGAGGCCTGCGCATTGTGTCCGGCCGCACCGAGAGCCATGTCATGTTGGTGGATCTGCGGGCCAAGTCCATTACTGGCAAAGCCGCGGAGGCCGCCCTTGGTCAGGCCCACATCACCGTGAATAAGAATGCGATACCGAATGATCCGGAAAAGCCCATGGTGACCAGTGGCATTCGACTGGGCACGCCGGCCTGCACGACCCGAGGTTTTGGTCCGACGGAAATGACGGCGGTCGGCCACTTGATTGCGGATGTGCTCGATGCACCCGAGGATGCCACCGTCATCGCCCGCGTCCGCGGTCAGGTCGAGGCCTTGACCCGACGTTTCCCGGTCTACAAGTGATCCTGCGCACGGCCTGAGCGATGCGTTGTCCTGCCTGCGGATCGGAAGACACTCATGTGACCGAGACCCGGGTCTCGGAGGACGGCGTTGAGATTCGTCGTCGTCGGCGCTGCCTGGCCTGCGATCGACGGTTTAAGACGGTCGAGCGCATCGAACTATCGCTGCCGTATGTCGTGAAGAAAAATGGCGCCCGTTTGGAGTTCGATGAAAAGAAATTGCGTGCAAGTTTTCTGTTGGCCTTGCGCAAACGGCCGGTGCCCGCGGAGATCGTCGATGCGTCCGTGCGCAAGGTCGAGGAGAAGTTAGCCGCCAGCGGCGAGCGCGAAGTGTCCACGCAGCGCATTGGGGAACTGGTGATGTTAGAGCTCAAAAAACTCGATAAGGTCGCCTACATCCGATTTGCATCGGTCTATCGGAGTTTTCAAGACGTGGCCGAGTTTCAGGAGCTGGTCGCCGAGGTGAGCCCTCGGTCTGGCGGGGCCTCATCGCCCGGCTCCGCAGCGGCACGCAAACGATCCGGCACGAAAACGCGGGGCGCCTAGATGTACAGCGCCGAGGACCTTGCCTTCATGCGCCACGCCTTGACCTTGGCGTCACGCGGCATGAACACCACTACGCCGAATCCCCGCGTGGGCTGCGTGCTGGTCAAAGACGACGTCATCGTTGGAGAAGGGTGGCATGAGCGTGCGGGCGCCCCCCACGCAGAAATCGTGGCGATTGCGGCGGCCGGCCGGCACCGTGCCATGGGCGCAACGGCCTACATCACGCTCGAGCCCTGCAGCCATTTCGGACGTACGCCACCGTGCGCCGACGCGCTTCGAGAGGCGGGTGTTGCGCGCGTGTTCGCCGCGATGACCGATCCGAATCCACGTGTCTCGGGGCAGGGGTTGCAACGCCTGCGGGAGGCCGGCATTGAAGTCCGTTGTGGCCTGTTGGCCGACGAGGCGCAGGAACTCAACGTGGGATTCGTCAAACGCATGACCACGGGATTGCCGTGGGTGCGCGCGAAAACCGCTGTCTCTGCAGATGGGCGCACCGCACTTCCCAATGGGTCGAGTCAGTGGATCACCGGAACGGCAGCCCGCGACGATGGGCATGTCTGGCGCGCGCGGGCCTGCGCAGTCCTCACGGGCATTGGCACCGTGCGCAAGGACAACCCGCAGATGACGGTGCGGGCCATTGCGACACCGCGACCACCGTTGCGTGTGGTGGTCGACACCCGATTTGAAATCGATCTCCAGGCAGCCATCGTGCAGGGGGGCCATGCCCTCGTGGCGGTGACGGTGGACCTGGAGACCCCGGTGGCCCAGGACAAAGCAGCGCTGCTGAAAGCGCGCGGCGTGGACGTGGTGCGTATCGGGCGCGACGCGACCAACGGAAAGGTGGATCTGAATGCCTTGATGCAACATTTGGGTGAGCGGGGTTGTAATGAAATTCATTTAGAGGGCGGTGCCCAGCTCACGGGGGCCATGATGCGTCAGGGATTGATCGATGAATGGTTGGTGTACATGGCGCCCATGATGATGGGAGAGGGCCGTCCGATGGCGGCGGGCATCGGTCCGTGGGCCAGCCTCGATGAGGTGCCCCGTTGGCGCTGGAGCGAACCGGCCCGCGTGGGCGACTGCCTGCGTTTGCGTTTAGTTAAAAATCAGACCGAGCGCTAGACTGCCGCTATGTTTACGGGAATTGTTCAGGCGATCGGCCAGATTATTGCAGTGGATCCTGTGGTGGTGAGTTGGAGTAGCCGCCAGGAGGTGGGCGATGAGTCACACGGCCAAGGCCGTCGACTCACCATTGCAGTAGGGAATTTGGATCATCAGGATGTGGCGATCGGCGATTCGATCGCCATCAGTGGCGCCTGCATGACCGTTGTCGCTATCCAAGATGGACGCATTCAGGTGGACGTGTCCGCCGAGAGTCTGCGTTGCACGGTGGGCTTGGATCGATGCGGTCCCGTCAATCTGGAAAAAGCCATGCGGGCCAGTGACCGATGGGGAGGGCATATGGTCAGCGGGCATGTGGATGGCACCGCCGAGGTGATCGGACTGACCGCCGTGGGGGAGTCCTGGTGCATTCGGGTCCGTGTGCCGGCCGCCTTCTCCGCCTTGGTCACTGAGAAAGGTTCTATCGCGCTGGATGGTGTTAGCCTCACCGTGAACACGGTCAGCGATACCGCGCAAGGCACGGAGATCACCGTAAACATTATTCCGCACACGTGGCAGGCGACCACCTTGCACCTGCGTCAGCCCGGCGATCGCATCAATGTCGAGTTGGATCAGCTGGCCAAGCAGGTGGAGCGGATTGTGAGTCGCATGGCGCGCCGCCCATAAGGAACTCGAGATGCCCACCCGTTATTTGTCGGACACCACCGAACTCATTGAGGACATGCGCGCCGGTCGCATGGTGGTCCTGATCGACGATGAGGATCGTGAAAACGAGGGCGATCTGGTCATGGCTGCCGCCTGTGTGACCGCCGATGCCATCAACTTTATGGCCAAGCATGCCCGCGGGCTGATCTGTTTAACGCTCACCGAGGCCCGGTGCCGTCAACTGAATTTGCAGTTGATGGTGAGTGACAATCGGTCCTCCCATGGCACCGCGTTTACGGTATCCATTGAGGCGGCCCAGGGGGTGACCACCGGCATCAGCGCGGCCGATCGGGCGACTACGATCGCCGCGGCGGTTGCACCCTCGGCAACCCCCCAGGATCTGGTGCAACCGGGGCACATCTTTCCCTTGAAGGCGCAACCCGGGGGCGTGCTCGCGCGTGCGGGTCATACCGAGGCCGGATGTGATCTCGCTCAACTGGCCGGCCTTGAACCGGCCGCGGTGATTTGTGAAATTCTGAAAGACGATGGGTCCATGGCCAGGCTGCCGGATCTCGTCACGTTCGCGCAGACCCATGGATTAAAAATCGGCACGATCGCCGATCTCATCAAACATCGTAGCGCTCACGAGAGCCTGGTGACACGGCGTTCCTCCCGTGCCATTACCACGACCCATGGAGTCTTTCAGCTCGTCGTGTTCGAAGATCGTGCGGCCCATCAACCACATCTGGCTTTGATGAAGGGCGCACCGTCTGCGGATCGTGAATGCCTGGTGCGCGTGCACGAGCCGTTTACAGTGATCGATGCGATTGACACCCAGAGTGGCGTGCACAGTTGGAGTCTGGACGGCGCATTGCGGGCGGTGGCGGATCATGGCGAGGGCGTGGTGGTGTTGTTGAATTGCGCGCCGTCGGCCGAGGTGTTGTTCTCCAAATTGTTGCCGGGTGATCGCGTTGTGCCTCCGGGGCCGGTCCACGGGGATGGTGCTTCCAGCAGTCAGTTGCGGCACTATGGTATTGGCGCTGCGATTCTGCGTGATCTCGGCGTGGGCAAGATGTTGCTCTTGTCACCGCCAAGAAAAATGCCCAGCATGATGGGGTTTGGCCTGGAGGTCACGGGCTATCGAGGGGGGAGCACCGCATGAATAAGTTGAATGTGGATTTAGAGGGAGAAGGGCTGCGCGTTGCCATCGTGCAAGCCCGCTTCAATGAACCGATCGGGGAGGCGCAGCGCGAGGCCTGCGTGGCCGAGCTCGCGGCACTCGGCGTGGACCTCTCGGACATCTACCTGGCCACGGTCCCGGGGGCTTTGGAGATTCCGTTGACCCTCTCCCAGTTGGCCGAGACGGGTCGTTTCGATGCGCTGATCGCACTGGGGGCCGTGATTCGTGGTGAGACCTATCACTTTGAAGTGGTGTCCAATGAATCTGCCGCCGGTATATCCCGGGTTGCACTCGAGTTTCACATCCCCGTGGCCAACGGCGTCTTGACCGTCGATACCGATGCCCAGGCGATGGCCCGCGCGCCCGAAAAGGGGAAGGATTGCGCACGTTGTGCCGTCGAGATGGCGAACCTGCTCTTTGCCATCGATAACCAGTTAAGCGGCGAGGATGATTAAACCGACGTCGACTCCTGCGACGTCGGAGCGGTCCTCGCGCGGATCGCGTCGTGCGTCACGCAGCCTTTGTGTGCAGGGCATTTATCAGTGGCTCATTGCGGCGCAGGAGTCGGTTGCGATCGATGCGTTTTTGCGGGAGCAGGAGATCTACGGTCGATGTGACCAGGCGTATTTCGATCGTCTTTTACACGGCGTGATACGCCATGGTGCCGCTTTGCGCGAGGCCTTTGCCGTCCAGTGTGATCGGCCCATCCACGAGCTCTCGCCGGTCGAGCACGCCATCCTACTGATCGCCACCTTTGAATTGCAGCACTGCCCCGAGGTGCCGTACCGTGTCGTGATCAATGAGGCCATTGAACTGGGCAAGTCCTTCGGGGGCACCGATGGCCATAAATACATCAACGGTGTGTTGGATAAATTAGCAACCCAGTTGCGCCCTCATGGCTAAGCCACTCGGCGAATTTGATTTTATTGATCGGTTTATAAAGGCGCAGGCGGCGCTGGGTCAGCCCATGTACCGACGGGGCGATGCCCTGGGCATCGGCGATGACTGCGCGCTGATGCCCCCATTGGAGGCCGGCGAACAGCTCGCGGTATCCACGGACATGTTGGTGGAGGGCCGGCATTACTTTTCCGATGTGGATCCGAAGGCCTTGGGCCATAAGGTGCTGGCCGTGAACCTCTCCGATCTCGCGGCCATGGGGGCACGTCCACTGGCTTTTACCTTGGCGGCCGCCCTGCGCGGTCTCGACCCCACGTGGTTGGAGGCGTTTTTATCGGGCATGTTGGCACTCGCCCGCGATGCCCAGTGTGCACTGATTGGCGGGGATACCACGGGCATGCCGGCCAACGGTGCACAGGTATTTTGCGTCACCGTGATGGGGGCCGTGCCGATGGGTCAGGCCTTGCGTCGCGATGGGCTGTGCGATGGCGATGATCTCTGGGTGTCGGGGTCGTTGGGCGATGCCGCTTTCGCGGTTCAACATCGTCGTGATGATCCAAAGTTATTGTGGCCAGCCCCGCGCATTGCGTTGGGGCTGCGGCTACGGTCACTGGCCCATGCGGCGATCGACATTTCCGATGGGTTGCACGCGGAAATCATGCATCTGCTGCGTGCATCGGGCGGTGTGGCGGCCCAGTTAGACTGGGACAGCATCCCTTTGGGTCCGCGTGTACAGCAGGCCGTGCGAGAGGGGGTACTGTCTGCAACCCAGGCCACGGTGATCGCGGTGACCGGTGGCGACGAATACGAGTTGCTGTTTTCCGCGCCTCCCGAGTGCCGCACCGAGATCCGAGATCTCGCCATGCAGCAGGGCGTTGCGCTCACCCGTATTGGCGAGGTCCGATCCGCAGGGGGCCCATCGATTCATTGGCATCATCACGATGGACGTCGCGTGGACGCTGGCGTCGTGGAGGCAATTGGTCATGGCGGATTCACACATTTCTGATGCAGTAATGCCCGCGCCTTCGGCCATTCTGATGCGCCATCCCTGGCACATCCTCGCGCTCGGTGTCGGCAGTGGCCTGGCGCCGATCGCACCGGGCACGGTGGCCACGCTCTGGGCATGGGTGGTGTTTCTGATGATCGATCCTCTGCTCACGGACCTGGCCTGGGCGGTGGTGCTTCTGGGGGGATTTATGCTCGGCGTGCGTGCCTGCACGGTGACCGGAAAAGCCTTGGGCCGTGTGGATGCCTCGGCCATCGTCTGGGATGAAATCCTCGCATTCTGGTGCGTGTTGTGGGTCCTTCCGAAGGCCAGCGATCCGGCCGGGTATCACGCCATGGGCAGCGTACCGGAGTGGATGATTCAGCTGATGGGATTCGTGTTGTTTCGATGCTTCGACATTGTGAAACCGCCACCGATTCATCGGATCGACCGCATGAGCCGTGACGGTTGGGGCGTGATGCTGGACGATCTGGTGGCCGCGGCGTACACCCTACTGGCCTGCGCGGTGATCCTGCGTGCCGTGCATCTGTTGCCGTGGTGGAATTAGGGGTGGCCGTGGCCCTCGCCCGCAGTGAGCTTCTTTTCGCCTTAGCCGTCGGGTTCGCGCTCACCAAGCGCAACGCCCGGCTCATGGTGGCCGAGTCCTGCACCGGGGGATTGGTCAATCACTGGCTCACCTCGATCGCTGGATCGAGTCACTGGTTTGATGGAGGTGTGATCACCTATTCCAATGCGGTGAAAATGAGCCTCTTGGGTGTGCGATCGGCCACCCTGCATCTTTACGGCGCGGTGAGTGCGCAGACGGCGATGGAGATGGCCGATGGCATGCGTCGACGCCATCGATCGGCACTGGCCGAGCCCTCTGCCCATGTGCCTGATGCCCTGTACGCGATCGCCATCACCGGGATTGCGGGGCCGCAGGGGGCGAGCCCCGGTAAGCCGGTGGGCTGGGTGCATGTGGCCTGGGCCGGCCCCTCGGGCGTGGAGTCCAATCCCCGTCAGTTTGTGGGTGATCGCTCTCAAATCCAGGCCCAGGCCGCGGCCTTCGCCCTGATCGGGCTGTTTGGCAGGCTGTGTAGATCGACGGGATAAGACCATTTGCCGATAGGCAGTCGAGCGGCCTCTTCGTAAAATCATTGAAAGGCTTGAAACCTGTTTTTTTGTACAGTATTATTCCGTCCATCGCGGCCACCCCTTAAGGAACCCATCATGACCGACAAACACGAGAACAAAAATCGCGCCGAAAAGGCCAAGGCCCTGCAGGCTGCACTCTCTCAAATCGAGAAACAGTTCGGCAAAGGCTCCATCATGCGCATGGGGGAGAACGACGTCGCGCCGGACATTCAGGTCGTCTCCACCGGCTCCCTCGGCCTGGACTTGGCGCTCGGAGTGGGCGGACTGCCACGGGGGCGTGTGGTCGAAATTTATGGCCCGGAATCCTCGGGTAAAACCACCCTGACCCTGCAGGTCATTGCAGAGATGCAGAAGATCGGGGGCACCTGTGCGTTTGTCGATGCCGAGCATGCGCTCGACACGCAATACGCCCAGAAGCTGGGGGTCGACCTATCGGAATTGTTGATCTCACAGCCGGACACGGGCGAGCAGGCACTGGAGATTGTCGATGCCTTGGTCCGCTCCGGTTCGGTGGATCTGATCGTGGTGGATTCCGTCGCCGCGCTCACACCGAAAGCCGAGATCGAGGGCGAAATGGGCGATTCCTTGCCTGGACTGCAGGCCCGTTTAATGTCACAGGCTTTGCGCAAGCTCACCGGCACCATCAATCGTACGAATACGCTGGTGATTTTCATTAACCAGATCCGCATGAAAATTGGTGTCATGTTTGGTAACCCCGAGACCACCACGGGGGGAAATGCGCTGAAGTTCTACTCATCGGTGCGGCTCGACATTCGTCGGGTGGGATCCATCAAAAAAGGGGAGGAAGTCACCGGCTCCGAGACCAAAGTCAAAGTGGTGAAAAACAAGGTGGCGCCCCCGTTTAGAGCCGCCACCTTCGACATTCTTTACGGCGAGGGCATTTCGCGAGAAGGAGAGATCCTGGATCTGGGTTCCGAGGCCGATATTGTCGAGAAATCCGGGGCCTGGTACAGCTACAACGGAGAGCGTATCGGTCAGGGCAAAGACAATGCCCGTGAGTTTTTGCGTCAAAACTCCGACATCGCCTTGGAGATCGAAAATAAACTGCGCGAGAAATTCGGCGTCACGGCTCGGCCCGCGGGCGAGGCCCAGGTGGCGGCGGAACAGGATTAATTCCTGCGGTCGGCGGGTGTGCTTTCTTCAGCTTCCCTTCGGGCAAAGGCCATTGCGGCGCTTACCCGAAGGGAGCACTCCCGTCAGGAGTTAGAAAAAAAATTGGCGCCGCTCGCAGAGAGTGCGCCACAACTCGACAGCGTGCTGGCGCAGCTTCAGCGCGAGGGCTTACTCTCTGATGAACGTTATGCCGAGTCCATGGTGCGCACTCGCGGTGCGCGTTTTGGTGCCGCTCGAATCAAGTTTGAACTTCAGCAAAAGGGTGTGGATGGCCGCGTGCTGGCACAGGCCGTAGACGCACTGCGCGACTCCGAGTCCGAGCGACTGCATCAGGTATGGCAAAAGAAGTTTGGCGCACCACCGGGCAGTGCCACCGAGCGTGCGCGGCAGCAACGTTTTCTTGCCCAACGCGGCTTTTCTTCCGAGGCGATTGGGCGGCTGTTCCGGGGCCTGGGAGACGGCTTCTAGACGGCCGATCGGTTAAACTGCGGCCCAAATAACACTCAAAACCCAGGGGGCTGCACCATGAAAATCCATGAATATCAGGGCAAGGAAATCCTGCGCAAATACGGCGTGGCCGTCCCGCGTGGCATTCCGTGTTTTTCCGTTGACGAGGCCCTGAAGGCCGCCAAGGATCTTGGCGGTCCGGTCTGGGTGGTCAAGGCGCAGATTCATGCGGGTGGCCGGGGCAAGGGCGGCGGCGTGAAGGTGGCCAAGTCGATGGACGACGTCAAGACCTATGCCGCGAGCATCCTGGGCATGCAACTGGTCACGCATCAGACCGGCTCGGCCGGGCAGAAAGTGCGTCGCCTGCTGATCGAAGAGGGCGCCGACATTAAAAAAGAACTTTACGTGGCCGTGGTCACGGATCGCGTGAGCCAGCGGGTGTGTGTCATGGGCTCGAGCGAAGGCGGTATGGACATCGAGGAAGTGGCGGCCACCCATCCGGAAAAAATCCATAAGGTATTTGTCGATCCCCTGACGGGCTTTAAGGACAGTGAAGCCGATGAGCTGGCTGCGAAAATTGGCGTGCCGTCCGCCTCCATCGCGCAGGCCCGTGCCGTATTAAAGGGCCTGTATCAGGCGTTCTGGGAGACCGATGCATCCTTGGCCGAAATCAATCCGCTGATCCTTACCGGCGATGGCCAGGTCATTGCGCTGGATGCGAAATGGAACTTTGATTCCAACGCCCTCTATCGTCATCCTGAGATCGTGCAGATGCGCGACCTCGACGAAGAAGATCCCGCCGAAATCGAAGCCTCGAAATACGACCTGGCCTACATTCAGTTGGATGGCAACATCGGCTGTCTGGTGAACGGGGCGGGTCTGGCCATGGCCACCATGGACACCATCAAGCTCTACGGCGCCGAGCCGGCTAACTTCCTGGATGTGGGCGGTGGGGCCACCACCGAAAAGGTCACCGAGGCCTTCAAGATCATGCTCGGCAATCCGAAGGTGAAAGCGATTCTGGTCAATATTTTTGGCGGGATCATGCGCTGTGATGTGATTGCAGAAGGGGTGGTGGCCGCGTCGCGCGCCGTCGGGCTGAAGGTGCCGCTGGTGGTGCGCATGAAGGGCACCAACGAAGATCTGGGCAAGAAGATCCTTGCCGAATCCGGTCTGCCCATCATCACCGCCGACACCATGGCCGAAGCGGCCCAGCGTGTCGTGGATGCCACTAAAAAAGCCTAAGCCCAGGGAGAACTCCGCATGTCCATTCTGATCAATAAAAACACCAAAGTGATTACCCAGGGCATCACCGGCAAGACGGGCCAGTTTCACACCCGCATGTGCCGCGACTATGCCAACGGAAAAAATTGTTTCGTGGCGGGTGTGAATCCCAAGAAAGCCGGCGAAGACTTTGAGGGCATTCCCATCCATGCCTCGGTCAAAGAGGCCAAGCAGGCCACGGGCGCCACGGTCTCGGTGGTCTACGTGCCACCTGCTGGTGCGGCCGATGCCATCTGGGAGGCCGTCGAGGCCGATCTCGATCTGGTCATCTGCATTACCGAGGGTATCCCCGTGCGTGACATGATGGTCGTACGCAACAAAATGAAGGCGCACAACAAACGCACTTTATTGCTGGGGCCGAACTGCCCCGGACTGATCACTCCCGATGAAATCAAAATCGGCATCATGCCGGGCCATATCCATCGCAAGGGCCGCATTGGAATCGTGTCGCGCTCGGGCACGCTCACCTATGAAGCCGTGGGTCAGGTCACGGAGATGGGCCTGGGGCAGTCCTCGGCGGTGGGCATTGGTGGCGACCCGATCAATGGCCTAAAGCATATCGATGTGCTCAAGCTCTTCAATGATGATCCCGACACGGATGCGGTGATCATGATTGGTGAGATCGGCGGTCCCGATGAGGCCAATGCCGCGCAGTGGGCCAAAGACAATATGAAAAAACCGATTGTGGGATTCATTGCGGGAGTTACGGCGCCTCCGGGCAAGCGGATGGGCCATGCCGGCGCCTTGATCTCGGGTGGCGCGGATACGGCGCAGGCCAAGCTGGACATTATGGAGGCGTGCGGAATCAAGACCACCAAGAACCCCTCCGAGATGGGAAAATTGCTGAAATCAGTGTTGTAGAGTCACAATACAGGGCGGGGATCGAAGGAATGCAAACGGCATCCCCGCGCCTCGTCCAATGGTGCTACTAGGAATCAATTATGGAATTCGGAAGCCCAGCGTTTTGGATCGCTCTGCTGCAGATCGTATGGATCGATTTGCTGCTGTCCGGTGACAACGCGATCGTTATCGCGCTTGCTTGCCGTAACCTTCCGGAAAAGCAGCGCCGTCTGGGTATTTTCTGGGGTGTATTCGCAGCCGTGGCCCTACGGGTTGTACTCACGGCCTTTGCGGTCCAGCTTTTGGAAATCCCGTACCTCAAGACATTCGGGGGGCTCTTGCTTGTCTGGATCGGCGTGAAGCTCGTGATGCCTCAGGCCGAAGACGAGGGTCACGAGATCGAGGGGAAAGATAAGCTCTGGGCCGCCGTGAAGACCATTGTCATTGCTGACTTCGCGATGTCCCTGGATAACGTGATTGCGGTTGCAGGCGCGGCCAAGGGCAGTTTGTTCTTGTTGGTGTTTGGGTTAGCCCTGTCCATTCCTCTCGTGGTGTGGGGCTCAAAAATTGTGCTGGCCCTGATGAACCGTTTCTCTTGGATTGTCGTGGCCGGTGGCGGTCTATTGGGCTACCTGGCGGGCGAAATGATTCAAACGGATCCGGGCATCAAGGCGTATTGGTCATTGATCGGGCTACCGTCGCATTCGCTCGCCTGGATCGGGGTCGTGTTCGTGGTTGCCCTTGGAAAATACCTCACGTGGCGCGCACAGAAGGCACAGAAAGTGACATGAACCCACCGGATAAAAATTCTCGAACGATCCTGAAAACGATGGCCGTCGTGGGTCTCCTCGCCCTCGTGGTGGCCATGTTGATTCGTTAGTTACAGATCCGGGTCTGCGCTTCGTGCGGGGCACGGGCGCGGACCTCTCCGACTCGATACACCATCTCCCCTTGGGCCGTCAGGTGGGCCGCTACGCCTTCTGCGTGTTCCGCACTCACCACCACGACCATTCCGAGGCCGCAGTTAAACACGCGATGCATTTCCTCTTCGGGAATTGCGCCTTGTTCCTGCACCCATTGCATTAAGGGCGGGCGGGTCCAGCGGCGTTGATCGAGCACGGCGGTGAGGTGTTCGGGCAGCACCCGCGGGACATTGCCCACCAGCCCACCGCCCGTGATGTGCGCCATGGCGTGGATCGCATGCCGATGTGCCGCAAGGGTGGACAACATCGACTTTACATAAATCCGCGTCGGTGCCATCACGAGATCCGACAGCGTGCGGGACGCTCCGGGCACGGCAATCCTGTCCAGTGCCGATGGAGTGATGGCACCACAGGCCCGCTCTAATACCTTGCGAACGAGCGAGTACCCATTGCTGTGGAATCCGCTCGATGCCAACCCGAGCAGCACGTCGCCCGCGGCAACCTTTGAACCATCAAGAACGTCGGCCCGCTCAATGGCCCCCACGGCGAACCCGGCGAGATCGTACTCGCCATCGGGGTACATGCCGGGCATCTCGGCGGTCTCACCGCCGATCAGTGCACATCCGGCCTGTTCACAGCCGGTCGCGATACCGCCCACGACGGCGGCGGCCGTGTCCACGGAGAGACGACCGCAGGCGAAGTAGTCCAGAAAAAATAAGGACTCTGCCCCTTGCACCAGAATATCGTTGACGCTCATGGCGACCAGATCGATGCCCACGGTGTCGTGGCGATCCAGCGCAAACGCCAGTTTCAATTTCGTGCCCACGCCATCGGTGCCGGACACGAGCACGGGATCCTTGTATTTTTTGGGCACTTCGAACAGCGCACCAAAACCACCGATGCCGCCCAGTACTTCGGGCCGCAAGGTGCGTTTGGCCAAAGGCTTGATACGATCCACCAAGGCGTCACCGGCATCGATATCCACGCCAGCATCACGGTAGGTCATGGGCGTGGACGCAGGGCGTCCGGTCGAATCTGAACTCATGGCCGAAATCTTCCTAAAATCGCCATTTTATTGAAGTTAGGGCACCAATCCTCCAATGCAGTTACCGCTTGACCTTATTGCCGTGCCCGAGCCCCGTCTCACCGACGGGGTGCCCGGGCGCAATGCCCAGGCCCTCGCCGCATTGGCCCAGGTGATCGACCCCTCCCGCCAGGGCTTCGCCTCGCTGTTGCTGTGGGGCAATCCTGGGGCAGGCAAGACCTTTTGGCTGAAGGCCTGGGTGGCGCAGGCCGGTCAGCGCGCCATCTACGTGGATTGCGGGCCGGTTGTCGCGGCCGATGCCAAGACCTCCGATGCCCGCCACACGCTCTGGGATCGGGTGTTGGGCGATCGGAGCGTGGCCGATCCCGTGGTCTGGTGTTTGGATAACGTGGATCAGGCGGATGCCGACACCGTGAACCGACTCTTTCAACTCTACAATGTGGCCCGGGAAGCGGGATGGTGTTGCGTGGCCACCGCCAGTGCACCGCCCTTGCGCATGACGCTGCGCGATGACCTCCGCACCCGGTTAGGGCAGAGCCTGATTTTTGAGCTGCACGAATTAGACGATGAAGAAAAAAAGAACGCGCTTCGCGAACGTGCCGAGCAACTCGCCTGTCCGCTGCCCGAGGACCTCTTGCAGTACCTGATGACACGCCTGCCACGCGATCTTGGCCGGTTAATGGGCGTGCTGCAGGCACTCAATGATTACGCACTGTCCCGGCAACGGGCCGTCACCATCCCCTTGCTGAAAGAGCTCTTGGACACGTCGAATGCGAACACTCGCACTGTTTGATCTGGATAACACGTTGCTGCCGATTGACAGCGATGTCTCATGGGCAAATTTTCTCATTCAGCTCAAGGTGGTGAATGCCGACTGGTATGCCAAGCGCAATGACCATTTTTACGTGGAATATTGCAAGGGCACGCTCGACATTTATGAATTCCTGGAGTTTCAGCTGGCCCCGCTGGCCCGCTTCCCCAGGGCACAGCTTCTGGCCTGGCGCGAACAATTTGTGCGCGAGGTGATTCGGCCGCACCTGCATCCGGCTGCCCAGGGCCTGGTGGCCCGCCATCAGGCCGCCGGGGATCTCTGCGCCATCGTCACGGCCACGAATTCTTTTATTACCGGTCCCATTGCGAAAGAGTTCGGGGTGGACCATCTGATCGCCACGGAGATTGAAGTGGGCGTCGATGGGAACTTCACCGGCAAGCCCGCGGGCGTGCCGAGCTTTCGAGAGGGCAAGATCACGCGTGTGGCCCAATGGCTGGCATTGCAGGGACTTGGACTCGAGGATTTTGATCGGTCGTATTTCTACAGCGACTCGTTTAACGATCTGCCGTTGCTGGCCCGGGTAACCCATCCGGTGGCGGTCAATGCGGATGCACGGCTCACGGAGCACGCGAATGCCCAGGGCTGGGATCGGTTAGACCTGTTTGAGCGCACGTCGACGACGGATGATTAAGACCGCATGATCAAAAAACTGATCACCACCATTGCACGGCTTGCGCCAGGACGTTTGTCCACTCGGGCGGCGCGACGGGCCTCGACCAAGACGGTGCATGAGCCGGAGGTGTATAAGGCGTCCAAGATCGGGATCGATCATCGGCTCGTGTCGAACGCCGCCGCCCGTACCGTTCAGGACCTGCAGAAGGCGGGCTATCGGGCGTTTATCGTGGGTGGTGCCGTGCGGGATCTCTTGCTCGGCATTCGGCCCAAGGATTTTGATGTGGCCACGGATGCTGAACCGGAGCAGGTGCAACGCGTGTTTCGCAGGGCGCGCATCATTGGCCGACGATTTCGTCTGGTCCACGTGATGTTCGGGCCGGAGACCATTGAGGTCTCAACCTTTCGCGCGCTGCAGGCCGATGATGTGGACATTGACGAACATGGCCGTGTGCTGCGTGACAATGTGTTTGGTGAGCAGCACGAGGATGCGACCCGTCGGGACTTCACCGTCAATGCGCTGTACTACGATCCGATCGCGGATAAGGTCCTGGACTATCACCACGGGGTCAGAGATTTAAAAGCCAAGGTCTTGCGCATGATCGGCCATCCGGAGCACCGGTATCGCGAGGATCCGGTGCGCATGCTGCGGGCGGTCCGACTGTCTGCCAAGCTTGGTTTTGGAATCGAACCCGCCACCCGCCAGCCGATCGCGGCATTGGCGGATCTGGTCCGCCACGTGCCGAATGCCAGATTGTTTGATGAGATGCTCAAACTCCTGCATTCCGGTAACGCTTATGAGGGGCTGCGTCAGTTGCGGGAGTGCGGCTTGCACCATGGGTGTCTGCCGCTGTTGGACCTGGTGTTTGACGCGAAGGATCCAAACGCCTTGGAGTTTGTCACGCGGGCCTTGAAGGCCACGGATGCGCGCATCCACGAGCGCAAACCGGTCTCGCCAGGATTTTTATTTGCAGCCTTGCTCTGGAACCTGGTCAATGAGCGCTGGCAGCAGCGTCACGCTCAGGGCGAGCACACCATTCCTGCCTTGAACGCGGCCATTGACGATGTGGTGGATGCGCAGCTGGATGCCTTGGCCATTCAGCGCCGTTACGTGTCGGATATGCGTGAGATCTGGCTGATGCAGCCCCGATTTGAAAAGCGTCAGGCCGGCACGGTGGCCCGTTTAATGGAACACATGCGTTTTCGTGCCGGATACGACTTCATGCTGCTGCGGGCCGAGTCGGGGCAGTGCGATGCCCTGTTGGCCCAGTGGTGGACCGATTACATCGATGGCGATGCGTCGGCCCGCACCGAGCTGCTCGCTCAGGCCTCGGCCGCCCGCGGCAAGTCGGCATCGGCCGCGCGGCCCCGTCGTCGCCGTCGTAAACCCGGCGCATCGCCATCGTCCGACGCCACCACCTGATGCCGTCGACAACACAGGCCATGATCGGACTGGGAGGAAATCTTGGCGATCCGAGTCGAACGCTCTCCGAGGCGCTCGCCGTCTTGCGCGAGGTGCCCGCCATCACCGCCTGTCGCGCGTCACGGTTTTATCGCACGCTGCCCGTGGAGGCCACCGGCCCCGATTTTTGTAACGGGATTGCCGAGATCACCACGTCGTTATCCGCAGTGCAGCTGCTCGAACTTCTGCTATCGATCGAAATGCAATTCGGTCGCGAGCGCACGGGATGGCATGCCCCGAGAACCCTGGATCTGGATCTGATCTCCCATGGCACGACCCGAATTGTGAGCTCTCAATTGACCGTGCCGCATCCCCGTGCCCACGCCCGCGCCTTTGTGCTCATTCCGTTATGCGAATTGGACGAAACGGTGCTGCTGGGCCCCCCGGAGGCCGAGGGTCTTGTGTCCGCACGTGATTGGCACGCCCGTCTGACGCCGGCCGACCGCGCCGAGATCCTGCCCTGGTGATGCGACAATAGTCCGCATGAACGTTGCTTCCTCTGCCCAGCGACCCGCATGGACTCAGCGCTTTCGATCATTAGTGATTGAGGGTCCGATCGGAGTGGGCAAGAGCAGCCTGGCCATGCGGTTTGCCGAACGGTTCGGATACGCCCCCTTACTGGAAGCGCCCGCGGAGAATCCTTTCTTGGCCAAGTTCTATCGCGACAGTGCGCGCTATGCGCTCCCGACGCAGCTCTTCTTTCTGTTTCAGCGCATTGATCAGTTGCGTGAACTCACCCAGCGGGATTTATTCTCCGAGCTGGTGGTCAGTGACTTCATGATTGAAAAGGACCCGCTGTTCGCGGGTCTGACATTGTCGGATGAGGAACTGGCCTTGTATCGCAAAATCTATGATGTTCAACGTCCTCAGGCCCCCGCCGCGGACCTGGTGATTGTCCTGCAGGCCTCGGCCGATGCTCTGGTGGATCGTATACGTCAGCGGGGGGTGCCAATGGAGCAGAACATGTCGGAGCAGTACCTGCGCGAACTCTCTGAGGCTTACACCCATTATTTTCATCACTACGACGCGTCGCCGATTCTGATCGTGAACACCGACCAGCTCAATCCCATCGATCGAGATGAGGATTTCGATGCCCTGGTGGCCCAGATCGCCCAGTTCAAGGGGCGACGCTGCTATTTCAACGCGCTGAGTACCGCATGAAAGTAGTGCATACGATTGGCGAGTTGCGGGCGCAGCTGCGGGGGCAGTTGCGCACGGCGTTTGTACCCACCATGGGCAACCTGCACGAGGGCCATCTGTCCTTGATGCGTCTGGCGGCCCATCATGGGGATCCGGTTGTCGCCTCGATTTTCGTGAACCGTCTGCAGTTTGGCCCGCACGAGGATTTCGACCGCTATCCGCGCACCCTGCAAGAGGACATCGCCAAGCTCGAGCGGGAGGGCGTGTATGTGCTGTTTGCGCCCAACGAGTCGGAGATGTATCCCGAGCCTCAGGAATATCGAGTGAGCCCCCCGCATGACCTGGGAGACATTCTGGAAGGCGAGTTTCGTCCCGGATTTTTCGTGGGCGTGGCCACGGTGGTCATGAAACTTTTTCAATGTGTGCAGCCGCAGGTGTCGGTGTTCGGGAAAAAAGACTACCAGCAGCTCATGATCATTCGACGGATGTGCCAGCAGTTTTCCATTCCTACTCAGATTGTTCCTGCGGAGACAGTGCGTGAACCGGATGGCCTGGCCATGTCCTCACGCAATCGTTATCTGAGTCCGTCGGAGCGGACCGAGGCGGTCTGGTTATCCAAGACGCTGGACCAGGTCGCCCGTCGCGTGCGTGAGGGAGTTCAGCAATCGCGTTTGGTTGTGGATGACATCGCGGATTTAGAGTCCGCGGCCATGCAGATCTTGAACCAACGCGGTTGGCAGACCGATTACGTCGCAATTAAACGTCGGTGCGATCTCAAGTCTCCGCAGTCATCGGATCTGCAGCAGCCCGATCAGCTGGTGGTGCTGGGTGCCTCCAAGCTGGGCGCCACGCGGCTTATCGATAATCTCGAAATCTAGGATCGCAACGGCGCACCGGTCAGGCCATCAAAATGGCCAGAACATCCAAACGGCCAGAGTGCCGGGCGGCGGTCACCATGGTGACGTCGATCACTGGGCCAATGCGTGTGCCCGATCGACCGCCTGATTCCATTGCTCCGCATTAAATGGATCAAATCGTTCGATGCCCTTAAAACCGCGTAGCCAAGTGATCTGACGTTTGGCCAGTTGTCGGGTGGCGGCAACACCTTGCGTCAGAAATTCCGAGTACGAGATCGTGCCGTCCAGGTGGTGCCAGGCCTGTCGATAGCCGACGCAACGCATGCTGGGCAGATCCGGAGTCAGATCGCCTCTGGCCCTCAAGTGACGCACTTCATCCAGTAGCCCGTGGGCCACCATCTGTTCAAAACGCTCCTCAATGCGACGGTGCAGTTCTGCTCGGTCATTGGGGAACAAGGCCAGGGCCTGCAAGGCTTCCCGGTTCGACGGCGTCTGGTCGGATCGTGTGGCGCTGTCACGTATCCAGGCCGTCATGGTTTTGCCGGTGTGCCGATAGATTTCGAGTGCCCGGGAGATCCGCTGTGCATCGGCGGGGTGAAGGCGTTGCGCACTGTCCGGATCCAAGGTGTTTAAGAGTGCATGCAGTGCAGGCCATCCCTGGGCGGCGGCCTGCTGCGCAATGGTGCGACGGATCTCGAGCGGGGTGCTTGGGAGGTCATCGAGTCCCTCCACATAGGCTTTGTAGTAGAGCATGGTGCCCCCCACCAGCACGGGGATGCCACCGCGCGCACGAATCTCATCGGCGGCCTGGGTTGCATCGCGCACAAAACGGGCAGCAGAGTACGATTCGTAAGGTTCGAGCAGGTCCACCAGGTGATGACGCACCTGGGCGCGTTCGGATGGACTTGGTTTGGCGGAGCCCACATCCATGCCCCGATAGATCTGGGCGGAATCCATGCTGATCAGTTCGATGCGCGGGTCGTGGCCGGCGAGCTGCATGGCCAAGGCGGATTTTCCGCTGGCGGTGGGCCCCAGAATGCACAGCATTACTGGCCCCGCAAGAACAACTTATCCAAGTCGGCGATCGAAAATCCGATCCAGGTGGGGCGGCCATGATTGCATTGGTCTGCCCGATCGGTCTTCTCCATCTCCCTCAGCAAGGCATTCATTTCCGGTACCGTCAGTATGCGGTTGGCACGCACCGCGGCGTGACAGGCCATGCGGGCCAAGAGCGCATTGCGCTGCTCTTCGATCGAGATGCTCTGCCCATGCTCGGCCAATTCGGCCAACGTGTCCCGGACCAATGGCACTGCAGCGCTGCTCATCAGGGCGGCGGGCACGCCGCGAATGGCAAGTTGCTGGGTGCTCAGCGGATCCATCCAAAATCCTAATCGTTCCAGTGTCGCGCGATGGGAATAAAAGGTTTCCAGCTCCAGCGGCGAGGCATGAATGGCCACGGGCGCAAGGAGCGTCTGGCTGGCAATGGTCGCGTGCTCGGCATCCAACTGACGTTTGAGGCCCTCGTACACGATCCGCTCATGGGCGGCATGCATATCGACCATGACCAACCCTTGGGCATTTTGGGCGAGTATGTAAATCCCGTGCAGCTGCGCCAGGGCAAACCCGAGCGGGTGTTCATCGAAGGAGTGCCCAACGGCCGCGGCGCGGCGATCGGCCATGGCGGCCAAGAAAGCGTTAGCGTTCGATGCGGGAGCCGATGTAAACAATGATGCGGTGGCCGGTTCCTGCGCCGCCAGGGGCGATGCTGTCGTGGGGACCGGTCCTGGTGATGATGGCGTGACCATTACGGTGGCAGCGGACTGGCGGGATTCTAACGGCTGCGCTAATCCATCCCGCACGGCCCGGTAGACCGCTTGATGCACTGCCGGACTCTCGCGAAATCGGACTTCACTCTTCGCCGGGTGCACATTGACATCGACCAGTTCGGGGTCAATGTCCAATGCCAACACAAAGGCCGGCTGGCGATCGCCATGCAATACATCCTGGTAGCCCGTGCGCATGGCATGCGAAAGCACACGATCCCTGACGGAGCGGCCGTTGACGTAGAAATACTGATCCGTGGCCTTGCTGCGGGATTGCGTGGGCGGTACGCACCAGGCACGGATGCGCATTGGACCTGCCGTGATATCCAGCACCCGCAGATCCTCTTCGGCACAGTTCAGGCACTGTGCGATGCGCGCGGTGGCACTGCCGGCGGGGTAGCGCACAATAGGACGACCCTGATGGGACAACACCCAGTGATGGTCGGGTCGGATCAGCGCGATCCGAGTGAACGCGTCTTTGCAGTGACTCAACTCGGTGGCGGCCGACTTCAGAAATCGTTTGCGGGCGGGCACCTGATCAAACAGACCGGCCACTTCCACCAGGGTCCCGTTGGGCCCGGACGCCGGCGCGAGATCCCAGGGGCCGCTGTGATTGTCGATGCGTGCGGCATGAGCAGACCCATTGGTTTTGCTGACGATCGCCATGCGCGATACGGAACCAATAGCGGCCAATGCCTCCCCGCGAAACCCATGGGTGAGCACGCGTGACAGATCGCCGAGGGACTGTATCTTGCTGGTGGCATGGCGTTGCACGGCCAGGGCCAGTTCCTGCTGTGCAATCCCTTGGCCATCGTCACGGACACGGATCGCACGCATACCGCCGTCCTCTAGCGCGACGGAGATGGTCGTGGCGTGGGCATCCAAGGCGTTTTCCAATAACTCTTTGACCACGGAGGCCGGACGTTCGACCACCTCGCCGGCGGCGATCTGACTGATCAAAGCATCGGGAAGGACATGAATACCCATGGCAGACTCGAATTGTATCGACTCGGCCAGAGCGCTTTGCTGTCACATCATGCGTGATTTGGACAGCGGCGGGTTGGCGCGAAAGTAACGTCGAATGCCCGCGATCAATGCCTCGGCCATCTGCTGTTGATACTGCTCATCCACGAGACGCGCCTCCTCGTCGGGATTGCTGATGAACGCGGTCTCGACCAAGATCGACGGAATATCGGGCGCCTTGAGCACTGCAAACCCGGCTTGCTCTACCCTGGATTTATGCAGGGCGTTGATGCCGCCGAGTTCCGTCAGTACGGATTTACCCAACTGAAGGGAGTCCTTAATCTGCGCCGTTGTGGACATATCGAGCAGCACCTCGGCTACGGCACGATCTTTGTGACGGATATTTAAACCGCCGATCAGATCGGCACTGTTCTCCTTGTTGGCCATCCAACGCGCGGCGCTGCTTGAGGCGCCCTTGTCAGAAAGCGCGTACACCGACGATCCGCGCGCGGTAGGGGAAATCCACGCATCGGCATGAATGGACACGAAGAGATCGGCCTGTACACGACGTGCCCGTTGCACGCGCATATGGAGCGGCACGAAATAATCGCCGTCCCGGGTAAGGTAGGCCCGCATGTTAGGTTCTTGATCCAGTAATCGTTTTAAACGGCGTGCGATGGAGAGCACCACGTCTTTTTCGTAGGTGCCGCGCTTGCCAATGGCGCCAGGGTCTTCGCCGCCGTGTCCGGGATCCAGTGCGATGGTGACCAACCGGCTGACAACCGGCGTGCGATCCGTGGGCGGGCGGGGGCTGACCGGGTCGCTCATCTCTGGCGCGCGCGCGACCGATGGTGGAAGGGCACGCTCTTTTTCGTACGTGGCCAGGAATGTCATCAGCGGATCTTCGTCGGTGGTCGGATAAAGATCCATCACCAGGCGATGTTGGTATTGGGCAATGGCAGGCAGACTAAACACCTGGGGCGCGATGTCTTGTTTCAGTTCAAACACAATGCGCACTGTGCGCGGTTGATACTGTCCCACACGAATGGTGTGAATGAAGGGATCGGTCGGGGTGAGCCGTGCGGTCAGATCGCGAATCGCGGTATTGAGCACCGTGTCCTGAATATCCACCACAAAGCGGGTCGGATGACTGAGCACTTGAGTGCTATAGCGCAATCCTTCGGTGTCGTGCTCCATGGTGATTCGCGTGTAGGCCTGTGCCGGCCAGATCCGGACCGCCAAGACCGTGGCCGCCAAGGCGGGGCCGCTGCGCAGCCCCAATAACAAGGTACTGCCCGCGGTCAGCAGCAGCTGTCGGCGGGCTATCCGCATTGGGCACTCCATGGGGCCAGCAAGGGCTGCAGGCCGGGGCCGTCCTGCCGATCAAAAAAAGCCATGGTGATTTCACGTGGGGTGTCGCCCTGTGCGGACGAGGACCAGCCTAACCCGATCTGAATATGGGGTTCAGGCAGGCCGTGGGCCCGTTCCGGCCACTCGATCAGCGTGACTGCCGCCTCTCCGATGATGTCCCGAAGGCCAGCGCTTTGCCAGGTATTGGGATCTGACTGACGATAGAAATCCAGGTGGTGATACCACCTGCCATCGTGCTCATAGGATTCCACTACGCTAAAGCTGGGGCTCTTGATGCGTCCTGTGATCCCGCAGGCCTGCAGGAAGCTTCGCACCCAGGTGGTCTTGCCTGCGCCCAGTTCGCCGCGCAGCCACAGGCGAATCCCCCGCCGGGCCATGGACGGTTGGGCGTGCCACCGTGTCACCAGTTGGGCGGTGGCGTGCGCGATCTGATCGCAACGTTCCAGTGTGACGTTCGAAAAATGCCGTGTCATTAAGACATCGTGGTTTTGGCTCATACTTTTGCGCATGGCGCAGAGCTGGGATGACCTCATTTTAATTGCCAATGCACTGGGATTTCACCGTGTGGGCGTGGTGGCGTTGGATGCGCACTCGCGCGAGGCCGATTCGCCGAGCTGGGCGTCGGTGATGGAACAGTATCGGGCATGGCTTGCGCGTGGTCACGCAGGCGAGATGCGCTACCTGGCCGAGCATGCTGATCTGCGCGCGCACCCCGAGCGTTTACTGTTTGACCCCAGCGATCGCCTGTCGGCGATCGTCGTGACCATGGATTATCTGCCCGAGCCAACCACTTGGCAGCATGCGCACTGGCAGTCGGTCGCCGATCCGACGCGTGCGGTGATTTCTCACTACGCCCACGGTCGCGACTATCACAAGGTATTGCGTTCACGTCTCGTGGCATTGTCGGAACAGTTGGCCGACGGCAGTCCTTATCAATTTCGCGCCTGTGTGGATTCGGCACCGGTATTGGAAGTGGAGCTGGCCCGACGATGTGGTCTCGGCTGGCGCGGTAAACACACCTTGTTGCTCAATCGGGAGCAGGGGTCCATGTTTTTCCTGGGCGTGTTACTTACCGATATGCCCCTCGCCCCACAGCGATTTTCCGGCAGCGTCCCAGAGTCGAACCAGGGCCATTGTGGATCCTGCACCCAATGCCTGGACATTTGCCCCACGCAGGCCTTTGTTGGGCCGTATGCGCTAGATGCACGCCGGTGCATTTCTTATCTCACCATTGAACACAAAGGCAGTATTCCCGAGGCGTTACGTTCCCTGATCGGCAATCGTGTCTATGGCTGTGATGATTGCCAGGCCATCTGCCCATGGAATCAGTTTGCCAACGCGGCGTCGGCGCCGGATTTTGAGGTGCGCCATGGACTGGATCGGGCCCGCCTGATCGCGTGTTTCTCCTGGACGCAAGAGGAGTTTGAGCGTCGTCATCAGGGCAGTGCAATTCTGCGCATTGGCTACGTGCAGTGGCGACGTAATCTTGCCGTGGCGATGGGCAATGCATTGTCCTCGCCATCCTGCAGTGCGACCGATCGTGAGGCCATCCTGAATGTCTTGAGTCGGTGTCGCGATGACGAATCGGAGCTCGTGCGTGAACACGTGCAGTGGGCACTTAGCCGGGTGTGAGCGCGCGCAGCACGGCATACCATAGGGTGATGGTCGCCATGGAAGTCAGCGTTGAGATCGAGACCAGACCCGCGGTCAATGGCCCGTTGCCGCCCATCCGCGAGGCCAGGATATAGGCACTGCTGGCGGTGGGCATGGTGGCAAACAGAATGGCCATGTCGCGTTGAAGCCCGGAGAGCCCGAACGCCAGACAGAGCCCCCAGGTGAGGATCGGCAGGATCACTAATTTGATCGAGGTGAGGGCGAGGGCCTGATAGCGCGTGGCGGCTGTTCGAATACCTTCAAAGTTCAGGCCTGCCCCCACGCACATCAGTCCGATGGCGATGGCGGCGGAACTGGCGCGATCCAACACGCTGTAGAGAATGGGTGGCGGAATCAGTCCGGCCAGATTGGCAAGGATGCCGGCGACCGTGGCCATGAGCAGGGGATTACGCCCCAATTCCTTAAGGAGCCGGATCGGATGGACCGTATTGGCCAGGAATGACACCGCAAACAGATTGGCCAGTGGCACACCAAACCCCACGATCACCGCCATCAGTGCCAGGCCCTCGCTGCCGGAGGCCCGTGTGGCCACGGCAAACGCCACGTAGGTATTGAAACGAAACGCACACTGAATGCCACTGGCCCAATCCATGCGCCGCGTGCCCGGAATCCATCGCGTCAGCACGGCCAATGCGGTTGCGCCCGCCATGGCAAGCAGACAGACCTGCACCATCAGTGCCGTCTGTGCCGATGCGAAATCACTGCGGGTGATGGCGGCAAACAGCAGCGCCGGAAACAACACAAAGTAGACCAGCCGCTCAGCGCCATCCCAGAAGCTGCGACCCAGCCAGCCCGTTCGCATCATGATGTAGCCCGCCACAATCATGGCGAAGTCTGGGAAAAGAAGTGAAAATCCGTTCATGGCCGCACTTGAAAGCGCACAGTCTACCCTTGCCCAGCTGACCGCCGCGGAGGCTGCGGAGATCGACCGCTTCTGCGATGCCATGTGGCTCGAGGAGGGGCTGTCGAAAAATACCTTATCGGCCTACCGTCAGGATCTAGGCGGATTGGCGGTGTGGTTGGCACGTGTGCATGGCGCGTCCTTGGCCGATGCAACGCGCGAGCAGTTAGGCGCTTATTTCTCGGAAGTGTTTGCGCAGATCCGTGCCACCACGGCGAATCGAAAACTCTCCTCTATGCGGCGCTACTACGCCTGGCGGATGCTGACGGGAGGCCGCGAGGATGACCCCTGCCTGTTGCTCAAGAGTGCCAAACGACCCGCACGATTTCCCAAAGCACCGATCGAATCCCAGGTGGAGGCGATCCTTCATGCGCCCGATGTCGGAACGGATCTGGGACTACGGGATCGGGCCATGCTGGAAATGATGTATGCCGCAGGCCTGCGCGTCAGCGAGTTGATTGCATTAAAAAGCATCGATGTGTCGACATCGGATGGTGTAGTGCGCGTAATTGGTAAAGGGGACAAGGAACGCCTGGTGCCCTTGGGCGAAGAGGCCATGGACTGGCTGGGGCGCTATCTGAGCCGCAGCCGTCCTGCCCTGCTGAACGGCCGCATGGCCGATGCCCTGTTTGTGACACAACAGGCGCGCGCGATGACCCGGCAGTGGTTTTGGAAGACCATCAAACACTATGCGGTAAAGGCGGGCGTCACTATGGCGATTTCCCCCCACACCCTACGCCATGCGTTCGCGACCCATTTGCTGAACCATGGTGCGGATCTGCGTGCGGTTCAGATGCTGCTCGGACATGCGGACATCTCCACCACACAGGTCTACACCCACGTGGCCAATGATCGGCTCAAAGCCATTCATGCGAAACATCATCCACGGGCATAGAATGCGGGCATGTCTGCGCCACTGATGCTCGGCCTGATGGCGGCCATTGCCTACCTGACCGGCTCCATTTCATTTGCGATTATCGTGAGCCGACTGCGCGGCATCGATGATCCGCGCACCTATGGATCGCAGAATCCGGGCGCCACGAATGTGCTGCGCAGTGGTGACAAACTCGCGGCGGGGCTCACGCTGTTGGGAGATGCGGCCAAAGGGTGGGTGGTGGTGCTCTTTGCGCAACAGTTAGCGCCGCTGATTCTGCCTGCGGCGATGCAGTCCACCGCGGTGGCTTTGGCGGCGCTTTCGGTATTTATTGGACACTTATTTCCACTGTATTTCCGTTTCCAGGGTGGCAAGGGTGTGGCCACGGCATTCGGTGTGCTCCTGGCCATGGACTGGCCGATGGGGTTGGCCGTGGGGGTGATCTGGTTAGCCGTGGCGAAACTCGGAAAAATCTCGTCGTTGGCCGCGCTATCCGCGGCGGTGATCGCCCCCGTGATCGCTTACTGGCGTCACGGGCTGGATGTGCTGTTCTGGGCAGTGGTGGGCATTGCCGTGCTGTTGATCATCCGACACAAAAAAAATATTGCCCAACTTCTCTCGGGAAGCGAAACCTCATTCCGTTAACGCCGTCAGGGGCCATCGCGGCCGGACGGAAAACGCACCTGCGGCCTGGGGAGCATGACCTGCGGCGATTTTCAACGCGGCTGCCCAGGCGATCATCACGCCGTTATCGGTGCACAGACTTGGCGCAGGAAAGCACACCCGCATGTCCTGGTCACGGGCCAATTCGGATAATCCGTCTCGAAGCGCCTGATTCGCGCCCACGCCTCCGGCGATCACCAGTGTGCGCAATCCGGTATCGCGCACGGCGTTGTTGCACTTAGCCACTAAGACCTCCACGATGGCCGCCTGCACGGCCGCTGCCAGATCAGCGCGCGCGCGATCATCCAAGGCGTTGGCCGATTTAAGTTTTTGCACCTGTGTCAGTACTGCCGTTTTTAGGCCAGCGAAACTGAAGTCCAGTGTTGGGCGCTTCAAGAGTGGCCGTGGCAGGTCAAATCGGCGGGGATCGCCATGGGTCGCGAGCGCGCTGATGGCGGGCCCGCCCGGATAACCCAGTCCGAGCAACTGGGCACTTTTATCGAAGGCTTCGCCGGCCGCATCGTCGATCGTGTCCCCCAACATGTCGTAGTCGCCCAGACCGTTGACGCGCATGATCTGGGTGTGACCGCCGCTAACCAATAAGGCCAGAAACGGGAATCGCAGTTCCTTGGCCGACGGGTCGAGCAGGGGGCTCAGCAAATGACCTTCCAGGTGATGGATCCCCATGAGGGGGATCCCGGTGGCAAAGCTCAGCCCATGCGCGGTAGCGGCTCCAACCAGGAGCGCGCCCGCCAGACCGGGCCCGGCCGTGTAGCCGATGGCATCAATATCGGGCCAGGTCAGTCCGGCCTGCCCGAGCACGGTCTCGGTCAGGGGAAGGAGCCGAAGGATGTGGTCGCGGGAGGCCAATTCCGGCACCACCCCGCCATAGGCGGCGTGCAGCGCCACCTGGCTGTGCAGGGCCTGGGCCAGGATGGTCCCGTCCGCCTGCACCAGGGCCACACCGGTCTCGTCGCAGGAGGTTTCGATCCCCAACACGATGGTATCGGACCGACCCCCCTCCGTTTTTTGGCCCCGACGGGCGCTTGCGCCGGCCTGCATCACTTGCGTCCCGGGCGGGAGTTCGCGATACTTACGGGTTTCCCGGCAGGGCAGAGGCCCTTTGCGCGGTGACCACTTGCCAACAGGACGACCTTCACAGGGACGATATTCACGATGCCTTTAGTTCGAGTTAAAGAAAACGAGCCTTTTGAGGCCGCCCTTCGCCGCTTCAAGCGCACGATCGAAAAGATCGGACTGCTCACCGAGCTGCGCGCACGTGAGTTTTACGAAAAGCCCACGGCAGAGCGCAAGCGCAAGAAGGCGGCGGCGGTAAAGCGCCACTATAAGCGCGTTCGCAGCATGATGCTTCCGAAGCGCAAGTATTAATTTTCCTTTCCGCGCCGGGTGGAATTGCCCTGACGGGGCACCCCTCGGCCAGTGATGTCGGACCCCACGATGTCCATCAAAATTCAAATTCAAGACGACATTAAGGCGGCGATGCGGGCCAAAGAGGCCGATCGCCTCGGCACGCTGCGTCTGATCACCGCGGCGATCAAGCAGAAAGAGGTCGACGAGCGCATTGAGCTTTCCGACGCCGCCGTGCTGGCGGTGCTTGAGAAAATGATCAAGCAACGTAAGGATTCCATCGCGCAGTTTCAGGCCGGTGGCCGCCAAGACCTGGTCGATAAAGAGCAGGCCGAGCTGACCATTTTGTCGGCGTACATGCCCGCCCAGCTATCGGAAGCGGATGTGAGCGCGGCGGTCTTGGCCGCCATTGCTCAGGTGGGTGCGGCGGGCCCGCAGGACATGGGCAAGGTCATGGCGGTGCTCAAGCCGCAGCTCGCGGGCAAGGCCGACATGGGGCTTGTGTCGCGCCTGCTGAAATCCAAACTCGGTTAACTTTTTCGGACATTGCCATGCGCCAACTGATCTCGACAGGAAGCCCCTTTGAAAAAACCATGGGGTACTCGCGGGCGGTCGCCCAGGGGCCGTTTTGTTTCGTCTCCGGCACGACCGGCTACGACTACAGCAAGATGGAAATGCCGGTCGATGTGGCCGCTCAGGCCGAGAACGCCTTAAACACGATTCAGTCCGCACTTCAGAAGGCGGGGTTTGAGATGCGCGATGTCATTCGTGCCAATTACTACATCTCCGACGCCAGCCACAGCGATGCCATCGTGCCGGTGCTAGGAAAATTTTTTGGTGAGATTCGTCCGGCAATCACGCTACTGGTCACCCAGTTGATGAAGCCCGAGATGAAAATTGAAATTGATGTGACGGCCTACAAGGGTTGAAACCCAGAGGCTGTGGCAAGGTCGGGCGCGACCGGAATCGTGGGGCAACGTGATTCCTCAGCAATTTATCGATGAACTGCTTCGCCGTGTCGACGTGGTCGAGGTGGTCGGTCAGTACGTGCCCCTGAAGCGGGCCGGCGCTAATTACCAGGGTTTGTGCCCGTTTCACACCGAAAAATCCCCGTCGTTTTCCGTCAGTCCATCCAAGCAGTTCTATCACTGCTTTGGATGTGGTGCCCATGGCACAGCACTGGGGTTTCTGATTGAGCATCTGGGACTGCCGTTTCCCCAGGCGGTGGAAGACCTTGCCCGTCGTGTGGGCCTGGAGGTGCCGCGCACGGCGGCACCGGTGGACCCGGAAACCCAAAAGCGCGAGACCGATTACCGTGCGCGTTTGCGTGATGCCCTGCTGGCCGCCGCCAAGTTTTACGTGCGCCGTTTAAAGGATTCGCCCGAGGCGGTGGCGTATCTAAAGCGCCGCGGACTATCCGGCGAGATCGCCGCCCAGTATCGATTGGGCTATGCACCGGAAGGTTGGCAACCGTTGCAGTCGGTGTTTTCCGATTATCAGAATAAAGACCTTGTCGATGCGGGACTGGTGATTGAAGGGGAGGGCGGAAAACGATACGACCGTTTTCGTCATCGCATCATGTTTCCTATTCTCAGTCCGCGTGGCGAGGTCCTGGGCTTTGGTGCGCGCACCATGACCCAAGAGGAGCCCAAGTATTTGAACTCTCCCGAGACGCCCGTCTTTTCCAAGGGCTACGAACTCTATGGAGTGTTTGAAGCCCGTGCCCGCATTCGCGAGGCGCGGCAGGTCTGGGTGGTGGAGGGCTATATGGATGTGGTGGCCTTGGCCCAGCATGGCCTGGGGCATGCGGTGGCGACACTGGGCACGGCGACCACACCACAGCATCTGCAGGCACTCTGCCGACTGAGTGATCACATCGTGTTCATGTTCGATGGTGATGCTGCCGGTCAGCGTGCGGCGGCCCGCGCACTGGAGACTTCCATGGCGTTTGCATCGGAGAAAAATCGGATCGATTTTGCTTTTCTGCCGCCCGAGCACGACCCGGATAGTTTTGTGCGTGCCCATGGGGCCGAGGCACTTCGGGACTGGGTGGCCAAGGCCAAGCCTCTGTCGGCTTGGCTGTTGGAGATGGCGGCCCAGGGCAAGTCCTTGGAGTTCGCCGAAGGCCGGGCGGCGGCCGCATCCGAGGCGCAGCGACTGCTCAAACTCATGCCGGCCAATGCACTGAAGTCTCAGATGGTCCGTGATGTGGCGCGCCGTTTTGATGTCCCGCTCGAATCGTCGGCGCCCCCATTAACCGGTGTCGATGGGGGCATCACCGTCGCCAGTGGCTCCCCAACGAAACGCTATGGAAGTGCTCCGGGCGGTGTTCCCCGCCCCAGTGGGATGGGCCGCGCGTCGGGCGTGCGCCTGCCGCGGCCGGTGATTCGACCATTGGCCGAGCGGGTCCTGCAGATTCTGGTCCGCCGGCCGGACTGGGCGCTCGGCCTGGATCAGGAGTTAGAGGAATTTTTCGATGAGGCCCAGGCGGGGTTGCTGGCCTGGATTCACGACAAGCTCAACCCGCAGGGGGGCACCACATTTGCCGTCCTTCACGAGGCCGCGTTGGCTGAGGGTCGGGAGCGCGGCAGCGAGGTCGTGCGGTTTTTTCTGAAGCTGGCCAAACCCGACCAAGCCCTTGACGAACTTCTTGATGACCAACCGGACCAATTGCGTGAGGAGTTTGACCGGGCGGTGGTGCGCCTGAAAATTCGAGCCCTCGAGGATGAGGCGGCGCGCTTGGCCGCGGCGGCGGACACGCACCCTCCAGCCCTGGCACAACTGCAGTCAGTACGTGCTCGCATTCAGGAACTCAAAGGATAGGCCATGAAGTGCCCGGCCTGTTGGATTGAATTTCTCTAAGGTATTGATTTTTTAGGAATAATTTTGATAAAATTGAAGGTTCCCCGCAGCAGTCGAACCACCTAAGACTACCCCCGGAAGACACCCTCTATGGCCAAAAAACCTGTGAAACCTGCTGTCAAGGCGCCTGCCAAGAAGAAAGCGGCCGGCAAGGTCAGCTCCAAACCATCGGTGGCGAAGTCGGCAAGCGCAAAGCGCAAATCCGTCGCCAAGCCCTCGAAGCCCGCCAAGAAACCGGCCGCAAAATCCACGGCGAAAAAACCCGCGGCTAAAAAGCCCGTGCCCAAAAAACCGGCGTCCAAAAAACCCGTCGCCAAAACACCCGTAAAGTCCGCAGCCAAATCGGCTTTAAAAAAACCCGTGGCGAAGCCGACAAAATCCGCCGCCAAGAAGACATCGACGCCCAAGCTCGACCCCAAGAAAGCCGCCGCATTGAAAAAGGCGGCGGAGGCGGCCAAAAAAGCGGCGGCGGCACAGAAGTTAAAACTTCAGAAAGAACAGCAAAAGAAAAAAGAGGCGGCGAAAAAAGAAGCTGCGAAGAAGGCGGCTGCTGCGCAGAAGGAACGTCTGAAGAAAGAGGCAGAGCGCAAGAAGGAAGCGGAACGCAAAGCCGCTGAAAAGAAAGCGGCGGCTGAAGCAAAAGCGGCCGAGCGACAGGCCGCCGCCGAGGCGAAGGCCGAGGCCAAGCGTCTTGCGGCGGAAGCAAAAGCCGAAGCCAAACGTCTTGCGGCGGAAGCCAAGGCCAATCGCCCCAAAGGAAAGCCGGGGCGTCCCCCTAAGAAGTCTCCGGAGCAACTGGAGGCCGAAGCCAACGGCATGGACGATGGCGATCTGGATGTCGGCGACGGCAGCGATGCCGTTGAGCCACCCCCGCCGTCGAAAAAAGGCTCCGCTCGTCGCGCGCGCGATCGGGTACTCAAAGAGTTTTTGCCCCTGGGGGCCGCCACGCCGGAAGAGATCGAGGCCCGCAAAGCCAAGCTCAAAGCCCTGTTCAAATTGGGCAAGGAGCGGGGCTATCTCACGTATTCCGAGATCAACGACCATCTCCCCGAGAACGTTGTTGAAGCGGAACAGATTGAAACCATTGTCAGCACTTTCAGCGACATGGGCATCGCGGTATACGAGCAGGCGCCCGACACCGAGACCCTGCTGCTGACCAGTAATGCACCGGCCTCTGACGATGATGATGCTGAAGAGCAGGCGGAAGCCGCCCTGCAAACCGTGGACTCCGAATTCGGACGCACCACCGATCCTGTGCGCATGTACATGCGTGAAATGGGCACCGTCGAGCTCTTGACCCGCGAGGGTGAGATTGTCATCGCGAAAAAGATTGAAGAGGGCCTTCGGGATATTGTCCTGGCCATTTCCGAGTGCCCCGTGACCATCGCCGAGGTCCTCGAGAGTGCCGACAAGATTCGTGCGGGCACCATGATGATCAATGAGGTGGTCGATGGCATCGTCGATCCGAACGCGCCCGAGGAGGATCTGCTGTCATCCACCGAAGCTGAATTTGCAGCCATCGAGGCGTCGGAAGAGGCCGACGATGACGGCGCTGCCGCGGCTGCCGCCAACAGTGCCCGTCTTGAAGAGCGCAAGGTGGCCGCGCTCGAGAAATTTGATGTGATTCAAAAGGCCTTCGACAAGATGCGTAAAGCCGTCGATGGGGATGGTTATAAATCCCCGGCCTATGACAAGGCTCAAAAGTCGATCAGCAATGAGTTCATGAGCATTCGCTTTACCGCCAAGATGGTGGAGCGGCTTGCCGATACTTTACGCAGCCAGGTCGAGGAAGTTCGCAAGATCGAGCGCAAGATTCGCGCCATTGCTGTGGATAAGGTGGGCCTGGCCCAGGAGTGGTTCATCAAGGAGTTTCCCGGTCATGAGACCGACCTAAGCCTATTTTCCGCCAAGGTATCCTCCGCAGGTGCCAGTGCACCCTTACTTCAACGGAACCTGCCGGCGCTTCAGGAGGAGCAGCAAAAACTCTTGGCGCTGCAGACCAGGGTGGTGTTGCCACTGGCCGACCTGCGTGAGATTCACAAGCAAATGACCGCCGGGGAACGCAAAGCACGGGCGGCCAAAAAAGAAATGACCGAGGCGAACCTGCGCCTGGTGATCTCGATTGCCAAGAAATACACCAACCGTGGCCTGCAGTTCCTGGACTTGATCCAAGAAGGCAACATCGGTCTGATGAAGGCGGTGGATAAATTCGAATACCGTCGCGGATACAAGTTTTCCACCTATGCAACCTGGTGGATTCGTCAGGCGATTACCCGCTCCATTGCGGATCAGGCGCGCACGATTCGTATCCCGGTGCACATGATCGAAACCATCAACAAGATGAACCGTATTTCACGTCAGATCCTGCAGGAGACCGGCAAGGAACCGGATCCCGCGACCCTGGCGATCAAGATGGAAATGCCGGAAGATAAGATTCGGAAGATTCTGAAGATCGCGAAGGAACCCATCTCGATGGAGACTCCGATTGGCGATGACGATGACTCTCACCTGGGCGATTTCATCGAAGATACCAATACGGTTGCCCCCATGGAGGCGGCGCTACAGGATTCCATGCGCGATGTGGTCAAGGAAGTGTTGGACTCCCTCACGCCCCGTGAGGCCAAGGTGCTGCGCATGCGGTTTGGTGTCGAAATGGCAACGGATCACACCCTGGAAGAGGTGGGCAAGCAGTTTGATGTCACGCGTGAGCGAATACGCCAGATCGAGGCGAAGGCCCTGCGTAAACTGCGTCACCCCAGCCGCAGTGATAAGTTGAAGAGTTTCTTAGATACGCTGTAAATCAACAGGCCCGGGGAACCGGGCCTTTTTCTTATCTCGGTTTCCCCGACCGAGTGAGGCGTCAATGTTTCTTGGGGGGCGTTAGCTCAGTTGGTTAGAGCAGAGGACTCATAATCCTTTGGTCGCTGGTTCGAGTCCAGCACGCCCTACCACTACCTACACACATAACACACACACTACACTCTGGTACACATCAAGCGTTCATAGGATACACGGTCAGTTATACCGACGCGTGACCACCTGATTTCGCCCATTGCGTTTCGCCTCGTACAGGGCGTCGTCAGCCAGGGTCATGAACTTTTTCAGATCAATATCCTTTGGATCATCTGAGGTGATCACTCCTAAGCTCACGGTGATGCTGACCGGGATGTCGGTCACATCTCGTTGGGGGCCCATCGGGGTGCTCGATGCGATTCGCCGGATTTTTTCGGCGATCCGATTCGCCTGGGTCAAGGTGGTGTTGGGCAGCATCAGGCAGAACTCATCACCACCCAAACGGACCAGTAGATCCGACGCACGAACCGCAGCCTGCCAGCATGCGCTGATCTGTTTTAAGACCTGATCGCCGGCGCCGTGGCCGTGGGTATCGTTGATCGCTTTGAAGTGGTCGACATCCATCATGATCATCGATAGCGATTGCGTGTAAAAGTCCGCCGAGGATCGATAGTCGTGAATGAACTGCTCCAGGGCGCGCCGATTGTGCAGGCCCGTTAATTCGTCGGTCAATACGCGCTGCAGTAACTCCTGATTCTGTTCGGTTAAGAGCCGCCGGAAACGCCCCTCTCCGTTCTCAATCTTCGAGTGACTCGTTCGCAATACGATGTCGGCAATTACTCCCAGCAGCAGCACAGCTGTAATGGCGATGCCGAGCAATAGTGTCGGCGAGCCGTACTGGCCGACCAGCACGATTGTGAAGGCGCACACGAAGACCGAGCCCCAGAGCACAATGCGCGCGCGCCGTGAGACAGGGGAGTTGTTCGGGTTTCGTGCCATCGCGCGGACTAGTGGGCGGGCAGTGTCAGGGTGAACGCGGCGCCCCCGTAGGGGGCGTTTGCATATGCGATTGATCCCTTGTGATGTTCGGCCACCATTCGGCAGATCCACAGACCCACGCCAAACCCGCTGTCTTTTGAGGTGGTGTAGAGATCAAACAGGGTGCTTCGGCGATGAGCAGGGACACCGGGCCCGTTATCCCTGATGGTAATGATCCGGGCATCTCCCGTTGCTGTGCCGTGAATATGCAGCATTCGATTGTCGGGACGATCGCTCAGCGCCTCGATTGCATTTTTGATCAGATTCGATAACAGCATTTGCAATTGCATTCGCTCACCCCAAACCCAGAGGTCTCCATCTGCCACGTGATCAAGCCGAATATTGGCCTGCTCCATGGCGGGCGCGTTGGCGTCAATGACGGCTGTTACGACTTCTCGCAGATTGACGCGATCAAACTCCTGGCGGTCCTTTTGGAATAACAGTCGGATCTTGGCCACAATCTCCACAAGACGTTCGGTATCGGTGATCACGTCGGCCAAGGCGCTGCGTGCCGGGCCCAGTTCCACGGTTTTGTGTAACTGTTTTTTTAGATAATCGACGTTCAGACGCATCGAGTTCAGTGGCTGGCTGAGTTCATGGGCGAGGGAACTCATCATGACACCCCCATTGGCCGTGCCTGTGGTCAAAGACATGGCGCGGAGCAGATCGTTTTTCTCCCGAAGGACTTCCTGCAGTTGGCGATTAATGGTCTGAGCTCCAGTTAATTCTTCGTCCATCTGGCGGTTCTTACGCCATAGTTTTTCGAGCCGGATCTGAACGAATCCATAATTTCCAAAAATGAATCCGACGATCAACAGAATAAAAAACGCGATCTGATCGGCGCTCGCTACAAGCGGATCCTGCGCACCGATCCCCAATAAATGTGCGGCGGCACGCACAACAAAGCCGACCAGAATCATGGCAGACATCGCGGCGACCAGCAGTGCCCCATTGAGACGGAATGTGGTGTGGACGCGCCGGCTGATCCAGAATAACTCGACGAACATCAGAATGTGACAGCAGTGAACAAATATCAGTCGTAGTCTGTCAGAGACGTCCCCGAGAATCATCACGTTGAAAATAAGCCAGTAGAGGAATGCGGCAGTACTATGAAATTTCAACGCTTTTTGGAAGTCCGCCGGGGTCGTCAGGAGCTCCGTTTTGATCGCCATGGTCCGGCAGACGTAGCCCCCTGCAAAACAGGCGTGAGCCACGGAAAAGCTTAATATGTTAGGGATCGTATGTCGTAATCCAATGAAGAGCGCACCCACTCCCAGTAGGAGCCAACCGCCGATCCAAAGCATTAATTTTCGGTCTTGGTTTTCCCGACTGGTGTAGTACACGCCCAGCGGGGCGGCAATAAAGACCACCGCCAGGATAAGATAGATCGTCCGAATGTCCATGGGGCAGCAGTCTAATCGACTGGCGTCCGGCACCAAAAGGCAAGAAAAAGGCTAATGCGAAGCGAGTCGGCTGATTTCGGCCAGTGTGACCGTCACCCGGGGATCGAGGCAGATGGCGTCGGCATCAAATTCTGTCGGATGATGATCGGAAGAAAGTACAAAGACCGGTCCGCCCAGGAAAATACAGGCATTCGGATTTTTCGACTGCGTGCGAATGGAGCCAACCAATTCCTTGAGACCGTCCAGCTGTTTGTCGATGGAGACAGAAATGCCGATCGCATCAAACCATTCTGCTCGGGTCCGTGACAGCAGAACGTCTGGGTGATCGGGCAGCAGGGTCTGGGCATACCAACCCGCATTTCTAAAAAACTCGGCCACGATCACGGGGCCGAGAATATGTCGGGATCCCGGCGCGCTGGCCAGCAATACGCGTCCATTCATGGTGGGGGCCCGCTGGGACGGATGTTCATCCGCGTGGGCCTGTAACTGGTGCACGATCTCATGCTTGCGCACGCAGGCCAAGGACACCTCGGCAAAATTTAACCGGTCGGCCACCCAGCGCAGTCCGATTTCACGAGCACTCTCCGTGATCAGCTCGAGCAGAATGACGTCGCGGGACAGTCCGCGTTCCAGGAGCTGGTGAACGAACTGATAGCCCAATGTCGGGTCGCTTGCCAGGCAAAGATCGGCAAAGTGCTCGACCTCATCCAGCGTGATCTGCTGGGGGCCGGGATGGGCCAGATGATCCGGACGGGCCGTGAGGCTCTCGTGCTGGTGCGCCGCTAAGAGGCGGGGAATGATCTCCTCATCGAGCACCGTAGCCAGTAAGTCCCGTCGCCCATCGGGTTCGAGCGCTCCCGAACCCTTCGCCTTAAAAGCGTCGAGAAATCGTTGCAAACGATTTGACGCTTGCGACAGATCGGCAGAGGACACGAATAGCCGCGCCAGTTTCTGCGAGAGTGAGTCGTAGTCGCGACCCTTGTCCACGTGTTGTCCCTGAAAGTTCTAGTTATGGCGCCACACTACTCCTTTTTTGGATCGTCGCCACGGAATTTCATCAAAAAGGGACAAAACAACACAAAGAAACCCGATAAAATCAGCGGCGCCATGCCCGAACGCCCTGATTCCCCCTGCATTGCCATTTGTTCTACCACGGCCGGTGATGACATCTGCCGTGGCTGTGGTCGTACGCTGGAGGAAATTTCAAACTGGATTTTTATGGGACCGGATGAGCGTGAAGTGGTGTGGCGGCGTATTGAAACCGAGCGCACGGCGTTGCGTTATACCACCTATCAGGATCGGGCCGCTGAGAATCTCATGCGTGGGACGCGTTAGCCAGACGGTGTTTCGGGCACGATGCGTCAGGCGTTAAAACTCTTTTTTATCGGGTTGTATGGGCTCGTGCCCTTTGTGCCGCTGACTCTGTTGGCGTTCGGCCCCCTTCCATCGACGCATATGGGGCGACCTTTCCGGGATGACCTGGCCTCCGCCTTGGCGATGACCGGCTTTGCACTGGTGTTTCTGGAGTATGTGGTCATCCATCGACTCCGACCGATCGCCAATCTGTTCGGGTGTGGTTCGGTCATGCGGGTGCATCAGCTTTTTGCGCGCACCGCTTGCGCATTTCTAGTCGTCCATCCTTTTTTGTATAGCCTCTGGGGCACGATGAGCCCGACGGGCAATCCCACGCCCCGCACGCTGGGCATCCATGGTGCATCGTTACTCACGGGAGCGCTGGCCTGGGCAAGTCTGATGGCTTTGGTGATACTGGCAGTGCATCGGCACGATTCAGGGAAGGACTATCACCGTTGGCGTTTCTGGCATGCGATCTTGGCCATTACGGTGATTGGACTGGGTTTGCATCACACGTTGCATGCCGGGCTTTACGCCTCGCTGCCGTGGATTGCAGCGTATTGGTGGACGCTCTTGGCGGTCGCTGTGCTGGTCAATCTGACGATCTATGTGGTCATGCCGTTGCGTCAACGTGCCCATCCCTATGCGCTGACCAGCGTGTCACAGCGGGCCGAGCAGACCTGGGAGCTGATCCTCTCCCCGTGCAGTACGCCGGTCATCACGCCGCGTCCCGGTCAGTTTTTCTGGTTAAAGCACCAAAGTCCATGGTCGCGCAGAGACCATCCGTTTTCGGTGATGCAGTCGTCCTCTCAGACGGATACGCTTCATTTCTTAATCAAGGAAGCCGGGTCCTTCACGCGGTCCATTCCCCATCTTCCTCAAGGGGATCGTTTTTATCTGGATGGTCCTTACGGGGACTTTCAGATTCCCGAGCGGGCGCAGTCTGTGGTGTTGGTTGCGGGAGGAATTGGCATTGCACCGGTCATTCATCTGTTACAGAACTGCGCTCAGCGGGATGACGCTCGTCGTTTTCTGGTGATCGTGGCGGCGCAGACCCCGGCCAAGCACGTGGATCTCACGTCGTGCATTCCCTTGTCCCGCATCCCGCATCTGTCCGTGGTGCGCGTGGTGGACGAACCGGATATGACGTGGTCTGGCCGAATCGGGCGATGTGACGGGGCCATGGTGCTGTCATTGTGTCGTGAGGCCGGCATTGCACTGGACACCCCCGGGGTGCAGGTCATGATCTGCGGGCCGACTGCCATGGCCGATTCCGTGGAACGTGAACTGGTGGGCGCGGGTCTGCCGATTACGGCCTTGACCACGGAACGTTATCAGTACGATCTCGGAGAGCGGTCGCCACTTGCCCGGCGCAGTGTGCGCCAGTGGTGGGCACTTTCGTTGGCCATGCTGATGACCAGCCTGGGATTGGCCTACTGGATCTGAGGCCTCCGAGGGGGCGCGTACCGACCCCATGCCCTGGAGTGGTCAGTAGGCAGATTCCGAGTGCTGTGCAACACGTGCCGATGAGGGCACCAGACGATCAGCATCGGTGAGCTGTGCGGTAGAGCCGACGAACATCTTCAAACACAATCCGGCCGCTGAGTGTCCCGGTGTCCGTTTCGCTTCTTGTATACGGTCAAACATGGCGTCATAACAGGTGCGCCGCGTCGGATACTGGCTTAACTGCTCTTCCAGAGCGCCGTGACGATTGATCACCAGCGTGAGGGTCCAGTCGAGTGTGTTGACACGGTCACTGTCGTTGGCCAGCGCAGTCTGGGCCAAGGGCAACAGCAGCGTCACGGCGGTCATCGACATGATCTGGCGGGTGCGAGACATCATGCGCGGACAGTACCAAGGTTTTCTGGGAGCGTCTATGGTGAGAGTGTTGCGGGGCAGCACCACGAATGCAAGACTTCTAGTTGTTAGCAGTTGCTTACAGTGAATGATCCGGGCCTGGCGGACGGATATCGGATCTAAAACGTTTGGCGTTGATATGTGTCAAGACATATTGACACCCCCTGCGTTAACTTGAACCCACGTTAATCAGGCGCCCGTGGGCGCAAGGGGAATCCAATGCGTATCGTTCTGATCCATCCCAACTATCACTCGGGGGGTGCGGAGATCGCGGGCAACTGGCCGCCGGCATGGGTGGCCTACCTCACCGGCTATCTGAAGTCGGGGGGCTACCACGACGTGACCTTTATCGATGCCATGACCCACGACCTCTCCGAGGAGGTGGTGCGCGCCAAACTAGTGGAGCTCAAACCCGATGTGGTGGGCGCTACGGCCATCACGCCGGCGATCTATAAAGCGGAGCGCATCTTGCAGGTGGCCAAGGAGGTCGATCCCCGGGTGGTCACCGTGCTGGGCGGCATTCACGCGACCTTCATGTATCCGCAAGTGCTCAAAGAAGCGCCCTGGATTGATGCGATCGTGCGCGGTGAAGGCGAGCAGATATTTCTGAATCTGGTCACGGCCATCGACAACGGGTCCTGGGCACGCGATCGCCATTCGGTGCGCGGCATTGCCTATGCGACACCCGAGGGCAAGGTGGTGGCCACGGCGGCCGAACCAACGATTGAAGATCTCGACAAGATCAAGCCCGATTGGAGCATTCTGGAGTGGGATAAATACATCTACATACCGATGAATACCCGAGTGGCCATTCCAAACTTTGCCCGTGGCTGTCCGTTCACCTGCACGTTTTGCAGTCAGTGGAAGTTCTGGCGTGACTACCGTATTCGCGATCCTAAAAAAGTGGTGGATGAGATCGAGGATCTGGTCAAGAACCACGGCGTCGGATTTTTCATCTTGGCCGACGAAGAGCCCACCATTCACCGCAAGAAGTTCATCCAGTTCTGTCAGGAGCTGATTGACCGTGATCTGGGCGTGTTATGGGGTATCAATACCCGTGTGACGGATATCCTGCGTGACGAGAAACTTCTGCCGATGTTCCGCAAGGCCGGTTTGATTCACATTTCATTGGGCACCGAGGCGGCCGCCCAGTTGAAACTGGATCGTTTTAATAAGGAAACCACCATCGCCCAGAACAAGAAGGCGATTCAGCTGCTGCGCGATGCGGGCATTGTGACTGAGGCCCAGTTCATTGTGGGCCTGGAGAATGAAACCAAGGAAACCCTCGAGGAAACCTACCGCATGACGCTGGACTGGAATCCGGACATGGCCAACTGGGCGATGTATACCCCGTGGCCGTTCAGTGATCTGTTTCAGGAACTCGGCGATAAGGTGGAGGTGTTTGATTTCGAGAAATACAACTTTGTTACGCCCATCATGAAACCCGAAGCCATGGATCGCGCAGAGTTATTGGACGGCGTGATGGCAAATTACCGGCGTTTCTTTATGCGCAAAAGCTTTCTGCACTATCCCTGGACACGGGACAAGACCAAGCGCAAATACCTGATGGGCTGCCTGAAGGCGTTTCTGAAGAGCAGCTTTGAGCGTAAGTTCTACGATCTGGGCCGTGTCGGGTATTGGGGCCCGCAGAGTACCAAGAAAGTGGACTTTGCCTTCGATGCGTCACGCACTATGACCCCCGGGGTCGAGAGCGTGGCAAGCGATGATGGATGGGTCACCATGCACGGGCCGAAAATTGAGCACCGTCGTCGTCAAGGCGAGTTGAATGCCGCGATGGCCTGTGGCGGTGGCAACACTGAGCAGCTCAGCGATGCGGAGATGGATGCCGTACTGGCGGGCCAACGGCTTGAGGATCTGCGCGCGAGGAAAGACGAAACCGCGACAGTCTAATGATGTCATCCCATGAGGTGGCGAATGATCGGATTGGTCCCAATGCGATCATTCAGGTCATGGAGGCGCTCCATGCCGCAATCGGAGGCCCGGCGACCCTCGCATTTTTCAATGCGGTCGGGCTTGGCCATTACATGGAGGAGTGTCCGCGTGAGATGGTGTCCGAATGCGACGTGGCCATACTTCAGATTGCCCTGCGGGAGCAGTTTGGTGTAGAGATGGCCAAGGCGATCTCGTGGGACGCCGGACAGCGCACGGGGGACTACCTGTTGGCCAATCGCATTCCGGCATTGGCCCAGACCATCTTGCGGTGGATGCCCGCTGCGTTCGCGGCGCGTGTGCTGGCCGGCGCGATTGCACGGCACTCCTGGACATTTGCCGGCAGTGGCACATTCCGTGTTACGCCCGGTGCACCCTTTGTTTTCTCAATTCAGCGCAATCCGATCTGCAGTAAGATCCGCGCCGACAGCCCCTCATGCGACTACTATGCGGCAACCTTCGAGCGCATTTTTCGTGCGATCGTGCACCCGATGTCCCGCGTGGTGGAGACCAAGTGTGAGTCGATGGGGGCATCCGCGTGCGTGTTTGAGGTGCGCTGGTAGCCCAACCGGCGACAGTGGCCGTTAAAACCACTTCAGCAGTCGTCGTAAACGCACCTCAGGATCTGCTTCCGCCAACAACGCGGCTTTTTCTTCCGCCGGTATCGGGAGAAGGTCGCCCCAACGATCGGCCACCCACCCCGCATCATCGAGGCGATACGGGGGATTCATGGGCAGACGATCCTCCATCTGTTCACGCTGCGCGGTGACGATCAGTTCTCCAAGCCGGTTGGCCAGCGGTTCCAGATCGGCGGGGATGGCGGTCGGAGGGTCCGGGGGCAAGACGGTGATCTCGCCGCTCCATAAACCGTAGGCACCCCGGGAGTGCTCGCCCAACAAAAAACGTTGCGCGCCCCGGCATGTCACCGCCAGCACCGACGGCTGCAGTTCCGTGACCTCCAACAGATCCACCAGGCATCCCCACTGGTGCAATCGTTCTAACTCACCGGCCTTTTGCACCTCGCTGCCACTGGCCAGTGGCACCACGCCAAAGGTGATGTTGTCACGCTGACAGCGTCGAATCAGGTGCAGATAGCGCACCTCGAAGATGGTCAGGCGAAGCAGGCCTTGCGGAAACAGCCCCTGATGCAGGGGAAATAACGCCACAAAAGATGGCGTCATGGTCGACGTAGAAAAATAATATGGGCCTGCATTTCCAAGACAATCTGATCGTGTTGGTTTTTCAGCACGAGCTGCACTTTGGCAATCCCACGATCGGGTTTTGATTTCGAGGGTTTGAGTTCCAGTACTTCGGCATGGCCCTGAAGGGTATCGTTTGGCCGCACGGGGTGGGCCCACTTCAGGGCATCAATGCCGGGGCTTCCGGCGCAACTGGAATTTAAAATCCAGGCATCGGCCAGCATGCGCATCATCATGGAGCAGGTGTGCCAGCCACTTGCAATCACACCGCCAAAGGGCGAGTCCTTGGCCTTGATCGGATCCACATGAAAGATCTGCGGATCAAAGTCTTTGGCAAATGCAATGATCTCGTCCTGTGATACGGATCGTGGTGCAAAGTGAAAACGCTGGCCAGCGTGAAGGTCATCAAAGGTGATCATGCGGGTTCATCCTGGTCGGGTGGGTCGTGAAGATCAAAGGCTAATGCGGCTTGCTGATAAGATCAAACGCATGCCAATCGAATCCACGCCAGCGCCCGCCATCGTATTGTTAAGCGGTGGACTGGATTCGGCCACGGTATTGGCCCAGGCCATTGCAGACGGCTACTCGGTGACCACCTTGGCGTTTGACTACGGACAACGGCATCGCATTGAGATTGATGCGGCCGCGCGCATCTCCCGTAAGATGGGCGCGCTGGCGCATCGGGTGGTCACCATTGACTTACGCGCGATTGGCGGTTCGGCCTTGACCAGTGATGTCGGCGTGCCCAAAGGGCGGGACCTGGCCCATCCGGATGCCGCCATCCCCGTGACCTATGTTCCGGCGCGCAACACTATTTTTTTGTCGTATGCCTTGGCCTGCGCGGAGGTCTTGCAGGCCCGCGATATTTTCATTGGCGTGAATGCCTTGGACTACAGCGGCTATCCCGATTGTCGACCCGAGTACCTTCAGGCATTCCAGACGATGGCCAACCTGGCGACCCGCGACGGTGTGGAAGGGCGCGGGGTCACCATTCATGCTCCGTTATTGCACATGACCAAGGCCGAGATCATCCGCCTTGGTCTCGCGTTGGGTGTGGACTACGCCATGACCACGAGTTGTTACGATCCGGATGTCCATGGACAGCCCTGTGGCGCCTGCGATGCCTGCCAGTTGCGCAGCAAAGGATTTGCCGAAAATGGTTGCTCGGATCCCCGGCTCACACGGCCACTGGGCTGAGCATCAGGTTTTCGATGCGTTCCACAATCTGACCGTTGGCCTCGCTCTCTTTGCGCGTGGCGATCCATTTTGGATCCGCCTGGAACGCATTCCATTTCCGTTCCCGTTCAGCCAGCGATTCCCATTCCAGAATGTAATAGAGGGCGGCGTTTGACGGACCGATCAGTGTGGTCCAGAAATGGGTGTGCTTGATGCCGTAGTGGGAGAAAAACCCTAAGGTGTGCTGCTTGAATCGGCCGATCAAGTCCGGCAGTTTTCCGGGGCAGCAGTGGTAGATGCGAAGTTCGTGAATCATGGATGCTCCTTTGACTAGAATGCGCATTCTATGAGCAAAGCCTTCACGAAGGAGACCGACGACCAGGACGATGACGACCTGGAGCCGCCGTCTGGCCTGCCCGCCGGAACGCCCAACTACCTCACGCCGGAAGGCTATGCGGCACTGACCGCAGAGTTGAATCAGCTCTTGAAAGTGGAGCGACCGAAGATCGTGGAGATCGTGTCCTGGGCGGCCTCGAATGGGGATCGTTCGGAAAATGGGGATTACTTGTATGGCAAGCGTCGGCTGCGGGAAATCGATCGGCGATTGCGGTTTTTGACCAAACGCCTCGGTATGGCGCAAGTCGTGGACGCGCGTCACCATCGCGGACAGGATCAGATCTTTTTTGGGGCGTGGGTCACCGTTGCAGAGGAATCGGGAAGCCAGCAGACTTACCGCATTGTCGGGGTGGATGAGACCCATTTGGAGCCGCATTGGATCAGCTGGATTTCACCGATGGCCCGAGCCCTGATCAAGGCCCGGGAGGGTGATGTGATCAGTGTCCAAAGTCCTACGGGCCGACGTGAAGTGGAGGTCGTTCGCGTGCGCTATCCCGGGGAAGATGCCGCATCATCTGCACGATAATTCCGGATACGGCAGTGGGGTTGGCCGATAACAGAGAAAGGATGCGCACATGACATCAGTAGTGGAAGGCAAGACCCTTCCGGAGATCATTTCAAATCTGGCCCTCGCCACCACGCGGGGTAATGCCCGCTTGGCCGATTTTCGTGGGCACCACCTGGTGCTGTATTTCTATCCGAAAGACGATACGCCCGGCTGCACCGCGGAGGGCCAGGAGTTTTCGGCTCAGCATGCAGCGTTTCTCAAGGCGGATACCCAGGTGGTCGGTGTGTCACGCGATGGCCTTGCCGCGCATGACCGGTTCGTAAAAAAGTACGGGCTGTCCATCACGTTGATCTCGGATACCGACGAGACCCTATGCCGCGCCTTTGGGGTGATCCGGGAGAAAAACATGTATGGAAAGAAAGTCTTGGGTATCGAGCGCTCGACCTTTTTGATGGATGCACAAGGGCGCGTGCGTGCCGTGTGGCGGGGTGTCAAAGTGCCAGGCCATGTGGAGGCCGTGTTGGCCGCCGCACGTGCCCTGGCGTAATCCGGTCCGTTAATGACGATGCCCATTCCGAATGCGACAGCGGTCGCGGTCGTTGGAGAACCGCTCGCCGCGGTCGACACACCAGCACTTCTGCTCGATCTCGATGCCTTCGAACGCAACTGCGATCGGCTGGAGCAGTCGTTGCAGGGGCGGTCCGTGGCGGTGCGACCGCATGCGAAGAGCCATAAATGTCCGGAGATCGCCCGACGACAAATGCGTCGTGGCGCGGTGGGCATCTGTTGCCAAAAAGTCAGCGAGGCCACGGCCTTTGCGGAGGACGGCATTGACAATATTCTGATCTCCAATGAAGTCGTGGGTGAGAAAAAAATTGATCAGTTAATCGCCCTGGCCCGACGCATCACGATTTCGGTATGTGTGGATGACCATCGTAATGCCCACGATATTCACACCGCCGCCCAGTCGGCCGGCGTGGTGATTCCCGTGTTGATGGAGCTCGATGTGGGCGCCCATCGCTGTGGCGTTGCGCCGGGCATACCGGCCTTGCAATTGGCCCAGGCGATTCGGCAGATGCCGGGACTGAAGTTCGCAGGCCTGCAGGCCTATCATGGGCCGGCACAGCACATGCGCTCCGAGCGGGAGCGTGAAGCGGCGATTGGAGAGGCCATTGCCCTCACCAAATCCACGCGCGATCTGCTTCTTGCCCATGGCATTGCCTGTCCGGTGATTGCGGGTGCCGGTACGGGGGGATTTCTGGTGGAGGCGGCCAGTCAGGTGTACACCGAATTGCAGGTGGGTTCTTACATCTTTATGGATGTGGACTACGCGCGTAACGACTGGACCCATAGTCGGATGCCGAAGTTTGAGCACAGTCTGTTTGTATGGACGACCGTGATGAGTGTGCGTGGTGATCATCATGCGGTGGTGGATGCGGGACTGAAGGCCTCGAGCGTGGACTCGGGTCTTCCGGTGGTGGCGGATCGCCCCGACGTGATCTACACGAAAGCCTCGGATGAGCACGGGGTGCTCCAGATCAATGGACCGCCCTTGGCACTGGGGGATAAGCTCCGATTGATTCCCGGTCATTGTGATCCCACCGTTAATCTTTATAACGAACTGGTGGTGGTGCAAGGTGATCGCGTGCAGGCGATCTGGCCGATTACTGCCCGCGGTGCGGTGCGATGAGCGACCCCTTGCGTCTTGTGGTGGACGTGGTCATCGTGATCACACTAGTGGAGTTTGTGGTCTTGGCAGCCTGGCATCGCCGCACCGGGCGTGGCGTGAATCCTGCCGGCATTCTTCGTCATCTGTTGTCTGGATTGATGCTCATGCTCGCCTTGCGCGCTGCGATCACATCGGCCAGTCCCTGGCTGGTCATGGTATTCCTGGCGTTGGCGGGTCTGGCCCATGCCCTGGACATCTGGAACCGGTGGCAGCGGTAAACTAGCAGGCATGTCCGCCGCATTCCCATTTTCTGCAATCGTGGGCCAGCAAGAAATGAAGCTGGCCATGTTGGTGACCACCATCGATCCGAGTATTGGCGGGGTGCTCGTATTCGGTGATCGTGGCACCGGCAAGTCCACGGCCGTGCGCGCGCTCGCCGCCATACTTCCAAAAATGAAAGCGGTCGTGGGCTGCCCGTATGCCTGCGATCCCGAATCCAGTAAGTCGACGTGCGAGTTTTGCCACCCCTTGAAGCGCGGTAAAACGCCGCCGAAGACCCATCTTGTGCCGGTGCCAGTGGTGGACCTTCCCTTGGGCGTAACCGAGGATCGCGTGGTGGGCGCCCTGGATCTCGAGCGTGCTCTGACCGACGGTGTAAAGGCGTTTGAGCCCGGATTACTGGCCCGTGCGAATCGGGGGTTTTTATACATTGATGAGGTGAACCTGCTGGAAGATCACATCGTGGATTTACTGATCGATGTCGCGGCAAGTGGTGAGAACGTGGTGGAGCGAGAAGGTCTCAGTGTGCAGCATCCGGCCCGATTCGTGTTGGTGGGCAGCGGGAATCCCGAAGAAGGCGAGTTGCGCCCGCAGCTGCTCGATCGATTTGGGTTATCGGTGGATGTGAAAACGCCGCAGGATTTAGCCTCACGCATCGAGGTGGTGAAGCGGCGTGACGCCTTTGAGCGCGATCCCGATGGATTTCTGGAGCAGTGGAAAAAAGAAGACAACAAGATCCGCCGAAAAATTACTGCCGGTCGTGACCATTTGGAATCGGTGACGGTGCCCGACTCGGTCTTGGAGAAAGCCTCCGAGTTGTGCATGAAGTTGGGTACCGATGGATTGCGTGGGGAACTGACGTTGATGCGTGCGGCGCGCGCACTGGCGGCCCTGGAGTCCGCCAAGACGGTCACCGTCGGTCATCTCAAACGTGTGGCACCGATGGCACTGCGCCATCGTTTGCGCCGCAACCCGTTGGATGACACGGCCAGCGGTGTGCGTGTTCAGCGCGTTGTGGATGAAATGATTCCCGCCTAAGCACGGCCCGCTTGGCGGATCGCCGGCCCGTTGATATGACCGACAACCCCCAGTCTCAAGAGGAGCGATTGCAGGATGCGCTGATCGCTGCAGTGCTCTTCGCACAGAATCCGGCCCCGTTGGGAGGTCTGGTGATCAAGGCGCATGCCGGCCCCGTACGATCCCGTTACCTTGAGTTTTTCCGATCGTGCCTGCCGGCGTCGGTACCCCTACGAAAACTTCCTCTGACCATTCAGGATGAGCGGCTCCTAGGAGGGCTCGACCTGACGGCCACCTTGGCCGCAGGCAAACCTGTGTTATCACGCGGTGTATTGGCCGACATTCATGGGGGGGTGTTAATGGTGGCCATGGCCGAACGCATGTCGTCATCCTTGTCGGCCCGTTTAGCGAGTGTGATGGATCGCCGGCAAGTGATCATCGCCCGCGAGGGACTCTCGGCAGAGATCGACAGCGCCTTTGGCCTGGTATTACTGGATGAAAGCGTGGCCGATGATGAGCAGATTGCGCCTGAGCTGATGGATCGCATTGCATTTCATATTGACCTGAGGGATGTAAGCGTTCGTGAACTTGATCAGGCGCTGGACTTGTTTCAAGCGTCCTCTTGCGATCAAGATCCAGGCGCGACTTCATCGCTGGCCTCACATGCAGTGGATGCAAATGGAATTGGAGATGAGATCACGCAGGCTTTGTGCGCCACGGCGATGGCCCTGGGGATTGCGTCCATTCGTGCGGCGATTTTCGCGCGTCGTGTGGCGGAGCAGGCCGGGCGTTGGATGGGTCATGTCCAACCCGATCAAGAAGACGCAACCCTAGCGGCGCGGTTGGTGCTCGCACCACGTGCCACGCGTCTGCCGTCCAATCCCGAGGATCCACCGCCGGAGTCGCCCCCGCCCGATGACACTCCTGCGCCGGACGATCGTGCGCAGGACTCGGAATCCCCGAATCAGGATCTGGAAAATCTAGACGATGTGGTGTTGGAATCGGCCAAGGCGGCCATCCCGGCAGGACTTCTGGCGCAGTTGTTATCGGATCAACGCTTATTCGCGCGCAGTTCCGGCTCGGGAAAATCCGGTGCCCAGAAAAAAGCAGGCGCCCGCGGCCGCCCCTTAGGGGCGCGGCAGGGACTGCCCGAGGGCCGTGCGCGGCTTTCCATTATCGATACCCTTCGGGCAGCCGCGCCCTGGCAAAAACTTCGCGGGGGATTGGAGCGATCTTCTGGCGCGTCGCCATCCCACGGTCGCGACGCCTTCCGCGATCGGCAGTTGCGCATTCGTGCGGAAGATTTTCGTATTAAGCGCTTTAAAGACAAAACAGAAACCACGACGATTTTTGTGGTCGATGCCTCGGGCTCATCGGCGATTCATCGACTGGCCGAGGCCAAGGGTGCGGTGGAGTTGTTATTGGCCGATTGTTATGTGCGACGCGATCATGTGGCCGTGATCGCGTTTCGCGGTCAGCAGGCGGAGATGATTCTGCCGCCGACACGTTCGCTGGTGCGTGCCAAGCGCGGATTGTCGGGGCTGCCGGGCGGCGGGGGTACCCCGTTGGCACTGGCCATTGACGCGAGCGTTGCACTGGCCATGAGCATTGCACGAAAGGGCGAGACACCGTTGGTGGTCATGCTCACCGATGGCAAGGCCAACATCGGTCGTGATGGCAAGCCGGGTCGGGAGCAGGCCAATCGTGATGCGGTGGCCGCTGCCGATCAGTTTGCGATCACCGGTTATGCGGCCATGGTGATCGATACTTCACCGCAACCATCCTCGGCGGCGCAGCTCATTGCCCAACATATGCATGCGCGTTACATGCCGCTTCCCCATGCAGGCGCGGCCCAAGTGAATCACGCTATACGTTCAATGCACTCGTGATCCAGTTGGCCACGGCCTCGGGACGCTCTTCATGCAGAAGATGACCGCCTGGCCATGTCGTGGTGGTCGATCCCAGAAACGATTCCTGAATCACGCGCGTCAGCGGTTCCTTTTTCACCCAGGAGTCTTGGGCGCCGATGAGAAAACGAATGGGGACGGTGAGCTGTCGACCGCGCGTCAGAATCGAGGGAAGATCGGCGCCTGCCATGAATCCCATCGCACCTTGCACGTGGTTGGGCTGAGTGAATAGGTAACGATAGTGTCGTCGCAGGTGTTCGGGAATACGGGATGCTGTGGAGTCCAGCAACTGATCCACCATCTTGGTGTTCGCCGCAATAAAGGCCAGCAAACCGGTGACCGGTCCCGAGGTGGCAATCGGCGCCACCATCGGGCCTAACAACAGCGTGTAGAGGGACGGGGGCGGCACCAAGGAGGGATTCAGTCCCAGAATCGCCGTCAGACGAAAGGGCAGCCCGGGCTCCTGGGCATGGGTCAGCGCCCATTCGATGGCCAGGGGTGCGCCGGCCGAATGCCCAATCATCGCCACGTCGCCTCGGGTTTCAATGGCCAAGAGCAGCCGGTGCAGGTCACGGGCCATCGCGGGCAGGGTCAGGTCCTGGGTCTGGGCTCCGGTGGTGAATCCGTGGCCCGGCAGATCGATCGTGACCACACAGGCCGCGCGGGTCAGCGGTCCAATCAGATCCGACCAAGAGTGGGTGGACGAGCCGGTTCCATGCAGGAGCACCAGGGTCAGGGCAGACGGTTTAGTCGATGGATGTATTTGCAGATGCCAGCGCAGAAGGCCTATAGAAACAAAGTGACTACTTGCTTTGTAGGGCCAATCACTCGGCAGAACTGCGAGCGGTCCCTCACGATCGGTGGCGTAGTGTCTATTGCAGTTGACAGTCATAAGTGACAATATAACCGTACATTTCGAACGGGCAAGGGGCGGGCCATGGCAACCACGGAACTGTTGAAGACGGCACTGGAAGATGCACTGACCTCGGCCGTGGCCATTGCGGAGTCGCCTCGCGGCCCGAGTCTGTTGGCCCAAGCCTATCATCACGCGGTGTTCCCGGGCGGTGCCCGTATTCGTCCGCAGCTGACACTCGCCGTTGCCAAGGCCTGCGGCCAGGATGACCCGGCCTTGTCCATGGCCGCGGCGGTGGCCCTGGAACTTCTGCACTGCGGCTCCCTCGTGCACGACGATCTTCCGTGTTTCGATGATGCGGATACGCGACGAGGACAACCGTCTGTGCATAAAAAGTATGGCGAACGCATTGCGGTGCTCACGGGCGATGGATTGATCGTGCTGGCGTTTCAGGTCCTGGCCACGGTGAAGGCGCAGCACCCCGAACGTGTCGCGGCATTGACCTCGTTGATCGCCCAATCGGTGGGCGCTCCGGATGGCATCGTCGCGGGGCAGGCGTGGGAGTGCGAACCTAAAGCCAATCTGAGGGACTATCAGCGGGCGAAAACCGGGGCCTTATTTGCGGCCGCCACCGCCTGCGGTGCACTCTCGTCGGGCGGTCACGCCGATGCATGGCGCGGTCTGGGGGAGTGGCTTGGTGAAGCGTATCAAGTGGCCGACGATATACGCGATGTCGTGGGCGATGCGCAGGCCCTTGGCAAACCTGTGGGACAAGATATGGCGCACGACCGTCAGAGCTCTGCGCGCGAACTTGGTCTTTACGGTGCGGTACAGAACTTTGATCTGTTGGTCGGCAAAGCGATACGTGCCATTCCATCATGCCCCGGTGCGCCGCACCTGCGTGCCCTGGTGATGGCGGAATCGGAGCGTCTCGTGCCACGCGATGTATTGGAGCGCGTGTAGTTGCGGAACGCCTGGCTCGCCCTGCGCGACCGATTACTGGCCAGTGACGGGTTTCATCGATTTGCAGCCTGGTTTCCGCTGACGCGGCCCATTGCCCGTCGGGAGGCCAAGGCACTGTTCGATCTGGTGGCCGGCTTTGTGTATTCGCAGATACTGTTTGCCTGCGTGAAGTTGGATTTGTTTCGCATCCTCTCTTCCGGCCCACAACCCTTATCCACGTTGGCCGTGCGCCTGTCGCTGTCCCCCGATGCCGCGTTGCGACTGCTCGCGGCGGCGCAGTCGTTGCGGCTCGTGGAGGAACGTGGCGCAGTAAACGGTGATCGTATGTGGGGCCTAGGTCTGTTGGGAGGCGTCATGGTCAGCAATACGGCGGTCACCGCGTTGGTGGAGCATCACGCCACGTTGTATGCCGATCTGCGGGATCCCGTCGCCCTCTTGCGCGGTGAGGTGAGTCCCATGTTGGCAGGCTATTGGCCGTATGCAAATGAGCAGGCGCAGTCGCCCACGCACTTAAGTGAAGAGCGCGTTGCCGAATATTCCCGTTTAATGAGCGCATCGCAACCGTTGGTGGCCGGCGAAATTCTGGACGCTTACAACTTCGCTCAGCATCGATGTGTGATGGACGTTGGCGGTGGGCAGGGAACGTTCCTGACGGCCGCGGCGACGCGCTACCCGAATGTGAACTTCATGCTGTTTGATCTCCCTGGCGTGGTCAGTCTGGCCCGAAAGAATTTTGAGGCGCAGGGATTGGGCGACCGCGTTCAAGTGCATGGCGGTAGTTTTTTTGAAACGCCGTTGCCCACGGGGGCCGATGCCGCTACGGTGATTCGCGTGCTCTACGACCACGACGACCATCGCGCACTGGCGATCTTGAAGGCCGTGCACATGGCACTGCCTGCCGGCGCCCGGCTTTTGGTGGCCGAGCCAATGTCGGGCACGCCGGGGGCGGAAAGCATGGGCGATGCCTACTTTGGTTTTTATCTACTGGCCATGGGCAAGGGCCGATCCCGCAGCGCACAACAGTTGATGGAGTTGATGGCTCGGGCCGGTTTCACCGGTGCCGAACTCCAGTCCACTCGACTCCCCTTGCAGGTCCGTCTGATTGTGGCCAGAAAGCCCGGGGCATCCTAGTTTCCGATCGGTCCCGCCGCCAATGGGGACGCCCCAATCCCGATCAAAGTGGTCCAGCTTTTCTCTTGACAACGACAGCGAGAGGAATAGCATGGAGGTGTCAATTAAAATTGACATCATAAACGTAAGGCCAAACTGACAATGATCCGACCCGCCATCGCCACCGAAACCCAGGCGATTGTCCTTCAGCAACCACACGAGCTGCAGTTAAGCACCGTTGCGCTGACGCCGCCTGTGGAGGGTGATGTTGTCGTGGACATCCAGTACAGCGGCATCAGCACGGGCACCGAAAAATTACTGTGGTCCGGTCGCATGCCGATGTTTCCCGGCATGGGGTATCCCTTAATACCGGGCTACGAATCCGTGGGTCGCGTGGTGCACGCCACGCCTGGCACTGCGCATCGTGAAGGGGAGTTTGTATTCGTTCCTGGCGCGAAATGTTTCGGAGATATCAAAGGACTCTTTGGAGGTGCTGCATCGCGTGTCGTGGTGCCCGCTGATCGTATTCTCCGCATTGATGAGTCATTGGGTGAGCGTGGCGTGCTGTTGGCGCTCGCGGCCACCGCCCATCATGTCTACGGCGGCCGCTCACAAACGCAACCGGATCTGATTATTGGTCATGGCGTGTTGGGCCGATTGATCGCACGTCTTGCGGTAGTGGCCGGTCATGCACCTGTGGTCTGGGAGACCAATGCGGCACGTCATGCGGGCGCCGTGGGCTACACCGTGGTCGATCCTGCACAGGATCCCCGCCGTGATTACACACGGATCTGCGATGTCAGTGGCGACCCCAATATTCTGGATACCTTAGTGGCGCGGTTAAGTCCGGGCGGCGAGATCGCCTTAGCCGGATTCTATGAAGCGCCACTGTCCTTCACCTTCCCGCCCGCGTTCATGCGCGAGGCATCGATTCGCATCGCTGCCCAATGGCAGCCGCAGGACCTGACCGCCGTGAAGGCCCTGGCCGAGTCCGGCGCGTTGTCCCTGGATGGACTGATCACTCATCGCAGCACGCCACCCCAGGCGCGTGCTGCCTATCAAACCGCATTCGAAAACCCCGATTGTTTAAAGATGGTCTTGGACTGGAGGCAACTCGCATGAGTGCAACGAAAGAAACACAGATCATCGCGATCTACGGAAAAGGCGGTATCGGCAAGAGTTTCACCTTGGCCAATCTGTCTTACATGATGGCCCAACAAGGGAAAAAAGTACTGCTGATCGGCTGCGATCCGAAAAGTGATACCACCTCGCTGCTCTTTGGCGGCAAGGCCACGCCCACCATCATCGAGACATCATCGAAGAAAAAACTCGCCGGTGAAGAAGTCTCCATTGGAGATGTCTGCTTTAAGCGCGATGGTGTGTTCGCGATGGAGCTCGGCGGCCCTGAAGTTGGCCGCGGCTGCGGCGGACGCGGCATCATCCACGGCTTTGAAACCCTGGAAAAACTGGGCTTTCACGACTGGGGATTCGACTATGTACTGCTCGACTTCTTAGGCGATGTGGTCTGTGGCGGCTTCGGACTGCCGATTGCCCGCGATATGTGTCAGAAGGTGATTGTGGTGGGCAGCAACGATCTGCAGTCCCTGTACGTTGCTAACAACGTCTGCTCTGCGGTGGAATATTTCCGCAAACTCGGCGGCAATGTGGGCGTGGCCGGTATGGTCATCAACAAAGATGATGGCACCGGTGAGGCGGCAGCCTTTGCGGAAAAAGCCGGCATACCCGTGTTAGCCGCCATTCCTGCGCACGATGATATTCGCCGTAAAAGCGCAAGCTATGAGATCGTGGGCAAGCCCGACAGCCAATGGGGCCCCTTGTTTGCAGAGCTCGGTGACAACGTGGCCGAAGCGCCACCGGTGCGGCCCAAGCCGCTGACTCAAGACGCGCTGCTGGGATTATTTTCCTCCGATACGGTTGGTCGTAATGTGGTGTTGCAGCCCGCGACCATGGCCGATATGACCGGTGTCGATACCCCGGTGAAGAAGACCCTGGAAGTGGTCTACGAGGAAGTCTGAAGCGAGCGGCCATGAATAAACCTCTCGATATCCCGATTAAAGTGGTCAACGCGGCCGAGACTCTGGGTTGCCATTCGGATCGCGGCACACTGCAGGCGGCCGCGCAGGCAACGGGGTCATCCGAGACATTGGAGCGCTACGCGGCAGACTATCCGAAAGGTCCCCACGACCAACCGCAGAGTATGTGTCCGGCGTTTGGATCGTTACGGGTGGGTTTGCGGATGCGTCGCACCGCCACGATTCTGTCCGGATCCGCCTGTTGTGTGTATGGATTGACCTTCACCTCGCATTTTTATGGCGCCCGTCGCAGTGTGGGCTACGTGCCGTTTAATTCCGAGACACTCGTCACGGGAAAGCTATTTGAAGATATTCGCGAGTCGGTGCATGCCCAGGCCGATCCCAGCCGATACGACGCGATCGTCATCATCAATTTGTGCGTTCCCACGGCGAGTGGGGTTCCCTTGCGTCTGCTTCCAAAAGAAATCAATGGGGTACGGGTGATCGGCATTGACGTGCCGGGGTTTGGCGTGCCCACGCACGCGGAAGCGAAAGATGTGCTGGCCGGTGCCATGCTGAAATACGCCCGCGAAGAGATCATGGCCGGTCCGGTGTCCGCCCCGAAAAATCGGGTGACGGATAAGCCCACCATCACGTTGTTGGGCGAAATGTTTCCGGCCGATCCGGTGGGCATCGGCATGATGCTGGCCCCGATGGGACTGGCGGCCGGTCCGGTCGTGCCCACACGCGAGTGGCGCGAACTCTATACGGCACTTGATGGCGTTGCAGTGGCGGCGATCCATCCGTTTTACACCGCTAGCATTCGCGAATTTGAGGCGGCTGGACGGCCCGTGGTGGGCTCTGCACCGGTGGGCGTTGAGGGCACGGAGCGTTGGCTTCAGGCCATCGGTCGGGCCGCTAACGTGCCGCAGGAAAAAATTGATGCCGCTAAAAACGCCATCCTTCCGGCCATTCAAGGGGCGATTGCCCGTATGCCGATTCGCGGGCGCATCACGATGAGTGGCTATGAAGGCTCCGAGTTATTAGTGGCCCGCTTGTTAATTGAATCGGGCGCCGATGTGCGATACGTGGGCACCGCCTGTCCGCGTACCGTCTGGAGCGATGACGATCGTCAATGGCTGGAGGCCAAAGGTGTGCGGGTGCAGTTTCGGGCATCGTTAGAACAGGACATCGATGCGATGCAGGAGTTTCGTCCTGATCTCGCCATTGGCACCACGCCGGTGGTTCAGGCGGCCAAACAGGCCAGCATTCCGGCCCTGTACTTCACCAATCTTATTTCGGCGCGTCCTTTGATGGGACCGGCCGGTGCAGGCTCCCTCGCCCAAGTGATCAACGCGGCCATCGGCAATAAGGCGCGCTTTGATCAGATGCACGAGTTCTTTGAAGAAGTGGGCAATGGCGATAACGCGGGGGTATGGGAGGAGCTGCCTAAGGCCCACCCCGAATTCCGAGAGATGACCCGTCGACAGCTGGCCAAGATGCAAAAGGCCCGCAAATCCGAGGAGATGGGCTGATGTTCGTTATCGATCATGATCGCGCGGGCGGCTACTGGGGCGCCGTCTATGTATTTACCGCCATCAAAGGCCTGCAGGTGGTGATCGATGGCCCGGTGGGCTGTGAGAATCTGCCGGTGACATCGGTGTTGCATTACACCGATGCCTTGCCACCGCATGAACTACCCATCGTGGTGACGGGTTTAGCGGAAGAGCAATTAGGCCGTGAGGGCACCGAGGGCGCCATGAAGCGCGCCCATGCGACCCTAGATCCGGATCTCCCGGCGGTGGTGGTGACCGGATCGATTGCTGAAATGATCGGCGGCGGTGTCACGCCCGAGGGCACAAACATCAAACGCTTTTTGCCGCGTACGATCGACGAGGATCAATGGCAGTGTGCCAACCGGGCCATGATGTGGTTGTGGACCGAATACGGCATGAAGAAGGTGCCCGCACGACGCCCGCGCAAAGAGGGTGAAAAGCCGCGCGTCAACATCATCGGTCCGGCCTATGGTACGTTCAATATGGCCAGTGACCTGGCGGAGATTCGCCGTCTTGTTCAGGGCATTGGCGCCGAGATCAATATGGTGTTCCCCTTGGGGTCGCATTTGGCCGACGTGTCCCGTCTGGTCGAGGCGGATGTCAACATCTGCATGTACCGCGAGTTTGGCCGGCTCTTATGCGAGGCCCTGGATCGCCCCTATCTGCAGGCCCCGATCGGCCTGCACAGCACCACTAAATTCCTGCGTAGCCTGGGCGAGTTGTTGGATTTGGACCCCGAACCCTTCATCACCCAGCAAAAGCACACCACGATTAAACCCATCTGGGATCTGTGGCGCTCGGTGACACAGGATTTCTTCGGCACGGCCAGTTTCGCGATTGTGGCCAATGACACCTATGCCCGTGGCGTTCGCCACTTTCTGGAAGACGAGCTCGGTCTGCCCTGTCAGTTTGCGGTGTCGCGTAAACCCGGTGAAAAGACCGATAGTGAAACCGTTCGCCAGCTCTGCAAGGACAAACCACCGCTCGTCATGTTTGGCAGCTACAACGAGCGGATGTACCTTGCGGAGAACGGATCACGCGCCACCTATATTCCGGCGTCGTTCCCTGGGGCGATCATCCGCCGTCATACCGGGACACCGTTTATGGGCTACTCCGGTGCGACCTACATCCTGCAAGAATTCTGCAACGCACTGTTTGATGCGCTCTTTCACATTCTGCCCTTGGGCACGGACATGGATCGTGTCGATCCGACGCCGGCCCGCACGGGCGACACGACTCAGGCGATGACCTGGGAAGTCGATGCACAAGCGTTGTTAAATGAATTTGTTCAAACCGAACCGGTGCTGGTTCAGATCTCTGCGGCAAAGCGCTTACGCGATCGTGCCGAACGGGATGCGAAAAGCGCCGGTGCGGATCGGGTGACCGCCGATATCGTGCGTCGCGCCCGATACGCGACCCAGCAAGGAGCGCTGACATGAGCGCGTGCAGGTTACGGGAGAGAACACAACGAATGTCGCGCGTAGGTTCTGCGCCATCTCCGGCCACGGGGGGTTTTCGTGGTAACGGCCGCAAGGCCAACTTACAGGAGAGATCCTATGAGTAATGACAACCGGAGTCTTTCGGGACTCACCGATGAGGAAGCCCAGGAGTTTCACAAGTTTTATATCCAGGGTTTTCTTGCGTTTACGGCCACTGCCGTTATTGCACATGCGCTGGTCTGGGCATGGCGTCCGTGGATTCAATGATCAACACTGCCTTCTAGGTTAAAGGGGAACACCATGTCACAGGTAACAAGCGAATCACTGCATGAGTCGGCTAAAACCAACTCCATCACGTACTACAGCATTTTTGTAGTCAGCTTCGTTCTGTTTCTGACAATCGCTCTCGTTGGGCAGATATTGTTTCTGCGGTGGCGTTCCTGGTTTCCGGGAGCAGAAGGTGGCAAGACATTGATCGGTGACGTAAAGGCAGCGGTCTATACCTTTATGTCGCAACTCACGTAATTTTTAGGAGATGGAACCATGTGGAGAATTTGGCGCTTGTTCGATCCGCTCCGTGCACTGGCAGCACAAGCGGTGTTTTTATTCGGCGTGGCAGCAATGATTCATTTCATTCTGTTATCGACCGATCGTTTCAATTGGCTGGACGGCAAGACCACAGCAGAAGTCAAGGCAGCAAAACCAGCTTCGGTGGCCTCGCCCAAGTAGTGGGTGGTGTGAAGTACTGCAGAGAGTGCAGGTGGCGACACCGGGGCTCTCTGCATCTTGGATGAATTGGAGATAAAAAATGGCGATGCTCAGTTTTGAAAGAAAGTATCGTGTTCGCGGAGGGACCCTGGTCGGTGGCGACATGTTCGACTTCTGGGTGGGCCCTTTCTACTGCGGATTTTTCGGGCTAACCACGGTCTTCTTTGCCGTTCTGGGCACACTGCTGATCATTTGGGGCGCCTCGCAGGGGCCCACTTGGAATCTTTGGCAGATCAATATTGCGCCTCCGGATTTAAGTTATGGGCTGCGTTTCGCGCCCCTGGCCGAGGGCGGGCTTTGGCAACTCATCACGATCTGTGCGCTTGGCGCATTTGGATCCTGGGCGTTGCGTGAGGTCGAGATTTCTAAAAAGCTGGGCATGGGCTACCACGTGCCACTGGCCTTCTCGATGGCAATTTTTGCGTATTTCACACTGGTGGTGATTCGTCCGGTGTTGATGGGGGCGTGGGGGCATGGATTCCCTTACGGAATTCTGAGCCACTTGGACTGGGTGTCGAACGTGGGCTATCAGTATCTGCATTTTCACTACAACCCCGCCCATATGCTGGCGATCACCTTGTTTTTCACCTGTTGTCTGGCGCTGGCCATGCACGGTGGCCTGATTCTTTCCGCGGCGAATCCCAAGAAGGGTTATCCGGTTCGCACGGCCGAACACGAGGACTCATTCTTTCAGGACCTGATCGGTTATTCCGTGGGCACCTTGGGCATTCACCGACTGGGCATGTACCTCGCCCTGGCCGCGGTGTTTTTCAGTGCCGTCTGCATTGTGATCAGCGGGCCGTTCTGGACACGCGGCTGGCCCGAGTGGTGGAACTGGTGGCTCAACCTGCCCATCTGGTCCTAAGCGGCGATTCAGGAGAACATCATGGCTGACTTTCAGAATTTATTTACTCAGGTTCAGGCAGTGACCACGCCGCATGCGGGCGTGCCGCTGGCGGGACCGGATAACCATGAACGCATCGGGAAACCCTTCCTGTTGCATTTGGCCGGCCGATTGGGCAACGCCCAGATCGGACCGATTTATCTGGGCAAGGTGGGCATCGCCTCAGCATTTTGTTTTGTGATCGCGTTCGTGATCGTGGGATTTAACATGCTGGTGCAGGTGGACTACAGCCCGATTCAGTTTATCCGCCAGTTGTTTTGGCTGTCACTCGATCCCCCGGCCCCGGAATACGGTTTGAAACTCGCCCCCCTGAAGCAGGGCGGGTGGTGGAATATCGCAGGATTTTTCTTCACCGTGTCCATTCTGCTGTGGTGGGTACGGGTCTATCGTCGCGCACGCGCGCTGCACATGGGTACGCATGTGGCCTGGGCATTTGCCGCCGCAATCTGGCTCTACCTAGTGCTCGGATTTTTCCGCCCGCTTCTGATGGGCAGCTGGTCGGAGGCGGTGCCCTTTGGCATCTTCTCCCACCTGGATTGGACCGCTGCATTTTCGATTCGCTACGGTAACCTGTTCTACAACCCGTTCCACATGCTGTCGATTGCATTTCTGTATGGATCGGCCCTCTTGTTTGCCATGCACGGCGCCACGATCTTGGCGGTGACCCGCTACGGCGGTGATCGCGAAGTGGAACAGATTGTGGATCGCGGCACAGCATCGGAGCGCGCGGCGCTTTTCTGGCGCTGGACGATGGGCTTTAACGCCACGATGGAATCCATCCACCGTTGGGCCTGGTGGTTCGCCGTGCTCTGCCCGCTGACCGGCGGCATTGGAATTCTGCTGACCGGCACCGTCGTGGATAACTGGTATCTCTGGGGCGTGAAGCATGGGATTGCACCGCCTTACCCCGAGATGTGGCCAACCGTTGTGGATCCCACAACACTTCAAGGGGCGAAATAATGAACCTCCAACGTCTGAAATGGCTCGCGGCCGTGGTCCTCGCATCCACCGTCCTGGCCGGATGTGAACGCCCGCCCATTGATGCTGTGCAAACGGGATTCCGCGGCACGGGGATGGACCTGGTCTACAACCCGAGAATTATTGAACAGCAGATCCCCTTGAATACGGCGCCCGCCGCATTGCCCGAAGCGGATAAGGGCGGGCCCCGCGCCAGTCAGGTCTACAAGAACGTCAAGGTTCTGGGCAACCTCAGCGTCGGTGAATTTAACCGCGTGATGATTGCGTACACCCAGTGGATCGCCCCCACACAGGGCTGTGCCTACTGTCATAACCTCAACAACCTGGCGGACGATTCGCTCTACACCAAAGTCGTGGCCCGCCGCATGACCGAGATGACCAAGCACTTGAATGCGACGTGGACTAATCACGTGGCCCAAACCGGTGTGACCTGTCATACCTGTCACCGTGGCCAGCCGGTTCCGAACCAGGTCTGGTTTAAACCCGATGAGGCGAAGCTGGCCAAGGGTCTGCTCGGGCAGCGCAGCGGCCAGAACGAGGCGGGTCAGGCGTCGGTGGCCTATTCCTCGTTGCCCAAGGATCCTTACAGCGCGTATCTCGAGGGCAGTACGCGGATTCGTCAGATCTCCCAAACCGCGCTGCCACAGGGCATCAATGGTTATGGATCATCGATTCAGGCCACCGAAGCGACTTACGGCCTGATGATGCATATGTCGAAAGGGTTGGGCGTGAACTGCACGTTTTGCCACAACTCCCGTAATTTTTCGGATTGGAATCAGAGCCCGCCGCAACGTCTGACCGCCTGGCATGGTATTCGTATGGTGCGCGAACTGAATAACGAATTTATGACGCCGCTCACGAAAGTGTTTCCGCAGAATCGGCTCGGACCGATGAAGGACGTGGCCAAGGTGAATTGCGCCACCTGCCACCAGGGCGCTTACAAACCCCTCTGGGGCGAGCCCATGGCCAAGGTCTGGCCGGAATTGCGTGGGCCCGAGGTGAAACTCTCCGAGGCGGCCGTCGCTGCCCGAAAGGCGAAGTAGCGCCACGCCGTTTATCCCTCCTCCCTCAACAAGCCCTCTTGCGGATGTCCCCCGTCCGGGCTTTGGAGGCTACGCCCAAAGGTTCGCCTTTGGGCGTTTTTTTGACCTCCATCAACGACAGGACGCTGTAATTTTTGGATACTCGCTGAACTGCATCGGAGTGGGGGTCCGCCCTGATTCGATGTGCAGCCATTCAGACCAGGCGGGCAGGAACGGAGCATTATGACCACCACAATAGAGAGTTTCGGCGTGGACGAGGCGCTGATCCGGCGATTCGATATGCCCGGGCCGCGGTATACGTCGTACCCCACCGCCGATCGGTTCCACGAAGGCTTTGATGCCAAGACCCATGTGAAGTGGCTCGACCATCGGGATCGCATTGAACGCGATAAACCTCTGTCGCTTTATGTTCACCTGCCGTTTTGCGCAAGCATTTGCTATTACTGTGCCTGCAATAAAGTCATCACGAAAGACCATAGCCGTTCGGCAAAGTATCTGGACTATCTTGAAAAAGAGATAAAGCTGCAGACGTCCTATCTGCCCAATAGTCGATACGTTACTCAGATGCATTTTGGCGGGGGAACGCCTACGTTTCTCAATGCGGCCGAGTTATCCCGGCTGATGCGGATGTTGCGGGATCACTTCGATTTTGCCGAACACGGTGAATACGCGATTGAAATCGACCCACGGAGTGCGGATGACACCATGATTCACCTCTTGGCGGATCTCGGCTTTAATCGGATGAGCATTGGGGTACAGGATTTTGATCACGCGGTCCAAAAAGCGGTGCATCGGATTCAACCGGAAGAGATGACCATGCGCACCCTGGCCACCGCGCGCGCCTGTGGATTCCAGTCGATCAATATGGATCTGATCTACGGATTGCCGAAGCAGACCCCCGAGGGTTTCGGCCGTACCCTAGAGCGTGTGCTGCACGCCTCCCCCGATCGGGTGGCGCTCTACAGTTATGCCCATCTCCCGGCGCGTTTTAAGCCTCAGCGTCGCATTGCGCCGGAAGACATGCCGACGGCAGAGGTGAAACTCGAGATCATGTTACTGGCGATTAATATGATGCTGGAGGCCGGCTACCAGTACGTGGGTATGGACCACTTCGCCCGCGAAGATGACGAGCTGGCGATCGCCCAGCGCAATGGGTCTCTGCATCGTAATTTCCAGGGCTACACCACCCAGGCGGACTGCGATCTGCTGGCGCTGGGGATTTCCTCGATCAGCAAAATTGGCGCGTCATTTAGCCAGAACATGAAAACCCTGGATGAGTATTACGACTCATTAGATCGCGGGGTGCTGCCGATCACGCGTGGCTTTGAGCTTTCCGAAGACGATCTCATTCGTCGCAATGTCATTATGGATCTGATGTGTCAGGGAACCGTGTCCATGGCGGCCGTGGAAAACACACACGGCATCGTCTTTCGAGAGTACTTCTCAAAAGAACTGGTGGAGTTGCAGCAGCAGTTTGAGCCCGAGGAAATGCTGACGGTCTCGGACACCGCGATTCAGATCACCCCCAAGGGCCGTTTCTTTCTGCGGGGCATTGCCATGGTGTTTGATCGGTACTTTCAGTCCCAGGTCAATCCCGGGCGGTTTTCTAAGCTGATCTGAACTATTCACCGAGGTAAGCAGCGCGCACCGCCGGATCATCCAGGAGTTCGGCAGCCGGTGCGCTGGAGGTGATCATTCCGGATTCCATCACATAACCGCGATCGGCGGCCTGCAGTGCGAGCCGGGCATTTTGCTCCACGAGCAGAATGGTCACGCCGCGGGCGGACACTTCCCGGATCACATCGAAGATCTTCTCCACCATGACCGGGGATAAGCCCATCGACGGTTCGTCCAGTAGAAGCACTCTGGGTTTGGCCATCAGGGCCCGTGCCATCGCGAGCATTTGTTGTTCTCCACCGGAAAGGGTGCCGGCGAATTGATGCAAACGCTCCTTTAGCCGTGGAAAGCGCGTGAGCTGCTCGTCCACCGTCTGTTGAAGTTCCACCTCGGTGGGCCGACCACCATGATGGGCGCGGTCAAATCGGCAGTGGACACCCATCTGGAGATTCTCCAGAATGCTCATGCGGGTGAAGATCCCGCGACCTTCGGGCACCATGACCAGCCCGTGACTGGCCAAGGCGTGCGATGGGGTGCGTGTGATGTCCTGTCCTTCGAAGAACACTTGCCCATCGGCTGCCGGGACGAGGCCGGTAATCGCCTTTAAGGTCGTGGTCTTTCCGGCACCATTGGCCCCGATCAGTGTGACCAGCTCACCGGGACGAACGCTCAGGCTCACGCCCTTTACGGCGTGGATGCCCCCGTAGCGGACCTTCAGATTGATTAATTCAAGTGCGTTAACCATGGGAGGCGGCTCCGGTGCCGAGATAAGCCTCAATCACTTTGGCATCGCGTTGCACATCGGACGGCAGGCCGTGTGCGATCACCTTGCCGTAATCCAATACCGTGACCCGATCACACAGACCCATCACCAGCTTGACGTCGTGTTCGATGATGAGAATGGTGCGTCCATCACGTCGAATTTTTTCCAGCGTGGTCTTCAGCTGGTTCTTCTCGGTGGCATTCATTCCGGCGGCCGGTTCATCCAGGGCGAGCAGCTGCGGCTCCGTGGCCAGTGCGCGCGCGATCTCCAGACGACGCTGATCGCCATACGATAGGGTCTTGGCGGTGGCATCGGCCAGCCGCGCGATGCCCATGTAATCCAGAAGATCATGGGCATGACGGCGGATCTCCTGCTCGCTGTCACGGAACTGACGCGTGCGCAGCACGGCCCCCACCACCCCGCGATGTAAACCGTGGGTGCGCACGTGACGTCCAACCATGACATTTTCGATGGCCGTCATGTCCGGGAAAAGGCGGATATTCTGAAACGTCCGGGCGATGCCGGCCGCCGCCACGGCATGCACGGCGGTGGGTTCGTAGGGCTTGCCGTTGAGCGCAAACGTGCCGCCATCCGGGGCGTAGAGCCCGGTGATCACATTAAAAAACGTGGTTTTGCCTGCACCGTTGGGTCCGATAAGCCCATAGATCTCACCACGGGTGATGGTCATGCTCACGTCATCCAAGGCCACGAGTCCGCCAAAGATTTTTTTAGCCGAGGTGACGCTGAGCAGTGGGGCCGTGTTCATAGGTGTCGCTTAGGAGCCAGCAAACCCGACGGCCGATACAACATGATCACCACCATGGCCAATCCGAACAGCAACATGCGCAAGGCCTCGGGTGCGAGCAGTTCAGTGCCGAACAGGGTCTCCTGCAAGGGTTTGGCCAGGTAACGCAAGGCCTCGGGAATGGCGTAGAGCAGCACGGCCCCGAGAATGACACCGGGCACATACCCCATGCCGCCCAGGACCACCATCGCGACGATCACGATGCTTTCCATCAGCACGAAACTTTCGGGGGACACGAATCCCTGAAAGGCGGAGAACATCGCCCCCGAGACGCCTCCAAATGACGCCCCCATGGCAAAGGCCAGAAGTTTGACGTTACGCGTGTTAATGCCCATGGCCTTGGCCGCGATCTCATCCTCGCGAATGGCGATCCAGGCACGGCCCACACGGGAGTCCTGAAGGCGCACGGTAATCACGATGATGGCCACCGTGAGCAGCAAAAACAGGTAGTAGTACAACTGCACCGACGGAATCGTGATCACTCCCGCAATGTCCATCGACCGGGACAGATTGAGACCACCCACGGTGATCGGATCAATATTGGTCAACCCCTGCGGCCCATTGGTGAGGTTGATCGGTGCATTCAGATTATTTAGAAAGATGCGAATGATCTCGCCAAAACCTAACGTCACAATCGCCAGATAGTCTCCGCGCAGTTTCAGTGTCGGTGCGCCCAGGAGTACACCAAACAGGGCGGCGAGTGCGGCCGACAGCGGAATGACCAACCAGATTGAATTGTGCAGCCCGTTGGGAAACGTGACCCGAATCCATTCGAACTGCTCAAACAGATGTGGTGATGCGAGCAGGCCATACATGTACGCGCCGACGGCATAAAACGCGATATAGCCCAGGTCCAGAAGGCCGGCGTAGCCCACCACGATATTCAGGCCCAAGGCCAACATGATGTAGAGCAGGGCAAAGGCCAGAATGCGAATCCAGGCGTTGCCGGCTAGTCCCGCCACAAAGGGCAGCAGCAGGAGTGCCGCACCGATCACGAGTGCGGCGACAATGGCATTGCGCCGTGTCAGTGGAATGGAAACGTTGCCCCAGTGCATGATGCGAAGGTCGGTTCTTGTCCTGATGATTAGGCCCGGTCGGCCACCCGTTCGCCCAACAATCCCGACGGCCGAAACACCAGCACCAGAATCAGCACGGCAAAGGCGAAGATGTCCTGATAGTGGCTGCCCAGAAACCCTCCGGTGAGATCGCCGATGTAACCTGCGCCGAGGGCTTCAATGAGGCCCAACAGCAAGCCGCCGGCCACGGCACCGGCGAGGTTGCCGATGCCCCCGAGTACCGCCGCGGTGAAGGCCTTCAATCCCAGCAGAAATCCCATGGTGAAGTGGGCGATGTTGTAGTTCATGGCCACGAGCACACCGGCAATGGCCGCCAAGGCGGCGCCCATCATGAAGGTGGCGGTGATGACCCGATCCGGATTCACGCCCATCAGGGCTGCGATTTTGGGATTCTCGGAGACGGCCCGCATGGCGCGCCCCAGTCGCGTGCGATGAATCACCAGGAGCAGGATGGTCATCGACAGCGTGGCCACCACCAGAATCAGAATCTGTTTGGGCGCGAGCAGCGCACCGCCAATCTCAAATGGTGCGGTCGGCAATAGATCTGGAAATACCCGCGGATTGGGCGACCAGATGATCATCGCCAGGGTCTGCAACACGATCGATACGCCAATCGCGGTGATCAATGGTGCCAGACGTGGCGAGTTGCGAAGCGGCCGATAGGCAATGCGTTCAATGCCGGCTGACAGCATCATGCACACGGGCACGGCGATTACCACGGCCATCAGCAGCTGCAGGGCCAGGGGCAGACCGGGCACGAAGGCATTGAGCACCCCCAGGGCCGTGAGCGCCACCATTGCGCCGATCATCAGTACTTCACCATGGGCAAAGTTAATCAGCTGCAAAATGCCATAAACCATGGTGTAGCCCAAGGCCACCAGGGCATAAACGCTGCCCAGCACCAGGCCGTTAATCAGCTGTTGAATCAGGGTGTCCATGAGCGGAGAGGATAACTGCGCCGTCCTGGGCGTGGGTAGAAAAATAAAGGGGCAGCCCGCAGGCCGCCCCGTGACGCCGTCGGTTTTCCGCCGATTACTGGATCACCTTGAGGGTCTCCCGCTTGTCCCCTTTGTAGGTGAACAGGGTCAGCGTGCCGCCTTTGATGTCGCCTTTTTCGTCAAACGCGATCGGACCGGTCACGCCTTCGTACTGGATTTTGGCCAGCTCGGGAAGGTACTTTTTGGGATCCGTGGAGTTTGCCTTTTTCATGGCTTCGACCAGCACCATCGTGGCGTCGTACACATAGGGTGCGTAGAGTTTCACTTCGGCACCGGTTTCTTTCTGGAAACGCTCACGGAACTCTGCCATTTTCTGCTCAAACGGGCCCACGACACCACCGGCCTCCGCGCAGAACACGCGGTTATTGCCAATGGCCTTGTCGGCAAGCTTCGGCAGCTCGGAGGTGCAAATGCCATCGCCACCCATCAGCTTGGCGGCGATCTTCAATTGGTCCATCTGGCGCAGCATCGGGCCGGCCACGGCATCCATGCCGCCGTAGAACACGATGTCGGGTTTCTTCGCGCGAATCGCGGTGAGAATCGACATGAAGTCGGTGGCTTTGTCATTGGTGAATTGGCGATCCACGATCTTCCCACCGGCCGCTTCCACGCCTTTGACAAACTCATCGGCGACGCCTTGACCGTAGGCCGTACGATCATCGATCACGGCGATGCTTTTACCCTTGAGCTCGCTCACCGCGTACTTGCCCAGTACGCCGCCCAGTGTGGCGTCGTTGGCCACGACACGGAATGCGGTTTTAAATCCTTGCTGGGTGTACTTGGGATTGGTGGCCGACGGGGAGATCTGGGGAATGCCGGCGTCACTGTAGAGCTTTGAGGCCGGAATGGTCGTGCCAGAGTTCAGGTGACCAATCACGCCGGCCACTTTTGCGTCGACCAGTTTCTGTGCCGCCGCGGTCCCCTGTTTGGGATCGGCGCCGTCGTCTTCCGAGATCAGGGTGAAGGTCACCGGTTTTCCATCAATTTTGATGCCGGCTTTATTGAGATCGGCAATCGCCAGTTTGGCGCCCGCCTCATTGTCTTTGCCCAGGTGGGCGATCGAGCCGGTCATCGGGGCCACATGGCCGATCTTCACCGACGTGTCTTTGGGGGAACAGCCGACCAGCCCGACCGCAATGGCGGTCAAGCCGATGACCACAGCGTTTTTCACAACAGGGGTTGTCGCGAGGGTTGCGCTCATGCACATCTCCAGAGGTCAAAAGGGAAAAGTTAAGGGAAAAAACTAGCGTAAGTGTACGGATTTCCAAGGGATTTGGCGGATCGATTCCGTAAAACCACCTACACTTTGGCCCATGATGACGAATTCCGTGTCCGATCCTCCGCGCCCGCTGCCCGAACCCGGGGCTCGCCCCACGCTGGGGCTGGCCAAACAGGTGGTGGTGGCCGTGCTGTGGGTGACGGCCGTGTCGGTGATCGGTCAGAAATTGACCGATCTCGGCCCCTGGTATCAGGCCTTGAAACAGCCCGCCTGGAAGCCGCCGGACTGGGCCTTTGGGGTGATCTGGTCATCGGTCTTCGTGCTGATCATCGTGGCCGCAGTGCTGGCCTGGCGCCGGGCTCGGCACCCCGCCCAACGGGTGCAGATGCTGGCCCTATGGGGCATTAACAGCATGCTGCACATGACCTGGAGTCTGTTGTTTTTCACGATCAAGCGGCCCGACTGGGCCATGTGGGAGCTGCCGCTGTTGTGGCTGTCGATTGCGGCCATCATCGTGACCCTGTGGCGGATCTCCCGGCTCGCCGCCGTGCTGCTGTTGCCCTACATCACCTGGGTGACAATTGCCGGGTTCTTGAACTACGCCAACGTCCAGCTCAACGGTCCGTTTTAATGGGCCTTGGCAATACCGAGCAGGTGGGCCATATCCTTGAAAAAGATGCGCACGTGGGCCATCGGTTTTTTGCGCACTAATTTTTTGTGCATGTAGGCCTCGAACGTCAGCGTCTGCACATCTTTGTCTTCGCAGATCTTGACGAACTTTTCGCGACGCTTATCGCTGGAGTACCAGAAATACTGCAGCATCCCGAGCACCCAAAACACCCGTCCATGTTCCTTCATAAACTGTTTGCGGGCCTGCTGGAGGCATTTGACATTGCCGGTCTTCAGAAAACCATCGACCGCATCGGCGGCCATCCGCCCGCCCGCCAGCGCGTAATAAATCCCCTCGCCCGATGCTGGCGCGACCACGCCGGCCGCATCGCCGGCCAGCACCAGGTTTTTGCCGTTGTCCCAATAGCGCAGCGGTTTTAGGGGAATCGGCGCTCCCTCACGGCGCAGTGTCTCAGCGCCCTCAAGGCCGGCGGCTTTGCGCACCAAGGCGGTCGCATTGCGCAGGGAAAATCCTTTAATGGCACTGCCCGTGCCGATGCTCGCGGTGTTGCCGTGCGGGAAAACCCAACCATAAAAGTCAGGCGACATGGTGCCGTTGTAATACACATCGCAGCGCGAAGCTTCGTAGTCGGACGGTGGGTGTTCTGGCGTTTTCACAATCTCATGATACGCCGAGACGTATTTGGTTTTTTCTGCATCTTTCACGTTCTGTCGGGCAACTTCGGATTTCGCGCCATCGGCACCGATCACGGCCCGCGCACGAATCTGGGCGGGGAAGCTCTGGGAATCATCGGCGCGCAGGCGCTCCTCAAAGTGAACGATGGCACTCCCATCGGCCTGATGATCGATGCGTGTGAATGTTCCGATCCGACGCTGCGCGCCATGGGAGGCGGCCCGGGTGCGTAACCATTCATCAAATTCACAGCGGTCCACTAATCCGACAAATCCATTCTCAATCGGAATATCCACTTTGTGGTTGGTGGGGGAGATCATCCGTGCCTTGGTCGCATGGGCGACCAGCATCGCATCGGGAATATCAAAATCCTTCATGGCCCGCGGGGGGATCGCTCCGCCGCACGGTTTGATCCGCCCGGCCCGGTCCAACAACAATACGGTGTAGCCTTTGCGGGCCAGATCATCGGCCGCGGTGGCACCGGCGGGGCCGCCCCCGATCACGGCCACATCGACGGCAGTGGCATTGTCGCGCGTGATCTCGTCGTGCAGTTCGCGCATGTCATTTAAATCATGCAGGTTCATGGCCTTCCTTTCCTTCCCAGGGGGCAGCGTTGTGCGGCGTTCGAATGCCGGTGGTGGTGTGATCGCGATCCGAGTCGATGGTCATCGCGACTCTGGCCGAGACCACAAATAAACAGGCCTCTGCAAAAAACACGGCACCGTAGGCCAGGCCGGGATCATCGATCACGCGTCGTGTCAGGTCGCTGGCCACGGCACCGATCAGTCCACCGACCCCAAAGGCAATGGCCTGTGCGGCGCCCCACAGGCCCACGCGCGTGCCCTCGCGATGGCCACGCCCTTCACCGGCCAATCGCATCATCGACGCGATGGCGGCAATCGAGAATGCACCGTTGAAGACGCCAAGAAAAAATACGTTCAGACGAATCGGGTAGTCGCCGCCCATCAGACCGGCCACGACCAGTCCAAATAGGGCCAGTGATGAGGCGATGCAGCCGCCGACGGTCCAGGCGCGCAAGGAACCAAACTGCAGACCGATGAAGCGCTGTCCGAAACGACCGCAGGCAAACGCGCATAGCACCATGCCCGCGAGCACGCCGGAGTGTTGCAGGCCAGACAGGGTGGTGGTCTCCCCGGGCGTGAAATGAAACACGATGCCGGCGAAGGGTTCGAGGATCAGATCCTGTGCAGAGAACGCCAGCATCGACATGAACACGAACACGGTGAACCGACGGGCGGCGTGTTCGGACCAGACTTCTCGCAGCGCCTGTGTAAACGGCACTTTGGACGCGTCGCCCGCCATGGGCGGTGCGATGGAGCCGGCAGCTCCTTCGAGCTTGTAGAGCGCCACGATGGTGATCAGGATGGCGCTGATTGATACGACCGTGGCGATTAGAAGCAGGCGTTCGTGGGAATAGGGATCGAGGAGTTGACCCGAGATGCCGGCCGTCATGGCCAGTCCCATGATCATCATGATCCACACAATGGTGGCCGCCGCCGCGCGACGATGATCCTCGACGCGCTTGGCCAGCAGCACCAAGACCGAAGTGCCGGAGGCGCTCACACCAAGACCGATGAATGCAAATGCGATCACGGCCAGCAGCGTGCCGGCCATGACCGAATCGGCCATCACCGTGGTCGCGGTGGCGGCCAACACTCCGCCGAGACCGAGCACCGCCATGCCGCCCAGGATCCATGGGGTGCAACGCCCCATCATGTCCGAGCCATACCCCATGCGTGGGCGCAGCATCTGCACGGCGTAATGCAGGGCCACCAGAAGCCCCGGCACCAGTGCGGGCAACATCAGCTCAATCACCATCACCCGATTCAACGTCGAGGTGGTGAGCACCACAATCGCCCCCAGGCTGAGCTGTGCGAGTCCCAGGCGAAAAATAGCGAACCAGCTAAAGGGTGTGATCCTCATGAGGTCACCCGTAAGGCAAAGGCACTGACCATCATTCCCGAAACATAGATGGGCACACCAAAGCCGCTGTAGTAAAGGGCCCGTTCACTGGGCGATTGCATAAACCACCGCATCAGGATCACTTGGGCGATCAGCAATGCGAGGATGGCAGTGCCGTGCACGGCAGCGCCCCATGACCAGACCATGGCGATGACCACGACCTGTGGAAGGGCCATCGTCCAGCAGGCCAGTCGCGCTGCCTGCACTACACCCAATTGCACCGGCAAAGACCGCACGCCCATCTGGGTGTCGCCCGCCACGGATTTGAAATCGTTCAGGGTCATGATGCCGTGCGCCCCCAGGCCGTACATCAGGGCCAGGAGCATCGACTCCGAGGACGGCAGCACGCCGCCCATCATCACGGCCGACCCGGTGATCCAGGCCAGACTCTCGTAGCTCAGGCCGCAGGCCGCATTGCCCCACCATCCGTTTTGCTTGAGCCTTAGTGGGGGCATGCTGTAGGCCCAGGCCAACAGCAAGGCCAGCACGGTGGCGGCAAACCCCCAGCGGCCAAGGCCGGTGGCCACGATCAAGGACAGCCCCGTCCAGGCCACGGCAATGGCCAGTCCCCATCGACCGGGAATGCGGCCGCTGGGGATGGGTCGTTGGGGTTCATTGATCGCGTCGACCTCGCGGTCGTACCAGTCATTGACCGCCTGGCTGGTGGCGCAGACCAGGGGTCCTGTCAGAATGAGACCCACTAAAATGGTCCACCAATGAGATGAAAGCTCAATTCCTGAAGCTATTACACCGCAAGTGAATGCCCACATTGGTGGGAACCAGGTGATGGGTTTCAGGAGTTCCGCGACCGCAATCGGATCGGGGAGCACCCGGGGCGACACGGATTGACTCATCGAGCCATTTTCTTATTGACAAAACTAACCGTCAACTAAAACTTACACATACAATCGGGCTGTGAGAAGTCCCGTTGCTGCCCCGGCCAGGCCCCACGCCATCGTGATTGGCAGTGGGTTCGGGGGATTGGCCGCGGCGATTCGCCTCGGAGCGAAGGGCTACCGGGTCACCGTGCTGGAGAAATTGGATGCCTTCGGTGGGCGGGCGTATGTCCATCGCCGCGGTGGCCATGTCTTTGATGCCGGCCCGACCATCGTGACCGCCCCGTTCCTGCTGGAGGAGCTCTGGGCACTGTGCGGTAAGCGCATGGCGGACCATGTCCGGGTCGTGCCCTTGGATCCGTTTTATCGGATTCGTTTCGATGATGGAACCTGGTTCGATTATTCCGGCGATCCGGCGCACATGCGGCGCGAGGTGGCGCGATTCGCACCGTCGGATCTGGATGGATACGAGCGCTTTTTCCTGGAAGCGCAGAAGTGCTACACGATCGGGTTTGAGGGCATGGCCACCCGGGCCTTTGATCGGCTCTCCGATCTCTTGGCGGTGATGCCGGATTTCGCGCGCATGCGGGCCTGGTCCAGCATTCACAGCCTCGTGGCCCGCCATATCCGTCACCCGAAATTGCGGATGGTGTTCAGTTTTCATCCGCTCTTAATTGGCGGTAATCCGTTTTCCGTCACCTGCGCCTACGCCCTGATCAATGCCTTAGAGCGCAAGCACGGAGTCCACTGGGCGATGGGCGGCACGGGCGCATTAATCAACGGATTGGTGGACTTAGTGCGCGGACAGGGCAACGATCTGCGTGGTGGTGCAGAAGTCAAAAAAATACTGGTGCAGGATGGAAAAGCGACGGGGGTGGTGCTGGCCAACGGCGAGCGCATGGACTCCGATATCGTGGTCTGCAATGGCGATACGGCCTGGGCCTACAAAAATCTGATTGCGCCCGAGCATCGCCGGGTCTGGACCGATCGCAAGATTGCACGGACTAAGTCATCAATGAGTCTGTTCGTATGGTATTTCGGAACGCGCCGGCAGTATCCCGATGTACTGCATCACACGATTCTTATGGGGCCACGCTATAAGGAACTGCTCACCGATATTTTTAAGCGTCACCGCCTTGCCGATGATTTCAGTCTTTACCTGCATCGACCGAGCGCCACGGACTCCTCTGTTGCGCCGCCGGGGATGGACACGTTTTACGTTCTTGCGCCGGTGCCCAACCTCGAAAGTGGTGTGGACTGGTCTGAGCGGGCGGAGCCCTATCGGCAGTCGATTGCCCGTTACCTGAACGACACCGTGATGCCGGGGTTCGAAGAACACATCACCGAATCCTTTGTCACCACTCCCCTGGATTTCCAGAATCGGTTGTTGTCCTATCGTGGCGCCGCCTTCGGACCGGAACCGACTCTGGCGCAAAGCGCCTGGTTTCGGCCGCACAATCGCAGTGAGGATGTGCGCGATTTATTCATGGTGGGAGCGAGCACCCATCCCGGAGCCGGCATCCCCGGCGTGATTGCCTCGGCCAAGGCCTTGGAGTCCGTGCTGCCGGATCCCGCCGTATTCTCGGTGACCCATGCCTGATGCGGCGCCCGTGATGAGGCCTCCGATGACGACCGCCATCGCAGTGCCCGCCATGGCCTCGGATGCGATTTTCGCAACCTGTGAGCGTTTGATGAAAGGTGGGTCGCATTCATTTTTTGCGGCCTCGCGCATTCTTCCGACGCGGTTTCGATGCGCGGCCACCGCGATCTATGCGTTCTGTCGTGTGGCCGACGATGCCGTCGATGAGATGCCTCACGGCGCGGCCATCGACGTGGTGATGGCCTATTTGCATGAACGGTTGGAGGCCATCGGGCGGGCCGAACCGTTTGGAATCGATGCGGACATTGCGTTTGCGAGCACGGCCCACGAATACGGCATTCCCATGACCATCCCATTGGCCCTGCTTGAGGGTTTCCAATGGGATGCGACAGAGCGACGCTATGACACCATTGACGAGCTTTACGATTACGCCGCGCGGGTCGCCGGTACGGTCGGCGCGATGATGACGCTGGTCATGGGCGGGCGCTCCAGTAAAACGGTGGCCCGAGCCTGCGAACTGGGCGTGGCCATGCAACTGACCAATATCGCCCGTGATGTCGGCGAGGATGCCCGTCGTGGCCGGCTCTATTTGCCGCTGCAGTGGCTGCGCGAAGCGGGCCTGGATCCGGATGGGTTCCTGCGGCATCCGCAGCACAGCCCGGCACTGGCCAGCGTGGTGAAGCGACTCCTGCGCGCTGCCGAGCAGCTCTATGTGCGCTCGGAGACCGGTATCGGGGCGCTTCCTCGCGACTGTCGTGCCGCCATCATGGCCGCACGCCTGATTTACGCGGACATTGGCCGTGAGATTGAGCGCCAGAATTACGACTCGGTGAACGATCGTGCGATCGTTTCCCGGCCGCGCAAGTGGGCACTGATGCTTCGGGCACTCTCCACTTACGTGATGGCGCCACAACAGGATTATTTGTTACAGCCATTGCCCGCCATTCGATTTCTGGTGGCGGCCGTCCCGCCCGGAGCAGTGGACGCGCGTCGACCGGACTTCCTGGCACCGGTGATCGATATGGTGGAACGACTCCGTCACCGGGAGCGCGACAAGCGCCGGGCGATCTAACGGGGATTTGCATCGATGACCGTTCGGATTCGCGGGCGGTTTTTGCGCCGCAGCACATGACCCCGTGGGTCCGGCGCGGGGTTCTAAGAGCGCACCACCGAAGCGCTTTGCGCCCCTAGGGTTATCCAATCTGGAGGCCTGCAAAATTCTGACTAGAATCGCTATTCCGAAGCGATTTATAGAGGAGTCATCGTTCATGCAACTGAAGAAACTGGTAACGGGCATCGCGGCCAGTGCGGCCTTTGTCGCCACCTCGGCGTTTGCCTACCCTGAGCGCGAAATCAAGTTGGTCGTGCCGTTTACGGCCGGTGGTCCCACGGATGTGGTGGCCCGCACGATGGCGGATGCCATGCGCAAGACATTGAACGTTCCTGTGGTGGTCGAGAATCTCGATGGTGCCGGTGGCACCCGCGGCCCGGGCGTGGTGGCCAAGTCCAAACCCGATGGATACACCGTGCTGGTCCATCACATTGGCATGAGCACCGCACCGGCCTTGTATCGCAAGCTCGCCTACAACCCGTTGACCGATTTTGAACACATCGGTCTGATCAACGAAGTGCCCATGACCTTCATTGCGCGCAAGGATTTTCCTGCGAACAACATGAAGGAATTTGTCGATGTCGTGAAAAAAGATGCGAAGAAATGGAACCTGGCCAATGCCGGCCTCGGTGCCGCCTCGCATCTGTGTGGCATGTTGTTCCAGTCGGCCATCGGCACGGAACTCACCACCGTGCCCTATAAAGGCACCGGACCGGCGCTGAGTGACCTGATGGGTGGCCAGGTGGATTTCATGTGCGACCAGACCACTAACACCACGCCCCGCATCAAGGCCGGCCAGGTGAAAGCCTACGCGGTGACCACCAAGCAGCGCCTAAAGACCGACGGTCTATCGCAGCTGCCCACGGTTGCGGAGTCGGGACTGCCAAGTTTCGAGGTGACCGTATGGCATGGTTTGTATGCGCCCAAAGGAACCCCCAAGGCCGCGTTGGATAAATTGAATGCGGCACTCAATGCAGCGCTCAAAGATCCCGAGGTGATCAAGCGTTTTGATGGCCTAGGCACCGGACCGGTGTCACCGGATAAAGCCACACCGGCCTATCACGCGAAGTTCCTGAAGTCCCAGATTGATCTGTGGGGCCCGATCATTCAGAAGGCCGGCGCATTTGCCGACTGATCTGGTGTGATCCGATCACTCGGTCGCGTGTCGGTGCATGCGTCGAGTGGTGTCGAGGAAAAAAGCCGCGAGTGATCGCGGCTTTTTTTATCGAACCCGCGGCATCTTCCACGGCAACATGAGCCGGGTCGACGCGGTGTCCAAGCGCGGGATGTTGAGCGTCTCGTGCATGGACACCACTGTTTCACCCAGCAGACCGGATTCCAGCACGGAGCGCACGTAAAACGGCGTGTCTTCAAGGGTCTGTAGTACGCGTGCAGGCGTGCCCGGCTCGGTGCGAATCGAACGGCCCACCCGCCACAGTGCTTTAGGCAGTGCCTGGCGTGGCGGCGCCGGAAAACTCTCCACGGATTGATCGCGATTAAATTTCAGCGCCAGCAGTCGCTCGGCTCCCGATTTCTGGCGGATGTCGTACAGCACGGCCACACTGCCGTCGGAGAGATTGGCCCGCGACCAGTCCCACTCGGTGAAGCGGTCGATGGTGGGTTCAACCCCTTCATTGGAGTCCAGATACGCATGGCCCTTCCATGACAAGCATGGACGCTCCAGACGGACCTCGACACGTGCCGATGGCGCAATCGGCCCCCAGTGATGCAACGCTCCATCATCGAGTGCGGTCACGAAATGAAACAACTGGTCGGGAAAGACCTTAATGGATCCGTGGACTGCTTTGGGAATGGGTGCAGACCATTCGTGCAGATCAATTTCCAAATGCGACCCCGTCCAGCGCAGCTGACTCGGCCCCACCCGAAAATGCCGGCTGTCCCGTTCCATGCTGGCGCGACTGCGTTCGGTCATCGTCCATCGGCGGACACCGCGCCCGTAGAGAGCGACATTGATGCAGCAATGATTCTCAGGATCCGCCGCTTTGTTCTTCTGAAATGCCCAGTGGTAATACGGTGAGAACACACTGCCCACAAACGCGATGATGGTCAGGCCAAACTGGCCATCGTCACTTAACGCGTCGACGTACCACCAGAGATAACCACCCGGCGGGACGGCTTGGTCAAACCGAGGTGACCCATCAGGGTTGCGGCCGCCAATCGGCCCGACATGGCGGCCATCGGCACCCCGGGGCCCGGATGCACCGAGCCCCCCGCCAGATACAGGCCGTCGATCGGGGTTGTGGTACCCGGACGTGAGAAGGCCTGCATCCATCCATGCGTGGCGTGGCCATAGAGTGCCCCACCGGTTGCTGGAAATCGCCGATGGAAGTCGGCCGGTGTCGTGGTCACCGTGTTGGACTCCGTGTGATCGATGGATAAACCGCAGCGCTGCATCAGTGAAAAACCGGCCTGGGTGCATTGTTCAATCTCCGAATCGGTCAACGACGGACGATCGCCGGTCGCTGGGGCATTGATCAGCAATAGTAGCCGCTCCGGACCGTTCAGGGCCCGGTCATCATCCCGACGATCTTGCGCGCAGACATACACCGTGGGATGACGAGGCAGTCGACGGTGGGTAAAGATGTCAGAAAACTCGCGCTCATAATCCTGGTTAAAAAACAGGTTGTGATACACAAGCGGGAACCCTTGTGTCCGTGCATGCATGGAGTACGTCAAGGCCGAGAGGGAGCGTTTGGCCAGATCATCCTCCGGTGCCCCGAACGGGTTGCCTGTGGCATGGTGCGCGACCGCCGCGGATGGCCCGTCGTGCGCCGCGGTGGACCGCGCGGATCCAAGCCCGATCGCCCCGTTGCGCAGGGCCGCGACATCCCCATTGAAGATCACCGAGTCGGCCGCGATGGTTTCACCATGATTGAATTGCACGCCCGTGACGCGATCGTGTTCCACCACAATGCGCGTGACATCGCAATCGGTGCGAATCTGTGCACCATGGTGTTGGGCTAAACCCGCAATACTCTGCGCCAGCGCACTCATGCCGCCCTCAATCCGCCATACCCCTTGCATTTCCACATCCGCAATCAGCATCAGTGTCGCGGGCGCGTGCAGCGGGGAGGAGCCGCAATAGGTGGCATAGCGCGAGAAGAGCTGATGCAAACGCGGATCTTTAAAGTGCCGATGCAGGGACGACCACAGGCTTTGAAATAAACCCAATCGCCAGAGCACCGACAGGCCCGAGAGCCCCAGATCGGCATTCATGGAGGCGAGGCTTGGCCGCTCAGACCGAATGTAGGCCGCCTCCAGCGTGCGATAGGCGGTGCGGGCCAGCTCACAGAACTGCTCGAATCGCATCGCTTCGGCGGAACCAGCGAACCGTTCAACTTCTTGAATAGAGCGCCCACGATCGGCGTAAAGATCGAAGCGCTCCGAAGCGCTCCAGGCATGCCGTGCCAGGATGTCGGTCTGAACGCATTGCAGCTCATCATCGAGTCGCGTGCCGGCCTTTTCAAACAGGGCATCAAAAATCCATCGCATGGTGAATACGGTAGGCCCGGAATCGATGCCAATGCCATTGACCATGCGCTGATGGAGTTTTCCGCCAATGGTTGCGCCGCGCTCCAGTACGGTGACCGGCAGCCCCGCCAAGGACAGCTCGAGGGCACTGACCAAGCCGGCGATGCCGCCCCCCACCACCACCACGCGGTGGTCCGATGTGCCCGGGGCCTTAGGCAAAGACCTTGCCTTTCCACACGCCCGTGGGAGTAATAGGACGAAACCGCACAAACATGGATTCTGAAAAATGCTGGCCCTGGAGTGCGGCCTGGATCGCTTCCATATGGGCACCGGTACGGGCATAGCGGTTCATCGCATCGGTGCTCTCCCACAGGCTGAAGGTGGCCTGTCGAAAAATCGGCGCTTCACCTAAACCGACGGCCAACAGACATCCATCGGCATGCATCAGTGATGCTTCTGCAGGAGGAGAGTTGCGCCAAAACGCCCGCGCCTTCGATGGACGAATCGATGCGCGGGTGAGCGCGGCGATGGGCCCGGACTCGGGTGCCGTGGTGTTGACCTCAAGGGTGTGACCGGCCCACGATCCTTTGACGGAGTACGGGGCTAATTTTGCGGTGAAGAATTCCCGCGCATGGGCCCGATAACGGGTGAGCACGTGCGATTGCTGCAGAAAATGGTCGGCATGGGCTTCGGTATCGAACACGCAGAAGAGCCCCTGACGTGTGGCGCTCGGCGTGAGGCTAAAGCCGCCATCTTCTCCGCTGCCCAGAATCTTGAAAAAGATGAGGCCCGGTCGGTCCGTTAACGAGAAGCGGCCGATGACAAAGCGCAGCCATCCCCAGAGTCTGGCAGACGGTGCGTAGTCCACAAGCACAATCACGGCGATCATTGAAAAAGTGTACTGCAACGGCCAATCGATACGACAACGATCGCGCTGCACCCCTGCGGGGGATGAACACCCTTTATTTTTTACCGCGATCGGTGATCTCACCGATGTTGTAGCGCCGAAGTTTTACGTACAGACTTTGGCGGGACAGGCCCAACATCTCGGCAGCGGAGGCGCGGTTATCGCGGGTGAGCCGCAGGGCAGCCTCGATACAGAGCTTCTCGATCAGATCGGCGGTTTCGCTGACGATTTCCTGTAAGGGCACGCGCCCGACCAGTTCCACCAGTTGATCTGCGGAGCGGGGCAGTTGTTGCAGGGACGGCCGTTCGGCACTCATGCGCTGACCCACCTCGCGCACGCTAAAGCCCAGGCAGGGCAAGGGACCGCTGCGCACCGACACGCCCGAGATCTCCACCTGTTGCTCACTGCCATTGGCACCGTGCAGCATGGTGGCAAATAAACGAACGGCGCCGCGTTGCTGAATATTGGCAATGAGCACGCTGAGGTCCACATCGGAGCGGCCCAGGTAGTCGCTTAGATTGCGTCCAATGGCCTGTTCGGTTTTGGTGAGCTGGGCCATATCGATAAAGGCCGCGTTGCAGGTCAGAATTTTTCCGCCGGTATCGGTCACGATGAACGCATCGGGGGCGTGTTCCAGGGCGTCGAGCATGATCGCCCGCCGCGGTGAGAGTCCTGAGGCAGTGTCGGCGGCACTCATCGCGGTGAGTCGCACCAGGAACATCGTGCCGTTTTCTTGGCGAAAGAGTGATACCGATACGGTGGTCTCGGTGCCGGGTTTTAGTCCTGCAATGGTGCGCGCATCGGCTTCTCCGCTTGAACGCACGCTGTTGAGCAGGTCATCGATAACCGCGCGATGGGACTCGGCAACGCAGTCGCTGACCGACTTGCCAATGAGTCGTTTGACCTGTAACCCCAGGATGGACGAGGCGGCGGGATTGGCTTCCAGAATGCGTTGGTTAGAACTGTCGACGATCAGCACCGCCTCCGAGGCGAGCTCAAATAAGAGGCGATAGCGGGTCTCCATGTGCCGCATGCGCAGGTAGTCGCGCTCCATCGCCTGATGGGCTTCGACCAAACGTTGCTGCAACGAGGCCATGGTGCGCAGATCCCGCCCGAAGGCGATCACCTCACCCTCTGGCCCCACGGGGATCACCGAGCAGAGCACCGGAATGTCCGGCCCCTGATCCGAGGCGTAGTTGATATGGCGCCAGCGCACGTGGGATGACTGGGCCGCCTCGGCCAGCATCTCTTCGACTTTGATGCGACTTTCCGTGGTGACGGTATCGGTCCAGGGTTTGCCGATCCAGGTGGCGGACGCCTCGAGTGGCAGCTGATCATTCGTGATGCGCACATCCTGAATCACACCCTTGGCATCTAACACAAAGGCCAGGTCGGCGGCGCGCGCGATCACATTCAGTGCGGCAGTGGTGTCCATGGCGGTGATCGGTTGCATGGTGGCCTTTTTATCGGGCGGCGACGGACGCGGAGGAGGTCATGGCCACGATGCGCTCGGCGACCGAAACAGCGTGTTGGGCATCGGTGGAGAAGATGTCGGCCCGGATGGCGTCTTTTAATTCAGGCTGGTGATGGAGCAGCGGTCCACCCACCATCACCTGCAAAGCGTGATTGCGCGAGTGCCGACGCAGGTCTTCAATAAAGTCGTTGAGCGCGGGGATATGCACTTCGCTGCCGATGGAAATGCCGGCCAAGTCGAACGGTTCGTCGTGCACCGCGTCCAGTAAGCGCTCACGGTCGGCCGTGGGGTCCCCCCAGACCTTCCAGCCCGAACGGCGAAAGAATTCGGCCACCATCAGAATGCCAAGCGTATGTTGTGAACCGGGAACAGGCATCAGCATGATGGAGTGGGATTTTGCTTGAAAACTCCCTTGCCCCAATTGGAACATGGGGCTGAGGTCGTACATGATCTGTTGCATGCGCCAGAGGGCGACGGTGACTTGGGTGAAATCACAGCGGTCGTCGGTCCAGAGATGCCCCAGTGTTCGGGCGGCCGGGGTGATCAGGTCCAGGTAGATGGCGTGCAGCGGAATCCCGCGGCGCTGAATCGAGTCGACAAACTGCCGGCAGTCCGAGGGCTCCCGATGCAGGGCGATATCCGTAAACGTGAGTACTTCCTCCGGTTGGACGGCCCGTGGACCGCCCGCATTGCTGCGGTCCGGATCCAAGGAGTAGGCCGCCATCAGACGGGGAATGATTTCGGCTTCGAGGGTGTTGACTAACCAGTCCATTCAATACCCCTGGATCTTTCCTAGTCAGTGAGCAATCACAATTTATGGGCCTCGGAGTCCAGTCCGCAGGGTCGGATGTTGGGGTCTCGGATCGGCCAGTGTCCAGGTCGCGGGCGAGACGGCGCACATTTCTTCTGTACAGGAGGAGAGATACGCCCATAGCCGTCATTTGTCAAGGACAATTGATGTCAAATTTAGTTGACAGTCGGATACACCAGTTCTAGAGTGGATCTTGAGAGAAAAGGGACATTCGAGGACCGACCGTTGGCTGACGTCAGACCACTCTATACCCCGGAAGAACGTGTCCGGCGCGACCGGACGCCGTGGACCGTCGTGCAGGGGGTGCTCGCCCCCATCCAATTCCTGGTGTTTGTGGTCAGCACCATCCTGGTCATCCGGTTCCTGGCCACCGGTCTCGGCCAAGAGATGGCCACCGCCTCGATCGTGTTCAAGACATTTCTCCTCTACACCATCATGGTGACCGGCTGCGTCTGGGAAAAAGTCGTGTTCGGCAAATACCTCTTCGCTGCCGCCTTCTTCTGGGAAGACGTCTTCAGCATGCTGGTGCTGGCCTTGCACACGGCCTATCTGGTGGCGTTGTGGGGTCAATGGCTGACGGTGGTTCAGTTAATGGTCCTGGCCTTGGCAGCCTACCTGGCCTACGTGATCAATGCGACACAGTTTCTGTTGAAACTTCGAGCTGCCCGATTGCAGCACGAGCGTGAGACCACATTGCGGGAGGTGGCCGCGTGAACAAAGCCGTGGATCTCATGCCGGTGACGGTGAACTTCCCCACCCAGGGGGGATGTGCCGAGGCGCCCGTGTTACGTGAACGCGGCCAGCGTGAAGTGTTCTGTGGACTCACGGGCATCATCTGGTTACATCGAAAAATTCAGGATGCTTTTTTTCTGGTGGTGGGCTCGCGGACCTGTGCGCATTTGATCCAGTCCGCCGCCGGCGTGATGATTTTCGCGGAACCTCGTTTTGCCACCGCCATCATCGATGAGCGCGATCTGGCGGGATTGGCCGATGCCCACGATGAATTGGATCGTGTGGTGGGCCGGTTACTGGAGCGTCGCCCGGACATTCGGATGTTGTTTCTGGTCGGATCGTGCCCCTCGGAGGTGATCAAGCTCGACTTGTCACGTGCCGCCCAGCGGTTGCACCAACAATTTGCACCGAAGGTGGCGGTACTGAGCTACTCCGGAAGCGGCATTGAGACCACCTTTACCCAAGGGGAAGATGCCTGCCTGACGGCCTTGGTGCCGCGGCTGCCGGCCCAGGCCCCGAATTCGCCGCCGGAGTTGATGGTGGTAGGCACCCTGGCCGATGTGGTGGAGGATCAGTTTTTACGTTTCTTCAACGCCATGGGCATTGGTCCGGTGGTGAGCCTGCCATCACGGCGTTCGGCCGATCTGCCCGCCGTGGGGCCCAATACCAAATTCATTTTGGCCCAACCGTTTCTTGGTGAGACGGCACGTGCGCTCGAGGCACGTGGTGCCCAGCGGATCGCGGCACCGTTTCCCTTGGGTGTCGAGGGCACGACGCTGTGGCTGTCGGCCATTGCGGCGCAGTGGGGCGTGGATCAGGCGCACTTTGACGCGACGATCGCGTCCGCCCGCGCACGTGCCGAGATGGCCGTGGCCCGTTGTCGTGACGGCATGGCGGGTAAGAAGGTATTCTTTTTCCCCGATTCGCAGCTCGAGGTACCACTGGCGCGCTTCCTGTCGCGCGAACTCGGCATGCAGTTGACCGAAGTGGGATCGCCGTATCTGCATCGTCAGCACCTGGCCGAGGAGCTGGCCATGTTGCCCGAACAAACGGTGCTCTCCGAAGGGCAAGATGTGGAGCGACAGCTCGATCGTTGTCGTGCGGCGCAGCCCGATATCGTGGTCTGTGGTCTGGGATTGGCCAATCCCTTGGAGCAAGAGGGCATGACCACGAAGTGGTCCATTGAACTGGTGTTTTCGCCCATTCAGGGATTCGACCAGGCGGCAGATCTCGCCGAGCTCTTTCAACGCCCATTGCGTCGACGTGCATTGTTAACTCGATCGATTCTGTCGTCCGCCACGGGCGTCGAGCCTTCGTCCGAGGTGCCGCGATGAAACTCACCTTGTGGACCTATGAAGGACCACCCCACGTGGGCGCCATGCGTGTGGCCACCGCGATGCGCGATGTCCATTACGTGCTGCATGCACCTCAGGGCGATACCTATGCGGATCTGCTGTTCACCATGATTGAACGCCTGCCGCGTCGTCCGCCGGTGACCTACACCACATTTCAGGCGCGCGACCTTGGAAAAGATACGGCGGAACTCTTTAAGACTGCCTGCGAAGAGGCGGTGCATCGCTTTCAACCGCAGGCCTTGATGGTGGGCTCGTCGTGCACCGCTGAACTGATTCAGGATGATCCGGCGGGGCTGGCCGCTGCGCTGAACCTGTCCATTCCGGTGGTGCCGCTGGAACTGCCGTCGTATCAACGTAAAGAAAACTGGGGTGCCTCGGAAACCTTCTATCAGCTCGTGCGCACCATGTGCCACGACCGCACGCGTTCGCGTCGGGCGTCGGTTCGGCCACGGTGCAATCTTCTGGGGCCCACCGCGCTCGGGTTTCGTCATCGCGATGATGTCACCGAGATCACACGTCTCTTGGATCACATGGGCATCGACGTGTCGGTGGTCGCCCCGCTCAATGCATCGCCGTCGGATCTGACCGCCTTGATCGATGCGGACTTCAATGTGGTGCTCTATCCGGAAACGGCCCTGCAGGCGGCCATCTGGCTCGAACGTCAGTTCGGACTGAAATACACCAAGACGATTCCGATCGGACTTCATGCCACCCAGGAGTTCGTGACCGAGGTGGCAGGACTCGCCGGTCTGGATGCCACCGCGGTCAAGGATTCCGGTGCCCGCGCGGGGTGGTATTCCCGTTCGGTGGACTCCACCTATCTGACCGGCAAGCGGGTCTACATCTTCGGCGATGCGACCCATGCAATTGCAGCGGCCCGTGTGGCGGCCGATGAAATGGGCTTTACGGTCGTGGGGCTCGGCACCTATAGCCGTGAGCTCGCCCGCGAGGTGCGTGAGGCGGCCAAGCGTTATGGCGTGGAGCCCTTGATCACGGATGACTATCTTGACGTGGAGCAGCAAGTGGCCGAACTCCATCCGGAATTAGTCTTGGGCACTCAGATGGAGCGCCACATCGCCAAGCGTTTATCCATTCCGTGCGCGGTGATTTCCGCGCCGGTACACGTTCAGGATTTTCCGGCCCGTTACTCACCGCAGATGGGATTCGAGGGCGCTAATGTGCTCTTCGATACCTGGATTCATCCTCTGATGATGGGACTTGAAGAACATTTGATTCATATGTTTCGCGAGGACTTCGAGTTTCACGATGGTGCGGCGCCTTCTCATCTTGGCGCACGTGCAGCCCCCGGTGCAGTGGGGGATCGGCTCGTCCATGCCGCATCGGGATCGCACGCGGAGTCATCGGACGACGAGATCGCGGTGGCCGAGCAGGTGAGCGTGACCGCGCAGGCCGCCGCCATGGCCACGGCCGCTACCGCAGAGCCAGCGGTTGGCCTTGCCGCATCCTGGGATGCCGATGCCCAGAAAGAACTCCACAAGATTCCGTTTTTTGTCCGTGGCAAAGCCCGCCGTAACACCGAACGTTTTGCGTTAGACCGCGGTATTTCTACGATCACTGTCGAGACACTGTACGATGCCAAAGCCCACTTCAGCCGGTAAGCAGGTGCGCTCCGCGGGCCCGTCATCAACGGATCTGGCCACACCGGTGCGCGTCACGATGGTGACCATGGACACCCATCTGGCCACCGCCACTGCGCGGGCACGGGTGCGGCTGATGAAACAGTTGCCAGGCTTGTCGTTGACCATGCATGCCGCTTCGGAGTGGGCCAATGATCAGGCCTTGCTGGAGGAGTGCATTACCGACATTGCGCGTGCGGACATTGTGGTGGTCACGATGTTGTTCATGGAGGATCACTTTCTGCCGATTCTTCCGGCGCTCCAAGCCCGACGGGAGCAGTGTGATGCCATGGTCTGCGCCATGTCGGCGGCCGAGGTGGTGCGCATCACGCGGCTCGGTAAGTTTGATATGAGCAAACCCGCAACGGGCCTCAGTGCACTGTTAAAGCGCCTGCGGGGCAATAAAGACAAAACATCGACCGGCGGTGCGGCCCAGATGAAGATGTTGCGTCGCGTTCCCAAACTATTGCGGTTCATTCCGGGTACGGCACAGGATGTGCGCTCCTATTTCTTGTCGCTTCAGTATTGGTTAGGCGGAAGCGAAGAAAACATGTTCAACATGGTGCGCTACCTGATCAACAAATACGCCAGCGGTCCGCGTGAGGTGTTGCGCGGTGCGGATGATCCGGCGCTGCCGGTCGAGTACCCGGATCTGGGCGTCTATCACCCGCGGATGAAGTCGCGCATGTCGGATACCGTAGGCGACCTTCCGGCTGTGGTGCCGGACGCGAAGGCAAAGGGTCGCGTGGGCCTGCTGCTGTTGCGTTCTTATTTGTTATCCGGAAATTCCGGTCATTACGATGGCGTGATTGCGGCATTGGAGGCCCAGGGATTACAGGCCGTGCCGGCCTTTGCGGCCGGCTTGGACGCCCGGCCTGCGGTCGAGGCGTTTTTCATGAACGACGGTCGGGCCACGGTGGATGCGGTGGTGTCGCTGTCCGGTTTTTCGTTGGTGGGGGGGCCGGCGTATAACGACGCCCGCGCCGCAGAGGAGATGCTGGCCGCATTGGATGTGCCGTATCTGGCCGCACACCCCGTAGAGTTTCAGTCCCTGGATCAGTGGGGCGAGTCCGAGCGTGGCCTTTTACCGGTCGAGAGCACGATCATGGTGGCGATTCCGGAACTCGATGGCGCCACAACGCCCATGGTGTTTGGTGGCCGTGCCGGACAGCCCGGCCGCCAATGCAAGGGCTGTCACGAACATTGCGCCTTCACCAGTGCGCAGAATGCGCAGGATATGCACACCTGCAGTGAGCGTGCCCACATGCTGGCCTCGCGCGTGGCCCGACTGGTGGCCTTGCGCCGCAGTCAGCGTGCCGAGCGTCGCATTGCCCTGGTCATCTTTAATTTTCCGCCGAATGCGGGCAACACCGGCACTGCGGCCTACCTGTCGGTATTCGAGTCACTGTTTAACGTGATGCGTGCGATGCGCGAACGCGGCTACACGGTGGAGATTCCGGACAGTGTCGATGCCCTGCGTGATGCAGTGATTATCGGAAACAAAGACCAGTACGGGGCCGATGCCAATGTGCATGCCACCATCAGTGCCGATGATCACGTGCGCCGGGAGAAGTGGCTCGAGCAGATCGAGGCGGCCTGGGGTCCGGCGCCGGGCAAACACTTGACCAACGGCAGTTCCATTTTTGTACTGGGCCGGCAGTTCGGAAATCTCCTGGTCACCGTTCAACCCAGCATGGGGTATGAAGGCGATCCGATGCGTCTGCTGTTTGAGAATGGTTTCGCGCCAACCCATGCCTTCTCGGCCAATTACCGCTATCTGCGCGAGGACTTTAACGCCCATGCAGTGCTGCACTTCGGCACCCACGGGGCACTGGAATTCATGCCCGGCAAGCAATCGGGCATGTCGGGGGCGTGCTGGCCGGACCGATTGATTTCGGATCTGCCGAATTTCTATCTGTATGCCTCGAATAACCCATCCGAAGGGGCCATCGCGAAGCGTCGTGCGGGGGCCACGTTGATCAGTTATCTCACCCCTCCGGTGGCACAGGCGGGGTTGTATCGCGGACTGCAGGACCTGAAGTCCTCCATCGATCGTTGGCGTGGCCTTGAACCGGATGCGAAGGATCGGGCTGAAACGGCCGCCCTGGTCCAGTCGCAGGCCGCGGAGCTCCACCTCGCGCCGACGGCGCCGCTCTGGTCCGTTGCGGCCTCCGGCACCACGGGATCGGTGACATCGGAGTCCGTGGGCGACAGCGAGGCGGAGCGGGCGATTCGACAACTCCACGATGAGATTCTTGAACTGGAATACACCCTGATCCCGCACGGTTTGCACATCGTGGGCGGCATGATGACTGAAGAGCAACGCACCGACATGCTGATGTCGATGGCCGAGGCCTCCAAGGGCATCGTGCTGGACCGTAAGGCCGTTGGGGCCTTGGTGCGCGGTGAAAGCGCCGAAGAAGCGGCCGCGCGTAACTTTGAGCAGCCCGATAACCTCGTGCAGATCATGCACGAGCTGCACACCGCCGATCGCATGCTCATGGAAGAAACCGAGATCGAGGGCGTGCTCAAGGCGCTTGATGGCCAGTTCATTCGTCCTGCGCCGGGTGGCGATTTATTGCGCACCCCCGAGGTCTTGCCCACGGGGCGTAATCTGCACGGATTTGATCCCTTCAAAATTCCGAGCGCGTTCGCGGTTCGCGATGGGGCCATTCAGGCCCAAAAGCTGATTGATCGGTATCTGGCCGATGGGCATCCCTTGCCCGAATCCATTGCCATGGTGCTCTGGGGAACGGACAACCTTAAAACCGAGGGCAGTCCGATCGCCCAGGCCCTTTATTTAATGGGGGCACAACCCCGATTCGACAGTTATGGGCGTGTGGCCGGTGCGCAATTGTTGCCCTTGGCCGAGGTCGGCCGTCCGCGCATTGATGTGGTGATCACACTGTCCGGTATTTTCCGGGATCTGATGCCACTGCAGATCAAGATGCTGGCCGAGGCAGCCTTTCTCTGTGCATCGGCCGATGAGCCTTCGGACCAAAATTTTATTCGCAAGCATGCGCTCGCCTATCAAGCCGAGCATCAGTGCACTCTGGAAGAAGCCTCGCTGCGCGTCTATGGCAATGCCGAGGGAGCCTACGGCGCCAATGTCAACAGCCTGGTGGAAAACAGCCGCTGGGACGAGGAGGACGAACTGGCGGAAACCTATTCCCGTCGCAAAGGATTCGCGTATGGCCGAAGCGGTCGACCGATCAAACAACCGGCACTGCTGCAAAGCGTCCTCAAGGATGTCCAGCTCACCTATCAGAACCTGGACTCGGTAGAACTCGGTGTGACCACCGTGGACAACTACTTCGATACTTTGGGGGGCATTACCGGTGCCGTGAAACGGGCCAAGGGCGGTGCGGCACCTCCGGTCTACATCGGGGATCAGACCAAGGGCGAAGGCACGGTGCGCACGCTCTCGGAACAGGTCGCCCTGGAAACCCGCACCCGCATGCTCAACCCCAAGTGGTACGAGGGCATGCTCAAGCACGGCTATGAAGGCGTGCGTCAGATCGAGGTGCACATCACCAACACCATGGGCTGGTCCGCCACCACGGGCCAGGTCCAACCCTGGGTCTATCAACAACTGACCCAGACGTTCATGCTCGATCCGGAGATGCGGGATCGGCTGGCCAAACTGAATCCCACCGCATCGGCCAAGGTGGCCAATCGGTTGTTGGAAGCGTCCGAGCGCCAATTCTGGAGCCCGGATGAGAAAACGTTAGCGGCATTACGCCAGGCTGGCGAAGAACTAGAAGATCGCCTTGAAGGCGTCTATGAGGGAGCATCAACATGAATGTCGCCACCGTTCCATTTTCTGAGATTAAGCGCACCGGGGGCCGTCCCGATGGGGAGGGCAGCGTGCAGGTGCAGCTTGATCCGGGCATGAAAATTGGCAATGCCAAAGTCTTTGCCGTGTATGGCAAGGGCGGCATTGGCAAGAGCACCACATCATCGAACCTGTCGGTGGCGTTTTCCAAGCTGGGCAAGCGTGTGCTGCAGATCGGCTGCGATCCCAAGCACGACTCCACCTTCACGTTGACCAAGAAACTCATGCCCACAGTGATCGATGTCTTGGAGTCAGTAGACTTCCACACCGAAGAGCTGCGCATCGATGATTTTGTGTTTGAAGGCTACAACGGGGTGATGTGCGTGGAGGCCGGTGGGCCGCCTGCCGGCACCGGCTGTGGTGGCTATGTGGTGGGCCAGACCGTCAAACTGCTCAAAGAGCATCACCTGTTAGACGACACCGATGTGGTGATTTTTGATGTGCTCGGCGATGTGGTCTGCGGCGGTTTTGCAGCTCCCTTGCAGCATGCCGAGCGGGCCTTGATTGTGACGGCGAACGATTTTGATTCGATCTTTGCCATGAACCGCATCGTGCAGGCCATTGGCGCGAAATCTAAAAATTATCGGGTGCGCTTAGGCGGTGTGATCGCCAATCGCAGTGCGGCCACCGATCAGATCGATAAATTCAACGAACAGATTGGCCTGAAGACCATGGCCCATTTCCCGGATCTCGATGTGATTCGTCGCAGCCGACTCAAGAAATCGACACTCTTTGAAATGGAAGAATCACCCGAGCTGCTGCGGGTCCAAGAGGAATATCTGCGGTTAGCCGAGAAGCTCTGGATGGGCGTGGACCCCCTGAATGCCGAGCCGATGAAAGACCGCGATATTTTTGATTTGCTGGGATTTGATTGATCCGATGCAGGCATCGTGAATAAGACCTCAGAGATGAGCCATCCCGCCCCCACCACCTACTTAAAGCAGCGTGCTCGAATTGAGCATTATTTCGATCGCACGGCGGCCGATACCTGGGCACGTCTGACTTCGACGGCGCCGGTCAGTGGGGTCCGTGCGACGGTGCGCGCCGGGCGGGATCGGATGCGCGCCACATTGCTGTCCTGGCTGCCCGAGGATCTGACCGGCCGACGCGTCCTGGATGCCGGCTGTGGCACAGGGGCATTGGCGGTGGAAGCGGCCCGGCGCGGTGCTCAGGTGGTCGCCATCGACTTATCGCCCACTCTGGTGGCCCTGGCACGGGAGCGTGCCGGCGGCGATGTTGGTGACGGTCATATTGAATTTATGTCCGGCGATATGTTCGATCCGACGTTAGGCGAGTTTGATCATGTGGTGGGCATGGACTCGTTAATTCACTACCGTCCGGTGGATATGGTGGGCATTTTGTCGGGTTTTGCGGCCCGCACCCGCACCTCGATCGTGTTTACCTTTCCACCGAAGAATCTGCTTTTAACGGCCATGATCTCCGTTGGAAAGTTATTCCCACGCAAAGATCGTGCGCCATTCATACAACCGGTGGCGTATGAGAGATTGCGCACCCGCATCCAGGATTCGGCTGCGCTATCTGCGTTTATGGTGGGCCGCACTGAGAAAATTGCCAGTGGGTTTTACACCTCACAGGCGCTTGAACTCGTGAGGACGACATGAGCCGACTCGCCACGATGAGATCCTGGCGTAAGTGGACCCGTCT